>WNFT01009907.1_pt1 | contig 14686 bp, 18 predicted proteins | sample 5400191 | NCBI WGS metagenome assembly WNFT01 (sample SAMN13153359, study PRJNA577476) | soil metagenome | isolation source: 80 cm saprolite under Madrone tree | place: USA:California | collected 2016-06-14 | reverse complement strand
CCAGCCATTCAGAGAGCCGGATCAGCAGCCGGTTGCGCAGTACGCCTAGTTGAATGGCGGCTTCAGGCCACAGGTCGGACACCATAAAAATGAAGGGGCAGTCTTTCCACCATGCCAGGATGCGCGCGGTAAAGGCATCAAAGAGCGGCGGCGACTGCACAATGACCAGGTCGGGGGGCGACCGCGATATTCCGGCGGCACAATACCCGTCGGGTAATTCGGCAGCGTAGTCAGTACCGTTACCTCGTGGCCCTGCTTGACCAGCCGTACAGCAGTCTCACCGACGCAGGCCGAGGCAGCGCCATTTTCAGGAGGATAGTAGGGTGAGATGAAGAGAATATGGGCCATCATTTTACCCCCAGCCTCGTGTTTGTTGGCTGCTCCTCCAGCGCTTGCTGTGCAGCATCGATCACCATCTGCCTCTGTTCGGTCGTCAGTTCTGGGTACATAGGCAGGGAAACAATCCGCTCTGCCACAGCCTCCGTTACAGGCAGCCTGCCACGCCTGTAACCATAGTGAGCACACGCCAGTTGCAGGTGAACAGGAATCGGATAGTGGACCCCGGTTGCTATCCCCGCTCGCTTCAGGGCGTTACGGAAATGATTGCGCTGCTGTACCTGCACTACATAGGCATAATAAACATGCGATCCCCAGGTGTGCGCGATAGGAACGGCCTCCACCACCTCTAGCAATTGCTCTGTATAGATGCGCGCATGCACCTGGCGGGCAGCATTCCACTGGTCCAGGTAGCGCAGCTTCACGCGCAACACAGCGGCCTGCAACTCATCCATACGGGAATTGACCCCCAGGATTTCATGGCGGTAGCGTATGCGAGAGCCGTGATCGCGCACTATGCGCATCTTCTCCGCCAGCGCGGCATCGCTGGTGACACAGATGCCTGCTTCTCCATACGCACCCAGGTTCTTGCTGTAATAGAGGCTAAAACAGCCGATATCGCCTATGCTGCCAACCCGCTGCCCCCGGTACGTCGCCCCATGAGCCTGAGAAGCATCCTCGATTACCCGCAGGCCATGGGCGCTGGCAAATCCCAGAATGGGCCGCATGTCAGCAGGATGGCCGTAGAGATGGACGGGGATGATCGCGCGAGTCTCCGGCGTCAGAGCCCGTTTGAGCTGTCGCCAGTCCATGATATAGGTATAGGGATCGATATCGACAAAGACCGGCGTTGCTCCCACCTGGGCAATTGCCTCGACTGTGGCGATAAACGTGTTGGAGACTGTGATGACTTCATCACCGGGGCCGATGTTACAGGCACGCAGGGCCAGGGTCAGCGCATCAGTTCCCGATGCTACTCCCACCCCGTATTGGCTGCCACAATACGCTGCGAACTCACGCTCAAACGCCTGCAACTGCGGCCCAAGAAAAAGCTGCATACTATCAAGGACCTCTTCAAAAGTCGTCATCACCTCAGGCTTGATCGCCTGGTACTGTGCGCGTAAATCTACAAGCGGTATTTGCATATATGACCTTGCTCCTTCTTAAGTAGCGTGTTCCTTACCAACTAGCTGACATGTCCCCGCAAGTACACACACCTGCAACCCCTACTTGCTGTAGTAGCGTGCCGATTTATCCGTAGCCTCCCGATTTATCGTGGAGGCGATTATGAAGATTAAAAATTTAATCGGGATATCGATGGAGTACCGGGGGCCGATAAATCGGCAGTGGCCACGATCAATCGGGCCCTACACTGGCCGTAGGCGCCGATTTATCGTGCGCACCGCCGATTTATCGGCCCCAATACGCATCAACCTCACGAAAAGCCCATCGACATCCGTAGGGGCGAGGGTGGCTGGGAGGAGCGGGGAGGGCCTTTATGGTCGCCCGCCGTCCCTGCTTCTCCTTCTGTTTCCCGACGATGTGATTGGGGAGGCGGAAGTCAGCCGACACGGGCGACCATAAAGGCCCTCCCAACCTCCCATCACCACCCTCGCCCCTACGGATCACCCGACCTCCTACCGCATTCCCAGGCTTAGGTTGATGCGTATTACCGCCGATTTATCGGCCCCCGGCGGGATTTCCGATACCCCCATGAATTTCTTAAACTTCATTATCGAGCACGTCACGGACGCACATTTGAAACAACCGGTCCTTCAGTTATCTTTACTGGTACTCCGTAGAGGAAATGTTTGTCTGCTTGCTTGTATAATAAGCCATACAAGTAAGCAAGCGATGGTAATTTGGGTTGAGAAAAGGAGATGAATCGACTCTTCCAGTTGAGTTTTCTGCACTGGAATGTCAGAGCTGAGAACAAGAGGGATGAAGGTTCTGGGGAGCCAGAGTGCGGGGGCTGGGCCCGATCTGATGGCCTTCGATGATGGTCGACACCTGCTCTATGTCGCGAGCCACAGCGGCATCCCCTCTGTGTTTGATGATAGCGCTAAGGCCTTCAAGAAGGCGGTAATCTGGTCACAGGCGCTGGTTGTGCTTTGTCCCTCCCAGCTGAAGCTCCTCTCGAAAGTCTTGCACGGCCTGGACCTTGTCATACCCATCCTCCTCAAGCGATCTCAGGAGCTTTTTTGCCTGACTGATGGCATGCGGGGATTGCATAGCTACGGCTCGACGGTAAAATGCCCGCCCTTCTTTGACGCATTCCTCAATCTGACCAAGCATGTGATATGCTTTCGCCCAATCAAGAGGAATCCATGTCTCCAGCCGCACATCCTGGTCATATCGAATCTGCGCCTCGATCTCCATCCTCATATCAAGCGTTTTCTGCGGCTCTCCCAGGTCCAGGTAGCCGTAGCTCCTTTCAGCCAGGATGGAACTCATTCGCCCGAAAACAAAATGCGTTCCATCTCCGTAGCTCCCGTTGAGGTTGCTTGCCATAGTCCTGGCGCTGTTAATGGCACGCTCAAAGCGCACTTTGTCGCCAACGCTCGCATACACGCGAGCGAGATAGCAGTGGACGAAGGCAATGATTTGCTTGCTTGATCCGAATGAGACATCGCGGGCTTCTTCCAGTCGAGATAGCGCCACACCCTTTTCTCCTCTCCGGTCGAACTCCGCCCCCAGACTCATCAACGAAAGCGCAATCAGGGATGCATCATCCGACTGTTGGGCCACATCGTACATCCTTCTATACCTGTCAAGCGCCTCGTCGTAGAGTTTCTTCTCCACATAGGTCACTGCATTGAGCCGTTGAACCTGTGCATACAGGAGTTGAAAGCGCAATTCGTGGCGCATTAGCAGGGGGACGTGTTCCTGGAAGTAAGCAAAGAGGCTATTGAGACGTGCGATACCCTTCTCCGCATCGACGAGCCGGGCGGCACACCTCAAGTTCCATGTCTGCTGAATGAGACTTTCAATTGCATCAAGAGTCTCGTTATGCAATGATTTCCCACGGCCAGGCAGAGAAAGGGGATGAAACGGATCGTATTCCGATAGCCCAAAGCGCCAGAGAGGAATATGCAGTATTTCAGCAAGTTGACGCAGTGTGCTGGGGTCGTCGATATGTTTCTTACCATATTCTACATCCTGGATATAGCGCGCAAGGACTCCAACACTGCCGTTCGATTTGGGCCAGAGCGCAGCTAGATCCTCCTGGGTCATACCCCGCAGTATACGGAACTCTTTGATGGTTGTCCCATGGTGGTACTTGGAGTCACTCACACCTACCATGATGTTCTCCTCTCTTACCACAATGACGCACTGATAGCTACGTGGAAAAAGTCCATATTGACCACACTTATAGATACGTATAAATATAGCGCCTGGATCATATAACACGTCCAAAATAGAACGTGGCGGAGATGCGGAGGACAGCGTATGCTTCCAGAGGGTGTACAATCGCCCGCCTTAGCTGTGCAGATAGTGAAGTAAGGGAAACGAGACATGGAACACACCTGCAAAAGTGAAGTCGCCTGGCAACTGGAGCAGATCAAACAGCAGTATGAAGCGGCGCAAAGGGGGCTCTCAGGTCTTGCTCAGGGAACGGCTCGTCACGCGTTCATCACTGCAAAGATGAAGAGGATGGGGCAAATCCACCAGGAGTTACAACGCCTGGTTGGGCCAGAGCAGGCAATCCAACTGGTTGCTGAAACGCTACAGGCGTATACTGGCGGTGGGGGCAACTAGAGTTTGTGTGGAAAGCCTTCTAGAGGCGTTTCACAACTATCATATCAAATGCCTTCTGGAGTCAACTCTCATCTGACCAGATGACACTGCATACCTTACGTTCGGCACTTGCCACCCCCACCTAGAAAAAGATGGAGATGGTGTTGCCGGTGCGGACGGCGTCCGCACCGGCAACACCATCTCCATCAAAAATTTGGGGTGGGGTTGGACGGCGAGAAGTGGAAAGCCCTGCTCATACCCTCCCAAAAACCCAAAAACAGACAACATATGGTATACTATGTGCAACATACCATATTGTTCTCACTGCCAGCTTACAGAGAAGAAAGGCGGAACCATTGGCAGGTACACTGAAGACAAATCCATCTGAAAGTCCAAACTGGCGTAAGCACAAAAATGCTTGCCCCTTCTATCGTGAGCGCTGGTTTCCCAATAACGATGTGATGGCCGGCGAACCGATGTACCAGGTCTTTTGCATGAAGGGCACACCTCCTATTACATTGGAGGAACAAGAACGCTGCTTCCACAGCAAAACGTGCTGCTGGCGTCTTGCACAAAAACAGCAATCGACCGCTCAGCAGTCAGCCACAGAAGAGGCAACCGCTAAAGCTTCCTAAGTTCTTCCTGTCGACTCGGCCACCTCTCAAATACTCTTCCTAAGGAATATCCCCAATCTTTATGTTGTTATTATTCCCGTGGTAACTCTTCAGGCTCCTGTCTGCACGTGACGTGACGTGCCCGATAAATCGGCCGTTCGCAGGGGGTTGGTGGTGGGTGTGGGCTGCGGCGCAGCCCACACCCACCAGAATGGACGAGTCGCTGCTTGCGGCCAGCAGCCTTAAGTAGTTACTTCCTAATGATGGCATTGTCAGCAGTTCACACCCTTCCACAAAAGGAGAAATAGCATGCGTGCAGATATCGTCCCTGGTGCCCGCTTTCCAGATTACGAGTTGACCGACCACACACGGACACGGCGCCGCCTGAGTGAACTACAAGGGATCGATCCCATGATTCTGATCCTCTCGCGTGGACACTACTGCCCCAAAGATCACCAGCAACATCTCGAACTCGCCGCATTCTACCCCAAGATCGCCGTCGCCTACACGAAGATCGTCACGATTTCAACGGACAATATCCTCGAAAGCAACGAGTTTCGCGATGCCGTTGGCGCACAATGGACATTCCTCTCGGACTCGGGACGCAAGGTGCAGCAAGAGCTCGACATCCAGGAGTACACCGACCCGCATCACGACCCCATGATTCCTTACACCTTTGTGCTTGAGCCAGGCCTCATCATTTACAAAATCTACAACGGCTACTGGTTCTGGGGCAGACCATCTACTGAGGAACTCCGGCAGGACCTACGCGAAGTCACGCGCAAGATTCGGCCAGATTGGGACCTTGCAACACCGGGATTGCGCGAGAACTGGGAAGGCGACAAGAAGCTCCATTACCCCTATAAAGAGCGATACTGAAAACTCCCTGTGCTAAAGCAGCGGGGGTTCTGAACGGTGCTTCCACGCTTCCAGTCTGCCCTGCGTGAGCAGGAAGGCTGGCTCTTGTGTGGCTTCGCTCAGACTTTGAGGCCGACGCGCTCCGGCTCTGGCAAGGCCAAAGCTTCGGGGCAAGTGCTGCCCCTCATTCGCACGTTGTTGGACCTGCTCGTGTGCGGCCCGCAGGCGCACCTCCGCACCTTCCCAGGGAACGACATACTGGGCACACGAGGGAAGAAGATGGTCGGCTTCCAGATAGGCAGCCAGAAACGCCGAATACAAGTCCCTCTGGACAGGACCGATGCCGCAGGCGCACTGATGCCAGCGCTGCGCGAGCGGCTTTTTCACACACGCTCCGCAGCCATGACAGAATTGCGAGAGTTTCGTCGAGCGGGTGGGAACCTCGATCAGGGTGCCGCCCGTGCTTGCAACGGTGCGCCTCAAGTGCTCTACAAACATCCCTGGTGCTCGCATGCCCACGCTTTTCCCGTACTGTTTCTGCCACCCTTTGTAGGAAATCTTTTCGAAGATGATGGTCTTGCCCATTGCTACTATTTCATGCACCTTTTTGCCATGCAGGCTTTTGCGGTGGGCTGCCAGCTTGCGTTCTCTGGTCGCGAGGCCTCGGCGCGTTTGCTGGTAGCTCTTACTCGTTTTCCAGCGCAGCCGCTGCTTGCCCTGCTTTTTGATGCGGCCACGCTCGTCGTAGTTGTCGGGATTGGCTGCTCGCCGCTGCCGATCCATTTTTCGTTGCAGGCGGCGGATGTCCTGGGCGCCCGTGGCCAGTTCCTCACAGAAGAGCGAGAGGCTCGCTTCTCCGGCTCGTGGGACCAGCGCGATGCTCGATGGTCCCAAGTCCGCCCCAATCACGTCGTTTCCGATGCGGTGTTTTGGCTTGTGGTGGGGCACGCCTTCCAGCGCCAGTTGCACCACGTAGCGAAAGCCCTCTGCATCGGCTCCCTGTGCCTTGGGGCTGCTCGCCTTGCGCTGCACCAGTCGGGCATATTTGATACGGCTTGCCAATCCGTGCTTGACCACGGGATCGTCCCAGTCGATGAGGGCGGGCAACTGGTCATTTTTCCAGATGAGATACCCCTGGTTGCCCTCCTCTGGCTTTTGCAGCACGAAACGCAGTCCGGTATCGTTGCGTTTGTTCTCGATGCTGGAAAGTCCTCGTCCCCGGCTCTTGAAGCAGACGCGGCGCGCCTCTCCCACACAGACGCGGTTGAGCGCGTGATAGGCGCGGGTGGCCAGCGTCTGGGCCAGTACGGCATCCAGATGCTCGGCAATCCAGGAGACCCGCGCTCTTTTTGCATAGTCGTGCAGTGCATATTCCGAAAACCCATACCGCTGCCGCAATGCGGAAAAGGCCGCTTGTCGTTCCTGTTTGCGGCTCCGTGCGATGGCGCGGGCCGCTTGCCACGCGGGATCGGCTCGCATCCGGTGCAGTCGCCGTTCGCCTTCCGAGAGCACGGCGTTGTAGAGGGCTCGTGCAGCCTCCAGATGCCCCCGAATGTGTTTAGCCTGTCCCTCGTTGACGATCAGAGGCAGTTCGAGCAAAAACGTCGGCGTTTTGCGGCGGGGTTCTTGTTCGGTTTTCTCGTGCATGTGCTTCTTCTTGCTCATCTCGCCTGAGTATAGCATCTTTTGTTCTAGAACACCAGTCCTCCCCTCCACCTCACAAGGAACGGTTTTTCATGCCCGCCTTGAAAAGGACGGGGCTTTCAAACCGGCAAGTCTGTAATCTGAGAGGTTTCTGTGGTGGCTGGCAGGGCGGGCGAGCCCGCCCTGCCAGCCACCACAGAAACACAGCGAACGCCGTAGCCTCCCGATTTATCGTGGAGGCGATTTATCGAGCACGTGCGGTGAGAAGTCGAAACTAACGAAGTAGTGCTAGCTCGGCAATTGACTCGGCGCATGATATACAGCCACACTGCTAAAGGAAGCTTTCACCCCATTGGAGGTAGTACCGTTATCTGCAAATAGGGCGATCTGGCCCCTGGTATAATCACTATCAGTGATTGTTTTCACTACGGTATCATTGAGTAACAAGACGAGCGTTGACCCTTTCATCACAACCGTCATCTTATTCTCTTGCCCTACCGGGTGGAGCGCATCTGCCTTCGTGGGGGCTACAATGCTGGTCACCTTCCCAGTCTTGTTGGAGTCCAAATACTCCTTGCCAATAAAATAAGTATTGTCGCCGAAGACCTCTATGCGATAATCGTGATCCAGGTTACTATCGCCTCGTACGTAGACACCCGCGCCATCATTCTGGTCACTCTGGGTCAACGTAAAGTTCACAGTAACCATAAAATCATCAAAGACGGTGGTGGTTGGCAAACTCTCGACCAGGATTTTGTGGTTATTTTCCGTCATCACCAGTGCATTGTTACTAATGCTACGGGACAACCCCGTAGCGCTGCCTGTCGCCCAGCCATTGTTGTTATTTGCAAAGTTATCGGAAAACAGGGCCTGCGGTGTAGGTGCAGACGTCACTACTGGTGTCGTACCACTGACGACAGAGGTAGGATTGCTGGGATTGTTTGTACTTCCCCCACCAGATCTTCCTAAAAAGAAAACGCCACCACCAACCAGAACGACCAGCAGAGCAATAATACCGATGATCAATCCGACATTTGGACCTTTTTTCTGCGGCTGGGGAGCTTGCGGGAATCCTCCGCCAAATTGTTGTGGCTGTCCATAGGCTCCTGCGTAGGGTACACCAGGCGGCGGGGGCGGAGCATAGCTCTGTTCTTGAGAACCATAAGACGTGTTCGGCGACCCATAAGGCGAGTCTCCATAAGCCGGACTGCTGTATGGAGATGACGGTCCTGCATATTGCGTTGGCGCTACGGGTGGAGGCTGAGCACCTGGGTAAGAAGTAAAATTCCTGACCAGGCGCTAGCGGGGTGCTGCACTGCTGACATACACGATTTGACATACTCAAGACGAATTCTCCTACGACGATCATGAGGCCAGGGTGGCAAAACCACCAACACCCGGCAAGGATTGCAAATTGGTGAGATGTATTATACTCTTTCTGAGAACACGAAACAACTCAAAAACTGTTGAGTTAGGTATTCTGAGGAAAATCATGCTTGCAGCAATGTTTTATGGCCCGATGGATGTTCGCCTGGAAGAACGTCCTATCCCCCAGCCAGGACCGGGCGAGGTCCTGCTCCAGGTGGCTGCAGCTACCACTTGCGGCACAGATGTCAAAACATATCGCCGTGGCCACCCGCTGCTCTTTCGCCAAATCCCGGCCGGCTTTGGTCACGAAGTTGCCGGCCTGGTGGCAGCTATTGGCGCGGGTGTAACACAATGTCGGATAGGTGAGGCTGTCGTCGTGGCAAATTCTGCCCCGTGCCAACAGTGCTTTTATTGCCGCCGCGGCCGGTTGAGCCTCTGCGAAGACTTGCACTTCCTCAACGGAGCCTACGCAGAGTATTTGCTCGTGCCTGAACGCATCGTACGCCAGAACCTTTACCAGCTCCCGCCAGGTACACCTTTTGCAGCAGCGGCCCTGACCGAACCATTGGCCTGCGCACTTCACGGCATAGACGCCAGCGAGATTATGCAAGGTGACACCGTCGTGATTCTGGGTTCTGGCCCCCTGGGACTATTGCTCGTGGCAGGAGCGAAACTACGTGGCGCGCACGTGATTGTCACAGGACACGGAGCACAACGGCTGGCACTCGCCCATCACTTCGGCGCAGATATCGTCATAGACGTGGAGGCCTTGTCTTCCTCCGAACAACTTTCGGCTATAAGAAATATAATGCACACTGAACGTGGGGCCGATGTCGTCATTGAGGCAGTCGGAACACCAGAGACCTGGGCGCTTGCTACGAGCCTGGCCCGGCCTGCTCTCTCCCTGACACATTTTAGCTAGAGGAAAAAAGAAGAAGCAGACGAGATCGTTACACCCAAGAGACAAGAAATTCTCAGTTTGGAGGGACGATCTCAATGAATGCATCGATCACATTATGGGAGAACTGGCAAGAGCAAGTCAAGGAGATGTTAGCAGGAGTGCATGGACACCAGAAGAAAACCTTGGCGCTGTGTGTGTTGGGCATCATGCTGTCAGGGAGTGCAGTGCTGCAACGAATGGCCGAAGAGATAGGGCTGCGCGGCATCAGCGAAGCGAAGATGGTCAGCATCGAACGACGATTCGCTCGGTTCATGGCCAACCCGCGAGTGCAGGTGAGCAAGATCTGGAAGCAATTTCTGGGGCAGGTGTTAGCGTATTGGAAAGGAAAATCAGTCCAGTTGGTGTTAGATTGTACGCCGTATGACGACCGAGCGAGCATCGTGTATCTGGGACTGCTGGTGCATTCGCGAGTGCTGCCGGTGGCCTGGCGCATCATGCCAGCGCAAGAGAAATGGGATCAAGGGCAGTGGGAGTTGGTGGGCGAACTGCTGGATGAAGTCAGCCTGCATCTGGAGCCAACCGACTGTACCATCATCGCGGATCGCGGCTTGGCGGGCTCGCCACTGGTGAAGCTGTGCCGGGATCGGAAGTTCCATTATCTGCTGCGCGTGTGTAAGGAACATACCTGCCGTCGGTGGCTCGGCGGATGCTGGACGCCGTCGTGTGCGTTCCAACACATCATCCGAGGCGAAGGCCAGCAGTGGTTTGGGCGCATCTTGCTCTGGCAAGATGCACAGATGATTGAGACCTGGGTGAGTGCGGTCTGGGATCCAGGGCACAAGGAAGCTTGGCTCTTGATTTCCGATCAGCCTGCTGGACGTCGGCGCGTGCGCGAGTATGGGTTGCGCATGCGCGTGGAGTCCACATTTCAAGATGACAAGAGCCGCGGCTGGAATCTGGAACACAGCTTAATTGAGGATTTGGAGCGGCTCAATCGGCTCCTGCTGGCGCTCTTTGTGGCCATGTGGTGGGTCACGCATTTGGCGGCAGCCTGTATCCATCATGGCCACCGCGATCGCTTTGATCGGCATGATCGACGTGACAAAGGCATCTTCCGGCTCGGACGCTTGTGGTTGTTGGATATTCTGCGTCGCGCACGCACCGCTGCTGCCCTGGTCCACTGCTTACCGTTCCAGAAGACATCGGCTGGATGGCGCTTCGCTTTACGCTTCTAAAATGTGTCAGGGAGAGAGGGCCCGGCCTGGGGGTCTCGTCAACTTTTTTGGCGGATGCCCTGCTGGCACACAGGTCACTCTGGAAACACGCCCCTTACACTATAGTGAACTGACGCTCAAAGGGGTCTTTCACCACACTCCCGCCTATTTTGCCCAGGCATTGGAGCTGATTACGCAGCACCGTATCGATGTTGAGGCGCTGATTAGCGCCTACATGCCTCTTGCATCGGCGCTTACCGCCCTGGAACTCTTATTGCAGAAACAAGGGGTTAAGTATGCGCTGGTCCCGCCTGCTTTTCAGCAGTCTCAGGCACGACCAGCAGCCCCCGAGTGATCATTTGCGTATAGATATCAATCACCTGCTGCACGCTGAGTCGCCCATTGGGCCGAAACCATGTAGCGACCTCAGTACACATAGCGATGATAGCGTACGAGGCCACTTTCACATCGTTTTGCCGAAAGACGCCCCGCTCCATGCCATCACGTAGTACTTCGTGCAGTAAGGCTTCATAACGATCACGCAAGGCAATAATAGCAGCGTGGTTCTCTCCCTCCAGCGCACGTATCTCGGTGTCGATGATAAAAAACTCAGCTTTATAGGTAGTGTGAAGCCGGATATGGTTCGCGATGGCTGCACACAAACGCTGTTGTGGATCGCTGTATTCGCGTAAGATGCGCTCCAGGTTCATATTCAGGCGCTGCATATGGGTCTCCATGATTTCGACGAGCAGTGCCTGTTTATTAGGGTAATGGTAGTAAATACTTGCTGCCTGTATGCCTGCGATACGTGCGAGATCACGCAGCGGGGCCGCATGGTAGCCATACTTGGCAAATAATTGTACTGCGGCGGCCAGGATTTTTTCTCGCGCCGAACGATTTTCGGGTTGCATTTCTGCCCCCTTCCTCTTTTTTCCCGCCAGAAGAGGCGGTTAGGCTATTTTGTTTCTTGTCCTCCCATCATACAGGAGCAGACGCACGACGTCCAGTGGCTGCCGCTCTTCCCAGGACTATTTAAAGTCATCCTTTTGCTCATGTCGGCCCGCAAGCGAGCCGCCGTAGTAGAGTGCCGATTTATCTCGTAGAGTGCCAATTTATTGAGCACGTCACGTGCGCGAGGAAAGACAACGAAACGCGACTTTAAATAGCCCTCAGATAAGAGAGATTTCCTCTTGTTCCTTTGCGTGAAACACTTGACAGGTCGGGCGTCTCTGTGCCATGAATCTAGGCTGAGAGCGCCCGTAGAACTAGTTGAGCCTTGGACAGAATTTTTGAAAATTTGGTTCCTATAACTCTTGGAAAAGCCAGTTATATTGAACCCACGAATTTATGAATTGAGCGGAAAGAAGGAAAAGGTGGTAATTATAATTCCTCCTTATATGTAGCACACAAGCGAGCTTTACATAAAATGAGGCTGGGCTCGCAGAAGGTTTTATTTCCGACATATGGCAGAGGATGAGTAGAGTCAGTCAAGAGTTGTAGGGTTACAGCAGAGAAACTCAGGTTTGGTCTGAGGTGAGTGAGCCGAATAGTTCTGCTAGTTGCTCTTCGCACTTCGCACATAGCTGTCCAAGTAAGTTAGCCTTCGCTGCTTCAGCAGTATTACGGTCATTGTGTGTAAATGGGCTTTTTGGGTTCATTACTACATTGAAGTCATTAGCGGTTCTTGAAAGTTTGACTAAATTCTCCAAAAGGTCTGTTGGAAGAAGGTCGCAAACGTCGGCAAGGACGATTTCAAAGGAGCTGGTATCAAATGGTGAACTGCGGGCGAGTACTCTCTCCCATTCAACTCCAGATGCATACTTCATCTCTATCAGCTTTTTGATTTGAGCAATTTTTAAGCGAAGCAATCTGACTTGTTGGAGGCGTCCCTCTGTATACAGCATCTGATCTCTTACCTCATGCCAGTTCATTGGCTCTGTGCTACCTGTATCGGTTCGTTTATAGAATGCCCCATTGAACATATGAGGCCTTAGTGGGCTTAAGGGAATATGGACAATGAAAATGCCCCGTTCATTGTTATGGGGTAAGTCAATAAGCCTGTTGGGATAATTGCAATGTACCATCCTATGAATGCTTGAAATTTTATCCCCGAACTCCTTGACGTATTCGGAAGACTTGGGAATACCTCCCATTCTTTCCTGTTCTGTGAGATTGGGCCATTGCTTAGGGTCTTTTACGCCAAAAAGGAGGTATCCACCGTCGGTGTTTGCCATCGCACAAATCGCTTTGCAGATGCTGTCGTTGAGCTTCTTCTTGTCTTTTTCGTTGCCAGTACCGCTCAGTACTTCCTTAAAGTCATATGTATCTGGCTCATAATCGCGCTGAGTAACAAGTGTGTAGATTGTACTGTAGTCCCATCGATTGATGTCAGCGAGAAATTCCATTCTTTACTGCTTTCTATTATCATCTGTTGCCACCCAATCATAGTGTAGGTTTTAATAGGATGGACTTTGGCTTGTTTGGAACAGGAGTACAAGGCTTGTAGGATAAAAAGCGTTATACGTCATCAGCAGCCGTTGGATCATTAGTATACTATCTTACCATCGATAATCATCGGGCCTCCCTGATTACGTAAGTAGGTTTGTTGCCAGAACTGTTCTCGATCATAAACCTCTTGTGAGGCAATAGCATACCCCCGACTCCCATCTCTCCTCCTTGCGTATCTTGGCTGCGCTTCAATTTCCTCAATCTCAAATATCTCTATATCTCGACCGTTCTGGAATGCCTGCATAATAAACTGTGTCTTTGGAGTGCTAAACCCATTCGCAAACAGTTCTTTAGCTCGCTCAATATGGCCACTTCTTCTCTTTGACAAACGCTGATGGGTTTGGCCTATGACGAATACATGTTCGGAGCCTGCTGCCCTGAGTCCGTATATTTTAAACAGCATAACGTGGCCGTTTTTCCCTGTTCATACAGAATTATTACCTTTGGTTGATGGCGGCACAAGATGGGCATATACACCAAAGTCGGTTGTCCATACGTGCTTATTCCGCTCTTTCCATGTTTTGAAAGCCTCTTTTCTGTGTGTCTCATACCCTTCATATGAACACTGGTTGACACGCATAAAATGTTCAACCACTTTATTGAAATCCAGTTTGCCTTCATTAGCAACGATACCCGCACGCCCCATATGCTTACAGTGGTTACACATTTCACAGAGCATAATGAAACCGTTTAATTTCTGGATGTGCGCTATGTCATCGTACTGCCAGATTTCATGGCAGTAGAGGGTAACATTCTCCACTTGGCATATACCGCAGCGATTGTTGTGCTGAACCTTGACCTGTTCACGTAGTTTGTTCCAAGCAGGCCTCCGCATAGTTTTATACAAACTAACGCCCCATAAAGGCTTCGGCACAAGTTCAATAGTCAGGCGTAGCTCTTGAGGCATTCCTTTTTTCTCCTCATGTGTCTGTTCTACTTCTCAATAGCCGTGTGTTCGCTGAAAACACTCTTCGTTACTTGAGCTATTCTCTTTCGCTGACAAAAAACTGGTAATAGCCATTGTGTGAAGCCCAAACATTGCGAGGAAAACTCATCCTCAACACTGTAAGTATGTTCTCATGGTTCGCGTAAATTTAAGGCGGTTCGAAGGAATCGCCACACAGCTTGGTAGAGAGACTAGGCGGCAGGTCTAGCAGGGCTAGAATGCGCAGCTGCACAGGAGAAAGAGGAGTCAGATGACGCAGGCAGAGCGCCGGATTGGTCACCAGGGTGAGGGTGATCTCATCAAAGGCTTCCAGCAGCCGCTCAGCCGTCGGCTGAGCCGTGGCCCGTTTGGGATTGCCAGCGTACAAGCCGGTCAGCACAGAGCTGGACTCGGCCAGTCGTCGGCGCACCACGAACTCCAGCAGGGTCAGCACGCGCAAGGCGATGGTGAGCAAGCGCACCAGACCAGTGGCATGATCATCCCGCTCGACGTACATGGGCGACAGCGAGAGGGGATGACCCTTCAACCGCCCGAAGTTGCGCTCGACCAGATACTCGTC
>WNFT01007960.1_pt1 | contig 14689 bp, 22 predicted proteins | sample 5400191 | NCBI WGS metagenome assembly WNFT01 (sample SAMN13153359, study PRJNA577476) | soil metagenome | isolation source: 80 cm saprolite under Madrone tree | place: USA:California | collected 2016-06-14 | reverse complement strand
CGTGAAGGTGAGACGCGCGTCCCACGTCCACCACGTCCCCCAGATCGGCTTGCCCCAGATCGGCCCAGTCGTCAGAACGACGGCGCAGAAGACGGTGCCCACTTCCGCCGAGGCGGCGGCAAACCGGTCGAGCCGCGGATCCTTGGTGAACAGGTAGAAGATGCTCGCCAGCCCGACCAGGATCATCGCGGATTCGGCCCAGATTGCGGCGGGGACATGCAAATAGAAGATCTTTTGGGCCAGCCCCTGCGACTGCTCGACGGGCGTGTAAGCCAGCGCGCGGACGTAAACCCCGGCCAGCAGCACGAGCGCTACGCCCGAAATCCAGCGTCCCACGCGCAGCATGGTCATTCGTTCACCGTCGCGGGGAAGAGGAGGACCGCAAGAATGACGAACACGAGGTCATACACGGCCAGCATGTTAAGCCAGCCCAGGGTCTCGCTCAAGGGACGGCCGGCCAGCAGCCGGCCTGTCGCGAGCACCGCCCAGCTGAGCGGCGGAATCATGAAGGGCAAGAGCAGCACGGGCAGCAGCAGCTCGGCAAAACGCGTTCGCACCGTCATGGCGCTGAACAGCGTTCCCACGGCGACGAACCCCAGCGTCGCAAGCGCGATCACCGCGATAAGCGGCAGCAGAAAGGGCAGAACCTGGACGTCGAAGAAGAGCGCCAGCAATGGGACGCCGATCAGCTCGATCGTTGCCACGAAGATGAGGTTCGCGATCAGCTTGCCGAGATAGATGCTGCTGCGATCGATGGGCGCGAGGAGTAACCCCTCGAATGCTTGATTCTCGAGCTCGATCTGAAACGCGCGGTTCAAGGCCAGGATCGCCGCAAAGGTGAAGGTCACCCACAGGACGCTGGGCGCCAGATCGACGTTTGAAACTGCGGTTGGATCGCGGCCGAAATTGAACACCACCAGCACGAGCACGACGAACACCGCGACGGAGAGGATGGCGGTGCGCGAGCGGAACTCCACCAACAAGTCCTTGGCGGCGACGGCCCAGGCGTGGCGCAGGAGCTCAGGCGATCGCATCGCGATACTCCTCGCCCACTTGCTCGGGCCCCCGGCCGGCACGTGGGGCGAGATGCACGAAGCGGCCGGCGCGCATGAAGGCGACGTCGGTCGCGAGCCCGGTGCCTTCCTCGACGTTGTGCGTCACGAGCACCGTCGCTCTGCCGGCCGCGGTGTGCTGCCCCAGCAGCCGGCTGAGCGCTTCGGCCGCGACGCGATCGAGGCCTGTGAACGGCTCGTCGAGCAGCAGGACCGTCGGGTCGTGCGTCAACGCGCGCGCAATTGCGACGCGTTGCACGAGCCCCCGCGACAACGCCCTGACGGGCCGATCCGCGTACTCCTCGAGTCCCAGTCGCTCCAGGAGATCGCCGGGAGGAGGCACGTCGTAGAGCGAGGCCCAGAACCGCAGGTTCTCCCGCACAGTGAGCTGCGCGTACAGCTGCGGCTGATGGCCGATCCAGCCGATGGCGCGCCGGCCTCCATCCACCTGGGCACGGCCGCGCTGGGGCTGGATCAGACCGGCAAGAACTTTGAGGAGGGTGGTCTTCCCGGCCCCGTTGGGGCCGAACACGGCGAGCGTTTGGCCGGGCTGGACGCTGAAGGAAACGTCGTCGAGAGCCCTGACCGCGCCGAAGCTGTGCCGCAGCCCTTCAGCCAGCAGCATCGATCGCGGCCGCGAGCTCGCTCAATTCGTACGGTTTGACGAGATACCGGCTGTGTCCCAGGTCGAGCACGTTCATCAGCGGCTCCATGCTCACGTACGCGGTCGTGACCACGACTGGGAGCGTGGGCCGCGTCTCGCGGATTCGCTGCAACAACGCAATTCCGTCCGTATCGGGCAACCGCATGTCGAGCACGAGGACGTCCGGCTCGAAGTCGCTGAGACGACGCATGGCCTCCGCGCCGTTCGGCGCGTAGGCCGTGGTGTATTTTCCTTCGAAGAACCGCTCGTAGGAGTACTGGAGTGCGGCTTCGTCTTCGACGAACAGAACTTTCCGGGGCGGCGGCGCCATCGCGCCCAATCTACCTCACGAAACGCCAGTCTCCAATTCGAACAGGTCGTCCAACTTGGTGAGCACGAGCAGGAACCGCAGCTCCTCGTTCGCACCCCGCAGGCACACCGTCTGGCGGCGCTCCGCGGCCTTGCGCTGAATCAACATCAAGGCGCCAAGGCCGGCGCTGTCGACCGAGCGCGTGCCGGACAGATCGATGACCAGGCGGCCCGCGCCTTCTGCGAGCAGGTCGATCACCTCCCCGGCGGCGCGGCGGAACGCGGTGCGGGACTCGAGATCGAGCCGCTCCGGAGCCGCCAGCGTCTTTTCGATTGGACGCGTCGACATCAGTGCGTTCTCCACGGGCGTCGGTGACATAGTTCCTCCCGTGGCGGAGTATGCCACTCCGATGCCATGCGATCTAAGCCGTGCTGGATCAAGCGGTTGTCCGAAACTCGTGAGCCCGCTCACGTACGGAGATTGCCGCATACCGAGCGGCGCGGTGCAACTTGCTAGAGTCACCCTCTTCCTTAATATCCCGACCTATGGCGACTGACCGGATCGAAACGCTCCTCGACGAGCAGCGACGGTTCACCCCTCCCGCGGCTTTCCAGGCCCAGGCTCACGTGCGCGACACGAGCCCGCACGAACGCGCGCGGCGGGACCCGGAAGGATATTGGGCGGACTGGGCGAAGCAACTGGAGTGGAGCCGGCCCTGGGACCGAGTGCTCGAGTGGAAGCCGCCGCATGCGAAGTGGTTCCTCGGAGGCAAGCTCAACGCCTCTGAAGGGGCAGGCGCTCGCGGCCTTCGTCACGTTAAAGGAGGGACGGCAGGGGACGGACGCGCTGCGCGAGGAGCTGAAGAATCACGTCTCGAAGAAAATCGGCGCGCTCGCGAAGCCCGACGACATTCTCTTTTCCGCAGACCCGCCCAAGACCCGCAGCGGAAAAATCATGCGGCGCTTGCTCAAGGACATCGCCGAGGGACGGGCGTTGGGCGATACGACTACGCTGGCCGATCCCGCGGTGGTGGCGAAGCTGCGGGATCAGTACGAGTCGCAGGAGACCTGAGCGCGAGGAGCGAGGCCAGCCAGATCGCAGTGATGATCACGGCGCTGCCGATACACCAGCGGCAGATCGCATGGATCACGAACAGCTCGAGATACGTCAAATAGATCGTAAACAGGAACCCGACACTCGCCAGCCCGGCGAGCGTCACGTTCCACTGGCGTTGCGGTAGCGCCGCCTCGCGCAGCGAGGCCACCGCGACGACCAGCACGGCGAGGTAGCCCACCACACCGTAGAACGCGACCGGCAGGCCGAGGAAGACGGCCCATTGGCTCGTCTGTACCGTCTCGCACGCGCCCGATGCCCCGCACTTGATCGCCCCGCCGAACCCGAGGGCGTGCAGCCAGAGATAGAGGGCGACAAACAGGCCGACGAGCGCGAGCAGCGCGATCGTCTGGCGATAGCGCATTAATGATGGAGCGGCTTCGGCGGCGAATGCGCGATGATGCTGTCGGCGATCGCCTTGAAGTCGTCGGAGCCCGGCAGCCGGCGGAAATCGAGTTTCTTGCCGTTGGCGAAGAATGTCGGCGTGCCGTCGACCAGGACGTGATCGCCTTCCTGCCGGCTGAACTCGATGCGCTGGGCGTAGCGGCCGGCCTCCATGCACGCGTCGTAGGCTTTGAGATCGACGCCCGAGGCTTGCGCGAAGCCGCGGAACAGGTCCGACGGATCCTTGCCCGTCTGTGCCCACTGGTGATGATTGAACAACTGATCATGCATCTCGAAAAACTTGCCCTGAGCACCGGCGCACTGCGCGGCGTGCGCCGCGAAGCGAGAATATTTGTGGATCGGCAACGGAAAGTCGCGATAGCGCCACCGCACCCGTCCGGTGTTGATCAGCTGCTCCTTGATCGTCGGCATCTGGATGGTGGCGAACGACGCGCAGACCGGACACTCGAAATCGAGATACTCCGTGATCTCGACCGGCGCGCTCCCTTGCCCGAGCGAGTAACCGCGAAATCCGTCGTCCGCGACCGTCGGTGGAGGGCCCGCCGCGGCGGCCGGCGCCGTTCCGCCGGTGCGCAACAGCGCGAAGACCGCGATCCCGAGCACTACGGCCAGCACCCCCAGCACCGCATAGAATCGATTCATGCCTGCGGATCTCCTCCTCGCCCTCGCCAGGGCTCGTCGTCGTCCGGATCGTCGAGCGAGAGATCGCCGCTGCCCATCGCCTCTTCGACGATCCGGCGGCTCTCGGCCACGTCCGGTGTGTCGTAGGTGCTGCGAACTTCGTAATGGAATAGCTCACTACGCGCATTGCCCAACAGTTTCTGCAGCTCCGGCGCCGCATCGAGCAACCGGCCGGTTCTATCCAGGTCGCGGATGCGTTCGGCCAACGCCCGGAGCAGCGCCACGAGCCGCCGCGCTCGCTCAGGACCGTAAACTTCTTCACTCATTGCTTCCTCCCGGAACGCGGGAACCCGCGTCCCTGCTGTGGCATTATACCACACAACCAATTATCTTGCGGCGCCGTTTTTTACGAAGTTCCAACCCGAAAGGAAGATCCCTGCATGGCCAAAAAGCGTGGTGAGCCCCGGAAGTACGCGATTCCCACCAGCTTCGAACAGGCGCGCGACGAGTTGTTCTCGCACATCCTCCGCTGCGGAGTGCTGGAAGCCACGCCAGAGCATCAGAAGGAATGGTTCGACGACACGTTGCTCTATCTTGCGGATCGCTTCACTGACCTGACCGAGACCGAGCTCAACGAGCTGCGCGTGCTGGGCGAGCGCTATTGCCGCCCCGTCGTGGCCCGGACCACTCCCGTCGGCGCGAACGCCTGACACGCTGCCTTCGGGTTGGAGGGCGCCCCGTTGACGGGCGCCCTTTTTTTTCTCCTACGGTCGGCTCCACCCTCTGGGGAACCAGCGCATGCGCCACCCGGCCGCCGCGCGCACCCCGCCGGCAAACCCCAGCTCCAGGTACCACGCCTGCCGCCGTCCCGGCGCCGCTTCGAGTCCCAGCAGCACAGCGAGAAACCCCTGTCCCGGCGAGCCCCGCCGTGCCGCGAACGCACCCCCGACCCCGGCATACAATCCGGGTCCGGAGCGGGCGGCTGGATTGACGAGCAGCTGCAGCGTCAGCTGCGCACGCGCCGCCGCACGCTCGGCGACCCTTCCGACGCCGAGTGCGAGCGCGATGCGACTCTCGCCGCTGGGGCGATGGGCCAGACCCAACTCGGCGCCGGCAAAGGTGCGGCGAGTGACGCGACGACGGAGCAGTACTTCTCGAGCGACAGATCGATGGCGCGCCTGACCTTGAGCTCGTCCGCCCCCTCGCCACCCACGGCCACGTGAAACGCGATCGCGGTGTACCGACGCGGCTCCGTCTCGCGCCGCGTGCCACGCACGGCGATCTCGAGTGTTTCCAGCTTGATGCGCTGCTTCTGCAGGATGATGACGATGTCGGACGCCGTGCATGTTGCCGCGGCAAGCAGCAGCAGCTCGGCCGGAGAGGTGGCGGCGGTCGAATCGCCGTCCACGAGAATCGGTGGGCGCCCGGTGCCGCTCCCTTCGAACTGCAGCTGCCGCAGCCACCGCATCGTCACTTCGGCGGTCTTCGCCATCTCAGTTGCCCCGACGCGTGGTGAGTCCGATGTACAGCCGGTGCCGGCGCATCCGGTCCATGCCGTGGTACTCGAGCAGCCAGTTGAACGTCGACCGGTACCGCAGCTCGAATCCGAAGACGGTGTTGAGCCAGAGGCCGGGGCACTGCGGGTCGGTGCCGCACCCCTCCCGGCCCGCCAGTCCGAAGCCGAGCCCGAGGTAGGGAGTCGCCACCTCCTCGTCGTCGGTAAAGCGCCACAGCGCCTCGAAACTGCCGACGTAGGTGTTCGGACCATTGAACAAGCCGACTTCCGCCGAAGGACGCAGGCGTAGGCGACTCGAGAACAGATCGCCGAGGTCGAGCGTCGTTCCCATCACGAGCTGGCCGGATCGTCTGAAGTCGACGCCGCCGCGCACGCCGAATCCGAACAGCCCGATGCGCGTCCCGCTGTGCTGGCCGTTTTTCGGCGGCTGAAACTGCTGCGCCGCCGCTGCCTGCGCGGCAAGTACGGCGACGAACGCCAGCATCACGCTTCGCATCCCGGTCCACACTCCCACGTTCACTCTGAAACCTCCGCCCCGGCCTGAGCCGATTTACGCGCGGCGGTCCGCCCATAATCCCAAATAGCGTACACTGCAATGGCGGCGGTGGCCCACGCGAGATGCCGAGTGTAGGTCCAATCAGCGATGGCCGCCACCAGCGTGAGCAGCTGCGCGATCGTCACCGCCTTGCCGCCCGCGCGCGCGGGAAGCGCCACCGGCCGGCGCAGTACCCAGGTCGCCAGAAACCCGAGCACCGCCAGAATGTCTCGCAGCAGCACGCCGACCAACTCGTACCAGTCCAGCAGCCCGCGCCGCGCGACGCTGACGAACGCGACCGCCATGAAGAATTTGTCCGCGACCGGATCGAGAACCGCGCCGGCGCGTGACGACCCGAACCGCCGTGCCAAGATGCCGTCCGCGACGTCGCTCGCGGCGGCCGTCGCGACGATGACGAGCTGCCACGCAGGCTTCGCCACGAATGGGAACACGGCGGCGAGCGGCAATCGCAGGGCGGTGAGCACATCGGCTACCGCGAAACGCGGTTTGACCGTAGCTTAGCCTCCGTGGACGTCAAGCTGCTGAAGCAAGCGGCCATCTTCCAGGACCTGGACGAGGGCGAGCTGGCCCGGGTCGCCGAGGTGTGCCGGGAACAGAAGTTCACCGTTGGCCAATACGTCTTCAAGGAAGGCGAGCCGGGCAACCGTCTGTTCCTGATTTCGGACGGCGAAGTCCGGATCTCGCGGACGATCCCCGGCTCCGGCGAAGAAGCGCTCGCCGTCCTCAAGCCGGGGGCGTGCTTCGGGGAGATGTCGATCTTCGATCGATCCGAGCGGTCCACCGACGCGATCGCGAATACCACCTGCACCCTGATTACGATCTCCCGTTCCGACTTCGAGCTGCTACTCGACTTCAACCGCGACGTCGCCTACAAGGTCCTGTGGTCGGTCGTGCGGCTTCTGTCCGCCCGGCTGCGCGTGACGAACGACAATCTGCGGTCGTTCCTCGCGATGTCCATGTTCTAGGGAGACCTCATGAACGCATTGGCGCCATACGCCGCGTTCTTCATGCGGCTGGCTGTGGGTGGCGTGTTTCTGAGCCGCGGCCTGGATCGGGTCCAGGGCGGCATCCCCTACTTCTCGGTGGGAACCCTCCTCGTCCTGGTCGTCATCGCGATCGAAACGGTCGGGGCGGTGTGCGTGCTGCTCGGCATGTGGACCCGCTTCTGGGCCACGGCGATGGCCGCGTATATGGCGGTGACGATCATCGCAACCAAACTGCCGCATCACGCCAACATCGAGCTCGAGGCTCTGCTGCTCGCCGGCGCGGTCACCCTGATGGCGCTGGGCGACGGGCCGCTGTCGATCGGCATCCGTTTCAAGAAGACGCTCTAATGCAGGATTCTTAGAACGCCCGCATCGGCGCCGGCCCGGAGAAAGCTCTCCGGGTCCGTCGCCGGAATCGCCACTCCCGTCTGTTTGCGCCAGCGCTTGGCGCTCGCTTCCATGTACTCCTCGATCGATCCGGCGACCCATTCGGCGGCATCGTCCTTCATCTGCCGCACGATGTCCTCCCAGGTCCCGACGTAGGTCGCGCCGGAGACCGTACTCACGCGGTGGACCTCGAAGCTCTTGTTCTTCATCCCCTGCAGCTCGATGAGCAAGGTCCCGAACAGCTCGAGCTGCCGCGGATCGCGGATCTGGCCGTCCGGAGTCATGGCTTCGATCTCCGAGAGCAGGATGTCCTCGGGGGCGGCGTCGCCCGCGAGCTCGTTGAGTCGCTCGTTCCACGGCACCAGCTCGGGATCGTCGTCGGGGAGGCGGTAGACGCTTTTCTTCAGCTCCACGAGCCGCCAGATCGCAAGCGCGTCGTAATGCTCTTCGGGACCGGTACGCTCGAGATGGAAGAGCGCCGCCTCGTACTCGCCGCGGTCGTACAACAGGTTCGCGAGATAAATGCGCGCTTCGCCGAGGCTCGGGTCGAGCTCCAGCGCCCGGCGCAGCCAGTGCAGGCTCCCGCCTTCGTCCGCCAACCGGTGCGCCGCGTACCCGACGCACGCGGCGGCATCGGCGGAATCGGGATGCGCGCGCAGCGCCCCCTCAAAGAAGCGGCGCGCCTGGTCGAGCACGCCTTCCCGGAACAGCGCGCGCCCGATCTGCAACATGAGGTCGTGATCGTCCTGGAAGCCGAGCGCCAGCACGTGCTCGAAGCAGGCGAGCGCGGCCGCGCGCTCGCCGAACTTGAGCAGGACCTCGCCCAGGCCTGCGAGCGTGTCCTCGTGATCGGGATCGAGACCGCGCGCCTCCTCGAACGCGTGCCGCGCCCACGCGAACTCCTCGCGCGCGAGCCGCGCATAGCCCATACCGACGAGCAGCTCGACGGCGTGGGGGTACAACCCCAGGCCCTCGCGCAGCGTGTCTATCGCTTCGTCGTATTGACCTTCGTTGTAGAGCTGATGCGCACGTTCGTCATATTCGTCGGAACTGAGGAACGGATCCGACATCGAACGGGTCCCCCCCGGGAAGGTTGTGCTATGATAAGAAACGGAGCACTGTTACACAAGCGACTATGTCCACCGCAAAGTCGACAATAGAAGCAGGCTCCGCGACATCTCCCGGCGGCTTCACCGCCGCCGCCGCACACGCCGGTCTCAAACCGGACGGTGCGCTCGACGTTGCGCTGCTCGTAAGCGCGACGAGCTGTGCAACGGCGGGGGTGTTCACGAAGAACGCGCTGCGGGCAGCACCGGTCGTCTACGACGCGGCGCTGCTCGGCGAGAAGCCGGGCCGCGTGCGGGCTGTGGCCATGAACGCGCGCGTCGCGAACGCCTGCACCGGGGCGGCAGGGCTCGAGGCCGCGCGTGCGATGGCGCATTGCGCCGAAGAGGCAGCCGGTCTGCCACCGCGGACAGCGCTGGTGCTGTCGACCGGCGTGATCGGTGTGCCGCTGCCTTTGGATAAGGTGTCGCGCGGCCTCCGCGAAGCCGCCACGAAGCTTTCTCCCGCCGGCGGCGTCGATGCCGCCCGCGCGATCATGACGACCGATACCCACCCCAAACATTGCGCGGTGCGTCTCGAAACGCCGGCGGGGGTCATCACCATCGGTGGCATGGCGAAGGGCGCCGGCATGATCCACCCCGACATGGCGACGCTGCTCGGCGTGCTCACCACGGACGCAGTATCGGAGCCGGGCGCGCTGCGGCCGTTCTGGAAGCGGGTGGTCGATCACACCTTCAACGCGATCTCGGTGGACGGCGACACCAGCACCAACGACACCGTCCTCTTCCTCGCGAACGGACATGCGGGGATCGACCCGTCGCGCGACGGGGCGACGTGGAAGCTGTTTGAAGAGGCCGCGACCGAGGTGGCGCGCACGCTGGCACTCGCGGTCGTGCAGGACGGCGAGGGCGCCACCAAGCGCCTGGAGATCCAGATCGTGGGCGCGCAGACCGAAGCACACGCGCGCGAGGTGGGACGGGCGATTGCGCGCTCCACACTCGTGAAGACGGCGATCTACGGCGGCGATCCCAATTGGGGCCGCGTGCTGGCGGCAGCGGGTGTCGCCGGTGTGGCCCTCGTCGCCGAGCGCATCACCCTCGACGCACAGTCCGCCAATGGCTGGCTGACGCTCGCGAGCGGCGGCGCCACCGCGCTCGCCGATCCCGCGCAAGCACGCGCCATTTTCGAGCAGAAAGCCATCCGCCTCCGACTCGACCTTGGACTTGGTCGATCGGAGGCGGTGGTGTGGACCTGCGATCTTTCCCCGGACTACGTCCGGATCAACTCAGACTACACGTCGTAGGTTACGGCTTCTTCGTCGTGTCGCGCGGAGCAGGGGCGGCCGCGGCGGGTTTCGCCTTGCGGGCCGTCCGGCGCGCCTTGTGCTTGGTCTTCGACGTATCCGCCTGCTGAGAGGCGTTCGCCGTCGGCTTCGCGGGGGCGGCAGCCGGCTGCTGTGTGGGCTGCTGCGCAGCCAGGCTCAAAAACAGGATTGCGGGGAGAAACATTAAAGCCTCGGGTTTAGGGTCGATCTTACGACCCGCCCGTTCCACCTCGCGTCACGGACGACTCGGGACAGGTACGTTGGGCAGCAACGCCCGGACATGCGCCAGGGCTTCGGAAGGAGTTCGGCCCCCACCACGCTGCAGCTCATGATCGGCGGCGACCGCCACGTCGAGTAACCGCACGCCCCGCAAGCCTTTGGTGTGCGCATCCGCCAGCAAATCGGCGGCGGAATCGGGGTCGAAGTGATGGGCGATCAAGTCTGCGGCCGCGTGGAGCGCGGGGCCGGGCGGCTCGTTGGGCGCCACCGTGAGCAGCCGCTCGACGATGGGAGCGGGCAGCCCGCGGGCGAGCGCCGCCGAGACCGCGGCCACATGACCTTCGGGCGGCGTCTGGCCCGGCACGGCGTGCGCGACGATGAGGCGCGCCGCGCGCAGCTGCAGCAAGCCGCGCCGCACGCCGTTCACCAGGCGGTCGGCGGGCACGTTCTTCGCGCTTCCCTCGAGCGCCTTCTGGACCAACGGCTCGGTCGGCAAGCTCTCGGCCACGGCCGTGGCGATGATCGAGTCGATCGCCGGAAGCGCTGCGGCGGGTACCCGGCCGGCCAGCCGCGGGACGCCGTCTTGCGCCCCGAGTGGTGCGGCGACGAACGCCAGCGCGAGCGCCAGCCGCATCATGGCTGAACGGCCGCCGGACGAACGATGAGCAGGGCGTTCTGTTGACCGGCGCCAAATCCATCATCGACGTAGCGGCCCGCCAGCGGATCGGGCACCCAGCGCTCACCGTCGACCACGAACATGTACTCGTGCTGACCCGCGGGCAGAACCGCCTTGGCGTGCCAGATGCCGTCCCCATCATCGTCGTTCAGGTGCAGCACACCCCGGCTCCAGTCGTTGAAGGACCCGACGACTTCCACCGACCGGGCTCCGGGAAAATGACCCACGAAACTCGCGATGCCTTCAGCGCGGCCGGGCGTGAGGCCGTCGCCCGATCCCCAGGGCAGCAGCATGATCGTGGCCAGGCCGCCCGCGAGCGCGAGAGTCCAGACCGGCCGCAGTCGCAGCGTGACCGCGCGCGGGCGCCCCAGCCAGCCCATCACGCGCCGCATGGGGCCCACGGCCAGAGTGGGCGCCGGGTTCTGACGGATCTCCGCCATGACCCGCGCGGCCACGCTCAACTGCGGGGTCGCGGTGAGCAACTGGGTCGCGGAGATCAGCCGGGCGTACGCCTCCCGCAGATCCACCGGCAGCTCGCCTGGATCACGCTCGCCATCGAGCGCTTCCTGAAACCGCGGATCGATTGGGCTCATCGTACCACCTCCTCCAGCGCCACCAGCAATGCTTCCCGGGCGCGATGGACGCGCATCTTGAGAGTCGGAATGCGCGCCCCGGTCACGGCTGCCATCTCCTCGTAGCTCATCCCTTCCACATGCTTCAGGACGAACGCCTCGCGTTTTTCGGCGGGCAGTGCAGCCAATGCACGCTCCACCAGTGCCACCTGCTCGCTACGCTCGAGCGCCGCCCAGGCATCCGAGCCGTCCGCGAGGGGCGGCGCGTCGCTGAGCGAGATATCGTTCGTGTGCCGCCGCGCGAGATGGCTGCGGCAGCGATTCCCCGTGATCCGATACAGCCAGCTCCGCAGCCGAACCGGGTCCCGGCACTGTGCCAAATGCCGATAGGCGCGCACGAGACTCTCGGCTACCGCGTCGGCCGCTGCATCGGGGTTCCCGAGCATACGCGTCGCGAAGCGCAGCAGACCCGGCTCATATCGCCGGATGAGAATCCCGAACGCCTCCCCATCACCGCCCAAGACCCGGGCGACTACTTCACCATCGGGGGCGCCGTTGTTCACCATCTCAGTGACCCCCTGGGGGGGGGCTTCGTCACGGTGTGCCAAGGGTTTCCCGTGCGGCAGCCAGAAACGTCGAGGCACGGAGACCCGTGCCGGGAACGGCACCCGCGAACGCCTCGAGGGTGTGCTGGGCGCGGCGCCAGTAGGAACGGTCGCCGGTCACCTGGGCGAGGTGCGCCAGCAGCCGCGCCATCGCCGCGTTGGGGCCGGGGAGTACGTCGTCGAACACGTGCTTGCTGCGGTCCCCGAGCGCGGGCAGCGAGCCGGAAGGCGCATCTGCGACGTCGAAATAGCCGCCGAGGGGATCGGCATAGCTCCGCTCGATGACGGCGGCGAGGTCGAGCGCGACATCCAGGTAGCGCGATTCCTTGCCGAACTTGTACGCCGCCAGGCACGCCGCCGCCACTTGGACATGGTCCTGCAGCATGCCCAGTGGCGTCGTCAGTCCCGCCGCCGGCGCGTCCGCAATCGCGTGCCGCACCCCCCAGCCATGTGCGTATGTGCGCTGCAACAGCACGTCGAGGGCGGCGAGGGTGCGTTTCTCTGCCGCCTGCTCGCCGAACGTCGCCGCAGCAAGCAGCAGGTGTTCGATGACGAACCCTTCGTGGTCGACGAATACCGCATCGTCCGCGTCGAGTGCGGCGAGATTGGGCAGCTCGTTCGCCAGGGCGCGGACGAGGACCCGGCCGGCCTCGCGATACCGCGGGTCGCCGGTCCGGGCCCACGCCTCTGCCAGGCTGCCGGCGAGCGCCGCGCGGACCAGTCGAGGAGGATCTTCGCCGGCTAGTGCGGCGGTGCTGTCGAGCATGAGATCCAGCGCGCGCCGGGCGGACGCCTGCGCCGTCGTGTCGCCCCCCCCGCCCCCCGCGCCCCCCCCCGGCAAGAGCAAGAGCGCCGTGGCTTCGACGTGCATCACACTGCCGGTGACCGCGCGGGTGCGAGCGGCGTCGTCCAGCTCGCGCGCGACCGCGACGATGCCGTCCTGCACGAGGGAGGGTCGCAGCACGCCACGCGATGCGTCGTTGCCGGTGAGTACCAACTGCCGCACCACGGCGGCCTGCTGCACGATGAACGAGCGCTCGTCGCGGTAGCTCCTCGCCACCTCCGGCAGCAGCTGCTTGAGCCCGCGCCCGGTGATCGGATCGTCGGCGGGGAAATAGGTGCCGCCGAAGAATGCCGAGCCATCGGCGGTGAGGAACACGGTGAGCGGCCAGCCGCGCAGTCCCGCCAGGTGCTCCACCGCCGCTTGATAGCGCTGCGCGACGTCCGGCCGCTCGTCGCGGTCCACCCGAATCGGCACGAACAGCGCGTTGATCAGCGAGCCGATCTCCGGATCGGTGTAGATCGCACGATCGGTTTCGGCGCACCAGCGGCACGCGTCGCTGCCGATGTACAGAAGGATGGGCCGGTCGAGCTTCGCGGCGAGCGCGAAGGCGTCGCGACTCCAGGGTTGCCAGCGAACGGGTTGACGCGCGGCGCGGGTGAGATAGCTCGTCCCCGAGTGCGCCATGCGATTCGCGAATGGTCCTCGCTCGCCAAGGCACGCCGAGAGTGCGGCGGAGCAAACTATGAGGGAAACACGGGTGTGCAGCATGCTACGCACGGGAAATACCCCGTCTCCTGCGGAACCGTGCCCCTATATTGGTCGGCATGACCCACGTGACCATAACTCCCAAGTCCAACGGCCCGCTGATCATCGAGGGGCCGGTGCGAATCGTGACGCCAGACGGGCGGGAATTAACACCCCCACCCCGCAAAGACGGCAAACCGGCGGAAGTCGTTGTGCTGTGCAGATGTGGGGGCTCGGCGACAAAACCATTTTGTGACGGAACGCACAAACGCAATGGGTTTCAGGACAGCCCGGTTACCCCCCCCTAGCACGACCTTATTATGTTGTCTGGCGCTTAGACTTCCCGTTCCCCGCCGTGCCCCGAACTGGAGGAGCGACAGACAATGGCAAAGGCAAAGAGCACGATGGCCGCGGATGAAGGTTATTGCGTGAAGTGTAAGGCGAAGCGGAAGATCTCGAACGCCCAGCAGGTGAAGATGGCCAATGGCCGCCCCGCGCTAAAGGGTGTTTGTCCGGTTTGCGGGACGGGGATGTTCAAGATCCTGCCGCCCGCCGCTGCTAAGTAACGCTCCCGCGGTCTCTCATTAACGCACCCCCGACGAAGTTGGTCGGGGGCGCGTTGTTTTGTGGCGCACTGTGTAGCATGCGGCGCCGACCTCGCGGCAGTAGTAGGCGAGAATCTCGAGCGCGACGAGCTCTCCGGACCGCGTGCGGATCGCGTAGACGTGGTGCCTGGACGTCAGCAGGTGCGACCACATGCTGTACTCGTACCACTTGCCGATGGCCGTGTTTGCGGTGTCCGCGGCGAAGCTCGTTGCGACGTACCCGTCCGCTGGAAGCGCCGTGACGGAGTCGAACGCCATGGGACCGAGGTCGATCGCTCCCGCGCCGGGAGCGGTGATGACGTGATTGCGGCGAAAGCCGAGGTCGCCCCACCAGCGCCACGCGTCGCCCCGCGAGGCATCGAGTGTGTAGGTGCTGTCGGCGTGCGGCCCGATTTCATAGGCCGGAAACTCCGGCTTGGTGAACGCACCGATCAACAGCGACGCCACCAGCAGGAGAAAGGCCGCCGCCATCGCCCACACCAATAACGGCGCCTTCAAGCCTCCGC
>WNFT01004093.1_pt1 | contig 14693 bp, 14 predicted proteins | sample 5400191 | NCBI WGS metagenome assembly WNFT01 (sample SAMN13153359, study PRJNA577476) | soil metagenome | isolation source: 80 cm saprolite under Madrone tree | place: USA:California | collected 2016-06-14 | reverse complement strand
CGTTGAAACGTACGTGGCCGGTGGTCCAATAAGCTAATGGCCATTGTGGCTGCGGTCTTTTTCAGCTAGCTCGGGGATCTTTTTCCGTCGCCGCAGTCGCAGCCAGTTGTTCCAGGTTTTTCGAAGGCTGTCGCGCGGGGTCTGATATTTTTGATTCAATTCGTTGCTCTTTAATATCTGCGCGAGAATTCCTCTTACGGAAAAATCGTCGGTATTGACGATCGTGTAGGCAGTGCCAACAGCAGCGGCATGGTGCGCGTCGCTCGCGGCGGTCATGGGCAATCCCCGAATCTGCGCGTACTTGAACGCGTAACGATTATAGCGGCGAAGAGTTGTCGCAGCGTTGAAAACCTCGATCGCATCCACAGACAGCGTTTCCAGAGTGGAAAAACGAATCCCGGCGCGAAATAAATCATACGGATGCGGAGGAATCGCGAGCCCGCCGCGCTGATGGATTATGTCGCAGACTTCGCGTGCCGGTTTTCCTTTCAGGTAAGGAAGCTCGGCACCGATGCAGAGAAGATGGCCGTCGGCGGTCGTCACTTCCACTCCTGGGAGAACGAGAAAATCATCAACCGGCAATCCATCCAGTCGCATCAAGCCCTTTTGCAGAAGGTAATTGACCGCATCGCATGTGTTGTGATCGGTAACGGCAATGCCATGCAAACCTTTAGCGCGCGCAGCTGCAATCAAATCTTCCGGACTGGAGATACCGTCCCCGGAAAAAAAGGAATGCGTGTGAAGGTCGATGTTAAACGCCATGGCTCAAAAACCAGAGTAAGAAATTAAAAAGATTAAATGGTTGAAAAGTTGAGTTGCTGCGATTTCACAACACGCTATGCCCATGCTCCTTTTTAACATTGTAACTCTTTAACTGTCGTCGCTAGACCAACTCTTCAACAACAAAGGTTGGCTCAGTGGCTGGTTCTTCTGGAAAACGATTGAATTGGTGATCGTACAACCGCCGGTAATATCCGGATTTTCCGAGAAGCTCGGCATGTGTTCCAATCTCCTTGATGCGGCCGCCATCCATTACAATGATTTTGTCAGCGGACAAAACAGTCGAGAGCCGATGAGCGATGGCGATTACCGTGCGGCCAGCCGCCAGTTCGGCCAGGGCTTTTTGAATTTGTTGCTCGGATTCGGAATCGAGTGATGAGGTGGCTTCATCCATGAAAAGAATTGGTGCGTTTTTCAGAACGGCACGCGCGATGGCAAGGCGCTGTTGTTGTCCGCCAGAGAGAAGACAGCCTTTATCGCCAATGACGGTTTGGTAGCCCTTTGGCTGGGCCATAATAAAGTCGTGTGCATAGGCGGCTCGCGCCGCTTCGCGAACGTCTTCCGGCGTCGCATCCAGCCGGCCGAATTGGATATTGTTGAAAATCGTATCGTGAAACAGGAACGTCTCCTGAGTAACGAGTCCGATCTGTTCGCGCAATGATTTTTGTGTGACCGAGCGCAGATTGCGACCGTCGATTTTTACAGCGCCGGAAGTCGGATCGTATAGACGCAGAATGAGCGAGAGAATCGTGCTTTTGCCCGCGCCGCTGGCGCCGACCAGGGCATGGGTCTTGCCGGGCTCGATATGCAGAGTCAGATCGCTGATCGCATTAGTGACCGTGTTGGCATAACGGAATGTCACATCTTCAAAGTCAATCCGCCCCTGTGACGAATCGAGCGCAAAAGCATTTGGCGCGTCCCGGATCGTTGGCTGTGAATCAAGGATCGAAAAAATACTGCCGGTGGCGGCGATTGAGCGCTGCATGACAAGATGGATCCTGCTGAGCGTTTTGATCGGGTCATAGAGAATGAAAATTCCCGAGATCAATCCGAAAAATCTGCCGACGCTCAGGTTTGCCGCATAAACGTAGAGCAACGCGATTCCCACTCCGATTGCGGCCATAGTTTCGACCAGCGGCCCCACAGCCTCCAATGACCGGATGATGCGCATCATATTGTTCGTGATAAGCGACATCAAAAACCCAGAACGCGCCTTGTTAAAGAAATCCATCGAGTTGCCAACCATTTTGTTGAAGAGCTGGCTCCGGATATCGGTCACGACCTTGTTGCTCACCCACTGCATGCAATAGGTGCTTCCGTAGGAACAAAGGCTACGGAGCGTCATGATCGCCGGGATGGCGAGGCAAATAAGCAAAATCGAATTGATCTTCGGTCCGGTATCGAGAACCCCAAGGTTATGCCGTACCGCCATCGGATTGGGAGCGGCACCATGGAAAATCGTGCTTGTTACCCGGGCAATCGCTAACGGAAAAAGCGAATTGACGCCGCCGTAGGCAAGACCCAGTACCAGCCCCGTGATAAAGCGGGCCTTGTACGGTTTGACGTAACCGTACAGCCGTCCGTAAGAGCCGGAGGCTGCACGTAACGTTTCCCAGAATGACAGTTTTTTCTTAGCCGCTTTTGCGCCGCTCATGACGTTCGGGCCGCCGCATGCTGCGACAGCAGGAAATCCATAGCACTAATCACGGCTTTCGTCGAGATTTGACTCATTGGAAGGCGCGGCTGGACCGGGAAAAACTCAGTGACCGGTTGGGGTGTTTTCCCCTGAAGAATGAGTGCAGGACTTTCCCTCGGTCGCCAATGAAACGGGTTCGTTGGCCCGAACAGGATCACCTGTGGTGTATGTGTGCTGGCTGCAAGATGCACCGGCGCCGAATCGACCGTAACCAAGAGTCGCGCCTCGCCAATTAAGGCCGCAAGAGTAAGCAAATCTGTTTTCCCGGAAAGATCGATGATTTTGGTCTCGTTTTTAATCGAGGCAATGTGCGCCTGCTCGTGCTTCGATGGCCCACTTGTCAGAATGAGATCCAGGTCATTGTCTCGACCGAACCGTTCGATTACTCGCGTCCATCGTCCGGGTTCCCAGAGCTTTTCCTGGCGCGCCGAACCGGGATGCAAAACAATGTAGGGCTTGCTGACGTTCGAAATGCGTCGGAGGGCGTCGGCTTTTTCATGCGCCGATTGAGGCAATTGCAAATGCAGCGAGGGAGAAACACCCCCGATGCCGAGAGGTTCAAGCAAAGACAGATTGTAATCGACGGTGTGCAGGTCGCGCATGCGGACATTGACAAAATCAGTGTAAAGCCGGGCGCGGCTTTTCGACTGATCGCGCACCCGGTATGACACGATGCGTTTCCCGGCTCCGGATAAGAACACCAGAAATGCGGAGCGGTCGTTTCGTGTGAAATCGATGCAATAATCAAACTTATTGCCTGCGACGGCGAGAAAGGCGGCGAGATCACTCAGATTACGTCGCGCCATCAAGATCCGATCGACACCTGTAATGGCTGGGAGCAGATCAGCGCATTCGCTGGAAACCACAATCGTCAGTTCCGCTTGCGGAAAATGTTCGCGCAAAGCCGCGATCGCGGGAGTTGTCAGGATCAGATCGCCGATTCGCTTAAGTTGCAGGAGAAGAATTTTCATCCGCCTCGTTCTACTACGGCGCGACAGGCAGGCCACCGGTCACACCACAATCATCGCGCCATTCGCATGGCGGTTTCGTATGCGTCGAGTAATCGCGTCCGAAAATGGTCCCACGTGAAATTTTCAACTACGCGACGTCTCGCGGCGCTGCCCATTTGCTGAACAATTTCGGGATGTCGATGCAGATGCTGGAGTGCCGCTGCGATCGCGTCGACGTCACCCGGCTTCACGATAATTCCTTCTACGCCATTGCGCACCACATCGCCTGCTTCACGCGTGGTGATTTGGGGCAGCGCACATGCCGCGGCTTCATATGTCACTTTGGCGCTGCCTTCCCATTGCGAGGGAAAAATATGTACCGTGCCCTGGCTAAGATAATTCTCAGGGTCGCGCGCAAATCCTACTACCCGGATGTTATCGCGCCAGAATTGTTTAAGAAAGGGCTTCGCTTCGTCATGCACATGTCCAACCAACCATAGCTCCGCATCAGGCAGGTTGAGGCGATGCCATGCCTCGAGCACATGTTGGATGCCTTTGCGTTTGATCAAAGCACCCGAGAAGACGGCGCGAAATTTGGCCGGCCGATTCCCTGGCTTGAATCGTTCCACGTCCACCCCGCGGGGCAGGTAAAAAAGTTTTTCCTCCGGAAAACCACGTACGCGAAAGGTGTTAGCCGCCCTCTCTGATAAGACAAGCAGGAGGTCAGCCAGTTGGTATTCTTCTATGAAACGCTTTCGCTGGAGCAACAGCCTGGCTTTCCATGACGGGACCCCGGGAGTCTTGCTCGCCGATTCGGTACTCTTTGGCCAATCCACTTTCTTTTTGCCACCATCGCGATGCCAGGTCGGAATCTCGACGATGGAAGGGATGCGGCGTTGTTTTGCTACTTGTAGCGACCGCAAACAGTCGCCCGACCAGCTATGAAACAGATCGTAGCGGCCGGTGTCGAGGTGCCGGGATGCGATCCAATCAAGGTACTTTTTTTTCGCGCCGTAGTAGTAGGGCCGATCGAAAAATGAGATAAGTCGCACCGGATGCCAGCGCAAAGAATGGATGAACGAAGCAGGAATTTCCTTCTGCCTGTTATCATAAGCGATCGCTTTGCCCAGGAATCCCCCGCGATAAGATGCACGCAGGGTCTCAAATGCATCCGTATCCAGGCCGGAACCGCCGATGCGGGCAAAAATCGAATAAAGCAAATGCCTCGGCAAAGTACGAACTGCAGGTGAAGCGGAACGTAATGACTGAGGAGCGTTTAGGGTTTCGCCCAGCATCGGCTTACAACTATTCGGGCGAACGTGAGGCGTGTAAAGTGGCGTGTTATGTCGAGACACCTCTCGTTTTGACCAATAAAATCGTTGGCTAAATGACGAAGCACGAATGACGAATGCTGAATGAATGACAAAGCACGAATGACGAAGAGAGGTGCCACGGTTTTGGCTCTGTTGATATAACCCTACACAGCATGCCGAAGAATCTGAGCATCGTTTTTGTCCGGCGCGGTTATTCGCCGACTGGCGGCGCGGAGGCGTACTTGAAACGCCTCGCGCGTGGCTTGATGGAAGCCGGACATGACGTGCAGCTTGCAGCTACTAATGACTGGCCGGATAATGAGTGGCCGTTTGGATCGATCACGCACTTGCGTTCTAAATCGCCGATCGAATTTGCCAGCGAGCTGGAACGACTGCGTGCCCAACTTCGGGTCGATATCCTGTTCAGTCTTGAGCGCGTCTGGAGCTGCGACGTTTATCGGGCTGGCGACGGAGTCCATCGCGCCTGGCTTGACCGGAGAAGAAAGTTCGAACTGCCTCTGAAACGATTTGTCCGGAGTCTCAATTCCAAGCATCAGGATCTGTTACGTCTGGAACAATCGCTTTTTTCCGGTGGCAACACCAAGCGCGTGATTGCTGGCTCGCAAATCGTCAAGGATGAAATCGTCAATCTTTATGGTTATTCAGCAGACAAGATCGACATCGTTCGCAACGGTGTCCCGCTTGAGAAATTCCGATTCGGCCTGGAGCTTCGCGAAAAGTCGCGCGAGCAATTGAATTTGAAGTCAGACCAAATCGGACTGTTGTTTGCTGGCTCTGGATGGGAACGCAAGGGGCTGCTTTTTGCTATCGAGGCGGCGGCCCTTTGCAAGGATCGCAAGATCCAGCTGCTCGTTGCCGGTCGCGGAAACGCAAGGCTTTACAAGACGAAACGCCTGCGATTTTGGCGCGAAGAGCCGGTGCAATTTCTCGGTGAAGTTGCTGATATGCTGCGTATTTACGCCGCCGCGGACATTTTTATTTTGCCTACGATTTACGATCCATTTTCCAATGCCTGTCTGGAAGCGCTTGCCTGTGGTTTGCCCGTGATCACCACGCGTTCCAACGGTTTTAGCGAAATCATCGAGAATGGTGTCCACGGATCAATTGTCGATCACGCACGGGATCTCCTCGCTTTGCGCGATGCGATTCGACTCTGGTCCGATCCTTCGCGGCGCGCGGCAGCGAGATCGACAAACAGCCACCTCGCGGCGCAATTCGACATCTCACAAAACATCAACGAGACGCTCGCGATCCTATGCAGCGTGGCTAAACAAGAAACGGAATGATGCGTTTCACTCTGCCCTGATAAACGGCGTATTTGTCCGGAAAATGTTTGAGCATCAAATCTTCTTCGCGTTTGAGTTTCAGCCAGAAACTTACGAACACGAGCAACAAGCCTAAGCATCCGCCTAAATACCCCATGGCGATGGCGGTGCCGGCAAACATGGCAAGGATTCCTGTGTAAATAGGATGACGCACGACGCGGTAAGGCCCGCGCTCAATGAGTTCGTGTCCTTCTTTCAACGTGATCACGCCGCTCCAGTTTCTTCCGAGTATCACTCTTGCCCAAATGGCAAACCCGAGCCCGCTAACGCACAGAAAGACACCAATCCAGGCGCTTAACGTGGTGTGCGGAATGACGATCCAATTGAACGGGGCCGGCAAAACGCTCGATTTGATCACCAGAAAATAGCCGATTAGAAGCACTAGCCAGTAGCGGGCTCGCTCCGCGCTGCTTTCGCGATAGATCGTGCGCTTGGTCGAAATGGCTCCCACCAACCAGACTACGATGAAGATTATCCAACAGACACGAATGACCCCGAGCCCCGACGAATATGCGTGGACTCCCATCGTATAGCAGCCGAAGAGGCGCGATCTTTCCGCCTTGGTTCTACGCTTGAAGCCGTTTCATGTGGCAGCCAGCGCAGTATCCGTGTCCGGGAAGATCTGGAACACCTGATCGAGCCGCGAAATTTCGAAAATTGAGCGCACAGTCTCCTGCAAGCCAGCGAGCGAAAATTTTCCACCGTACGCTTCCACTTTTTGCATGGCCTGAATAAGAGCCGCCAGGCCCGCGCTATCGATATAGGTCACATCCGAAAGATCGATCACCATGCGTTGCGGTTTTTTTTCGATCATTGCGGTGAGCGATGCCGTGACGACGGGAGAAACGTGCAGATCGATTTCGCCCTTGAGTGGCAGCACATTGGGCGGGTCTCGATACGGCTTCGGAGCAGGTGGGGAGGCGTCCTTCTTTTTCATCAACCCTTCATTCGTCAACGGATCACCATCCGAGCGTATCGATCACTTTTTCCACATTTGAAAGGTCATCGATCAGGAAATCCGGGTGATATTCGGCAAGTCGATCGCGGCTCCAGGTGCCGGTCGCCACGGCTACGGTGCGCGCTCCTAAGGCCTTACCACAGGAAATATCGCGCGGCGTATCTCCGATTACATCAATCTCGGAGGCGGCGAATTCGCGGCCGTGCTTCTCAAATGCGCGCGCACGAGCGAACGGTCCGAGCCGGTTTCGGTCTCGATGATCATCGGCGAACGCGCCAAATTCGAAAAAGTGCCAGACACCGTAATGCTCGAGCTTGAGCTGCGCGCCGCGGGAGACATTTCCAGTCAGAAGAGCCAGCACGAGATGCGGCCGCGACTTGAGGCGACGAAGCAATTGCAGAACGCCCGGAAGCAGTTTGCCTCTGCGACGTGGCAATTCGATCGAAAGAAAATGCACGTAGCTATCGAGAAAAGCGCTCATGTTTTCGTTCGTCGCCGGAATCTTATGCTTGTTCAATATGCTGACGACGATGCCCGAGTCGGTCATACCGGCAATTTCGATGTCGTGCAGATCATCGGCGACACCGAAACGTTCTTTGAAGGCCGATTTAAGCGCATGCACACCCGCCCCGCCAGAGTGGATCAGCGTTCCGTCGATATCGAAAAGCAAAAGGCGCTTTATACGTTTTGTCATTCCGAGCGAAGTCGAGGGATCCCGGTGCATCATCCTCGAGTTTGCCACAGGATCGCCCGGACTTACAAACTTGGGGCGTGCATCATTAGCACTGCGATCATGCTACCGAGAAACACGAGCGCCACGATTGCCAAACCGATAAAAATTCCATTGCGAAGCGGGTCGGTCTGTTGTTTTTGGCGACGGAACGGAGAAACATTGGTAAAATCCGCAGGGGCGGCGCTCAGTTCTGCCGGTCTTGCTTTGATCTCCTCGAGCTGGGGAAGCGGTCGCGATCCGCTCGCATCCGATTCGAAGCGGGCTTCGGTCGCGCCAAATCGGATCCGATCATCAAAGCTTAGTAGCGTTTCGGTAACCGGCTTACCATTAACGTGCGTCCCGTTGGTCGAACCGAGATCTTTCAACCGGTATGTTTCGCCGGCCAATTGCAAATGCGCGTGCCGCGCCGAGACCGAAGGGTTATTAATGACTATCGTGTTGTCCGGACCGCGCCCGATTGTGATCAGGTCGTCAACAAGTTCATACGTAGTCCCGCTGATAATGAGCTTTGGCATGTTCGAAATAATCTATCTGGAAATTTGGCATGCGGTCGAGTGATTCTTTCGGTCCGAAAACAACGGAATTGAGCGTCGGTATTCCCTGTCATTTGACCCTCGGAATCGGCAGCCCTAGAATTGACTTTATCTGAGTCGGATCGAAAGGAACCCGGAGAATACTGAAAGGAATAACAGTATGGCGACGTACATCAGTTTGGTGCAATTTACTGACAGCGGCATCCAGGCCGCAAAGGAAACGACCCACCGGGTAGCTGACTGGGCCTCCAAGGTGGAATCGATGGGAGTAACCATTAAGCAAATGTATTGGACACTTGGGCAATATGACCAAGTCTGCGTGTTCGACGCTCCGGACGACGAGACGGCGGCCAGCGTATTGCTGGGGGCGGATATGCTGGGCAACATTCGTACGCAGACATTACGCGCTTTCACCTCGTCCGAGATGGAGAACATCCTGGCCAAGATGCCCTCACCACGCCGAGGCAGCTTCTGCAATTGTGAGCCGCAACAGCGCGAAAACCGCAGGAGTAGGCTGGGGCGAGGTTTACCGTCGACGCTGGTCAGTGAGAGTAAACTCTAACGCCGTTCCATCGTCATTGGCTATGACCTAGCAACGAGTCGACTAGACGCGCGGCGTCGGCCTCGGTGCTGGACCGGATTTGCGTGCAGTATCTCCCACTACTATTCCAGTAGGTCTTCGAGAATCATTGCGTGATTTGCAGTCCATCCTGGATCATCCCGTTGAGTAGGTTTGCGACGTAGTCGTGTTCGATGACGAGGGCAGGGCCAAACCACTGAGAATCATCCTGGGCGTGTTGGCTAATCCATTCGCTCGCCCTCTGAGTGAGCGGCCTAACGAGCGTTAGCGTTCCCTGCGGCAAGATCCAGAAGTCGGTTTTACGCGCGGGGCGGTTCATAGCTTACGGCCTGTGTTTGCAAATGGCGGCTCTGGCTTGATAGGAAACAGCGGCCGTAAAACCGCGAATGTGTGCGATAAGCACGCAAAAGAAACGATCAAAAACATTGCTACACACTTCATCGTACCTGCTTTCAACATTCTTATCCGGAAATCGGGAAGCAAAGTTCCAGAAGATATTCCAAAAGAAGGCCAGGAAGCCATGAGCGCCGACTCTTAGCAGTTTAGCGGTAATTGAAGACCGTTTGCAGTGCGGGTTTGCTCGCTTCTCACTATGCGCTCACTTGCGGCGGTGTCTAGATTCTAATTGTCACGATCTCGACGGAAGGCAGACGTTGCGCACATCGAACGTACATCGACACCTGACTGCGCGGTCGAGCGATTTTCTCTGGGATTTCGGCTAGCAGATCACTGTGCACTAATTGACCGTGCGCAGCCGCGCCCGCATAGTGCCCACTTCCATGGGAATTGAGTTTACGCGCAACTTCTGCATCATCGCGCACATCGATCACGGCAAAACGACGTTGTCGGACCGATTGCTCGAGCGCACCGGCACGATCCACGAGCGGGAAAGGCAGGACCAGCTTCTTGACTCAATGGACTTGGAGCGAGAGCGCGGGATCACGATCAAAGCGCATCCAGTGGCGATGCGTTACACGAGCAAATCCGGGCAAAACTATCGATTGAACCTGCTCGACACCCCCGGGCACGTCGATTTCAGCTATGAAGTTTCGCGTAGCCTCGCTGCGTGCGAGGGCGCGTTGTTGATTGTCGATGCGGCGCAGGGAGTCGAAGCGCAAACCGTAGCGAATGTTCACCTCGCGCACAAACAGGGACTCACCATTGTGCCGATCATCAATAAGATTGATCTGCCGAATGCCGATGTGGCGTCGGTGCATCGCCAGTTGGAAGAAATTCTCGCGATCCCTGCCGAGGAAGCAATCGATGCGAGCGCAAAGATGGGGATCGGGATCGAGGAAATTCTTGAGGCAATCGTGAAACGCGTCCCCCCGCCGCGACCACCGGTAGACCAGACATTACGCGCGCTAGTTTTTGATTCGGTCTTTGATGCTTATCGCGGCGTGGTTGGTTATGTGCGTGTCGTTTCCGGAACAATGGAAGCGAATCACGCAATCACGTTGATGAGTAATAATGCGCGCTTTGAGATCAAAGAGGTGGGCGTCTTTACGCCGAAGATGCTCGCACAGGAAAAGCTAAATCCTGGCGACGTCGGTTATTTCATCGCAAACATTAAGTCGACTGCAGACATGAAGATCGGCGATACCATCACCGATCAGCGTCATCCCGCGCGCGAAGCGCTTCCGGGTTTCCAGGAAATTCATCCCATGGTCTTCAGTGGGATCTATCCCATCAATACCGGCGACTTCGAACATTTGAAGACGGCAATCGCAAAGCTGCGTCTGAACGATTCCGCGTTCATCTATCAACCGGAGAGTTCCGTTGCGCTCGGATTTGGATTTCGCTGCGGATTTCTGGGATTGCTACACATGGAGATCATCCAGGAACGACTCCGGCGCGAGTATAACATGGACATCATCGCCACGAGTCCAAGCGTCGTCTATGAGGTGATCACCACAGGCGAAGAAAAATTGTTAATCGACAATCCCGCTCACCTGCCTAATCCGACTATGATCCAGGAAATTCGTGAGCCGATCGTAAAGGCGTACGTACTCTGCCCGAACGAAAATATCGGCGACATCCTGCAATTGATTCTGGAGAAACGCGGCCACATGGAGCGCACCGAGTCGCTCGACACACGACGGGTCATGTTGCATTGCGAATTGCCGCTAAACGAAATTCTCGTCGACTTTAACGACAAGATTAAGAGCATTACACGCGGCTACGGCTCCATGGATTACGAGCATGCCGGCTATCGCGCGGCGAAATTGGTAAAACTGGATGTGCTCGTTAATGGCGAGCCGGTGGATGCGTTTTCTACGATCGTGCACAAAGATCGCGCGGAGGCGAGGGGACGCCAGCTGGCGGCCAAACTAAAGGAAGTAATTCCGCGACAGCTCTATCAGGTGGCGATTCAGGCAGCTATCGGCGGAAAAATTATTGCGCGTGAGAGCGTTTCGGCATTGCGAAAAAACGTAACCGCGAAATGCTACGGCGGCGATATTACGCGCAAACGGAAGCTGCTGGAGAAACAAAAGGAAGGAAAGAAACGGATGAAGAGTATTGGAAAGATCAACATTCCTCAGGAGGCGTTTATTGAAGTGCTAAAAGCACAATGATGCAATCCGAATGATAAATCTGAAACGTCGGCCCGTTTATTTCCCATGTTGCCTCACCTGTTAGGGCTTCAACATTCATTCGTTATTCGACATTCCTGCTTCGTCATTTTCTAATTCATGTTTACATCGCGCCAAGTGAAACATAGCCGACTGCTCCTGCGACACGCCCGGAAGTATTTGCGCTATAAGGACGACCAGCTCAGCAGCACGGACCGCGACCAAATCACTGCGGGCATGAAGGATCTCCGCGAAGCGTTATGGCAGCGAGATCGCGAGAGAATACACAGCACAGCCGATGCGCTGGATAAAACTCTTCACAGGCTGACGCCGGTGACGTGGGAGTCGCATTGGCGGGAGAATTGCGAGGTGATTTTGGTGGCCATCGTTGTGGCAGTGGGCATTCGCTCCTATTTCTTGCAGCCGTTTAAGATTCCAACCGGCTCGATGCAGCCGACCTTGAACGGGATTATTGGTTATCCGAGCACAGCTCCCGGGCCGAACCTTCTGCGACAGATTGGCGAGTTCATCGTCCGGGGTCGCAACTACATCAATGTTATTTCCCGCGAGGATGATCAGCTTCTTGAAATTCAGCCAAAGAAAATGTTTTTTTTCTTCACGCTTTCACAGTTGATCTGCCAGCGGCAAAAATATCTAGTCTATGCGCCGCCCGACACGCTCAGCCATGATTTCAATGTTTTCCCAGGCCGCATTTATCATCGTGGCGACATCATTGCCAGAGGCGCGATTGATACTGGCGACCAGGTGTTCGTCGATAAGTTTACTTACAACTTTGTTAAGCCGCATCGTGGCGACGTTTTTGTTTTTCGGACAAATCACATTCCGGGTATTCGCGAAGATCCTGAGGCCGGCTCGCCATTTTATATCAAGCGGCTGGCCGGACTGCCCGGCGATCGTTTGAGAATCGACCCGCCGTTTCTCTACGTGGATGGCAAGAAAGCAGAGGGTTACGGTTTTGAGCGGGTCATGTCGGCGAAACCTCCTTATCGCGGTTATGCCTTAGGCCGCGATAACTTGTCGCAACCAGATCGTACGTTCACCGTGCCACGGGATGGCTACTTTGCTTTGGGGGACAACAGTTACAACAGCTATGATAGCCGCTATTGGGGAGCAGTGCCTGAAGAAAATCTCGTGGGACGTGGTTTGTTAGTTTACTGGCCGTTTGCTCCGCACTGGGGATTGATTCGGTAGATGATTTTAGAACTGGCAGGAATCCCCCAATTGCGCGAGGACATCCGTTCGTGTTCGGCGCGCCCGGCGATCCCGCCCTACCGAAACATTGCTTGCTAGCATGTGGCGACACCTGCCGCCCCTGTATCCGCTGCTTGGACTTTGCGGTGGCTATGCGATTGTGATGTTCTTCAATCCCGTGCGGCGGGCACTGGGAGACGGGTTTCGTTGCATTCGGCGCTATAAACGCATCTGGATTACCTTTGCGCTTCTTGGGTTTGGCTATTTCCTTTTCCAGTTTGTCACTTTTACCCCGATCCGAAACTGGGCCGATCTTGATTTAAACCAGATCATCTCCTTACCGCGCTGGTATTGGCCGCGATTCGTGGAGATATGGCGCGAAACGCCGTTGCCCGCCCTCGAGGGAGTGGCAGGCATTTTCGATAACGCCACGACAACTTATCCGCTTTCTGTCGTGGCCGCCGTGTTCCTGCTGGCTAACTGGCGTGGACTGCACAGCGCATTGCTTCGAGCTTTGTGGAAGCGTTATCGTTTCTGGGGTCATCTTACCTATTTGATTCTGTTGCTGAGCGCACTGGCGTCACTCTTGAAGCCAATTGTGTTCTGGCAATTGCCGGAGTGGAGTGGTTTGGTCTCGGCTGCCGGGCTCCTGCGGATCTCAGCCACGGTCGATGCGACTGCGTTCATTTTCGAATACCTTCTGGGAGTCTATATCCAAGTCTACCTCATTACCGTTTGTCTGGCCTGGATAAAGGGAGTCAGCTTCGAAGAAGGAGAACTCTTTCGCTTCGCCATGCGCCGCTTCAGTTATGTCCTGGAATGGGCTGGGATTGTCGTTGCCGTAAGCATGCTGATCGTCCGATTGCCCTTGCTTCTTGCCTATTTCACTAACATTCCCGGCGTCCTTGATTATCTGCCAATTGCCAGAGTGCTGATGAGTATTTTGATTATTGCCTTTTGCTCGGTCCAAATCTCTCTGGCTCTCCATAATGAGACGGTCATCGAAGCAATGCGGGCCCACAGTCTGTTTATCCGGAGAAACGCCGTTCGCCTTGGGTGGTTTTTAGTTATCTGCGGCATCCATTTTTTTTGTATCATGGTCTGCGATGCCATCGTGCGCAGCGCAATTGCTGATCGATTAGGCGCACTGTTCCTTTGGAAATTGAGTTTCGCTTTTCTTCGGGGAGTAATCACCGGCTGGCTTTTAGCTTCGTGGGTCTGTTTGTTTCGCCAGTGCGAAACTGGCCGCATTAGCGGTGAGAAATGGATTCAGTATTAAAAAAGCAGGCTTTGGAAGGGCAACCGTGAACGCGGCGACGATTACGCGCCAGAGCAAATCGAATCTCGCCCTCGCATTCGTTTCCTTAGGTCGCGAGCGGAAACTCGATATCACGGTTTTCTACGCGTTCTGCCGCGTCATCGACGATATCGCTGATTCCTCAGAGCTAAACGTGGTGGAAAAGCGAGTGCGTCTGGCAAAATGGCGCCAGATGCTTCACGCCACGACCCAGGACGAGCCGCTTCTTGCTCGCGACGTAAGGCAGTTGATTGCCAAATACTCGCTGCCGTCCGACATGCTGGAGGAAATCATTGCCGGCGTAGAAATGGACCTAAGCACGCTGCGATATTCCACTTTCGAAGAGCTCCGGATTTATTGCTATCGAGTCGCCAGCGCAGTCGGCCTGGTAAGCATCGAGATTTTTGGCTATCGGAACCAGCGCTGTAAACAATATGCAATCGAGCTGGGGCTGGCTTTACAGATGACGAACATCATCCGTGACGTTGGGAAGGATATGCAGAATAACCGGATCTATCTTCCGCAGGAAGACCTGGGGCGGTTTCATTATTCCGAAAGCGAGCTGACACAGCGGCGTTACAACGAGCGCTTTGTTCAACTGATGGAGTTCCAGGCACGGCGGGCGCGTCAGTTTTTCGCTAATGCAGCCGCGGCTCTGCCCGCTGAAGACCGGAGAGCAATGACGCCGGCGGAAATCATGGGCTCGGTTTATCGCGGTTTGC
>WNFT01004702.1_pt1 | contig 14695 bp, 15 predicted proteins | sample 5400191 | NCBI WGS metagenome assembly WNFT01 (sample SAMN13153359, study PRJNA577476) | soil metagenome | isolation source: 80 cm saprolite under Madrone tree | place: USA:California | collected 2016-06-14 | reverse complement strand
CGAGCCGACTCCTGTGCAATCCGGAGAGGTCGGTGCATCGCAAAGCGCCGATTCGAAAGTTGACTCAACCTCTCCCCCTCTTTTGCCTGCTTTCCCGGCCTTTGCCGCCAAGCCGGAGAAGCGCGTCCAGCGACTCAGGCTGGTCACCGTCACGCTATCCATATTTGCGATTGTCCTCGCCGGTGCTTTCGCTTTCCGATATTTGAAAAGGTTTTCCCTTGCTACCGCGCCATCCGGGCAGTTGACTTCTCTGGTCGTCCTGCCCTTCGAGAATCTTTCCGCAGACAAGGACCAGGCGTACTTCGCCGATGGCATGACTGACGAATTGATCGCCCATCTCGCAAAGATCCGTTCATTGCGCGTCATTTCGCGCACCTCGTCCATGGAATACAAAGGCGCGCACAAAACACTTTCACAGATTGCACGGGACTTGCATGTAGATTCCGTCGTGGAAGGCACCGTGTTGCGTTCCGGGGACCGCGTTCGAATCACAGCGGAACTCGTGCAGGTTGCTACCGACCGCCACCTCTGGGCAGAGACTTACGAGAGCCAGTTGGGGGATATCCTCACACTGCAAAGCCATGTTGCCAGCGCCATCGTCAATGAAATCCGTGTCAAACTAACCCCCGAAGACCAGGTCCGGCTCGCCACTACCCGCCAAGTCAGCACCCAGAGTTACGAGAACTACCTCAAAGGCCGTTATTACTGGAACAAGCGCTCCCAGGAAGGCCTCACCAAGGCCATCGATTATTTTCAGCTCGCGATCGAACAAGATCCTAATTACGCCCTCGCCTACGCGGGGCTGGCGGACTGCTACAGCATCATCGGTTCAGTAATCGTCGGGACCGTTCCCGCTTTGGAAGTGGCTCCTAAAGCACGAGCTGCCGCGCTCAAATCGCTGGAACTGGATAACACGCTTGCCGAAGCCCAGACTTCACTGGCTACCGTGCGCTTCAACTACGATTGGGATTGGAACGCGGCCGCCAGTGGATTCCGGCGCGCGGTGGAACTAAACCCTAACTACGCCACCGCTTATCAGCGAAATTCGCTCTACCTAATGAGCATGGGGCGTACGAGCGAGAGCATCGCGGAGATGAATCGCGCGCATGACCTGGACCCCCTCTCGATCAGCATGAACTTCAGTTTGGGCTGGCGCCTCTATTTGGCCCGCGAATATGACCAAGCCATCGAACAGTTGCGAAACACTATTGATATGGATCCGGATTTTGTTCTTCCGCACCTGGTTCTTGGTCAGGCGTACGAGCAAAAGAAAATGTATGACCAAGCGATTACGGAGCTTCGGCGCGCCGTAGACATCTCACAGAGTAGTCCGCCCGCCGTCGCTGCTCTCGCACGAACTTATGCGGTATCCGGGAGGACTACCGAAGCGAGAAAGTTGCTGGATCAATTGATGGAGCAATCGAAGAGACGCTATGTTTCCCCATTTTACGTGGCGATTGTCTACGCGGGCCTCGGCGAAAATGATCAAGCCTTAGATTGGATCGAGAAAGCCTACAAGGATCGTTCCAACGCCATCGTTTTCGCCAAGGTCAATCCACAATTGGACACTTTGCGCTCTACTCCTCGTTTCCAGTCCCTCCTGCACCGGCTAGCTTTCCAAAATTAGATCCACCATCTCGCCGGACTGGCTCACCACCCGGGACTTTCGTCACTTGCGCAATCTATACGGAAAGTGTTCTCATTCGCGGATGCCGTGGGACATCTGGCTCATCTTTTTCGTGCTCGCCTTGATTTTGCCGTGGCGCGGGCGAGCGCGCATGAAGAAATTGCTGGCCATGCCACGCGTCGGCACGATGGAGCGGCTTGGGCTTTACGCTTCGACCATGGCGTTTCAATGGGTTGCCGTCGCTGTGGTGGCATGGCGTGCCTGGGCGCACGGATTCACGGCCTCTCAGCTTGCTTTGACGATCCCTGACAGGACCCGGATTCTGGTTGCCTCGCTTGTCGGCGCCGCGACCATTGCGGCCCTTCAGTGGCTGAACCTGCGGCGCGTGGGGAGAATTCCCGTGGAAGCGCGGGGCTCTCTTCAGGCCATCGCGGAACGGATCTTGCCGCAATCAACCGTGGAGTTGCTCCCCTATCTGGCGCTCGCGATTACCGCGGGACTTTGCGAGGAGTTTCTCTATCGCGGGTTCGCCATGGCTGTCTTCGCACAGATAGGATTACAAGCGTGGGCGGTGGTGCTCCTTTCTTCCGTTCTCTTTGGGCTGGCGCATAGTTATCAGGGGCGCGGTGGAATCGTTATGACTCTCTTGATCGGCCTTATTCTGGGGACAAGCCGGATTGCCTACGGCAGTCTGGTGCCGGCGATTTTCTGGCACAGCGCCGTGGATGTGGTCGCCGGAACCGCTGGACCACGGTACCTGACGCCAAAAAGGGCTAGCGACCAGGAAAGTGAGAATTTGATGCCTCAGAGCTAAATAGTTACTACTATGACAACAACTATCCCAGCCCCACCCTCAGCGGCCGTGATACGGCGCGCCCTCGGAGAATTCAAGATTCCCGCCTTTGACGATCAAGTGCTTCAAATTCAACAATATATCAAGATCTTGCTGACCTGGAATGAAAAAGTAAACCTGACGGCCATCCGCGACCCGCTGGAGATACTCTATCGTCATTTTTGCGAGAGTATGTACGCCGCCGAGGCCATACCCCTGCAAAACGGTCGGCTCGCCGACGTTGGCTCGGGAGGCGGATTTCCAGGGTTACCCCTCAAGATTATGCGACCTGAATTGCAAGTTTTCTTGGTCGAATCCAACATCAAGAAAGTCACATTTCTCGCGGAAGTCATTCGTGAATTGGGAGTTAAGGGCGCACAAGTGCTGGCGCGCCGCTATGAAGAGCTGGGCGAGGAGGTCGCACCCCTTGATTACGTTTGCTCGCGCGCATTGGGCGAATTCTCAGTCTTTCTTGAGTGGGCGAGGTCGCAACAGATAGCAGCCAAACAAGTTATACTTTGGATTGGCGGTCGAGACCTCGAGGAGATTCAGAAGATCCAGACTTGGGACTGGAGCGAACCCATAGAGGTGCCTCATTCCTTGCGACGCCTCCTTCTTGTGGGCACCAGGAAATCCTCAATTGCCGACGCATCGCCTTAAGAGGGAGAGCTTGCCGCTATTTCTTTAAGAGATTCCCCTGATTCGCAGCCATTGACGGTTCGCGCCAAATCGATGTTCCACGTGGAACAATTCCAGTCCGGGCTATCTTAGGACATGGAACAATTCGCCCTCCGAAGCCTAATTTCCACCGCTAAAGCATTGTTCCACGTGAAACATCTTGCATCCTTGACCCGTCTTTGCTAGATTTTCGCTCTCGGGGGAATATTTGGCTCGAATTATTGCCGTCGCGAACCAAAAGGGTGGAGTGGGCAAGACCACAACTGCGGTGAATCTAGCCGCTTGTCTCGCCACAGCGGAGCAACCGACTCTTCTTGTTGACTGCGATTCCCAAGCCAATGCAACTGCCGCCATCGGATTCACGAAAGATCCGTCACGTAGGACGCTATATCACGCTTTAATTTTGAACGAACCCTTCGATAGGATCATTCAGAAGACACAGGTGGACGGCTTAGATGTCATCCCAGCCGACAAAAACCTTGCGGGAGCAGCAGTTGAACTCGTCAGTGCGGAGAGTCGTGAATACAAGCTCCAAGGCGCCCTGAAAACTCTACACGATAAGTACCGCTATATCATCCTGGATTGCCCACCTGCCTTGGATTTGTTGACCTTGAACGCTCTCGTGGCCGCAGGAGCTGTTCTGGTACCCATCCAGTGTGAATATTTGGCGCTCGAGGGCGTTTCCGAGTTGCTGGACACCCTGATGCGCATTCGCCGCACCCTGAATCCAAGCCTTGAAATCGAAGGGATCCTGCTCACGATGTATGATGAGCGGACGAGTCTTTCCCGTCAGGTTGCCACGGATTTGCGCAGTTTCTTCGGAACCCAAGTTTTTCAGAGCGTGATTCCGCGAAATGTGCGCCTTGCGGAAGCTCCAAGTTTCGGTAAACCTATCATTTTTTACGACATTCACAGCAAGGGCGCAGAAGGCTACACGCAGCTCGCCCAGGAGGTCATTGCCAATGCCGAGAAACGCGCTGGGACGGGGGCTCGGAGCGCTCATTCGGGAGCCTGAGCCCAAAACCTCTCCAGAATCCGCACCTATACAGCCTCACTCAACGACCGCCAGCGGCACCGCAACCGCACCGGCTCGCGAGGCCGCGCATCCGGGTCCTCAGCAGATTGACATCGACCTGATCGAGCCCAGTCCTTACCAGCCGCGCACGCGCTTTCGAGAGGAAGCCCTCGACGAACTCGCACGTTCGATTCAGGCCAGCGGCATCATCCAGCCCTTGGTCGTTCGACCGATCGGCTCACGGTTTCAGTTGATTGCAGGCGAGCGCCGGTGGCGCGCAGCACAGCGCGCCGGCTTGACGAGGGTTTCTGTAATCGTCCGACAGGCCTCTGACCAGCTAGCGCTGGAAATGACCTTAGTTGAGAACATCCAGCGTGAAGATCTGAATGCTATTGAAGCCGCGCGAGCGTTTGAACTCTTAATGGCAGAGGCTCAGCTAACCCAAGAAGCTGTCGCGGCGCGAACCGGCAAGGACCGCGCGACGGTGGCGAACGCCATTCGCCTTTTGAAGTTGGAGCCAAAGATTCAGGATTGGATTGAAGAAGGGAAGCTGACGGCGGGGCACGGTCGCGCCCTGCTGTCTGTGCCGGATGGGCAATTGCGGATGCGCTACGCCCAGCGGGCCGCGCGAGGAGGATTAACGGTCCGCCAGATCGAGCGCCTTGCCTCGCGGCGCTCGCGAAGCGGGCATACGTCGCCAGAAGTCCAGATGGACGCGAACATCCGCTCGGCCTTGGATGAGCTTCAACGGCACCTCGGCACCAAAGTGCTTCTTCATCAGAAAACGAGAATGCGCCCGGGGCAGCTGGTGCTTGAGTATTATGACGACGCCCAGCTCATGGGTCTCTACGATCGTCTGATGAAATAGCGCCGCGGCTTCGCGATCAATCACTGCCCCTTCGTTCAGTCGCTTCATTCGACAACCGCCTTGCTCTGTTGCGTTGACTTATCCGCAGGCGCAGCTAAAGTAGAACAGTCTCCATATGGGGGTTTTGAAATGGCATGGAAGTGGGCCGCAAGTTCAAAGAATAGCAGCAGCGAAGAATGGACAGGATTCATCGACCAGGGCGTAACGCTCGAAGGCACGCTGACGGTAAAGGGCACGTTTCGCGTCAACGGCAACGTGAAAGGCAACATCATCTCGGAGCAGACCGTCATCCTTGGCGAAGGCGCTAAGGTTGAAGGACAAATCGAGGGCAACCGCGTCGTAATCTCTGGCCGTTTCGATGGCGTCATTTTCGCGAAGGGTCGCGTGGAGATCGAAGCCAAAGGTGTAGTGACGGGAGAGGTTCACTCTCCGTGCATGGTCATCGATCCGGGTGGAATCTTCGACGGCCGCTGCCACATGCTGGGATCTTCGGAGACGGCTTCAACGGTGACCATCCCCATCCGTGCCGTCGGCAACGGTTGAGATCTTCTCGATTTTCTTATAGTTAACAGAAAAATTATTTATTTAAAGAGTAAAATAAGACCTTGCTACGCCGCGCATTCCAAATCGTTCTTGTTCTCCAAAACGGAGCCTAAGATTTCACCATGGGATTGTAGGATGCGCCCGCCGCTTTTTCCGCTTCTTGAATTCCCCCCTGGATGTTCGTTTCCCAATCAAGGTGCGGAACTTTGGAAGCTTTCGCCGCTTTGTAGTAGAGCAATGCGTCCGAGGGGCGATTCAGCTTTTTCAGGGCGAGGCGACCGGCGGAGAGAAGCGCGAGCAGCGATTGCTTTTCCGCCGGGTATGCCTTGGCTAAGCGCTCGTACTCAGTGACAGCGCGAACGTAGTCCTGATGCCCCTCCGCGATGCGGCATAGCTCAAGCCACGCTGCCGCAGGCATGCGATCCCCGCCGGCGTTGGCATATTCCTGGTAATCCTGCCACGCTGATTCCGCGTCTTGCGCCTTTAGGTGGAGCTGGCACAGCTTGACCGTGGTTTCGAGATGCGCCCGGATATCGTTCTTGCGCCAATAGAGCTGCCGCAATAGGGAATGAGCGTCGATGGCCTCTGGTTTCGCGGCTACGTGCTTCTTAAGCACCGCAATGCCCTCATCGAACTTTCCCTGCTCCATGAATTCTGCTCCCTGAACGACAGCTGGATCCGCTGTCCAACCGATCTTGTCTTCAATGACCGCATTTGCACTGTGCTCCAGGCCCGTGTGTTGGATGACTACCGCGGCCAGAACTCCGAAGACGAACCCGCCGACATGCGCCCAATGGGCCACTCCCGACGTTTGACCAAATAGGCTTCCGTAAGATACTTCCATGAACAGCCACATAGGAAGCAGCCAGTAGGCCGGGGCTCTAAATCGAATCCGGAAAATCAACATGTACCAAAGCATATGGATTTTCAGTTTTGGGAAGCGCACCAGAAAACCACCCATGAGCGCAGCTATCGCACCAGAGGCCCCGAGAGCAGGAGCGAGGCTTCCTGGGTAAAACATAGCGTGGATGAGAGATGCGGCGACTCCGGCAAGAATATAGAAAATAGGGTAAATAACCCGGCCCCATCTGTCCTCAAGGATGAAGCCGGCAAGCCATAGAAACCACATGTTGCCGAGTAGATGGAGCCAACCTGTATGAAGAAATTCAGAGGTTAGGTATGAAATTGGTTTCGGGTGCGCCGGTACGAACGCGTAATTCTCCAAGATAGAACTCTTCTGCTCTGCGGCAAAGCGCCGGGCGAGTGTATCCATTTCCCCCTGAAGCTCTTCTGGGTCATCAACCTCTCGGATTTGTGCATCCCAAGAATCCTCAGGCTCGCGTTTGTTTGAGGAGAGCTGCCTCCATTCTGCTTCCGGGACCTTGCTCTTCACCTCGTCGACGAAGTTCTCCACCTCTTCCGACATCTTCAGTTCTGGGTGCTTTGCGGCGAGCACCAGCACGTGCGTTCGCACTTCGACGCGTTCCGGTTCCTGCGCTTCGATTTTCCAGTGGGTGCCAAGGAATATCAGCACGTTCAGCGCGATCAGCGCAAAGGTGACGACCGGCCAGCGGCGGCCCTCCATGTTTTCATGGCGCAACGGAATCAACATCGGGCAATCCCTTCCGATCGAAAAGGTACAGAGGAATAGCTCTGCGAGTGTAGAAGGCCCATCCGCCCCGATGTAACTGGTCTTTGGAACAGGTTATCGTCAATTGATTAACGTCACTGAAATTGCGGCCGGTTTGCCTTCAGGAAGCGCTGAGTCGCCGCTGATCATTCTTTACGCTTCCCAGAACCCCGTTTGCGCAGGTATCGTAGACCGATTCGCGATCCTCTCGGAAGGAGGATGGGATGCATTTTCAAAGACGCCAACTGCTTCGAACTCTGTCATTTGCTTTCGGGTCAAGCTTCATCTGGAGCCGGAACCAACTCGGCATGGCCGCGCAGACAGCCATACCACCAAAGCTCTCTCCTCCCCCTGCGGCGGTCGCTGTTCGCGATGGGATCGCTGGAGGAACGGAAATGGAAAAAGTGACCGGAATCGGAGGATTCTTCTTCCGAGCCAAAGATCCGAAAGCGCTGGGGCTTTGGTACCAGCAACACCTGGGAGTCTCGCTCATACCAACGAGCTACGGGGAATCCCCTTGGCAGCAAGAGGCCGGACCCACCGCTTTCGCTCCATTCAAGGAGACGAGCGACTATTTCGGGGATACCCAGAAGGTCTGGATGCTGAACTTTCGAGTCCGGGATCTCGACAAAATGGCGGCCCAGCTACAAGCCGCTGGAATCGAGGTCAAGATGGACGAGCAGTCTTATCCCAACGGCCGGTTTGCCCGCGTGCATGACCCTGAGGGAAATCCGATCGAATTGTGGCAGCCTAAGCTTCGAGATACCAAAGGCTAGGTTGCAAAGCAGTTCAGGACTGTTTCTGGATTTCTCCTGGGTTCCGGCCGATACGGAAGTAACCGAATTACCTTCCGGCTTGTCGACAACCGGGAGAGGAAGGCTTACTGCTGTTTCGCGTTTTTTGGGAGGCTAAGCTCGCAAGGCAACTGCATTTCTCCTAGTCGCAACGGGGTTATATTCGTTCTTGGCTTCGTTCGACGCGCACATTTGCATACGTGAAAACTACCATGCAGCGAAATCTTTATCGGATTCCGGTCCCATAATCATAACCGCTCGAAGAGGCCGCTTCCTCGAAATCGGAACCGCTGTAGCGTGCACGATCGCGAACGTCACGGCGGCGCTGAGCCATGCCTGCGACGGCAAAAGAACGTCGGCTTGCGCGCGTTTATCGTTACGAATGGGGATTAAATCCGAAGCGAAACTCATCGCATGCGCCGCGATTGACTTGCCTCTTGACGCAGCCTAACATCCGTCTCAAATGAGGTCTTTCCGGCATGATCGCGCAAAACATCTCGCACTATCGCGTTGTGGAAAAGCTCGGCGGTGGTGGGATGGGTGTCGTCTACAAAGCTGAGGACACCAAGCTCCACCGCTTCCCTGCGCGGCCTGGCGTACCTTCGTCTGCCTAAGGCGAGGAGGCCGCAGCCGAGTTCCGGAAGATCCTGGATCATAAGGGCGCCAGTTGGGGGTAGTGTCTCAGTTTGAGGTTTAGGGTCTTGGTTTGTGATTGGAAGATTGTGGCATACTTGGCGCATGCCGAAGCGTCCACGCGACCCAAACCAGTTAGCCAAGCTGATTGTAGATATAGCCACTGGCGAACATGCGGACACTGTAAGCCCCTCTAAGAAAAACGCCAAACGTAAAGGGCGTTCTGGCGGCCTAGTAGGTGGAAAATCTCGGGCAAGAACGCTCACCCCGGATGAGCGTCACGAGATCGCAAGATTGGCTGCCCGTGCCCGTTGGAAGAAAAAAGATTAGGCTACATGCCTACTGTAGTGACGAAGCATTAATTCCTCACGCTCTGCAACGTCATCCCTATAGTCAAGCACGAGTTGGAATACAGGGTGTTTGCCAGCATTCAGTTCATTGAAAACATCCACGTCTATTTTGAGTTGGAAGGATTCGCCAACAATTAGCTCACGACGCTGAGCAAAAGCCCGCTCGAAATGCTCGGGCTTGGCAAAACCCAGAACACCCCAAAAGGTGTACTGTACTCCGCTCTTCGTCACGCGAACGGCGTGATTAACCCGATACCTTCTGCCCTGCGCGTCTGTCTTGTATTCTTCACGAACTGCCTGTCCCATCTGTTCTGCCAAATCGCCGATAGGATCAGGCTCCGGCAGTTCAAGTAGGCCCTCTTCGACTGCCCAAGATACGGCCTGCCTCAAGCTGGACGGCTTATGGTCTTGCCTTGAATCATATCGATGCCAAATCTACTGAAATTGTTCTTTTTTTGCTTGGCACGGCTACCCTCCACGATCAGAGCGAAACTGAAACCGTTTGCCCCCATCCATCGGCAATCGAACCGGGGAGCAAAAATTGGCGAACCTTCGCAAGGTGCCTTCTCAGATAGTCATATCGATTCAATTTTTTGTGAATCTGACCTATTACTATGCCGGGATGCCGTTCAACTATTCTCGCGAAGGCGATTACATCCTTTTCATAGTAAAAAGGCTTTTTTCTTAGCAGAAAATTTTCAAGCCTCTCTGTCGGAGCGCAAAAATTAGACGCAGCCTGATTAGCGATCCGTTCTTCCGCCGAAAAAGAAGTTGTGTCGGCATCCAAATCGGCATCCACAATTTCGTTCTCTACTCCCATGCCGTCTCGTTGGAAAACGTGCTCTATTTCATGTCTCAGCACAAACCAGAAATTATCAATCCTGTCGTGCTGAGTACTCATTCCAATTACTGGCGAAGATTCGTCAAGCCAGAAGCAAACGCCGTCGATTTTGGCATTCGGCAATTTTTCGACTACAACAAACCGTACCCCACACTCCAGCATGATTGCAGGAATGTGGCGCACTTCGTCGGGTGACGTCATTAATGGAGGCAGATCGCTTTGCACCGCCTGTCGGAGCGCCTTTTCAGAGTACTTAGGAACGCTGATAGACTGAGCGATTTGCCGGACGCGAAACAGCCAAGCCAACTGGATAGAAGGGATATTCCTTTCCTCGTAACTGCTCCTTTTCGCAGCGTGCGGGAAATAAGGAATTTCCTTCAGGCTATTCACGTTAAAGAAACGAACCAGCTGAGTTTCAAGCATTGTCGTGTCTGATTGTTCGATCCAGCCGCGCTTAATCATTTCGCGAACAGGATAAGCGGATTGCATTGTGCGACGCGCTGCAACGCTTGGGTCAGGTTTACGAGCTTGGGCAAGATCGTAAGCCTGTTGAAGATTGGCGAAAAACTCCGCAGGGACATCAAAGGCATCGCCAAGAGCCTTCGCCAGTTCCGGGCTGATTCCACGCTTTCCATTGAGAATCGGATTAATTGCTTGCTCTGAGCACCCCAAAATGAATGCCAGATCACGCTGACTCCAACCGCGCTCCTCCATTTCTTCCTTGATGTAGGCTCCAGGATGCATAATCCAACTTGCGCTCGCTGCCATGGCCTCCCCCTCTCTAGTCATGGTTCCAGACTCTTAGAATCGTGATTTTGTTCGGCTTGGATTCTGTGTCGAGCGTGAAAATGAGTCGGTATTGTTTGTTGATTCGGATGGACCTTTCTTCGCCCTCCATCTTTTCGTAGTGAAGACTCTTCCAGTTTCTTAGCGTTCTTTCGTCTGGAGCTTGCCTGATTACGTGCAATTTGTGCCTCAGTGAATTGACAGCCGAAATAGGTAAGCGGACCTCTGCTGCACGGTCGGTCTCTATCAGAGCTAATGACTTTTCCCGAAATTCGACGTCCATGCACGATGTCCACCGCAATGCAGCGTAAACTATAGATAACAGGTTGTCAAGAACAATTATCAATAGTCGTTAAACTGAATTATATGCTTGACACATGAATTTCCCCCTGCTACTCTCAGTTCACCATGAACCGCCTACCAGTAGAGAAACGTGCCGCGATTCTGGGGCTACTCGTTGAAGGCAATAGCCTTAGGGCCACTAGTCGCCTCGGGGATGTCTCCATAAACACCGTAACTAAACTTCTCGTTGATCTTGGTGAAGCGTGCACCGAATATCACGATATCCACGTCCGCAATGTTCGGTCGCAGAGGGTTCAGTGTGATGAAATTTGGTGCTTCGTCGGAGCGAAGGCTAAGAACGTTACACCGGAAAAGCAAGGTCAGGGTTGGGGCGATACTTGGACGTGGACGGCGCTTGACGCCGATTCCAAGCTATGCCTGAGTTATAGAATCGGGGGACGCGACGGAGTGATAGCATTTGAGTTCATGCAAGACTTGGCGGCTCGCCTTGCAAACCGCGTCCAGTTGACCACAGACGGGCACCGCGTGTATTTGAACGCTGTAGAGGATGCCTTCGGCTCTGACATTGATTACGCAATGCTGGTCAAGATTTATGGCGCTGACTCTGCAAATGATTCACGGTACAGCCCGCCAGAGTGCATAGATTGCAAGCCGATAGCGATTACAGGGCGACCCGATCCGAAGCACATCTCCACCAGTTTCGTTGAGCGCCAGAATTTGACTATGCGGATGGGAATGCGGCGTTTCACTAGGCTTACAAACGGATTCTCTAAGCGGGGCTTTGCGATCACGTCTGGTCGTTAGAGGAAATCGTGCGCCTGTTCGATCAAAAAGCATCGGAGTATATGGCGTGAAAGATTGGCCGCTATTACCCATCGCCCTTTTCTGGATTGTCTCTGGCGCGTATATCACGAGCCTTTCTACGCAATACTCAATTCCCGTGGACTTCGCTTCCGTACTGGGCGGCACGTCTACTTGGAATCGTCCTTCTAATAGGGGCAGTGGTCATGCTCCGAATATATTTCGTCAGGAATTGGTTCTAATTTCAAACTGAGACACTACCCAGTTGGGGTAGTACATGGCTCTATCCGAATTGGGGACTATACTATTCGATTTCCTACCTGGGTCTGGCGCGCGGTTCCGAGATCGCGAGTGACACCGTGAAAGCGAGGAAAGCCTTCCAGGACTTCCTCGCGCTTTGGAAAGAGGCCGACCCGGATATTCCCCTCCTGAAGCAAGCCAAAGCCGAGTACGCGAAGCTGCAGTAACCGGGTGCCTGGCAGAAGAGGGCACAGTCATCTCGCGAGATTTAGATTCCCTGGTGCTAATGGGCGGACGAAGGGGACACGGGTGCCGACCAGTGAGCATCGCGGAATTGCCAGCGCCCATCTCGAAACTCAGCGAGTCCGGTAAAAAAGCCAGCCTCCTCGACGCGATGCCCTGCAGCATCCACCTGGATCTCGCGCCACGGACTCGCAACGACCGCGAGCTCGGGAGTGAGGGGATCAACCCGCAAATCGTCGCCCCATTTCAACTCGATGTGCTTGATAGTGAGTGCAACATTTTGAATGCCCTCTTGTGCCGCGGCGCCATTCGGGAACGCCATCTGCCCATTGACGGCCATGAAGAACGCAGGACTTGCATCGAAGTGCCTGCGCCAGGCTAAGGGTCCCTCTTGGGTGACGTCATGGGCCACCGTCCGCGTAAACGCGCGTACCCCTTCCTCGACAGCGGTTGCACGAGCAGGTGTCATCGATTGCGATTCGCTTGACCTAGTGTCGTGAGTGCAGCCGCCTGCTAACACCAGAGTTGTCAGGAGAAGCGTGCTCCTCCAGCCAAGCATGGCGAGCCTTTTCACAAATGGGTGCCCTTTTTTGATTGCTGCACGGGCACTACGCGAAAGGGCCGAGCGACCATTATCGAGCACCGATCTTGAAATAACCATCTGACCCCTCCTGCCTTACTTACCCCTATGCTAGCAGAACGATTCCCTTAGTTCCCGGGGCCAACTGGCGTACTGTTGCCGCAATATCAGGACACGGCGTTTAGCTACGCTCAGCCCCACTTCTTCGGGGAGGTGGCGCTCATGCTTTGGTTCGTCATCAAGGGCACTAGGCCGCCAGCGCTAGACACCACACCCTTATCGTCGGCGGCTGCCTAGGCTACGCTCCGTGGGTTGTCGGCAACCCTTCCTTTATCCGCTTACGGAAGAATTGCCCGTCTTGAAGAAGCTCACAGACTCTCGAGCTGTCAAGCGTCTGTGAGCTCGGGGCTTTGCACAGGATGCTAAGGTTTAGTGGAACAGTTCCGCGCTTGAGAGGTACCCAATGTTGCCTCCACTACCATCGTAGCCTCCCACAACCATCGCCTCTCCGTTCCCCAGCAAGACGGCGCTGTGGTCGGTGCGCCCGGTGTTTAGGTTCGCGGCAACGCTGAACTTTCCGGTCGCCGGATTGTATAACTCCGTACTGGCGAGGTGAGCGCCACCGCCAGCGATCAGCACCTCGCCGTTATTTAGCAGGGTGGCAGTGTGATTATAGCGCCCAGCGTTCAAGCTCCCTGTGGAGGTCCACTTGCCGGTCGAGGGATTGTAGATTTCGGCGCTGGAAAGAAAAGGTGCGATGGCGTTGCTGTTCTGGCCACCGGCAGCCAAGACCTCTCCGTTATCGAGCAGCGTTGCCGTGAGAAGTTCGCGGGATGTCTTCATGCTACCGGTAACCGTGAAAGTACCGGTCACGGGGTTGCACAGCTCCGCGCTTGCCAAGTAATTCCCCGCAGAGTTGACGCCGCCCGCAATCAGGGCCTCGCCGTTCGGCAGGAGAGTAGCGGTGTGGCCAAGGCGCGGCGTATTCAAGCTGCCCGTGAGACTGAAAGCGCCGGTAGAGGGATCGTAGAGTTCCGCGGCAGGAATCAAACCATTTGTATCGACTCACGTTCACTCTTGTCATTGAATTTTCCTCTCTAGGTGTAGGCGCATCCACCTGTGGACCAAATAACCGATTGGACGCGGAATGGAATGTGCAAAAGTCAAACAGCATGTAAAAAATTCGTAAAACGACACGCTTCGAGTGTTCCCGCGAAACAAGGTCGGCTGCGCAAAGCTATCGAGAACCGCTTTGGGAAAGCAAAAGGATGAGGTCCTGAGAGGAATCGGGTAACAGGAAGCTGTCCGGCTTCGACGGCCCGATTAGAAGTCGGCATCTCGTCAGGAAATCAAGTACTGACGAGATGCGCGTTTGTCGGTAGCAATCCGACGGGCGAACCGGCAAACTTCCGGCTGGCCCGTCACTCCTCCACGAAGTTAAAAAAACAGATTCTCGCGCAATAGATGAGTCGCTGAAATGATCGGAAAGGACACCGGCGTCCGCGTCGGCGAACCAACCAGCTACTCGACTCTTAATGCGTCCGTCGGGTTTACGCACGAGGCGCGATGCGCGGGAATCAGTGCGGCGCCAAGCCCCGCCGAACAGAGAAGCAGGATAGTGATCGCGATCACAGCAGGGTCGGAGGGTTTCACTTCATAGAGCTGCGATTGTACCAGGCGACCCAAAGCCCAGACGAAAGGAAGACCGATACCTATTCCTGAAAGGATCATCGCCAACGCATCTCGAAGGACCAGCCAAATTGCCGACCAGCGCGTAGCTCCAAGCGCCAGCCTGATTCCGATCTCGCGGGTGCGCTGCGTCACGACAAAAGACATCACGCCGTAAAGGCCAACGAGTGAGAGCAACAGCGCAAGTGCGCTGAAGGTGCCGGACAGGGTGGCCAGCATATGTTCGGAATTCAATGAGCGAT
>WNFT01002926.1_pt1 | contig 14696 bp, 13 predicted proteins | sample 5400191 | NCBI WGS metagenome assembly WNFT01 (sample SAMN13153359, study PRJNA577476) | soil metagenome | isolation source: 80 cm saprolite under Madrone tree | place: USA:California | collected 2016-06-14 | reverse complement strand
TGCGTGCCACTGTGCGCGCCCATCGAGTAGACCGACAGCGTCAGCTTGTCGCCCTTCCGCATATCTTTGAGAAAATCGAACTTCATGGGCGCGTCGCCCTGATACACGGGCGTCGTCGCCGGATCGAGCGTCGCCGTCACATCGATCCACCCCACGGCGGTCAGTGCGCGCGTCCCGGGCTCGCGCGGCGCACAGCCCACGAGCAGGCTGAGCAACAGGGTAAAACCCAAACCCGCGACGCCGATGATCGTCTCGGCGACAGTCCACGTCTTCAACGTCTGTTGTACGGTCATGTTGAAGAACTCCTTGATGAGCCAGAACCCCGAATCGTTCACATGCGACAGCACCAGCGAGCCCGCCCCCGTCGCGAGCACGAGCAGCTCGGCGTGCGTCCCCGGTGTCACGGCCGCGATGGGGGCGACGATCCCTGCACTCGTTGTCATCGCCACGGTCGCCGAGCCGGTGGCCACGCGAATCAGCGCCGCCACGCTCCAGGCGAGGAGCAACGGCGAGGCATGCGACCCCAGCGCCACGTCGGCAATCGCCTTCCCGACGCCGCTCTCCAGGAGCACCCGGTTGAACCCGCCGCCGGCCCCGATCACCAGGAGAATGGTGGCCGTCGGCCCGAGGCAATCGTTCGCGAACTTGAGGATCTGATCGCGCGTGAAATGCCGCCGGTATCCCAGCGACCAGAAGGAGAAGAGCAGGGCCAAGAGCAGGGCGACGATGGGGCCACCGACGAAATCGAGCCCGGCGCGGAGCGTGCTCGTGGAGTCGAGCGCAACGTCGGCGGCGCTCGCGCAGAGCATGAGGATGACGGGGAGCAGCACCGTGAAGACTGAGATCCCGAAGCTCGGCATGTCCGCCGCGTTGCCGGCGGTGCCGCTGGTGAACTGGACCGCGATGGGGTTGTCCGCCGGAAGTTGAATCCGCGGCGCGATCCACGAGGCGAAGATCGGGCCGGCCAGCGCGGCCGTCGGGAGGCCGACCAACAGGGCATAGGCGATCGTGCGGCCGGTGTCGGCCTTATAGGCGACGACCGCGAGCATCGCCGCCGGATGTGGCGGCATCATCCCATGCACCACCGACAGCCCCGCCACCAGCGGGATACCGATCTTCACGAGGGACAGCCCCGACGTCCGCGCGATCGTGAACACCAGCGGAATCAGCAGGACGAAGCCAACTTGGAAGAAGACCGGAATGCCTACGATGAAGGCGACGAACATGATCGCCCAATGGACTCGGGTGTCGCCGAATCGTGCGATCAGCGTGGTCGCGATGCGCGTCGCGGCGCCGGACTCCGCCATCAGCTTGCCCAACATCGTGCCCAGGGCCACCACGATCGCGATGAATCCCAGAATTCCACCGACCCCATCCTGGAATGCCTTCACGACACCGGCGAGCGGCATTCCGGCGGCGGTCCCCATGCCGAGGGACACCAGGATCAACGCGACGAAGGGGTGGAGTTTGAGGCGCGCGATCAGCACGATCAGCGCCACCACCGCTGCCAGCGCGTAGAGCAGCAAACGGGTATTCGGGCTCACGCCGCGCGCCTCACTAGATCGGCGACGATCGCGTCCGGCGCCTGGCGGATATCGCAGACCCACGCGTGCTCGTCGGGAGACGGTTCCTCCAGCGTCGCGAGCTGACTGTCGAGCAACGCTGGAGGCATGAAATGCCCGCGGCGATTCCCGGTGCGTTCCGCGAGGAGAGCTCGGCTCCCGGCGAGGTACACAAAACGCAGATCCGCCGCGCCCACCGAGCGCAGCAGGTCCCGATAGATCCGCTTGAGCGCCGAGCAGGAGACTACGAGGCCGACATTCGCACGCCGTGCTTCGCGCAGCCGGTCGGCGATCCCGATCAACCAACTTCGGCGGTTGTCGTCCGTCAGCGGGATCCCGGCCGCCATGCGCCGGACGTTGTCCGGCGGATGCAGGTCATCGCCTTCGACGAACTCGATGTCGAGCGCGCGCGCGAGCAACGGACCAATCGTGCTCTTGCCGGAGCCCGAGACGCCCATGATCACGTAGAGACCAGTGTGCGCAGCGCCCATGAAGTGGCCCCAATCCTATACCACCGACCGATTCGAGGCTATTCTGCTAGGCGTTGCGATCGGCTGATCACTCTTAGGGAGCGGCGCTAATGCAACTGGCGATGATCGGGTTGGGCCGGATGGGCGGCAACATGGTGCGGCGGCTGGGTCAGGGCGGGCACGAGTTGATTGTCTACGACTCGAGCCCCGACGCGGTCAAGGCGCATGCCGGCAAGGGCATCAAGGCGGCCAAGGACCTCGCCGACGTGGCCCGTCAGCTGCCGCCGCGTCGCGTCGTGTGGGTGATGGTGCCGGCGGGCGCGCCCGTGGAGCGCACCATCGAGCAACTGGTGCCGCATCTCACCCGCGGGGACATCGTCATCGACGGCGGCAACTCGAACTTCCGCGATTCGCTGCGGCGGGCCGAAGCGCTCGAGGCAAAGGGAATCGAGTTCGTGGATGTCGGGACCAGCGGCGGGATCTGGGGGCTCACGCTCGGCTACTGCTTGATGATCGGCGCCTCACCCGCCGCGTTCCAGTACTGCGAACCGATTTTTCGGAGCCTGGCGGCGCCCGAGGGCTACGCCCATGTGGGTCCCTGCGGCGCCGGCCATTATGTGAAGATGGTGCACAATGGGATCGAGTACGGATTGCTCCAGGCGTATGCCGAGGGCTACGAGATCCTGCACGCCTCGGAAGACTTCAAGCTCCAGCTGGACCAGATCGCGAAAGTGTGGAACCATGGCAGCGTCGTGCGCTCGTGGGTGAACGAGCTGGCGGAGCGCGCGTTCTCTCGTGACGACCGGCTGGCCGCCATTCGCGGCTACGTCGAAGACTCGGGCGAGGGGCGCTGGACGGTAGAGGAGGCGATGCGCCTCGATGTGCCGGCGCCGGTCATCACATTGTCGCTGCTCGCGCGGCTCCGCTCCCGCCAGGATGAGTCGTTCGGCGCCAAGGTGATCGCCGCGCTGCGCAACGAGTTCGGCGGGCATGCGGTGCAGACCAAATGATCACGGCGGGCCGACGTCGCCGCCCAAGTCATTCGGTTCGCGATCCCGCTCTTCGTGCGGCTTGCCGAACATCCAGTTGACACTCAGTAGCAAGCCCCGGATCACGCGCCTCCGGTCCGACACCTGGTAGAATCGGGGATCGATTGTCGTGTTACTCTCCCGAGAAGTATTGAACGGGTCGATCACCCGAAGCGTCACGCTCATCCGGTCTTCCTTGAGCTTCTTCCGAGCGGCCAGGGTGAACCGTGTCCGGCTGGCGTTGCGACCCTGCTCGACGGTCATGGGTGCCTGGTAAGACAGCAGCGCCTGGACGTCGACGGTCCTCGAGGCTCGGAAGGTCGTATTGGTGCGGGCTGTCCAGCCGAATGTCTTGGCCGAGAGACCCGGCCCCAGATTGGCCGCGTTGCTCACTTGCCGGAAGGCGCTCGCGCCCGCGAACCCGCTCAGCCGCCCGCCACTCCGCGCGATGGTGAAGTCGGCGCCGTACGCGTCGCTGGTGGAGACGTTCGCAAAGGTCCGCGTCATGACTCCCGCGGTGTCCAGCGTGCGGATCGTGCGAACGGCATCCACGGTGTGCCGGAAGAACGGCGTGAGCTGCAATGTCGTCCGGCCCCCCGTGCGCCGCAGTCCCAGCTCGAGCGCGCGGATATACTCCGGCTTTAGGTAAGGATTGCCGCGCGAGATGTTGAGCGGATCCAGATAATGCGGCGTCGGGTCGAGCAGATCGGTGTCGTCGGGGCGGCGGATGCGCGTGGAGTAGCTGAGCTTCACCTGATGCGCGTCATCGATATTGTAGGCGATGAGGCCGCTCGGGAACACGCTGTTGTAGGGGTTGTCGTACGTCGCACCGCTCGTTTTCAGGTGAAACCGCGTCGTGGCGCGCTCGACACGGACGCCACCTTGGAGCTGGAACTTGCCGCGCTGCGCATCGAGGACGCCGTACGCGGCGTGCACGGTCTGATCGTATGTGAAATCGCTGATTCGGGTAGAGTCGGGCACGTAGGCTACCTGCGCCGTATCGAACACTTGAGTCCAGAGTGTCGTATGAAAGCGCTGCAGCGATCCGCGATACCCGGTTTCGATCCGGAGCAGACTCGAGAGCGGCCGCACGTAATCCAGTTTCAGCGAATTCTCATCGGGGTGCTCCCATCCCGTCTGGGTCTCGAGCGCGGACGTATCGCTCGGCGTGCCGTTGGGCGCCAGCGTACGTGCGACGATCCAGCTCGGCCCGCCTTCGCGCGCCCGCACGACGCGCAGCTCGCTCGACAGCTTGTGGCCTTTCTGCGCAAAGCCATGCTTGTACGCGAGCGTCGCTTCGAAGTTGAACTCATGATTCGTGCCGCGGGTGAACCGGTCGCTCAGGCCCGTGAGCGCGCGCGCCGAGTCGAGGTCGCGATACAGGAGGCTGTAGGTCTCGGCCTCATTGCGGGTACTGTAATCCACGTCCGTGGAGAGCTCGTCATGCCGGCTGAGCTGATACGCGGCGCTGCCGGTCAACGTGTGCGCGAGCGGCACCTGCGTGCGCAGCCCCGCTTCTTCCAGGTATGTCAGAGGCGCCTGGTAGTCATTCTCGCGAAAGATCGTGTCACGCCGTGGACGGTTGTCCCGCAGGAAGCCAAAGCTGCCGTACAGCGACAGTGGCCCGCGCTCGTAGCCGAGATTGCCGCCGGCGTCGGCGTGGCCGGTGGTCCCGCCCCCGACCGTGAGTCCGCCGCTCCGCCCTTCATCCGCGTTCTGCTTCAGCACGATGTTGATGATGCCCGCTTCGCCCTCCGGGTTCTCGCGCGCCGACGGGTTGGGAATGACTTCCACCTTGTCCACCATGTCGGCCGGCAGCTGTGCGAGGAAATTGCCGAGCTGAGCGGGCTTTAGCGGACTGGGTCGGCCGTTGATCTGCAAGACCACGCCGGTGTTGCCGCGCAGGCTCACGACGTTGTCGATGTCGACGTCCACGGCCGGCACGTTGCGGAGGACGTCGAGCGCCGTGCCGCCGCGGGTGGTCGGCATATCGCGCACGACGTAGATGTTGCGGTCCGGGGCGAGCTCCACGTCCTGCTTCTGCCCCGTCACCTGCAGCGGCTGCAGCACTACCGCCGCGGCGGTGAGCGGCACCGTTCCGACGTCGACACTCGGCGATGACGCACCGATCTCAACCACCGGTAGGACCCGCGGCGTGTAGCCGAGCGCGAGGATGCGGAGGCGATAACGTCCGGGCTGAAGGCCCTGGACGCGGAAGCTGCCGTCCACATCGCTGGACGTGTGCGCCCGCAGCGTTGCCGTGCCGGAGTCGGTGACATCCACCGTGGCGATGCCGATCGGCGTCTTGTTCGTGGCGTTTACTACGCGGCCGTGAATTTCGCCGCCGGCAACGGGAGCGTCTTGCGCCGCGGCCAGAGAGGAGACCACGAAGACGATCGCGGTCGCGAGCGCAAAAGACCGGGCTGTCATTGGCATCTAAAGTAGAAGGTGCACCTGACAATCAGCTAACAGGGGTGGCCGTGGTGACCTCACGATGTCGTAGATTGAGGAATGATCGCTGCGGTATTCGGTTCATTCTGCATCCTTCTGTGAACGCGTAGATTAAACACCGTGACGCAAATCGAGCCGAGAGCGCAGCGATGAGTGACCGCCGCTACAGTGACAAGGAAATCGCCGCGATCTTTCGTGGGGCGACCGAGCTGCCGCCCACGGCGGAGCGAGCCGAGGTCCCGCCTGATGAAGGGTTGACTCTCGCCGACCTCCAGGCGATCGGTCGCGAGGTCGGCATTCCGGCCGAGGCGGTCGCGCAGGCTGCCCATGCGCTGGACGTGCGGCCCGGCGCCGCCTCTCGCACGTTCCTCGGACTCCCGATCGGCGTGTCTCGGACGGTCAACCTGAATCGCCGGCTCACGGACGAAGAGTGGGAGCGTCTGGTCGTGCAGTTGCGCGAGGTCTTCAATGCACGCGGCCGCACGCGCGCCGATGGCTCGCTGCGGCAGTGGACCAATGGAAACCTGCAGGTCCTCCTCGAACCCACGGACAGCGGGCATCGCCTGCGCTTCGGGACGGTGCATGGTGCCGCGCGCGCCTCGATCGGCGCTGGGTTTTTCGTCCTCGGCGTGACGGCCACGGTCGCCATCACGAGTGCGCTCGGGGGGTACTTCGCCGAAGCCCTGCCCGGCTTAGCGCTCCCGTTCTTCGCGGGTGTCGCCATGATTGTCAGCGGCGCCGTGCGGTTGCCGCGCTGGGCGCGGATGCGCGAGCGACAGATGGAGGCGCTGGCAGCCAAGGTCGCCGTGCCGCCGGAAACAAAATAGATGCATCTTGGCGCGTTGTTCCTCACAATCCTCATCGCGGTGCAGACACCTCCCGCGGCGCAGTCGCCCTACCAGATCACGCACACGTACGTCCTCGGCGGCGACGGCCGCTGGGACTACGTGACGCCGGACCCGGTTCGCCACCGTGTGTTCATCGCGCGGCAGGACCGGTTTATGGTCGTGGACGTGCGCGACGGCACACTGCTCGGCGAAGTCGCCGACATCCACGGTGCGCACGGCGTGGCGCTTGTGGAATCGGCGCACCACGGCTTTGCCACGTCAGGCAACGATAGCGCGGTGGTGATGTTCGACCCGGCGACGTTCCGGGTCCTGAGCCGCATCCCCGCCGCCGAAGACGCCGACGCGATCGTGTACGACGCGGTTTCGAACCGCGTCTTCACGTTCAATGGCGATGCGCACTCCTCCACCGTGATCGATCCCGGGCCCGGCCGTCTCGTCACCAATATTCCCTTGAGCGGCAAGCCGGAGTCCGGCGTCTCCGCCGGTGACGGGAAGGTGTACGTGAACCTCGTCGAGAACGCGGAGGTCGTAGAGATCGACGCGCGGTCGCTGCGCGTCACGCGCCGCTGGTCGACCGCGCCCTGCCAGCAACCGGTCGCGATGGCCATCGACACCAGGCATCATCGCCTGTTCAGCGGCTGCCGCAGCGGCCTGCTGGCGGTGTCGGATTATGAGGCCGGCCGCGTGGTCGCGACAGCGCCAATCGGCTCAGGCGTGGACGGTGCGGCCTTCGATACGACAGCGGGCGACGTGTTCACGTCGAACGCGGACGGCACGCTGACCGTGATTCATGAGGACGGACCCGATCAGTATCACGTCGTCGAGAACCTTCAGACGGCGCTCGGCGCACGCAACATGGGGCTGGACCCGACGACGCATCGGCTCTACATCGTGTCTGCGAAGTTCGGCCCGGTGCCGGCCGAGTCTACGGCGGCCAACCCGCGGCGCCGCCCGCCGGTCCTGCCGGGATCCTTCATGATGATGGTGGTAGAGCGCACGCGAAATAATTGATGGCGGAATTCCGATGCAAAGCCTTCCTCTTCGACATGGATGGCGTGCTCGTGGATTCACGAGCCATCGTAGAGCGGACGTGGCGGCGCTGGGCCGCCGAGCGTCATCCGATCGATCTGGCCACGCTACTGCACGTCGCCCATGGCCGGCGAGCCCGTGACACGCTGCGCATCATGGCCCCCAGTCTCGCGACGGACGCGGAAGTCGCATGGCTCGACGCGACGGAGCTCGCCGATGTGGAGGGGCTGCGCGTGCTGGGGGGCGCCAACGAGCTGGTCTCCGCGCTGCCGCGGAATCGGTGGGCGATCGTGACGTCATGCGGACGCGATCTGACCCGGCTCCGGCTCGGGGCGGTGGGGTTACCGGCGCCGGACGTCCTCATCGTCGCCGAGGAGGTGCCACGCGGCAAGCCCGCGCCTGACGGGTACCGCCTCGGTGCGGAGCGACTCGGGTACAGCCCCTCAGACTGCATCGTGTTCGAGGATGCCCCTGCCGGCGTGGCGGCCGGCAAAGCGTCCGGCGCACGGGTGCTCGCGCTGACCACGAACTACCCTCCAGACGATCTGCCGGGAGCTGACGCAACGATCGCGGATCTGGGGAGTGTTCAGGTTCATCAAGAGCATGATGATCTCGTCGTCACTGTCCGATTTTGATCGTTGTGGTGCGATCTGAGTAGATTGCTTGGCACTGCAGGACTTTGGGCCTGCGCCTTCGAGTCGAGTTTCTGTCGGACATCGGGCCGACATCGGATCTCTCAATTGCGGGAGGCACCATGTCTGACTTCTCCGAAGTCTCCCTCTTGGTCGCGTTTGCCGACTTCACCCGTTTTGCCGCCCAGGCGGAGCGCCTCGACGACGTCGCGGTGGCGCACGTCATGGACGCGTACTACGAATTGGCCGGTCGTACGATGGCCGCAGCGGGCGGCCGCGTCGTGAAGTTTATCGGTGACGCGACGCTTGCCGTGTTTCCCGCCGAGGCCGTCGATCGCGGCGTGCTCGCGCTGCTCGAGCTCAAGGATGCGGCCGACCGGCTCATGATCGATCGCGGCTGGGAATCCCGGCTCACGGTCAAAGCGCATTTCGGACCGCTCGTCGCGGGTCAGTTCGGCGTCGAGTCGGATAAGCGCTACGACATCCTCGGGAAGACCGTGAACGTGACTGCTCGGCTGGAGGCCAGCGGAGTGGCACTGTCTGTCGAGACCTTCCGCCAGCTGGGACCCGATATGCGACAGCGATTTAAGAAGCATACGCCGCCAGTGACGTATATTCGTGTGGAAGACCCGCACCGTGCGGGTCGCGCGGTGCGACGATAACCGAGACCATGACTGACGAATTCAAAGCCAAGCTGAGCGCGCTCCTCAAAGCACACGCCGATCATTCGGCGAAAGCGGCGCCTGCGGACAAAACACCGAAGGATCAGGCGGATCGACGGATGTGCGGGGAGCGGCTGCACGCGGTGGTGCGGCCGGTGCTCGATGGGCTGCTGGCCGAGCTTAAGGCGGCAGGGCACGAGGCCTCAGTGCGGGAGCACATCGAACGCGACGACGCGTACCCCAGCGTCGCCCTGTCCTTCACACCCCGCGGCGGGCTCGCCTCCGCGCTCATCTTCCGCTACGACCCCCGACATGGCATCGTCGTGCAACGCGAGGTCAAGCAGGCGCCGTGGAAAGGCCGGCCCCCGACGGGAACGGGCGATCGGCTCGGGACGATCGGCATCGCCGCCGTGTCCGTGGCGTGGGTCGAGACCAAGAGCCTCAGCTTCGTTGAGGCCGTGTTGAAAGCGAATTGAGCGACGCTGCCCGCGGGGTCCGGATCCTGCACGCTGCCCTCGCCATTGGACTGAGCGTCGTCGCCGCTACGTTCGTGCTTGTGCTCCGCAGCCTGGGGCCGTTGCTGACCACCACGCCCCTCATCGGCTACGCCACCGTCGGCCTCGGCCTGGCGAACCTCGCCGTCGTCGTCGGGTTCTTTCGGCCCAGGATTCCCCAGCGACCCGTGGATCAGTTGCCCGACGAGTATTGGGCCACCACCGAGGCTCGGGCGGCGGTGATTGTGATCTGGGCTATGATTGAAGGCGCTGGCCTGATTTCCCTGGTGGGCTATTTGCTGACAGGAAGTGTCGTCCCGGCGGCCGTCGCGGCCCTGGCAATCGTGACGCTCATCGTGCTACGCCCTGCACTCCTCGAGGGCGATGGAGTGGTCTGACCATGAACGTTCGAACTCTTCCAATCGCCGAGTAGTCGATGTCCCGAACCGGAGTGTTTGGCGCCATCATTCTGGCCTTATTTGTCATCGTCAGCATCGCGCGGTGGCGCCGCTATCGACGGTGAAGCCACTCGCGGAGGCGGATCATGAGACACGCATTGTCGCTGACGGCGGCGTGCATCGCCCTCTCCCTCGGCTCGACCGAGGCCCAGACGGTGAACATCTGGCCCGGCGTGGCTCCCGGCTCAGAGCAGTGGACGCAGCAGGAACGCGTGATCGAGAACACCCCGCTCGGCACAGTCATCTTCAACGTCGTCACCCCGACACTGACCCCCTTCCTCCCCGACCGGCACAAGGCCACGGGTACCGGCATCATCCTCGCGCCGGGCGGCGCGTTCGTCGCGCTGGCGATCGATCTCGAGGCCAATAGCATCGCGCGGTTGCTGCAGGAACGCGGCATCGCCGCATTCGTGTTGAAGTACCGGATCGTCGAAAAGCGCGGCGAGGGTATTCCTCAGATGGATATGGACACCGCCGGCCGCTACGGGATAGCCGACGGCATTCAAGCGATCAAAGTCGTCCGGCAGCACGCCGCAGAGTGGGGCGTCTCGCCCGACCGCATCGGCTTCATGGGATTCTCGGCGGGCGCGATGGTCACCAGTGGCACCGTACTGCAACCGGACTCCGCCGCGCGGCCCAATTTCGCGGCACTGATCTACGGCGCCCCGTTCGGCGTGATGCCGGCCATCCCCAAAAACCTCCCACCGCTCTTTCTCGCGTGGGCGCAGGATGACCTCGTGGCGCGCGACGCCGTGATGAAATTCTACGACGCGCTGACGCGGGCGGGGCAGAAGCCCGAGGTCCACATCTACAGCGCCGGCCACCATGGCTTCGGCCTGAAGAAGCAGGGCACCACGAGCGATCACTGGATCGACGACTTCAACAACTGGCTGGACGCTCAAGGGTTGGGGGCACGCCGGTTCCGACCGGTTTGGCAAGACTCGGTGCGAGGACCTTGATGTGACGTGGGCTATGCGGGCCGTGGGCGGCGCGGCGCTGTTGTCGGTTCTCAGGGTCGCGCAGGGCACAGCGCAGCAGCGCACCTACGCCAACCCGATCGACATCGACTACCGCTACAACTTCGAGCAAAAGAACGAGGGGATCTCGTATCGTTCCGGCGCCGATCCGGTCATCATCGTGCAGCGCGGCAAGTACTATCTGTTCGAGACGATCGGCGACGGCTACTGGGAGTCCTCGGACCTCGGCACCTGGCGTCACATCACGCCGTCGCGCTGGCCGCTGACCGACGTCGTCGCGCCCGCGGTGCTGGCGGTGCGCGACACGATCTATCTGTTGCCGAGCACGACGAGCCCGCTGCCGATCCTGATGCTGACCGAGCCGGCGACCGGCCGCGTCGAGTTCTACAATCGGCTGTTGCCCTGGCTGCCCATGGCGCGGGCGCGCGAGGCTAACGTGCTCGCAAAGCCCGATTCCGTGCAGCCCGGTCCCTGGGATCCGCAGTTCTTCTACGATCCCGACACCGACCGTTGGTTTCTCTACTGGAATTCGTCGAACGCGTACCCACTGCACGTGATCGAGCTCGATAAGAGCAGGCAGCTCGCATATAAAGGAACGCCCAAGTGGCTGTTTGGTCTCGATCCCGCGCAGCATGGCTGGGAGCGCTTCGGCCAGGACCATCGGGATTCGACGATCAAACCGTTCATCGAAGGCTCCTGGATGACGAAGCACGCCGGCCGCTACTACCTCCAATACGGCGCTCCCGGTACGGAGTACAACGTCTACTCGACCGGCGTCTACACCGCCGACGATCCGCTCGGCCCATTCACGTACGCGCCCTACAATCCCGTCGCGTACAAGCCCGGTGGATTCGTGCAGGGCGCCGGGCACGGGAACACGTTCCAGGATGTCTACGGCAACTGGTGGAACACCGGCACGCCGTGGATCGCCGTGAACTGGAATTTTGAACGCCGCATCGGACTGCATCCCGCGGCCTTTGACGCCGACGGGCAGCTGCACGTGGACACGCGGTTTGGCGACTTCCCGCACTGGCTGCCGACAAAGCCCGGGCAGTCGAGCGACGAGCTCTTCACCGGTTGGATGCTCTTGTCGTATCGGAAGAGCGCCACGGCATCGTCGGCACTCGACAGCTTCCCGCCGAGCCGAGTCACGGACGAGAATCCCCGCACGTTCTGGGTGGCGCGACAGAATCGTCCCGGCGAGTGGCTCACGATTGATTTGGGCGGAACGTACGATGTCAGAGCCATTCAAGTGAATTATGCCGACTACAAGTCTGGTCTCTATGGGACCGACTCGAACGTCGTCACGCGGTTCCGGCTCCAGGCGTCACTGGATGCGCGCGAGTGGGCTGCCGTCGTGGACCTCTCGGGCGAACAGCGCGATCGTCCCAACGCCTACATCGAGATGGCGACGCCGGTGCGCGCGCGCTTCGTGCGCTACGAGCACATCCACGTAGGTGCCGCGAACCTCGCGATCAGCGATATCCGCGTGTTCGGCACCCGCTGGGGCGGCGGTCCGCGCCCCGCGACGCCCAAGGGGCTCACGGCGCGGCGCGACCGCGACGCGCGCAACGCGGTCATCACGTGGCAGCCTGTGCCCAGCGTGGTGGGCTACAACGTGCGCTGGGGCATCGCACCGGCGAAGTTATATCAGACCTATCAGCGCTTCGCCGATCAGGGGACGACGCTGGAGCTGCGGGCGCTGACGCTGGGGCAGGGGTACTGGGTCGCGATCGAAAGTTTTGACGAAAACGGAGTGTCGGAGCTGAGCGCCGCAGTGCAGATTCGTTAGGGTTCAGCGGAGGCGCCCATGCGCGTAACGATACTGTCTGTACTTATCGCAACCGCCACTTCTTCTGCATCTGCGCAACACGCGATGCATCAGGGAGCGGCAAGCGAGCACGTGGTCGCGGCAGCTCGGCACGCGGTGGCGTCGATTGGGGACACAGGGGCTGCGCGCGCGGCGGGCTATCGTCCGATCGAAGAGCTTGGCATTCCTGACCGCAATCCGTTTCAGGGCCAGCATTGGTTCAGCAGAGCCCGATCGGACACGCTGCCCGACGTCTCGCTCGAGGCTCCGTCCTTCGTGATGTTCTCTCCCGTCAACGGCACGCTTCGGCGTGTCGCCGTCGCCTACGCGGCGCGGCTCCGGCTCGAGTCGGCGACCCCGGAGGGTTTGGGCAACGACTCCTCCGCCGTGTGGCACGCCCACGTCCTGTGCCACTTCAGATCGCCGTCCGGGCGCCCCATTGTGGATCAGGTGCCGGACACGGCGGTGTGCCGCACGCGCGGCGGGGAACCGCAGCCGCGGAAGACGGTCATGATCCACGTGTGGACGGATGTCACGAATCCCGAGGGCGTCTATGGGCATGACAATCCGGCACTGCCATTCATCGCGCTCGGCCTCACGCCTCCGGAGACGAGCGCTCGCGAGTCGCGCGAGCTCGCGCTCGCCTTGGGAGAGTCCTACGGCGCGCGGCTCGAGAACGGCTATCTCATCGAGCAAGCGAACGAGAACGCGGCACTCGCCGATTCATTACGTGCCCATCGCGCCGCGATCTCGTCACTGGTGCCCCAGTTGCGGCGGGCGGAGAGCGCTCATGACGCACGCAGCTACGATCGCGTTGCGACGCGCATTCGCGCCGAGGGCAGGGCCATCGAGCGAACCTACGAGCGAATGGCGAAGCCCACCGCGTTGGCCGACCTGCAGCGCCAGTACGAGTCGATCCTGACTACGAGCATGATGCATTGACCGGGTATCCGGCGAGGTCCTAAAGCATGTTCTTGATTCCCAGCTGGGCGCTCGGCGCGGCGGTCATCCTCATCGCGATTCAGGTCGGGCGCGCGATCTCAGGCAGATATCCGCGCTATCGTCGCGGCGCGCCGCAGGAATCGGAGACCGACGTCGCGGAGCTGCGGCAGAGTCTCGAGGCGATGCAGCACCGCGTGGCCGAGCTGGAGGAACGGGTGGACTTCACCGAGCGGCTGCTATCGAAGGGGAAGTGACGCGCGTTCAGCGCGGTAGGTTGAGGCTCCGCAAGTAATCCGTGACGACGTAGGCGGGCACGCCGAAGATGATCTTGCCGTTCGATTCGCGCTCGCCGCCATAGAGCACGGCGATCACTTTCCCATCCCGGTCGAAGATCGGACTCCCTGACGATCCCGGGGCCCCGTAGGCGTCCACCTGAACCACCGCCGTCAACGTCTTGCTGACCGTGCCGACCGTGAGCGTCGGTTCGGCGATCGGTTGGCCACCCTGCGACTCCATCGGGAGGTCGAAGCCGAGCGGATAGCCGAGGATCGCCACGGGGTCGCCGCGCTCGAGACCCTCGCGCGTCTTGGCCAGGCCTGCGACCCGCGGCGTTCCGCCTTTGATCAGCACGCGGAACACGCCGACGTCCGCCTCTGCCGAGACGCCGATCAGCTCGGCGCGCCAGAACTGGGTGCTGCCCGAGAAGATCACCCCCAGGCGGCGCGGCGTCTTGGTGCCGTCTTCGCCCGCCAGAATGTGCTTGTTCGTGACCATCGTGCCCATCGAGTCGACCGCGAACGCCGTTCCACTGAAGCGCTCGCCGTCGGTGTACTCGACGAGGACGATGGCGACCGCATCCTGATTGCGATGCGAGATCGCGCGGTAATCGACGCCGCTCGCCCCGGCCAGCGCCCGCTGCCGCCGCTCGGCGACGTCCAGCTCTGTGCGCAGCCGGGCGACGGACGAGGCATCACCCCCTGAGGTGCCCAGCTCGCGCCTGAGCCGCGCGGTCTCGTCCTGCGACGCCTTCAGCGCGTCGCGGACGCCTAGCAGCTCGGTCTGGAAATGTGCCGTCAACGCGCGCGATTCGCGCATGAGACTGTCGGCACGCAGCTGGAGGCGCAACAACTCGTTCGCGCGCCGCCGGCCGTCCCATTGCATCCAGGTGAAACCGGTGCCCACGATGAGCAACAGAACAATCAGCACTTTGGTGGTACGCCGGAGCTGCGCCGTCTGCCGCGCCACTTCGACCGCGATGCGGACACCGGTGCTCTGGCGCGGGGCGCTCCCCCGGGGCGGCGCGGGCGCCGCGTGATAGATCTCCCGCGGCGAC
>WNFT01002925.1_pt1 | contig 14700 bp, 17 predicted proteins | sample 5400191 | NCBI WGS metagenome assembly WNFT01 (sample SAMN13153359, study PRJNA577476) | soil metagenome | isolation source: 80 cm saprolite under Madrone tree | place: USA:California | collected 2016-06-14 | reverse complement strand
CGATCGACAGCGGTTCGACCTGCGGGGTGAGGGCCCCCATCATGGCGCGCACCTCGCGTCCCACCCGGGCATATTTCGCCATGTCGGGCCGGATCACATGGGCGTGCGGGCAGAGCCGCCGCGCCTCGAACATCGGCATCGCGGACCTGACCCCAAAGGTGCGGGCGATATAGCACGCCGTCGACACGACGCCGCGATGGCCGCCGCCGACGATCACCGGCTGGTCGGCGAGCGAAGGATCGTCGCGCTTTTCAATGGTCGCGTAAAAAGCGTCGCAATCGACGTGGGCGATCGCCATGCGAGCGAGTTCGCCGTGGCGGGCGACGCGCGGCGAACCGCAGCCGGCGCAGCGCGCAGCGCGCTCCGGCACATCGGCAAGACAGTCGCGGCAAAAGCTCGCCCAAAAACCCGCCCAAAAACCCGCCATCGCGTTCGCCCGAGGAATCGAAAGCGAATAATAGGCGGCTCAAGCCTCATCTGGCCAGCGGCGGGCGCTGTGGAAGACGCGCAGGATGTGGACGGCGTCGCCAATGACGCGGTAGGGCAGGACGTACGGCGTGCCGGATATGACAAGCTCGCGCGCTTTTGCGATTCGCCCCGGACTTCCGGAGTCCGGTAGTCGGGAAAGCTGGCGCTCAGCGCGGTCCACGATGCGTGCCACCATGGCATCGGCAGCACGCTCACCGTCCTTCGCGATATCCGCGCGGAGCGCGCGAAGGTCAGACAACGCCGGACCGCTCCACAGAAGCCTCATCTGGCCCGGGGGCGGGGCAGCTTGCGCCTGGTGCCTGCAGCCCACGCCCGGACGTCTTCATGGGGAACCAGGTCGCCGCGATCGGCCGCCGCGATGCCTTCCTTGATGGCGGCGATCTGCCATTCCTGTACAGCGAGGAACTCCTCGATTGCTTCAGCGGCTAAAAAGGACTTGCTGCGGCGGACACGCAAGGCAACGGATTCAAGGCGCCGTTTGACCTGCGGGGCGAGGCGAACTGTCAGCGTGGTGCTATCGGTCATGCCAACTCCTGTGCGGTTGTGCTGCTTTGTACACAATCTAACACCGATTTCCGGCATGACAACGGGCTGTTTCGGCGGCCGTTAAGGGGTGTCGCGCTCCCAACCGGCGCCGGCGAGGATAATCCTTGCCTTCTCGATCTCTTCTGGAGCTACGCCCGCATGAGCGGCGAACGCCAGGAGCGTGCGTTCGTTGCCTGCAATGTAGGCGAGAACGCCGCCGAGAAAACCTGGTTCCTCGGCCGCGGTGCGGATCGAGCGGTGGTCGATCCCGGTCAGGGCGAGGAAGCGCGAAAGCTCATCTCTTTCGCCTGCGATAAATCCGAGTGCCGCGACCGCCAACTCGAGCGCGGCATCCCGTCGATCCGCCGCCACCCTTTCCTTCCCCGGGAGCGGGGGAGATAAGGGTGAGGGCCGGCCGCGCCCGGATCGGCGATTAGCTTTCATCTGGAGACTGAGCCTCTGCGTGGTAGATGGAGGGTTGCGGGCGGCACAATCTCCGGCCCGACATCAGCTATACGCGGCGGCGTTTTGATGCGTGCCGCCTGCTACGGCATATCGACCAGAATATCGCGGGCGAGTTTCACCACATCCGGCGGCGACGCATAGATGTCGCGCATCAGCGCCTGTACTGCGCCGCCGCCCAGCGGGCGCACGTCCAGGGCCTGGCTGCGCATCTCGGTGAGGAAGTCAGGATCGAGCATGGTGGCGTCGAAGGCTGCGCGCAAGGTCTCAATGCGCTCCGGCAGCAGCCCGGGCGGCGCCGCGAACGGGCGCGCGATGCCCTGCCGCGAAACGATGAGTTTCAGGGCCGCGGCCTGGCGTGGGTCGGAGACCAGATCCATGATCAGCGGAACGTCGGGGAGATCTTCGTGCTTTGCCAGCGCGATCTGCAGCGTGATCCGGATGCGCTTGTCCGTGAGCCACTCGCGATTTCGGCTGAGAATGCTCGTCCATGACCAGCCGCAGCGACCGTCGACCTCGCCGCGCTCCATGGCGAGGTTGACGTCGGCGCCGCCCGGATAGCCGGTGACGACCCGCATCGGCAAATGAAACAGGTTGCGCAGCACGATCGGGAATGCGTCGCTGTCGGCGCCCGCGCCCGACGCGCCGATCACGGTCCTCGTCGTCAGCATGTCCCGCCACGTGGCGATGCCGCGGGAGGCGTTGATGGCGCAGACGCCGACCTCGTCCGAGATGCTGCCGATCCAGTTGAATTTGGGCGCATCGAATTGTGCGCCGTCGAGATGCCCGATCAGCGGCTCGAAAACAATGCCGCGCGAGAAGGTCGCGAGCACGGTGCCGTCGCGCGGCGCCGCATTGAAAAGAAAATTCACCGCCTTGAGGCTTCCGGCTCCGGCCATGTTCTGGACCACGACCGCAGGACGGCCGGGAATGTGGCGCCCGAGGTAGCGGCCAAGCTCACGCGCATAGATGTCGTAGCCGCCGCCGGGGCTAAATCCCACCACGATGCGCACCGTCTTGCCGGCAAAGAAGGAGCCGGCGTCGTCGGCAACGGCCGGTGTCAAGGGCGCTATCGCGGCGGTGATAAAGGCCGCAATGAGCATGATCCGCAACGCAGGTATCCCGCCGGTGATCCGCCAGCCTGCGCTCCCCTGCAAGCGAGCGAGGATGGGGCGGGCGTGGCGAAAGGCGCGCCCTGCATCAGCCGGCGCTTTGAAACGCATGACTTTCGCGCTATTCGGCGGCGACGTGCGCCTGCTGCTGCACGTCCGCAAGCGCAAACGGAGAAGCTGCATCTGACGGATATCGGTGATTGAACGGTAACCACAAGCGCACGAAAATCCTAGGACCTGGCCCGGCCGGGATCAAGCCCCGCTGCGGCTGAGACCCTCGCGAGCGCGAGATCATCTTGAAAAATGCCGGTAATTGAGGCAATCAAAGCCATCGTCTTTTATCCGATTGGTAACCGTGGGCGCGACCGGCGCGCTTGACCGACCGATCCCATTCGCGCGAATTTCCGTTTCTGTAAGGAATCCCGCCTACCGTACCGGCATGCTGTACGCGGCATTGAGGGGATTTTGAGAGTGGCCAAGACCGTGCTCATCGTGGAAGACAACGAGCTCAACATGAAGCTCTTCCATGACCTGTTAGAGTCACACGGCTACGACACCGTGGGGACGCGCAGCGGGATTGAGGCGCTCGAGCTCGCGCGCACGCATCGTCCTGACTTGATCCTGATGGACATCCACCTGCCCGACGTTTCGGGGCTCGAGGTCACAAAGTGGATCAAAGGCGATCCTGAGCTGCGTCGGATCCCGGTTGTCGCCGTCACGGCATTTGCGATGAATGGCGACGAAGAGCGCATGCGGCAGGGTGGCTGCGAGGCCTATCTGTCGAAGCCGATTTCGATTGCCAAGTTCATGGAAACCGTTCGCGGCTTCCTCAGCGTCGCCGAGGCACAATCGGTGATTGCTCCCCCGTCGCCGCTGTCCCGGCCAACGTAAAGGCTTCCTCGAAGGTCCTGATGGCGCCCAACAAGGCGCATCGGTGACAAGCGGACAGATGCCGGACGACGGAAATTTCCGTCCTCTGGCGCTGGGGCCGGGATAAGCCCGGCGATGACGCCCGCGAGTTTTGCCCCTGTGAGCCTCGCCCGGCCGCTCTCCTACTGGAGGGCGGAGGATAATCCTACCCTCCCGCGCAAGCGGGGGAGGGTAGGATTGGGGATGGCACAGTGCTCGATTATCGGGATGGCCGGGACAAGCCCGCCGGCCAGGACCAAGCGGGAACTGCCAGGATTTTGCCCCTCTCACGGGCGAGGCTTCTTAAAATTCATCGTAAAAATTCATGGTTGATTGAAGTATAGCGGCCGCTCAAGGCGCTTAGCATTGTCTTCCGGGCAGCATCCGATAGATTTACCTGCAGCAAAGGCCGCTGCAGGCGCCATGCCTCCAGAAAATGCAAAGTCCTTCGGCCGATGCAAAACCCTGCGGTTTACTCAGGTCCGCCGCATCTCCTGAGTCCGTGGGGTTCGGCCGGTCGGGGCGGTGGGAGTGGCCTCCTCAAAGACACCGCTTCCGACCGGCCACCATCTTAAAGCCCCGATAATTAACGGTTCGTAGCCCGAACGGAAACGCCGGGCATGCCAGTGCGTCAATTGCGGCGGCATTTCGGCCCGCTTACCGGACCACAAATAATTCAGACTTGAATGCGCGACAGGCTTGCCCCGGATGGCGGCCCGGCAAGGCCGACGTCATCGGGATCGCAGGCAATTTATTACAGGCATTTATTACTTGATCTTGGTTTCGCGGAACTCAACGTGCTTCTTGGCGACCGGATCGTACTTCTTCTTTACCATTTTCTCGGTCTGGGTGCGGGAATTCTTCTTGGTGACATAGAAATAGCCGGTATCGGCGCTCGACATGAGCTTGATCTTGATCATGGTCGACTTGGCCATAGGGGCAGTCCTCGATTGAGTTGGGGGGCAGGCCCCACGGGTTGCGCGGAACCTAGCGACCAAGGTGAAGGAGGTCAAGGAGACCGTTCAGACCGTGGGGTTCAATAAGCCACCGGGTCCGGCCTTTGGCCGGCCCGATGATAAACTCCGCGCAATGCGCCAGCGTCAGGAGAGCAGGAGGGGGAATTGTGCCCTACGGTCTATCCTGTCCGCTACGATAGAAATAGTTCGCACAGATTTGGAGATGGCAATCTTATGCTGAGGATTGAGGTGGAAGAAGAGACCGATGGGCGCTTCATTGCCGAGGTGCCGGACCTACCGGGCGTGATGGCCTGCGGACAAGGCCGCGACGAAGCGATCGTGAAGGTCGAGGCGCTGGCGCTACGTGTCCTCGCGGATCGGGTAGAAAACGGCGAACCGGTCCCAGGATTCCCGCAGATCTTTTCCGCAGCATGACAGAATGGCCGGCCGGCCGCGCGCGTCGGGTACTTGCGGCCTTGCAGCGAATAGGATGGCGCATCGCACGGCAACGCGAATCGCATCGCGTTCTGGTCAAGGAAGAGCGACCCAACTTCGTCTTTGCATTTCACGACGGAGAAGAAATTGGGTCGAAAATGCTCGCGTATCGCGCGCCATACTGGCTTGCGCCCCGAGGGTTTGTAGCAGGCATAGGCCGCAATCACTTTATTGGCAGCGTCACGCGGCTTTCGAACCGGCATGGCGCAATGCGCGGAGTTTATCATCGGGCCGGCCCACCGGGTCCGGCCTTTGGCCGGCCCGATGGCAGGCTCCGGCCGGACCCGGTGGCTTATTGCGCCGTACGGACTGAAGCCAAGCATCTCAGCAAGAGGGATTGTGGAATCGTGAGCCCCGGCGCCAACCGCATGGGTGCCGGAGCCCACGATTATCCAGGCTTAGGTGTTTATTCGACCTTTGACGGCCTAAAGTACACAGCGATGCAGCCGGTCAAGCAGTTGGGGTAGACGTTGTTCGCGCCCAGCGGCACGAAGATGTGATTGTTCCTGGCGTCCGCTGCAACCGAATGTGCGGTGCTGGCGGGATGTGCCCCGGCGCCGGTGGTGACCGCCGGAACGTTGAATGTCGGCACCTGCTGAATCAGGTTCCTGTCCTCCGCGTCGATGACGCCAAGGACCGCGGCGCCCTGGGCGTCGGCGACTGCAGGTGCTACAGGTGGAGGGTTGTCGCGCGGTGCCAACGGGCTCCCGGAAGATGCGGTGTAGTAGTTGCCGTCCCCCGAATTGAACCAGATTTCGTCGCCCGCGCCGACGCCAACAACCTCGTGAAGCGCGCCGGTAGACACATTCAGGACAAACGCGTGCGGCGCCGCCGTGTTGGCGTCGGTTACGCTCCACACATTCCCTGCCGTATCAAATGTGGCGTTGCAGCCGACCAGGAATTCGTGATCCGGGCCCTTGGTCAGGCCGGCTGGCGAGCAGAACGAGATCGGGAAGGTGTGGTCGATCTTGCGGGTCGTTGGGTTTATGCGCACGACGCCGCCGTTCGCCACGTTCGACCCGATTTGCGGGATCGTCAGATAGAACCGGCTGGTGGCGTGGTCCCATTGCGGTTGTTCAGCGCCGTTTTGCGCGTCGACGCCGCCGGCGGTGTTGAAGAGGATCCGGTCAGGAGTGACGACCCCCGGCGGCGCCACCGCTGGCTGGGTTAGCGCGCAAGTCGATGGGTTGACCTTGATGAACGTTCCGAAGGGCGGAGTGTCGGCATTGTTAATCGCGAGGATCACGTTGTCCTTTGGATCGAACGCCAACTCGTCAGCGCGTTTAGGGTCGCCGGATGCCGTCGAAACCGCGTTGACAAAGGTCCCCGGGGAGCTCGACGTGTTGAACGAAACGACGCGGCTCGGCGCATCGGTCACGAACAGGCAGTGCCCTCCGGTCGTCACGCCGTTGGGGCCGGAGGTACCGGCGCCCGGAAGGACGCCTGCGAACCCCGCCTGCAGCTGCGCCACCAATTTGCCGGTCTTGGTGTCGACGACGTCAACCGCCAAATTGGAGCGATCGGCGAGATAGTAGGTTCGGCTGTGCTGATCGACCCAGCTGATGTCGAAGGAATACAGTTTGCCGCCGGTCGGATTGTTTAAGGTCCCGGGGACCGGAATCGTCTTGAGCAGCCTGACGGCTCCTCTATCCGCCGCTCCCTCGTTGTTCTCTCGGTCACGGTCCCACGCCGCACTCTTCCCGACCGGCAGCAGGACCGCGGTAACCGCAACTACCAAAGCCGTCGATAAGAACTGCGGTGTAAACAGCCCTCCGAGCCAAGTCGTCAATTTCAAGTTTTTTGACGTTGACATTGATTTCCTCCCTAGTGAGCCACCCCACGTGGCTCAAAGATACCATCCGCTTCTTATGGGAATTGTGCTAGAGGTAGTTTTATTGTTCCCGAAGTGGCCAGGTACAACAAACTTTGTTGGACGGCCCTTTGGCAGGGGCAATACATCGGCCTTCACACCGCTTTCGCGCCAGTGCGGCGCAATGCGCGGAGTTTATCATCGGGCCGGCCCACCGGGTCCGGCCGGAGCCTGCCATCGGGCCGGCCAAAGGCCGGACCCGGTGGGCCGGCCCGATGGCAGGCTCCGGCCGGACCCGGTGGCTTATTGCGCCCTTCTACAGGCTCAGACGAAATGGGCCGCCAACGGCGCGGAAACACCCGGATTAACCGCTTGCGGGGAAAGCTGCCGCCGCCGCGGACGTGCCGCGTCGTCCGCCGGTGACCCAAAGGAGACGAGCGATCAATCGGGAGCGATCCACTCGATACCGGCCTCGATCCGCCTTGCGCTGCCGCTCCATCGCGACCTGCCGCCATCGGTGCGGGTTGCTCCTGAGTGATGCCATCAGCGGACCAGGCACCGCCGCCCGCATCTTTCGACATAGCATTTGTTGCTACGGTGTCACCCGTTCGGGTGATAGACCGAATGCCTCACCCCCGCGTAGTTTGGCACCGTGAGCACGCTTTCCAGGGACAATCCGACGATCTGACCGCGCATCCGCAAGCGTGGCTTGGGGGCAAGCGTGCGCGTCGTTGGACTCGCAAGGGGGAATGGGATGTCAAGTTCAAATAGTAAGCTAATTCTACATACACTCATAGTTTTCGCGGCCTTTGTTATGTGCGACGTCGGGACTGTTAGATCGCAAATATCTACTCAGACGCCCACTACGAATAAGCGTTATTTGGTTTATGGCGGTCTTTGGGGTTTCGACGGGACGTTCCCGGGTGCCTTTGATGAAGCGGTCAATGATGGATTCAATGCCATTCGGATTCATGTTCCGTGGGCGGGTATTCAACGGACAGACGGCACATGGGATTTTTCTTTTCTCGATCAAGAGGTTGCATACGTTGTGGGTACCAAAAATCTGCCGGTAGCCTTCCTGATCCAATTGCTTAGACCGTCCAGCAATGGAAGTGACTCCGTTTTGTCACCCGGTGACGTTATGCGAGATTCTTCCGGAGGGTGTTTCTGTCAACCGTGGGGGGGCCAGCTGTCATTTGCCTCGGATAATTTCATCCAGACGGCGAATACATTCATTCAAGCGGTTGTGTCTCGGTACCAGGCGAAGTACCCTCAGAGTATTCTTTATGTGGCGATTGGAACCACCCTCTCCGCGGAGGCCGGATATCCGGCAAGTAGGATGTCTGACTATTCACCCATCGCAATTGCGAAATTCAGAAATTGGCTTCAAACCAAGTACGCTTCGATCAATAATTTGAATTTGGCATGGGGGACCAGCTTCTCTGACTTTAACTCAGTCACCCCCCCATCGGATTTGAATACAATATGGAACAACGTTAGCGGATTCGAGTGGTATAATTTTCGCCATTACATGTTGAAGCAAGCACTAGCGAGTTTCGCCGCCACAATTCATGGAATTTCGCCAAGCTTGAGATATGGGGTCCAGTTTGGGTCAACATTTGACGGTTCTTCCGATGGGAGAGGGACGATTAACTTTCCTGACCTTATCGGAAACGCCGATGTCGTGTGGAACGATGACGCCCCGTCGTATAATCACAGTTATTCAATGGACCTGCTGCGCTCAAACAGTTCCAACAAATGGATCGGAAATGATATTGATGGCCCTACGGTGTCGTCGAACCCCGACGTTGACTATCTGTTGCAAGCGACACAAAGCTTCGCCCACGGTGCCACATTAGTTTCAGTTTCGAATTGGAATCAAGTGGACCTTCAAAACCACAGGCCGTTGTGGAGCAAAATTGCCAGCTTGCTTTCACAACCAGTTACGGCAGGTCCGGCTGTTTCTTCAGCCATGACGGAAAGCGCATACAACATAGTGAGGACCTGGGGTACCACGTCTTATCAAGCAAAGTACCAAATGTTATCCAACAACGGCGCCGATTGGGTCTTCGTCGTCCGGCGAGATGACCTGTACAACAACTCGGCGTTCAATCCGCGCTAGGCATTCCATCGGGGGAGATGTTTGCGTTTCAAAATGTCTGGTGGCGCAGTTATATTGGCGGGCTTGTCGTCGCCAACCCCAGCTCAACCACGGCCTTTACCGTGACCACGAGCGCCGGACCCCATCAGGATGCCTCCGGCAACCCGGTTCCCCAGACCTTTACCCTCCCTCCACAGTCCGAGAAGCTCTTGCTGCCAACGCAAGCGAATCAACAATGCTTCCAGTATGCCGTAGGGCGCAATAAGCGCAGCACATTGCGCCGCTCCACTTTGGCAGCGTCACGCGGCTTTCGCACCGGAATGGCGCAATGCGCTACGCTTATTGCGCCCTGCCGGGTCACCGGAGGCCATGGGCTACTGTCATTGCAATTCTTGTCGTTCGTGGTCCGGCGGGCCGGTCAACGCCTTCAGCCTCTGGAAGCCCGAGGCGGTGCGGATCACCTCGGGCGCCGAGCACGTCGCGACGTTCCAGAAGACGCCGCTCAGCCAGCGTCAATATTGCTCCAAGTGCGGCGGGCATTTGCTGACCAATCATCCGCCCCTCGGCGTCGTCGACGTGTTCGCCGCGACGATCCCGACCCTCGCCTTCACTCCCGGCGTCCACGTCAACTACGCCGAGACGGTGCTGCGCATGCGGGACGGGCTGCCCAAGCTGAAGGACTTTCCGGCCGAGTTCGGCGGCTCCGGCCAAGCCGTCGCGGAATAGCGCGGAGATCGTCGGCGTCGCGAATGACCGATTCGAGCCTTCATCGGCTCGAAAGCGGGCCACCCGCGTGTCACTTCGCTTCCGCGAAGCCGCACGCCCCACTATCGAATTGAACTCAGGAGACAAAGAGTGAACGTTGCTCAGCGGGTCAGAGGCCTGGCTCTCTTGTCGTTGTGCGCGGTTGGAACCGCCTCGGCCGCGGACGGCAGCGGCAACCGGCATTCGGCCGAGGCCTCGGCCACAAAAGTCATAGCGCTAAGCCGTGCCGTGCTGTTCTGCACGCTCACCATCGCGGCGACGACAGCGGCAGGGTGGCTCACCGGAACCGGACCGCATCCGCTTGTCGTCATCTCGGTGTTGTCGGGCGCCCTTGTCGCGGGCCTCGCAGGCTTTGCCTTTTCGGCCGTCGCCGGCGCGTTCCTCCTGCACTGGGCGACGCCCCTCGCCGTCGTTCCCCTTCTCCTCGCCTGCAGCATCACCACGCAGCTCTTCAGCATCGCCAAGCTACGGCGCACGATGCAGTGGCGGCGCTGCGTGCCCTTCGTCATCGGCGGCCTTGTCGGCATTCCGTTCGGAGCAGCCCTGTTGCGATATACCGATCCACATCGCTTCGGTGTCTGCCTCGGCGCGTTCCTCATTACGTACGGCACCTTCATGCTGCTGAAGCCCGGCCTCGTCGTTCGCGGCGGGAACTGCCTCGCCGACGCCGCGTGCGGCGTGCTGGGCGGCATCACCGGGGGAGCCATCGCCTTCCCGGGCGCCGCGCCGACGATCTGGTGCGGCCTGCGCGGTCTGTCCAAGGATATTCAGCGCGGCGTGGTGCAGCCCTTCATCCTAGCGATTCAGGTCGCGACCCTCGTCTATTTCTCGCGCCTCGGGATTCTCACCTCCGCCACGATCGCGAGCTATCTCGTCTGCGCCCCTGCGGTGCTCTTCGGAACGTGGCTCGGTCTCGGCCTCTTCGACCGTGTCGATGATGCCGCGTTTCGCCGCGCGGTGCTGATCTTCCTCATCGTGTCCGGCGCAAGCTTCCTCTTTTAGCCCGTGCAGCGAGGTCCACGATGCGTCGCCGCTTCTCGAGTGACACCCGGGTCGTAATAGCCCTGCTGGTCATCGTTGCGCTCTTCGGTTTGCTCGCCGCGAAACTCGATATGTGGGACGGCTCGCAAGCGAGCGGTCCAGCGACGCTCGACAGCGACTGAGCGCTACGCTTATTGCGGGCTACGGGCTACTACGGACTACGGGCTACCAAACAAAAATTAGGAGCCGTCGCTTGCCAAACAGCGGAATAGTCCTATAATGGCGGATTGAGAGCGGCACTTTCTCCCCTTGCCCATGGTCTGCGCAACCAGCTTCGGGCGGTCCAAGGAGTCCTTCATGGCGAGAAAACCGCATCTGCGGTCTGTCGCCGCGGCTTCTGCGCGGTCCGCGGTCTCTCCTGCCTCATCCGCTGCTTTCGCCACTCCCGGCGCCGCGCTCGCGCCGGCCTCACCCCGGCCTAGCCCTCCTGTGCCCGCCCGCCCGCCGTGCCGGGCGCTGCTTGGGCCGCGGCCGCTGATCGATGGCGAGGACGAAACCAATTACGACGTGATCCTGGAGCGGATTTCCGCCGATGTCGCCCCCGCCGATTTCGTCGAAGAGATCTGGGTGCGCAATGTCGTCGATCTGGTGTGGGACAGCGTCCGGCTGCGCCGCCTGAAATCGCGGCTGTTGCACGCGGCGGCGCATCAGGGGCTCGACCGGGTGCTGACGCCGCTCATCGGTTGGGCGAGCGCCGATGAGCTCTCCGGGAAGTGGGCTGCGGGCGACGAGGAAGCGGTCTGCCAGGTCGAGGAGCTGCTCGGCCGGGCCGGCCTCACCATCGACGACGTGATGGCGCAGACGCTCGCCGCCCGCATCGACGATGTCGGGCGCATCGATCGCATGGTCATCATCGCCGAGGCGCGCCGCGACGCCGTGTTGCGCGAAATCCGCTCGCGCCGTGCCGCCTTCGGGCAAGCCCTGCGCCGCACCGGGGACGCCATCGACGCCGAGTTCGAGGACGTCGCGTCCGCATCGGGCAGCGCATGACTGCGCCCGCCGCGGCGGGCGGCGGCAGCAAGCGCAAGCTGCGCGCCAACCGCCTCGGCAAGCCCGCCGGCACCGGCCCGACCTCGGCCGCCGGCAAGGCGCGTTCGGCGCAGAACGCCCGCAAGCACGGCCTCAACGTGCCGGTATTGTATGACCCCGATGTCGGCGCCGATGTCGCGTTCATGGCGGAGGAGATCGCGCCGGGATGCCAGGACCCCGAGCTGATCGGCCGGGCGCGCCGGATTGCGGAGGCGCAGGTCGATCTGATGCGCGTCGCACGCGCCCGCCGCGACATCATCGCGGCCGCGGCGGCCGGCGCCGGCGACCGGCCCGCCGCCGGCCCGACTGGGCAGGCCGCGATGCCGGGCGAGGCCAGCGACCTGGGCACGGACAAGTGCGTTGCCACCCTGTCGGACATCAGCGCGCGGCTCGCCAGGCTCGATCGGTACGAACGCGGCGCGCTGTGGCGGCGCAAGCTCGCCATCCGCGCATTCGACGTGGCGCGCCGGAAGGCTGCACGCCGACGGCGGCCGAAGAAGGTATGATAATACTATATGTACGGTATAGGACTGTTCGGCGCCGGATTCAGTCAAAACGAACTAATTTTGGAATTCCCAACGAAATCAATGCCGTCCGGTCTCCGCACCGCGGCGATCCTGGAGGGGACGCCGCTCGGGAACTCCTGATACGGCGCCACGTTGCCTCAGCAACAGCATGAGGCGCCATGGAAGCCGCTGTCCGCAATTTCACCCTCAACTTCGGGCCCCAGCACCCCGCGGCCCATGGTGTGCTTCGCCTTGTGCTTGAGCTTGACGGCGAGATCGTTGAGCGAGTGGATCCCCACATCGGCCTCTTGCACCGCGGCACTGAAAAGCTGATCGAGTATAAGACCTATCTGCAGGCGCTGCCCTATTTCGACCGGCTCGACTATGTGGCGCCCATGAACCAGGAACACCCGTTCTGTCTGGCCGCCGAAAGGCTTCTCGGCATCACAGTTCCCAGGCGCGGGCAGCTGATCCGGGTCCTCTATTCCGAGATCGGACGTCTGCTCTCTCATCTCCTCAACGTGACGACCCAAGCCCTCGATGTCGGCGCGCTGACCCCGATACTGTGGGGCTTTGAGGAGCGCGAGAAGCTGATGGCGTTTTATGAGCGTGCATCAGGCGCCCGCATGCATGCCAACTACTTCCGGGTCGGCGGCGTCCATCAGGATCTGCCGCCGAAGCTTCTCGACGACATCTGGGCATTTTGCGACCCGTTCCTGAAGGTCTGCGACGACCTTGAGGTCCTGCTCACGGACAATCGCATCTTCAAGCAGCGCAATGTCGGTATAGCTGAAGTCAAGCTCGCCGACGCCTGGGGTTGGGGCTTCTCGGGCGTCATGGTGCGTGGCTCCGGGGCGGCCTGGGATTTGCGCAAGGCGCAACCGTACGAATGTTACTCCGAGCTCGATTTTGACATCCCGGTCGGCAAGCACGGCGACTGCTACGACCGCTATCTCGTCCGGATGGAGGAAATGCGCCAATCGGTGCGCATCATGAAGCAGTGCCTCGACAAGCTTCGCCTGCCCGAAGGCCAGGGGCCGTTCGCGACCAGGGACTCAAAGATCTTTCCGCCCTTGCGCGCCGAGATGAAACGCTCCATGGAAGCGACGATCGAGCATTTCAAGCTCTATAGTGAAGGCCATCACGTGCCGGCCGGCGAGATTTATGCCGCCGTCGAAGCGCCCAAAGGCGAATTTGGTGTCTATTTGATCGCCGACGGCACCAACCGGCCCTACAAATGCAAAATCCGGGCGCCATCGTTCGCCCACCTGCAAGCGATGGATTTCCTTTGCCGCGGTCACATGCTGGCGGACGTGGCCGCGATCATCGGATCACTCGACATCGTGTTCGGGGAGATCGATCGGTGACACCGGCGCCGTAGCCCGGATGGAGCGCAGCGTAATCCGGGGGCAGTCTCCCCCAAGACGAAAGCTGAGCCCCGGATTACGGGCCGCGTGCGGCCCTCCATCCGGGCTACAAAGACCACCAGCGAGGCGAACTTGGACGAACGAGCTTTTCCCTTCATCCGGCTCAACCAACGCGCAACCAAGCCGCGGCAGATTGGGCTGACGGAAATCCGGGGTCCCTACTATGCGGTCATGGGAACACGGTATCTGTCCGACATCCTGGAAACGGTGGGCGAGTATGTGGACGGCGTCAAATATGCCGGCGGCTCTTTCGCCCTGATGCCGCGCGCTCGCGTGCGGGAACTCAACGATCTCGCGCACAAGCATAACGCCTATATCTCAACGGGCGGCTTCATCGAGCATGTGCTCGCCCACGAAGGCGCAGGGGCGGTCAAGGGATATCTTGGCGAGTGCCAGGCGCTCGGCTTTGACGTTGTCGAGCTTTCGACGGGTTTCATCACCTTGCCGCCGGACGATCTCATCGCGCTGGTCAAGACGGTGGCGCAGGCCGGACTCAAGGCGAAGCCCGAATTGGGCATTCAGTTCGGCGCCGGCGGCGCCACCGCAGCCGCTGAGCTGGCGGCCGAAGGGACCCGCGACGTGCGCTGGGTCATCGGCCTGGCAAGCCGCTGCCTCGACGCCGGCGCCGAGCGGATCATGATCGAGTCCGAGGGCATTACGGAAAGCGTCACCACATGGCGAACCGATGCGGTTGCCGCCATCATCGACGGACTTGGGCTCGCTCCGGTGATGTTCGAAGCCGCCGATCCGCCGGTCTTCGAATGGTATATCAAGAACTATGGCGCCGAGGTGAACCTGTTCGTCGATCACAGCCAGATCGTGCAGCTTGAATGTCTGCGCGCCGGACTGTGGGGAACCAAGAGCAGCTGGGGACGCATCACCACTTACAAACCGTGAGGCGGGCGATAACCGAAGTGACGAGAATACGCCCGTCTCAGTTAAGGTCTGTAGACATTCATGCGATGGCTCGCAAGGCGGCTGAGAGGTGGATGAAGGCGCAAAAGCTGGTGTCGGTCTTGTCGTAACGCGTTGCGATGTGCCGCCATTCTTTCAGGCGCTGGATACAGTTCTCG
>WNFT01005921.1_pt1 | contig 14701 bp, 17 predicted proteins | sample 5400191 | NCBI WGS metagenome assembly WNFT01 (sample SAMN13153359, study PRJNA577476) | soil metagenome | isolation source: 80 cm saprolite under Madrone tree | place: USA:California | collected 2016-06-14 | reverse complement strand
CATGGAATAACTTTCGCAAAGAATCAAATGCGGTGTAGAGAACGACGCCGGCGCCGACCACGAGAAGCAAATCGCGAACCATGGTCCAGAATTCTTTGGAGTGTTTGCCTAATATTTTCCAGCAGAGTTCGGCGCAGACAGCTCCCCTGGTAAGCAACAAAATGCCTTGAATGGACCATGCGACGTAAAGGGTAGTAAGGGAGTTGAATCCAAGCCAGTGATATACCGCCCAAACCAAGAACTGGCAAAGCGTAGCGAGAAGGACATAAGACGTGAAAAAAGGAAGATTGCGGAAGCCTCGTCGACGCAGCACCAGTACAGCCAGGATAATTTCCAAGCCGATCGTGAAATACCAAAGAAGCGATTCCGCCGCTCCGAGTCGCATACAAACTGGGGCGCATCATAGCACCCGAGAGCATACAGGTAAACTACTAACGCGCCCCTGGCTAGTTATCCGACCGAGTACCTTGGGGCTAGCCTTGCTAGACCTAAGTCATACGGCAAGTGACCTAGTCTCGAAAGGTCACTTTCGCACACCTAACTCACGCGCGCACCGGACGAAGAGGACGGTACCCAAGGCAGCGGCGGCAGGGGGAAGCCATCAGCGCGCTGCAATGAGCCGCCCTGATTGTTGGAATTACATCCGCACGATCCAGCATAGGTGGAGTACGCCAGTGTCCCAGCCAACACAAATAGAATGGCACTCAGTCCAAGCAAAGTCTTTTTGCTCATATGAGTACACCTCCTTGCAATCAAGGATAAGAAAGAGGGACCATCGAAGAGCCAGAAAATTTGTTAAGCGTGCCGATAGTTAATAACTAGTACTTTTTCTGCAGAGGTCAATTGATTTGTTTTCAATGAGATATGAATTTACTTGACGAGACTTTACCAAGAACTAGTTACCTGAAACCGACGATCCTTATGATCCTGGGACCCACAAATTCAGCGCGTACGCCCTGGTACGGTTGAAGCGCAAACAACTTCCTCAATTTTCAAGACGAACAAGCCGCGTAAGATTCATCCTCAGCTACTCTGTGATCGCCTTCTCCTCTGGATCCACAAGCCGCATCGCCACTGCGGTAACACGGCCGACAATTTCTGCTTCGTCAGGATATCGATAAGTCCGAATTTGAAGCCTGGAAATCGGATGAGGAACAATGCTCAGTTGCCGTCCATCCAATTGGCACCAGCTACAGGTGTAGCTATCCCGCAATTCGACAAAATAGATCGGCCGCTCATGTTCGCCAGTCCAGGGAGCTGAGTGAATCCTGTTCTGCCGCGGGTTGATCTCGACAAACGATCCCGGCCGGATCAGCGGATACAACGTGTAATCCTCAAAACCTACGTATCCATACAACATGTTCTTTGTATTCAGGTGCTGCAACACGGCTAACGGCAGTTTCTGCCAGGCTTCGGGGATCCTCTGCAGCATTTTTGTCTGATCAAAGCTGGAATCGGTAGCCAATTGCACCGGCACGCGTAATTCTTCTTGCGCTCCCGAAAGCTGACTTGAGATTAGATATGTCCTAGGAAATCGGATAGCAGTCTGGTCCGTACCAATGTCGCTCAGGTTCAGGCCAAAGTAACGAAGCAAATCCGTGAAACGCGACAGGTATATCGCGCTCAAACTATAGAGTTTATAGATGCTGGGCGTGAACTCACCGTTCTCGATGTCAGTCAGCCAGGCATGCGAGATGTAGTATTCCGGATTCCTCTTTGACTTAGAGATCTCCAGACTGAGCTTCTCGACCTCACGCGTCGTCATACGTGCTTTTAGACGCAGAACTTTGATCCGCTCACCTGCGCCTGAGGTGGCCCCACGAGGTTTCATTGCGGCACATCGTACGCTCAAACAAGTGACATGTCCATATGGATGACGTGCTTGACGTGCTTGGACAATTAGGACACCAACGCTTGACGTCAAATCAACTCGCTTGACGACTTTCCAGAGGTCCACGGTCGGAGACCCGACCGGTCGCTGCCAGAAGATCGAACTTTGCCAAGTTTCGGGACGAAGCGCCAACCGCGTAAGATTAAGGACGCAAGCGGATCGAACTGGCACGTTTACTTTGTTGATGATGGCAATTGCCAGTCCTTAGAAGTCGAACGATGTGGCACTCGACTCTTTGGCGGTCGCATAAGCGACCATATTCGGAAGTTTTCAGCAAATATCAAGCCATTTGTGTATTTTTTGTTCAGAAGAATCCTCGCTACGGAAGACGGGGATCCTTGAGCGAAGTATGTCGTTTAGGAGGGCAACCCACCCATGCTTTCCAAAGCGTTACAAGACTTCCCTCACATGCCACGAAGCCACTTGTTTGCTCATGATCATCTCTGGGCCCAACCCATCCTCCCCAGGTGGCAAGGTCCCGGCCGACCGGGTCGGCTGAATCGCGCGTGCGCCTAATCATTACGCGAAAGCCAAATCAGGTTGCGCGAAATCTATTCACGCTCGCTGCGGCTCAATGGCATCCAGCGTTCGAGGATTACAACATCCTTTGCCAACAACTGGCCGCGGTCTTGCAGATCTGCGGTTAGGTGTTTGATGTTCAGCAAGGCGCAAAGTGACAAGAACCTAGAACTCTTAAACCGCGTCCGGTCGATCTTGGACAGGAGGGGGCTGACGATTTATGACTTATCGAAACTGTCCGAGAAAGTCTTCGGCCAATCCTCCCGCCATTTCATTTCTCACAATTTCTACTATGACTTGCGAATGGGGAAAGTTTATCCCAATATTTACCAAGTCTTTTCACTCAGCTGTTTCTCAAACTACCGGCTCGTCGATTGGCTGCGTGTTTTTGGATTCGAGTTGGATGAAATACCGCGCCTGCAGACTCTCGTCAAACGCCACCGCACGGTAATTCTGAATTCGACAAACTATGACAGTGAAGCGTACGTGCCATGGTTTCAGACGTGCGCACCGCCAGCTGATTTACGAAAGATCACCCCCCTCGGAAGGATCCTCAGGCGGGCAGGAACTCGTCGCTTGCGCAAGGTTGAGCGATGGAATAGAAAATCTTTCCTATATGCCAAGGTCGGGCAAGAAGATGCGTTGGCCTTTCCAGAGCTTGTCCCGGGTTCCGTATTGCGTGTGGACCCATCGGTTACGAGTGCGTCCGGGAAGACTGATGTGCGTCGCTCCTCTCAGCCGTTTTATCTCGTCGAACACAGCGAGGGGCTGAGTTGCTGTCGATTGAGTTTCAGAAATGCCGAACGAGTAGGTTTGATCTCCGACCACTTGCCCTTTGGGAATCTGGAGTTCCACCTCGACAAAGAAATCCGAATATTGGGAGTTGCCGACTTGGAGATCCATCCTCTCAAGAACGCCCCCCCTGCACGCGTTTCAACTGAGATCGCCAAAAAGTGGGCGGTCCAGCCAATTCGAAAGGACACCAGAGCCGGGACACCTAGCGAGCTCACCAGGTCGTTTCGACTCCGCAACGGGCTTCTATTCAGGGAGGCGTCTCGCCTTAGCAAGGAGGTTGCGGAAGACCTGGGTGACATGCGGTACTTCTTGACTCCTAGGTCTCTCTTCAGCTATGAGAGGCTGGAGACGCTGCCCCGCCAAATTCATAAGATCATGTCGCTCTGCATCATATATTGCATCTCGTTTTGGGACTTTCTGCGCAGCGCTGGCATGGACCTTGATCAATTGGGCCAGGACCCTGTCCCTGAAGACCTACTGCCGCGTGCACAGCCCGGGAGAACGCAGCATTCTCCGCGCGAAAACAACGATGCACCTGAACTCTCAATTTTCCCGGACACGCTCTTGGAGGAGATGCCCCTATTTCTGAGGAATTCCTTTACCGGCTTGGTTGGCCTGCCTAATTTTTCCATCCGTGATGTCTTCTGGACGGGGGGATTACGGCAACCGTTCCACCCTCTACTGGCAGACAGCTATTTCGTTATAGTGAATCGAAGGGTGAAGCGGCCCGTGCACTGGCCTTTGAGCATGCCTTGGCACTCTAAAAGACGACACGATAATTCTTCATCCTCATCCGGACTCCTCATTGCAACCCATGAAGTTTAGCAATAGAAAGGAGGCTGAAATTGCTGGGCGAGTGGTTACCATCATCAGGAAGCTTTGACCGGTTCGATCTGTCTCCTGGATGGCAAATGATTCAGCCAGGAAGAAATGACAGAATTCGTGAATAATTCCGGTTAATTTCCGCGACCTGCCGCCGGACGTACTCTTCACAAATGGAAGTGTTCAAATGCTAGATCGAACTATGATAAATAATAAGTCCGTACTCAGGTGTAACACGGGCTTCGGTCTCTCATTGGAGGATGAACGTGCATGATTTTGCGTGACCGATTGTCGGCCTTCAACATATCCGCACAAGCCGCGATATATGCTCTCGTTGCCTTCGCTGCCATCGCAGGGGGATTGAGCGTTGAGTTGATCGCCAAATGGCCAATACTGAGATCGCATCCATTGGCAGCAACTGGGTTGGTCGTTCTTCTTAGCGTTTCGCTAGTGATGTGCTCCTGGGCGCTCGAACGCCTTCGAAGACAGCCGAGCCACCCATCGGGGCGATTGGATGCAGTAAAGAACGAGTATGAGGCGATTTTTTCGCGGGCACCGGATGCGACTCTCGTCCTCGACGACAGTGGCAAATGCCTGCGAGCAAACCCTGCGGCGGCGGAGCTCCTCGGTTTGACGGAGACTGAACTACCTGGCTGCCCGTTAGACCGACTGGCAACATTGATTCCAGAGTTTCAAAGCGAACTTCTCGTGAGTGCAATTACGCCGCGCAAAGTGCGACTTCATAGGCCTGACGGGGCCTCGCGACTGGTCGAGTGCCTCTTGATACGGGACGACGCTTTCCGAAGGCGCATTCTGTTTCTGCGTGACATTACGCTCATGTCATCCCGAACTCGCAACGCCGCGCTGTGGAGCGGGTCGCGGAAGTTTTGTTCTCGAATGTTCTCGAATCTGAGGAAAATGCACAAAGCGGGAAACTCAACTGATTGCAAAATCAGGACTTAAGAATTTGTTGGTGGGCCCGCTAGGATTTGAACCTAGGACCAACGGATTATGAGTCCGCTGCTCTAACCGCTGAGCTACGGGCCCCACGCGCGCTAACGTCCTGATTTTATAATGATTTGGGACAATTGCGCGGAACATTTGAAATTCCCCAAATTGGCCATTGTAGTAGAATTGTAGTACTTTTGGCCTTTCGGACAGAAAACCTACAGTGTTTTTACTTTAGACCGAGACACGCCTTGCACCACTGGAGGTCCATGTTCGCCTTACACATCTGCAGCACGTTCGCAGAAGTCATGCCTAAACCAATGAATCCTTTGTAGGAAGCACAAAGCCGGCGCTGGGCGGCCTGTTGCCTGCGCTGCGCCGCCTCCAATGAGGACATCCTGTTTATGGAGAATTCATATCCGCACGAGCTCTGTACCAAATGCAGGCGGCTATCCAAATCATCCATTTTACTTTCGAGGTCACCCAGTGCGGATTGATAATCACTCTTGCGGCTACGGCAACCGTCACCCAAAAGGTCATGGAATTCAGGGTCTCGCTTGCAAGCCTCGAATTCATCAGACTTTGATTTCGCATCTTCGGCGGCATCTGAAGCGTCGGACGCTGTTCTGCGAAGTCGGTCTAAGTCATCGTGACAGCTATCCAATTCCAGTACCGGAGTGTGCGCGGCGCGCCCAGCCGTTAGAATTTCCAATGCAACTATCATCCCGACGGCCAACGTGGTTTTGCTCATGTTCCGCTCCTTACGTGCCTCGCTCACCGTGGAGCGAAGCCAACTAAGCGGCTGTCCGACAAGGGACAGTGTATATTGCCATATTATGAATCTAGATATATTCCTTCTGGTGGCGGCCCAGGTTTTGACACTTCTTCTGGCTGGACTGGGTGTAGAGATGGCGAACAATCCACCCACAGAGTCGAAGCGTAAGCGGTCTTATCGTCTAGTTTTTCTCACTCTAGGGCTGCTCACTATAGGAGTGAACATTTGGCTGGCGACTCGCACCTCCCACGAACAGTCGCGAGCAGCAGCAGACCGACAAAATCTACAAACCCAGTTGAATCAGGCTCTGGGCAAACTGGATGCTATTGCGGGATTCGTCTCGCATCCCCCATCCCAGTTCGACCCATCGCAGATAGCTGCAGCAGTGCGCGCGATGGCAAGACCGCCTAAGCGTGGATGGCCTGGAGATTCCACGGACGCCCACTCTGTGGCCGTCTTCAAGTTCCTCTCGACAAACTTCCCCGAAGTAATGGACCTGAATGAGCGAGAAAGGTTTTACGTCTACTACCTGATGCAACATGGCGGCAATATGAGCTCAACGCCCGATGAGTGGACCAAACTCGAGAAGTTGTACGCCGCACAGTTCCACTGGACCGACGACGCCGCTTGGGGCGTAGCAAACCAATCGTTCGACAAACTGCGAGAGCTCAAATTTCTTCAAACGCCGGGCGTCCAGGAGCCCACGCTTGCCGAGCCTTACTACTCGAGACTACGCGCTCTATTGAAGCGCGGCGAGAAAGTTCCATGAACGTCCTATGTTAAAACGGTCCAACAGTGCTGGCTGATGGGCTGATATTTGTAGCGTCGGGGACAACTGACTTTACCTACTGTTACGACTTCGCGCGGTCCAGTGGTTTCAACGTTTCGCTTGGCATTGTACGATTAAGTTAAGTTACAAACCAAAAAAAATGAACCGTCGCAAATCCCAACAATGCAGATCCCGACCGGTTGCGGGATTTGAAGCCATTCAAATTTATTATTTTGTAGATGAAGACGTCATTGACATCATTCGAATTCTGCGCGGAAAACGAGATGTTAAACACATCCTTGAACGTGAGGGAGCCGTCTGAGATTCTCTCGGCAGGGTGCCGCAATTTAGATGGGGGGAAGGGTGGGATTCGAACCCTGCTAGCCCAAGAAATTTCCATCAACGACGGTAAAACCTAAACTCAATCAGGTCAACGGGAGGAAACTACCAAAAGCTTCAAAACCTGGTTTTCCCATCAACGATGGGAAATCTGCTACTTGGGATTTGGCGCGATGTCTTAGGAAGTCTTAGGACGGTTTCACGTCTATCCTCACCCTACCCTTTGTGAGTTCGCGAGAAGCAAGCATTCAAGTTGCGCCGAGCCAGGAGCAGGGGGCAGGCCATCGATGCCGCGTGCCTGGTGTGGTAATCTCCATGGCGCTTTGGACGGCCGCACAGCCCTGGATCGTTTGAACTCGCGACTGGCAGGCGGCAGGCCTTTGCCTAATCAAAATTTACGGTATTTACCTGATGGTGAAGCAAACCGGCGGCGATTAGTGTATCGTCGAGGGTCGTTGCCCGATTCCTCTTTGGTTAGGCCGAATGGGCTCCGAATGGAGCTTAGGAAACCCGCCAATGAAGAAATCCCCAAGGCTACGAAAACCTGCGAGAGTCTTTATTGCGGACTCTAGCAGTATGGGATGTCAGTTGATGGTGAGGGCTCTGCAACAGAGCCGCCAACCGATTAAGGTGGTGGGCTCTGCGACGGAGTCTATGGAGATCCCAAAGGGACTCGGCGAAAACCCCTCTGACGTCGCGATTATAAGTGCTGACTTAAGAGACGGGCCGAGCGCAGGCCTTTGTGCGGTGCGGGAAACACGGCATTCTTACCCCCATATTCGGATTATCGTCCTGGTCGACTCCCCCGAACGCTCCTTGATTGTCGAAGCGTTTCGGGCGGGGGCCGATGGAGTATTCTCCCGTAGCGAACCTTTTGAGATGCTATGTAAGTGCATCCGGGCGGTGTGCGCGGGGCAAATCTGGGCTAGAAGCGATCAGCTACGTTTTGTCATTGATGCAATGGCTAAGAACGAGCCACAGCCGATCAAAGGCACCAACGGGACAAAACTGCTGACGAAGAGGGAGGAAGAATTGGTCCACTTGGTGGCCGAAGGGCTCACCAACCGCGACATCTCCCGCCAGCTCTCTCTGACTGAGCACACGGTCCGTAATTACCTGTTCCGGATTTTCAACAAACTAGGCACTTCGAACCGGCTGGAACTGGCCCTTTACGTCATCAAACAAAAAGGAACCGAGCGAAGCACAGACTTAGGCGGCGAGTTTTTCGGCGAGCCTGGAGCGGGATTGAGCGAAGGCCGGCTACTTCGCGACCGCCCCTCCTAGAATCTGGGTTGCTGCGTTTGAAGAGAGGCGATGTTTACCGCCTTTCTCGCTGGGCTCGTCCATGACACATTGCAAGGCATTCACTGCTCGGGTTGCATCTCGCTGCTGGCAGAGCCAGGAGGCTGTCATGGATAGTGCCGCACATTTGTGCTCGTTGTTGCGGTAGTTTGAGAGCAATCTTCTCATGTGATGATTCGTGCAGACACCAAGACACGCGCGAAAAGCCATTCGGTACCCCTTGAAGGCACCGATCGTTTTTTCGTGGGCGGATAGCGGAATTGAAAAACAGGGTGAAGGCCGCACTCGAGACATCAGCGAGGTGGGAACATTCGTTCTGTCCAGTACCTGCCCGCCAGTGGGGATTCAGATCAGCTTCAAGATCTTCCTCCCGGTGCTCCTTGGCTTTGAGCCTCAAACACGGGTGGAAGCGGCGGGGCAGGTTCTGCGCGTTGAACAGGCCCGCGGGCTCGAGGGAAGCGATGGCTTTGCGATCTTAGCTCGGCACACCCTTTTGCGCGTCAACAACCACTCGTGAACAGGCCCACCGCAGAGGATGAAAGTGTTTCGCCGGACCGAGCGGGGGAGGTCATTGGGGAGAATTGGCTTATTTCTGAACCTTTCATTAGAACCTACCTACTTGCCTCTAAGGAGCTGAATCTCAACCTGCACGTGCTCCTCTTTGTTTAATGACGTATAGGGCCAGTTCCAGCCGGTTCGAAGTGCCCAGTTTGTTGAAAATCCGAAACAGGTAATTGCGCACCGTATGCTCAGTCAGGCCCAGCTGACGCGAAATGTCGCGGTTGGTGAGGCCTTCGGCCACCAATCGCACCAACTCTTCCTCCCTCTTCGTCAGCAAATTGGCGCCGTTGGCGCCTTTGATGGGCTGCGGTTGGCCCGCAGCTAGAGCTTCAATGATGAAACGCTGCTGGTTGCCATCAGCCCAGATTTGCCCTCCGTACACCGAACGGATGCACTTGCATAGCATCTCAAAAGTCTCGTTGCGGGAGAATACCGCGCCGGCCCCCGCCCGAAATCCTTCAACCACCAGGGCACGCTCGGGAGAATCTACCAGCGCAATGATACGCGTGTTGGGATAAGAAACCCGTGCCTCCCTCACCACGCCAAGGCCCGTGATGGGCCCGTCTTTTAGATCAACACTAATAATGGCAACGTCGGAGGGGTTCTCAGCCAGTCCCTTGAGTATCTCAACCGGCTCTGTGGCAGAACCTACGACCTCAATAGGCTCACGGCTCTGTTCCAGAGCCCTGACCATCAATTGACACGCCATCGCGTTCGCATCCGCGACAAAGACCCTGGTGGGTTCCCCCGATTTTGAGATCGTCTTCATTGGGCTAGGCTCCCAATAGCGACCTGCCCTCGAGGAATCAGCAGCTCAGGAAGCTAACTAAACTCTTTAAGAACGCGATTGCCGGTCGTCAAGGCCAGAAACATCCCCTGAACGAACCGCGAATCGGTCCCGGCGAAAGCCGCGATGAATTGTGCATTTGAGGCACCACTGTCCCATACAATGTAACTGCCTTCTAGTCAATATGATAGGGAATGCCCGTCTTCTAATTGGGAATTGTCTTGCCGTCCTTTACCTGCGATTTGCCATTATGATGATGGTCACCGCGCGACCAACGGTTAGAACGCAAAAAAGTCCCACATTTTTGGCGCCGCGGTAGCAGAACCCGGGAGCGCGCTGACGCCCAAGCCTTCGAGCATGAGGCGAAGCGCGGTTTCATGCTGGTAGAGTGTTGTGGATTGAAACGCGACCTTAGAAAACCGTGGACTAATCAGGACTACCGCGATTCTCCCCCCCCCGTCTATGTTGTCATTGGCTGACTCGTCGAAGGCAATGATGAGCAGTCCATCGTTTTGGAACAGTGGGTTCTTGATCAGCGGGTCTATGTTTGTCTTCAGCCAATTGTCCGCCACTCCCAAACCGCAGTCGTGCGCATCATCGCATCCGTTTGGAACGATGAACGAATAGCTGGGCAGGCTCCCACTAGCCAGGTCCGTCGCGAATTGTGTGAATGGTACGAGGTTCTGTTGCTGCGTTGGGCTATTCTGCACATCCGTCAGATAGGCCAGCGGATTGTGGCGAACGTAATAGTTTCCGCTGTTGCCGCCCGTGTAGCCCACGGACGGCAGATCCTCCGCATACGACTTCCAGGTCTTGCCGGCGGCCAGCAGTTGGCGCACAACGTTGTCCACTGAAACCGGAAAGCTGGAGGGAGTCTGGCTATCGTCGTTCGTGAGGGTTTGCCCGGTCGTCAACATGAAATAGTTTCCGATGGAGGGGTGCGTGTTCGCGAAGTACTCCGTTGCAAGGCCGAATTGATTCATCAAGCCATTCAAATAAGGCATAGAGGAACTGCCGACCACGTCGCCATAATTGTGGTTTTCCTCAACCACAAGGAAGACGTGCCCGAACAGCGCCGCGAGCGGCGGCGCAGGCGGTGTTGCAATGCTCATAGGAATTGCCGCAGACGCGGAACTGCCGGCGGCGTCCCTTACTTGGACGTTGAGCGTGAAGCTGCCAGACACGGTCGGTATCCCAGCGACGATCCCACCTGCGGGCGATAAAGTTAGTCCAAGAGGGACTGAACTGGCCAACGCCGACCAGGTATAGGGCGGGGTCCCACCCGTGGCTTGGAGTGGGAACACATAAGCGGCCTGCATCTGACCGGAGGGCAGACTGGTCGTGGTGATCGTCGGCGCTACAGGGGCAGGATTGACTGTGAGCGCCGCAGCCTTGCTGGTCACGCTGCCCACTGCGTTGGTTACCACCACGTCAAACGTGGAGTTGTTGTCCGCCGTGGTGGTCGCGGGAGTCGTGTAGCTGGACGACGTCGCCCCTGAGATGTTGGTGCTGTTCTTCTGCCACTGATAGCTCAACGGAGCCGTACCCGTGGCCACAGCACTAAAGGTGGCGCTCTGACCCGCCGTCACCGTCTGATTCGCCGGTTGGCTGGAGATCGAGGGCGCCACAGGAGCCGGATTGACTGTGAGCGTCGCGGTGTTGCTGGTTTCGCTGCCCGCCGTGTTGGTTACCACCACGTCGAAGGTGGAATTATTGTCTGCAGTGGTGGTCGCCGGAGTAGTGTAGCTGGATGACGTCGCCCCTGAGATGTTCGTGCTGTTCTTCTGCCACTGATAGGTCAGCGGAGCCGTGCCCGTGGCTACCACACTGAAAGTTGCGCTCTGACCCGCCGTCACCGTCTGACTTGCCGGTTGCGTGGTGATCGAGGGCGCCACAGGAGCCGGATTGACTGCGAGCGTCGCGGTGTTGCTGGTCACGCTGCCCGCCGTGTTGGTTACCACCACATCAAAAGTAGAGTTGCTGTCCGCAGTAGTAGTCGCCGGAGTCGTGTAGCTGGACGACGTCGCCCCTGAGATGTTCGTGCTGTTCTTCTGCCACTGATAGCTCAAAGGAGCCGTGCCGCTAGCCACCACGCTAAAGGTGGCAGTCTGACCCGCCGTCACAGTCTGATTCGCCGGTTGCGTGGTGATCGACGGCGCCACGGGAGCCGGATTGACTGTGAGCGTCGCCGTCTTGCTGGTTACGCTGCCGGCTGTGTTGGTTACCACCACGTCGAAGGTGGAGTTGTTGTCCGCAGTAGTAGTCGCCGGAGTCGTGTAGCTGGACGAGGTTGCCCCCCTGATATTCGCGCTGTTCTTCTGCCACTGATAGGTCAGCGGAGCCGCGCCGCTCGCCCCCACAGCAAAGGTGGCACTCTGCCCCGCCGTCACCGTCTGATTCGCGGGTTGCGTGGTGATGGAGGGAGGTAAAACACGATTCTGAACTGTTAAGCCAGTTGATCCAGTGCAGCCCACTAGGCCTATGCACATCACCACGAAACATGAGCCTAGGGCGAGAAGTCGGAATTGCATAAGAGATCGGCTCGCAAACAAGCCACGCTACTTAAGCCGTGGTGCGAGCGCAAGGGGAGGAATGTCCTCCCGAATGCGGAGTCATTTGGGGACTTTTGTACCTAGCGCCACCTGACTTCTGTACCCACGATGGCATGGATAAATAGAATGTATCCATCACACCAGACAAATGGCTTCCCATTTTGGGACATTCCGCTTCTTGCCGGTGCTTGGAGGGCCGAATAGGATTCACGCTGCGTTTTAAGGGCTCCCGTCGAGGTCACGGATGGATGGGCCAAAACATGCCCGAAAGGCCATTCGGTTCCCCCTGGATGAACCGATTGTGTTTTCGTGGGCAGACAGCGGGATTGATAAACGAGGTGAAGGACGTACTCATGACATTAGCGAAATGGGAGCGTTCGTTCTTGCCAGTAGCTGCCCACCGGCAGGAGCCCAGATCGGTTTCGAGGTCGTGCTCCCGATGCTCCCCGGATTTAAACCCAGAACTAGGGTGGAGGCCATGGGAGAGGTACTGCGGGTTGAACGGGCCAGTGGACGCGAAGGGCGCGACGGGTTTGCGATTTTAACTCGGCATACGCTCCTGCGGGTCAATAGCGATACGCATGAGCGAGGAAACAGCGGTTCGAACGAGTCGCAGTTGAACTGAATGGCTTAGTTGTTCGGTCAAGGTATTAGGCAGGGCCCATCGGCCGATATTATACGGGACAAGAGACGGGCGGGCCGACGGGGAATTCATAAAATCATGTAAGTCACAGGGCGAAGCTGTGCCCATTTTAGGATCCTGAAGGGCGAGGCAAGGCAAGAAAGATCCCTAAGCCTGCGGCTGTCGGAGGCACACCATATGACGGAACAGGACCGCAACCACAACTGGTATGGCGTTTGCACGCGTCACCAGCACGAAAAAACCGCCGCTCGAATCCTGGAGTACAAAGATTTTGAAGTTTTCTTACCGCTGTATAAGATTCGCCGCAGATGGAAGGATCGCATCAAGGAGATCTCTGTTCCGCTTTTCCCTGGCTACGTATTTATCAAGGAGGGGCTTGAGAGATGGCTTCCGATCCTCAGTACGCCTGGGGTGTGCAATATCGTGAGTTGCGCAGGCCGGCCCGCCGCCATTCCACATTCAGAAATCGAAGGGGTGCGGCGAATTGTCGAAAGTACTCTGCGAGTAGAACCCCACCCGTTCTTAAGATCTGGCGACTGGGTCAGAGTAAAGTACGGCCCTATTGCAGGGGTGGAAGGCATCCTGCTCAGGAAGAAGAACATCGCTCGATTGGTTCTTTCCGTGGAAATGCTTGGAAAATCTGCTGCCGTAGAGGTTGATGCGACGCACGTAGAGCGCATACCCTCGAGAGCGCTTAGGATCGAGCTCGACCTTCAAACCAACTTTATTTCCGTACGTACAGGCGGGCGGCCTTCGCTGCCCGCGGCATAAATCGGAATCCGCTCATGCATCGCTACAGTGCCCACCCTGTAATGCTGCGTTCACGTCTAGCCGAAAAACTATCAAGCGCGCCCTTAAACGGGCTAACTAGCCGAGGGCAAAGCGTAGCCTGTTTTGCAGTGCTACTCTTCCTCTTCCTTAGCGCGGCTATGGTTTTAGTCAGCCCGAACATTCACAAAAAAGAGAATTCAGCAACACCTCCGCCCTTCTCTGATCCAACTCCTGCCAAGGATTTTTCTGTGCCCGCCGCCCGATTTGACTATCACCTTTCATTCTTGGGCGGACCATCGGTTCCCTTGAAGAAACATACTTCAACAGTTCGTGCTTCCTTGGCACAACGCTACGGTCAGACCTCTTTGGCTTTCGAAGCCAATCAGGGCCAGATCGACTCAAACGTGAAATTCCTTTCTAGAGGTGTCGGTTATTCCCTCTTTCTTACACAAGGCGAGGCTGTCGTGGTTCTGCGCACGCCGACAGTCGACCCCGTAGCCCAAACTGCAGGGCCCCCCTTTCGCAACTCTGCTCCTGATGCACTATCTTTTGTCGAGCTGCGGATGGGTTTTGCGGGGGCTAACCGTGCGCCTCGCATTGTGGGGGCCCAGCAGCTTCCCGGCAAAGTGAACTATTTTATCGGCAATGATCCCCAACAGTGGCGCTCCGACATTCCCACCTATGCCCAAGTGCGCTACCATGACGTCTATCCCGGCGTCAGCGTGGTGTACTACGGAACTCCCGGACGCCTGGAATATGACTTGGTGATTGCTCCCGGCGCCGACCCCAAGGTCATCGCCCTGGACTGCCAGGGCGCAGATAAAATAAAAATCGACGCTCAAGGCAATCTTCGCCTCCGGATTCCCGGCGGCGAGGTGCTCCTCGGCAAACCCCGCATCTATCAAATGACCTCGGGCAGACGGCGGAAAAGCATCCCCGGCGGGTATGTGCTCAAAACCGATGGCCACGTCGGCTTTCAAGTCGGCGAGTATGACCGCCACCAGCCGCTCATTGTCGATCCGGTATTGAGCTATTCCACCTATTTAGGGGGCGCCGGATACGATTCCGGCACCGCCATCGCGGTGGACGCTTCGGGCAACGCTTATGTCACAGGCTTTACTCGCTCGTCCAACTTCCCCGTCACCGCGGGCTCCTTCCAAACCATCTGCGGCACGTCCGGCACGTGCAACGGATATTTTTGGGACGCTTTTGTCACCAAGCTGACGG
>WNFT01002923.1_pt1 | contig 14704 bp, 12 predicted proteins | sample 5400191 | NCBI WGS metagenome assembly WNFT01 (sample SAMN13153359, study PRJNA577476) | soil metagenome | isolation source: 80 cm saprolite under Madrone tree | place: USA:California | collected 2016-06-14 | reverse complement strand
CGAGCAACGCCAGTTTTTGTGCACTCTCGTCGGCGGCCTCTCGCAGCGCCTCGGGAGCTGGGCGGCCGGACGACATCACGAGCGCTTCCACTCGAGCAGCCAGCTCAGGGTCGGCGGACATCAGGACCCCTGTCTCGACGATGTCGGCCTACGAGTTCCGGCCTGCGCCGCGAAGACTGGACACGATGTCCCCCAACTCCCTCGCCACCACGTCCAGCGCTCGCAGCGCGCGCCCCAGCTCGCGCGCACGCTCAGACGCCGGGATGATCGCGGCAGCGCCGGCGCCGACACGATCGAGGACGACCGCGCGGCCGAACGCGACACCCGGGGCGGCGCTGACCCCGCGCAGCGCGTGTTCCATCAGGTCTGGGAGGTGACCGCCCGCTGAAGAGCCCTCACGATGAGCGCGGTCGAGGTGGCCCCCGGATCCTGATGCCCAACGGAGCGCTCGCCGAGATATGAGGCGCGGCCCTTCCTCGCCTGGAGCGGGATGGTCGCTCGCATCCCTGCTTCCGCCGCGGCGGCGGCCTCGTCGAGGGCGCGCGCCAGGGGCTCGCCTCTTGCAATTCCGGCTCGCAGGGTTTCTACCGCGGGCTCGAGCGCATCGACCATCGTCTTGTCCCCGAGCGATGCGGTGCCGAGGTCTTTGACCGACGCCAGGGCCGCAGCCAGCACCTCGGCGAGCTGGGCGCCGTCGAAGGTGGTTTGATCGCCGAGCACGCGACCACCGCTGCGCAGCGCGGAGCCCCACAGCGGGCCACTCGCCCCTCCGACTGTGGAGACGAGCGTGCGTCCGGCGATGATGAGCAGACGTCCCGGCGGGGATCCGTTGTCCGCACCGAGGGCCTGGACGACAGCCTCGAAGCCCCTGTTCATGTTGGTGCCATGGTCGCCGTCGCCGATGGCGGCGTCGAGCTGGACCAGATGGTCGCGCTCGACGCGTACCGACGCTTCGATCTCACGCATCCAGGAACTGATCGTGGCCGCGTCCATAACCCTTTCGCTGATCAAGACTAGTTGTTACGCCCTCCAGCGCAGGGCCGCAGTGTGGACCGGTGCGTCCCACAGCTTGATCAGCTCGTCATCGAGCTCGAGCACGGTCAGCGACGCGCCGGCCATCTCGAGGGATGTGATGTAGCTGCCGATCAGGTTGCGCGCCGGTTCGAGGCCGGCCTTGCGAAGCCTGGCGTCGACCTCGCCATAGATAAGGTAGAGCTCGAGCAGCGGGGTGCCGCCCATGCCGTTGACGAAGGCGAGCACCTTGCTGCCGTGCTTCGGCTTCAGATCCGAGATCACCGCCTCGAACATCACGTCGACGACCTCGCTCGCCCGTCCGAGCGCAGCCCGCCGGCGTCCGGGCTCGCCGTGGATGCCGATGCCGAACTCGATCTGCCCCTCCGGCAGGTCGAAGATGACCTTTCCATTCGCTGGTGGAATGCACGAGGACAGCGCCACCCCGAACGAGCGGGAGCGTGCGTTGACCCGCTTGACCGTGTCGGTGACGTGGGCCAGGTCGGCCCCGGCTTCGGCCGCCGCGCCGGCAAGCTTTTCCGCCAGCACGGTGGCGCCTACGCCTCGGCGGCCTGCTGTGTAGAGCGAGTCCTGGACCGCGACGTCGTCGTCGATGACAACCGAGGTGACCTTGATGCCCTCGTCGGCTGCATCCTCAGCGGCCAGCTTGAAGTTGAGAATGTCGCCTGTGTAGTTCTTGACGATGTGCACCACCCCGGCGCCGCCGTCGACGGCTTTCGTGGCGGCAAGCATCTGTCCGGGTACCGGCGAGGTGAAGACCTCACCAGGGGCCGCCGCGTCGAGCATGCCGAGCCCCACGAATCCACCATGCAGGGGCTCGTGTCCCGACCCGCCTCCCGAGATCAAGGCCACCTTGCCCTTCCGGGGGGCGTCCTTGCGGATGATGATCTGGTTCGCAACGTCGTATCGCAGCAGGTCCGGGTGGGCCGCCGCGAGCCCCTTCAGGGATTCCTTGACGACGTCGGCGGGATCGTTTAGGAACTTGCGCATCTGGCTGGTTTCAACTGCCATTGTGGTTTTCTCCTTTCTGTATGGATCTAGCGGGCGGCAGCGCGGGCGCCGCTGTCTTCGTGGGTGACCGCTGCCACGATCGGGCGCTCGACCAGTCGCGGGTTGGCCAGGTAGTCGTAGAGGAAGGCCGCGGCGGCCGCGCCGACGAAGCCCGAGACCAGGTAGACGGGCACGTACTGGGTCCAGAACGTCGTGCCGCCGGCGATCGCCTGCACGAGCTCGGGGCCGAACGCACGCGCTGGGTTCAGGGAGGCGCCTGTCACGGGACCGAAGATGAGGATGATCCCCACCACCGCTCCGCCGATCACGATGCCGGCGAGCTGCGAGGGAGACTTCGAGTCGACGATGCCGAGGATCGCGAAGATGAGCAGCCCGGTGCCTAGGGCCTCGGCCAGCATGGCCTGCACGTAGTACCCGGTCGAAGCGTCCGCCGCGAAGTGGGTCTGGCCCATGCCGAAAGCCACGGCGTTGTTTGCGAAGACGCCCCAGATGGCGAACGCGCCGAGGATGGCGCCGGCGTACTGGGCGATCCAGTAAACGGGGACCTCCTTCCACGGGAAGCGCTTGGTCACCGCCAGAGCGAAAGTGACGGCGGGGTTGATGTGGCAGCCCGAGACCTTGCCGATTGCGTACACGAGGGCCGTGATGATGAACCCGAACGCGAAGCTGATCGCCAGGAGGTCTGCCTCGGTCACCGCCGGCACGGCCTTGCCCGCCAGGGTGAGCGTGGCGACGACACTGCCCGGACCGACCAGGACCAATGCCGCCGTGCCGAAGAACTCGGCAATTGCGCGTTGTGGCATCGAATGCATGGCTCTCAAGACCCCCTGTATCTGACTAGTGTTCGACAATGTCGAACTGATTTCACAAACCGTAGTCGGGTTCGAACAGTTTGTCAACAGGTAATTTGGCTGGTATGCCCGGGTTCACAGCCTCGCGTCATGCTGCGGGGCATCCTCCTGTCGGAGGCGCACTAAGCCCGCGCTCGCGATTTGGCATTGGCAGCCAGGACTCTCGTTCGGCCAATGGCCTACCCTTCTGCTTCCATGCGCAAGCAGAACTCGACCATCGGTATTAGCCGGGGAGGTTCCCCGACTTAGCTCTTCCGCTGATGTCGTGGGACCTCCCGGCCAGATAAGGCCCGGAGGTTTTTTTATGTCCAGAGCAGCTCCCGAACTCCATCCGAACGGATCAGCACGGCGGATCGTGATCTATGACACGACCCTGCGCGACGGCGCCCAGGGCCCGGCCATGTCGTTCTCGGCGTCGGACAAGCTGCGCATCGCGCGCACCCTCGACGGCCTCGGATTCGATTACGTGGAGGGGGGCTTCCCCGGCTCGAACCCGAAGGATGAGGAGCTCTTCGCCGAGCTGGCGGCGCACCCGCTCAAACGGGCCCGCCTGGCTGCGTTCGGCGCCACCCGGCGCGCCGGCGCCACCTGCGTGGACGATGCCAACCTCCAGGCGCTCGCGCGCAGCGAGGCGCCCACGTGGACCCTGGTCGGCAAGAGTGACACCTGGCAGGTGAGCACGGTCTTGCAAACGACGCCGAACGAGAACCTGGCGATGGTGAGGGAGTCTGTCGCCCACGGGGTGGCGCTAGGCCGTGAGGTCGTCTTCGATGCAGAGCATTTCTTCGATGGCTTCGCTCGCGATTCCGAGTACGCGGTCGAGGTTTGCCTGGAAGCGGCCCGCGCCGGCGCGACCTGGGTCGTGCTCTGCGACACCAACGGCGGGAGCCTGCCGGCCGAGATCCGCGAGGGCGTGGAAGCCGTGCGGCACGCCCTCGACGAGCTCAAGAGCTCAGCCCGGGTCGGCATCCACTGCCACAACGACTGCGAGCTGGCCGTGGCCAACACGCTCGAAGGGGTCGCGGCCGGAGCCGACATGGTGCAGGGCACCATCAACGGATACGGCGAGCGCTGCGGAAACGCGAACCTGGTGTCGGTGGTCGCCAACCTCGTGTTGAAGCTCGGCATGGAGGCACTGCCGGCGGGGACCCTGGCGCGAGCAACAGACCTATCGCGGACGGTCGCCGAGATTGCGAACGTCGCTCTCCCGCTGCAGCAGCCGTTCGTCGGATATGGCGCCTTTGCCCACAAGGGCGGCCAGCACGTGAGCGCGGTGCTGAAGCACCGCGATTCGTACCAGCACATCGAGCCGAATCTCGTCGGCAACGAGCCTCACGTGCTGGTCTCGGAGCTCTCGGGCCGAGGCAACATCCTCGCCAAGGCGCGCGAGTTCGGGCTCGAGCTCGACCGGGACGATCCGCACACACAGTGGCTGGTCCAGCACCTCAAGGAGCTCGAGCACCGCGGGTATTCGTACGAAGCGGCCGACGCGTCTTTCGAGATGCTGCTGCGGCGCCTGCAGCCCGGCTATGAAGCGCCTTGGAAGGTGGCGGACTTCTCGACCGTCGTGCGCAAAGACGGAGATTCGGTGCACGCCGAGGCCACTGTCAAGGTCGAGGTCGGCGGGGCTGTGTACCACACCGCCGCGTCGGGAAATGGGCCGGTCAACGCGCTCGATGCCGCGCTGCGCAAGGCTTTGAGCCCGAAGTTTCCCGGGCTGCGTGGTGTGAGCCTTCACGACTACAAGGTGCGCATCCTCGACGGCGAGGCCGGCACTGCGGCAACCACGCGTGTGCTGGTCGAATCCGGCAAGGGACCGAAGCGATGGACGACCGTCGGCTGCTCGAGCAACATCATCGAAGCCTCGCTCGCGGCGCTGCTCGACTCGTTCGAATACGCGCACCACTCCCGCACGACAACCAAGACTTGACGTCGGCAAGAGCCTCGGCCCGCCAGGCGATCCCCGATGAGCTGCGTCGCGACGTGCGCATGCTCGGTGAGCAGCTCGGCCGGGTCATCAAGGACTACGGCGGCGCCGGCCTGCTCAAGGACGTCGAGACCCTGCGCCGATCGGTGATCCGCGCTCGCGACGCTGATGAGCATGAACGAAAAACCGAAAGCATCGTGGCGCGGTGGTCGCTCGAGCGCGCGGAGGAGGTGGCGCACGCGTTCACGTGCTACTTCCACCTCGTCAACCTGGCCGAAGAGCACCACCGCGCGCGCGTGCTGCGTACGAGCGCCGGCGGAACGGGGCCGATGCGGGAATCGCTGGCGGCCACCGTGCCCGCCCTACGCCGCAGGCTTGGACAGCGCCGCCTCATGGAGGTCCTTGCCGACCTGGAGATACACCCTGTTTTCACCGCCCACCCGACCGAGGCGCGGCGCCGGGCCGTGGTGGCCGCCATCCGCAGGGTGGGCGATCAGCTCGACCGCATCGACGATCCGAGGGCTTCGGAGGCCGAGCGCCGCGAGTCGATGCGAAGGCTCACCGAGGAGATCGACTCGCTGTGGCGAACCGGGCAACTACGCACCTCGCAGGTCACACCCCTGGACGAGGTCCGTTCGACGATGGGGGTCTTCGACGAAACGCTGTTTCGCGTCGTGCCCGAGATCTATCGCGCGCTGGATTGGGCGCTCGGCCCTGCCGACAGCGGCACGCGCCCTCCGCTCGCGCCCCCGTTCCTCCGTTTCGGCAGCTGGGTCGGGGGCGATCGCGATGGCAACGACGCGGTCACGGCGAAAGTGACCTACGACGCGATGCTGATCCAGGCCGAACACGCACTGCTCGCGCTCGAGGCCGCGGCCACTCGCATCGGGCGCTCGCTGACGGCCGATGCCGCCACCACGCCGCCACGGACGGACCTTCGACGGCGCATCGCCGCCCTGCGGGCGGCCGACCCGCAGGGCTGGGCCGAGCTCGAGAAACGCTCGCCTTCTGAGCAGCACCGGCAGTTCCTCCTTCACGTCGCCGACCGCATTCGAGCCACGCGCATTCAATCGCGGGCGATCAGGAAAGTCGAGGCGGGCATCGCGTATCCGTGCGCCGCCGACCTCGTATCGGACCTGCGGCTGGTCCAGGGTTCGCTAGCCGCGGCGGACGCTCCGCGACAGGCCTATGGGGAGCTGCAGCACCTCATCTGGCAGGCGCAGACGTTTGGCTTTCACCTGGCCGAGCTCGAGGTGCGTCAGCACAGCCACGTCCATGCACAGGCTCTCGCCGCCGTGCGCAACCAAGGCAAGGTGTCCCTGCTGGCTAGAGAGGTGCTGGACACGCTCGGCACGATCGCACGGATTCAAGAGCGATTCGGGCCTGATGCCTGCCGGCGCTATGTGGTGAGCTTCACACGCAACGTCGCCGATATCGAAGCGGTGTACGAGCTGGCCCAGCACGCCACCGGCGGCACGCGACCTGTGCTCGACGTGATTCCGTTGTTCGAGACGGTCGGCGACCTCAAGGCAGCGCCGTCAGTGATGGACGAGATGCTCAGGCTGGAGCCTATGAAACGCCGGCTCGCAGTCACGGGCCGCGCACTGGAGGTGATGCTCGGCTACTCGGATTCGACCAAGGAGGTCGGGCCCCTGTCGGCGACACTGGCGCTGTACCAGGCGCAGTCGGAGCTGACGGCGTGGGCCAAGCGGCGCCACATTCGACTCACGATGTTCCATGGGCGCGGCGGAGCGCTCGGGCGCGGCGGCGGCCCGGCCAATCGCGCGGTCCGCGCCCAGGCCCCCGGATCCGTGGCCGGTCGATTCAAGGTGACCGAGCAGGGCGAGGTCATCTTTGCGCGCTATGGCAATGCGGCGATCGCGAGACGCCATCTCGAGCAGGTGGCGTCGGCGGTGCTCGAGGCGTCGACGGCAACCGCCGGGTCGGAGCCCGGCCACCGTTTCAAGCGGCTGGCGGTCGAAGTGGACGCGGCTGCCCGCGACGCATATCGGGCCCTCGTCGAGTCCAAAGGCTTCGCGGAATGGTTCGAGCAGGTCAGCCCGATCGAAGAGCTGAGCCGGATGCGCATCGCATCCAGGCCTACCCGCCGCGGCGGTGGGAAGGCGCTCGAGGATCTTCGAGCGATCCCCTGGGTGTTCGCGTGGTCCCAGATGCGGCTCAACCTGCCGGGTTGGTATGGGCTCGGCAGCGGCTTGGCGGCGGCGCGCCTCGAGGACCTGCGCCGAGCTTATGCGTCATGGCCGCTTTTCAACGCGCTGCTCGACAACGCCGAGATGAGCCTGGCCAAGACCGACCGCCGGATAGCCTCGCGATACCTGGCCCTCGGCGACCGGCCGGACCTGGCGGCGCGCGTCCTCCACGAATATGACCTCACCAAGAAGAACGTCCTCGCCGTCACCGGCCACACGAGGTTGCTCGAGAAGCACCGCGTGCTGTCATGGGCGGTGGAGCTTCGCAACCCCTACGTCGACGCTCTCTCACACCTGCAGTTGCGGGCCCTTCGAGCGCTGCGCGCGCGAGGCGGCTCCGCGCCGCAGCGAGCCCGCGCCGAACGCCTCTTCTTGCTAACGGTCAACGGGGTCGCGGCCGGCCTGCAAAATACCGGCTGATACACGTCGCGCTAGAAGTCGAAGCGGCCGTCGAAGTGCTTGGCCACGTCCGGCCGGGTCAGCTCGTAGATGGCGATGCGATGGCCCGCGGGGAGCGTGAACGAGCAGCACGGGCCCATGGGTATCTCCAATGTCGATTTCTTTTTCCAGCCTCGTTTCTTCAGCTCGCGCATGGCCTCGTCTAGGTCGGCCACGCGATAGATGAAGACCGGGCGGTCGCCTTCCAGGTGATCGGTCAGCAAGATGTGAGGCGGTCCGTCGGTGAGCTCGACTTTCGCCACCCGCGCGCCCATGCCCTCGATGGCAAACGCCACCCGTCCGCCAAGAACTTCGCTGAAGTACCGCGCGTCGGCGGCGACGTCGCTGCTGGGTGTATAGAGATAGTCGAGCTGCTCGAACGGCGACGGCGGGGCTTCAGGTTCGGGCCTGGGGGCCATCCCCGCCCAGGTTAGACCTCTTCCTATTGAAGGACTGGCGCCGGCCGCGAAGCTTCTTCGTCGAGCGATCTCAGGAGAGCGCTGACCACCACCGGATCGAGGTGGGGTCCGGCGGCGTCTTCGAGAACGCGACGCGCCTCCCGCTCGTTTTGAGCTCGATGGTACGGACGGTCGGACGTGAGCACGTCGTACATGTCAGCGACGGCGACAACGCGCGCCTCGATCGGAATCGCGTCGCCCACCAACCCGTGCGGATAGCCGGTGCCGTCCATGCGCTCATGGTGGTAGAGCACCGCGAGCAGCGCGCGCTCCACATGGCCGGCCCACTGAAGGATCTTCAAGCCGACCTCGGGATGAGTCTTCATGAGCTTCCACTCAGAGTCGTCGAGCGGATCGTGCTTGTGGAGGATGGAGCCCGGGATCCCGAGCTTGCCGATGTCGTGCAGAAGGCCGGACCGGGCGAGGACTCGCTGCTCCGCCGCAGTCATGCCCAGCTGCCGTCCGATCCGGACGCACAGATGGCCGACCCGGCCATTGTGAGCGCGGATCTCACGGTCGGAGATGCGCACGATCCGCGCGCGTCCAAACCTGTTCTCGAATGCCCCCGACAGCGGGCCCGGGATCACAATTGCCAACCCGTTACCCCCTCTGGCTACTACTGGCTATTCAGACCAACAACGAACCAGTCGAGAGGGTTGGTCGCTCAGTCGGGGCTCAAAAGGCAGGCCACCACCATGCTGCACGCGGTCTGGACCGGGATCCCAAGCGAGAGGGCCTCGACGCCGGACCCTTCGAACTTGGCCGATGCGACCGCCACCACGCGGCCTCGGGCGTCCACGACCGGGCCGCCGCTGTTGCCGGGGCTGATGGGGGCTGAGAACTGGACGTAATCGCTCCCCTCCAGGCTTCGGAATCCCGAGATCACGCCCGCGGAGACGGAGCCGCCCAGCCCGAGGGGCGAGCCGATCACCATGACGGCCTGGGCCAGGGCCGGCCGGCCGGGTGCCGTCCGCAAGACAGGCAGGATCTGGGCGACGTGAATGACCGCGAGGTCGTCGTTGGCATCCACCCGAGCGATCGTGCCTTTGAGGTTCCGATCGCCCTGGCGAACGTCGACGGTGATGGTGCCTGCGTTCCATGCATCGGCGATGACGTGGAAGTTCGTCACCAGCTCCGAACCAGACTGTCCGGCGCGGGCGACCCAGCCTGACCCGAGGCCATAGGTCGTCTCGATGGTGAAGACGGAGGGCTCGACCTTCCGCGCTATCGCGGTCCAATCGGGCTGGGCGTCAACCTTTGTCTGGAGTGCTCGGACCTCCGTGCGCAGTCCATCGAGAGAACCCTGTTGCGAGCTCATCGTGTGCAGCGCCAGTCCCAGACCGACGACAGGCGTCGCTACCAGCAACAGCACAGCCGCGGCGGCGACGTTGCGCAGCCGCCGGCGGCCGGGCGCCGCCGGCCGGATCCGGACTTCGGACCGAATGCCGGCCAGCGCTGCGCGATCCCCCGCGATCGTTCCCATTTCCGGCTATGTGAGCGGCGCCGCGATCGCCGACTCGGCCTTGGCGAAGGTGAGCATCGCCGCGTCGAGCTTCTTGAAACCTTCCTTGATCTTGGTGTCGTCGTTGGTGTCCATGCCGGTGATCAGCTCCTGGTCGGCCGCCATGGCGGCGCTGAGCGAGTCGCCGAGCAAGGTGTCAGCGTTGGCGAGAGCAGCCGGAACCACGGCACTCGAGCGCGCCGCCTGGAAAGCCTTCATGTCGGTCAGCATGTCCTGCGCTGAGGTACGGCAGGTTATGTACGAGTTGCAAGCGGTCACGTACTCGTAGTCGGTGGTGACCTTCCCGCTGTTGAGCACGTAGAGCTTCACATAGGCGTCGGTGGCCTGACGCGCGGCGAGTTGCTTTTGCGTGTCGGTCAGCGCGGCCTGCGTCGACGCCAGCTGATGCCTGGCGGCATCTCGCTGCCCGATGGTCGTGTAGAGAAAACCACCCAGCGTGCCCGCCGCGATGAGGCCGATGATCGCAATCCCCGTCGGCACGATCCAGCGGGGGCGCCTCCGCGGCGGCGCCGGCGCCTGCGCCGGAGCAACCGCGACCTGTGCTCCCCACGGTGGTGTTTGCGGCGGAGCGGTCAGTTCATACGTGGGCTGGACGGCGACCACAGGCGCCGGCTCCGCGATGGCAACCGTGGTCCCGACCTCCCCATCGCCCCCGACAGGCGGGATGCCGAAGGATCCATTTTCCGGGTTGATAGACATCGTCTTGATCTCCTGCTTACGCGTGGCCTGCAATGGGGACCACCGTAGGCAGCGGGTGGCGAGGTGTCGTCAGCAGATGTACTGAGCTTTAGGGCGCCGCTAAATGGGAGCCTGGGCGATCCTGGCCCTGGCGGCGGCGCCCGGGAGCGCGATGAAGCTCACCAACCAGCCGACCACACCGGTCACGGGCACGGCACCCGTCCAGACCGTGAGCTCCCACCAGACACCCGTGGTCGCCCCAAGGACGACGAGGTAGGCGACCGTCAGGAGGGCGGGCACGCCGAACATGAAGGCGTGGAAGGCGTACGGCCGGGCCGGCGATGGGCGCAGGACGTACAGAAGAAGGTCACCGGCGACGCCGCCCAGCAGGGCCGCCATCACCAGTTCGGTGTGGTTGGCCACCGGGCTCACGAGGAGTGCGTTGATGGTGAGAATCACCGTCACGGCGCCGATCGGAAGGTCGAACCTTCGCAGCAGGATGACCAGCAGCCCGGCCACAATCGCGGCGTACAGGATGAGACCGATCATCCCGAGCTCCTCCTCCATCCACATCGGACCGCGGGGATCCGCCACTGTGCCGGCCGCCCACCGGTCGATGAGGGGCTGGTCGAACTGTAAGAAGAAGGTGAGCATCGACAGCGTGAGTGCGCCCGAGATGATCGCCGGCCACGTCGCCCGCCTCCCTCCGCGGCGTGTGGCCGCACGCAGCGGACCGCTCACGATGAGCCCCCCAGTGAGCATCAGGAACAGATGCGGCGGGCTGAACAGGAGGCCCATGCTGACCTCGAAGCCGAAACGGCTGTGCCACAGGAAGTCGAAGGCGCCGCCGATACCAAATAGGACTGTCCCGAGCAGCGAGACCCCGTAGCCGTCAGGCAGGAGCTCGTCCCACGTTCCGTAACGGCGGTAGTTGCGGATGACGTTGAAGCCGAGAAAGATCCCGATCACGGCCATGCCCGAGTAGAGCACGTAGTGGTAGGGGTTGAGGAAGCTCGTTTCGGGACGAGTGAGGTTGTGATGGTGCCACGAGTCCAGGTAAGCGCCTGCCATCAACCAGACACACAGCACTACGAAAGTCCACGTGAATCGGGCGCTGGCCACTCCAGGCTGCCTCGATTGGCGCGGTGTTGTCGAGGTTTTGACTGCCATCACGATCCTCCTTCCTGCTCCTCACCAACTGCGCTCGGCCGGGTTTCGTTTCGCAGCTCCGCCCGAAGGCGCTGAAGATCGGATTGCACTGCGGGGTCCAGGTCGAGAACGACCGGGTCGCGCGGCTGTGGCTGGCTCGTACGCGATGCCTCGGACAGGCTCGCGTCCAGCAGCCGGTCGGCGGCTTCGATTCGCGAAAGCACACGAGACCGTGGGGCTTTCGACGCGATCAGCTGCGACAGGTTGTCCAGCTCTCGCAGGAGGACCTGGCGACGCCGCAGAGCCAGGCCCGCCAGATGGTCCTGGCCATTGGCCAGGGCCGAGGCCGCTCGATCCCACAGCGCCGGCAGCTTGTGGCGGACCGACGCCAGCCTGAGCTCCACCCGACCCGGCGCGCGATCGGCTTTCAAATCGACTGAATGCTAGGCGCGGCGTGGCGGCGGGTCATCAGTAAGGCCACGGAGACTTAAGATTCGCGCGGGCACGCCGTGTTCGAAAGGGAAGGCGTAATGGCGGCAATCGCTCTTGTACTCGAACGCGCGCGCGCCGGGCAAGGGCAGGCTTTATTCGTGATCGCCGAAGCCGGGCTCGGCAAAACGAGTGTGCTGGAACGGGCTCGCGAGCAGGCTGCCGGGTTCACGGTTGGGGTAGGCCGCGGGCAGGCCATTGAGGCCACGCTCCACTTCGGGATCGTCAGCGAAGCCCTGCGAGGGGTTGGAGCCGGGACCCCGCTCGACGTCCCCCGGAGCGCGGCCTCGGCCGGGCTCGACGCGCGAGCCGCCTACTTCTACGCCACCTTGCGCCACCTCGAGACGATCAAGCAGCCGGCGCTGATCCTGCTCGACGACCTCCATTGGGCTGACCCAGACTCGCTGGCGCTGGTCTCCTTCCTCAGCCACCGTCTCAGCTCGGTGCCGGTCGCCCTGGTCGCGACTCTCCGGCCCTGGCCGCGAGCGGCGCTCGACCTCGCACGCCACCTCGCCCAGCAGGGACAGGCCCAGCTGGAGCAGTTGATGCCGCTGAGCCCGCCGGCCGCGACCGCGCTGCTCACCGAGCGGATGGGGGCTGACCTGCCGGAAGAAACCATCGACCGGGCCTGGGCGGCGAGCGGCGGCAACCCGCTGTTTCTGGAGGAGATCGCGCGCCATCTGCGAGGCGGTCGCAGCCTCGAGGAGCTCGATGAGCGCGGGAACGAGGCCACGATCCTGCTGTCGCGAATCGCCGGCCCCGGCGCCGACCTTCGCTATGCACATGCCGCAAGCGTGTTCGGCATCGAGTTCCGGCCCATGCTGGCGGCACGGGTGGCCGGCCTCGATGAACGCGAGGCGACAGAGGCGCTGGGGGTTCTGGTCGACACCGGGCTCGTCCGGCCCGGGCTGGCAGGCTGGGCGCAGTTCACCCACCCGCTCTTCCGGCAGGCGCTGTACGAGGACATGGCCCCACCGGTGCGAGAGCGCTGGCACGCATCCGCCTTCCGCCACCTGCTCGCTCACGGCGCCGAGCCCGCGGAGGCGGCGGAGCACGCGGTGAGCGGGCAGTTGCTTGGCGATGCGGAAGCCATCGCCGTGCTGCAGCGCGCGGGACGCGCGGCGATGGCAGACGGCGCGGTTGCGACCGCACGCCACCGCCTGCAATCCGCAGTCACGCTCGCCGGAGAGAGCCCCTCTGCACATCTCTTGATCGGGCTGGCCGAGACGCTGCTGTCCACGGGTGAGCCGGCCAAGGCGGTCGCCATCTACAACCGGATCCTCGAGAGCTCCGCATTGGATGGGGACGCACAAGCCAACATCCACCGCATGCTCGGCCGCGCCCTCTTCGCGAGCGGCGACGCGCGAGCCGCGGAAGGGCAGTTCGCGGCCGCGACCGAGCTCGGGCTCGCGGGTGAGGACCGGAAGCCCGCCATCGAAGCCCTTCTCGACCATTCCACCGCCTCCTGGATCGCCGGCGGAATCGCGCGCGCGGTCGAGTACGCGACCCGTGCGAGGGAGCTGGCGCAGGGTGCGGACCCGGACGTGAGACGGCGAGCCGACTCGACCTGGGCGCTGGTCACCTTCATCTCGGGGTCGGCTGAGGGCTTGCCGGCGGCCGCCGCCGCGGCCGCGGAAGCGGAGCTCAACCCGCTGCTGGAAACCGTCGACCCCAGCTGGAGTTGGGGATCCCTGGGCAACTACATGTTCATGTCGGAGTTCGCGGAAGCTTACGACGAGGCGCGTCGAGTGCTCGACATCGCCTATCACGCGGCCGAGCAGCTGGGCGCGCCCATGGCGATCGGCCTCCTCGACACAGTGCGTGCGAATGCCCTCATCCGGCGCGGCCGGCTCGGCGAGGCAATGGTCCATGCGGAGCACGCGTTGACGATGGTTGACCTCGTCCCATCCTTGGCCGGCTACGCCTGGATCGCGAACGCCGCCACCGTGTTGGAGATGGGACGCATCGACGAGGCGGCGGCGTGGTGCGACCGGTTGGACAAGCTTCCGCAGGCTTTGATCTTGCGGCTTTGGGTTCAGCGGATGCGGGGCATCATCGCGGGCCGCCGCGGCCAGCAACAGCAGGCGAGCGACCTCTTCCTGGTCGCGGAGACGATCGCGAACCAGGCGGGGCTGTTGGAGCCCTGCGTGGTGCCATGGTCGCGCGACGCCATCACCGCGCACGTGGCCTGCGGGCGTCTCGACGACGCCGCGCGGGTCGTCGCCTGGCTCGAGGCGAGAGGCACGGACCTGCCGTGCCGGTGGCCGCGTGCCACAGCTTTGTTCGGACGCGCTCAACTGGCAGAGAAGACGGGCGAGAACGACGCGGCCGAGGCCCTGTACCGCGACGCGCTGGAGATCTATTCGGAGATCAAACAGCCTCTCTCGGAAATCCGCACCATGATCTATTTCGGGCGTTTTCTTCGCCAGGTCGGCAAGCCCGTCGAGGCGCGGCCGTATCTGAATCGAGCGGTTGACGTCGCGACAGAGGCGGGCGCCATGTGGCTGGCCCAGCAGGCCATGGATGAGCTCCATGCGGCGGGCGGGCGCCAGCGCAAGCACCTGGGCCCCGACGACCTCACACCCCAAGAGCGGCGCATCGCGAAACTCGCCGTCGAAGGCCTCAAGGTCCGGCAGATCGCCGAGTCACTGTCACTGTCGCCACGCACGGTCGAGACGCACCTGCAGAAGGTCTACCAAAAGCTCAACGTCTCCTCGCAGATCGAGCTGATGAAGGTCGGCATCCCGGCCCAGCAGGGCGACTAGCGCTCGACACAGCCGGCGCAGGCGGCGACCAACGCCTCGTTGAAGACCTCGGGCCGCTTGACGCAAACGAAATGATCGCCATCGATCTCATGAACAGCCGGGTTGGCGAGAACGCGGCAAAGCTGGCGCTGGATGTCCGGAGACACGACCTGGTCCTGAGTGGTGAGCACCACG
>WNFT01004218.1_pt1 | contig 14706 bp, 18 predicted proteins | sample 5400191 | NCBI WGS metagenome assembly WNFT01 (sample SAMN13153359, study PRJNA577476) | soil metagenome | isolation source: 80 cm saprolite under Madrone tree | place: USA:California | collected 2016-06-14 | reverse complement strand
ATCGGCACACCGGCCGCCATCGAAATGAACGGCGTGCCCGACTTCTCGATGACGGGGATCGCCGCCATCGTGCCACCGGTGGTGGTCCCGCCGAGGATGACATCGACCTGGTCGTTGTCGATAAGCCGCTTGGCGAAGCTGTTGGCCTTGTTGGCCTCGCTGCCGTCGTCGTAGTGGACGAGCTCGATCTTGCGGCCAAGGAGGCCCCCTTCCTTGTTGATCTTCTCGATGTACATCTGGAGCGTCTTCAATTCGGGATCGCCGAGAAACGCGGCCGCCCCCGTCACCGACAAAAACGATCCGATCTTCACCGTTTGCTGCGCGAGCGCCGGCGCGGCCGACAGGGCCAATCCGGTGAGCGCGAGCGCGAATAACTTCTGTATGCGTTGCATGTGCCTCCTCCTCTATTGGTCGCGATGTCCGGGCGGGGGCTCACCACGTTCCGCTCCGGCCTGCGTCAGTTCTGTCGCCCAGGCCTGGGCGATCAGCGCTGAGCCGAATCCTGCTCCTGAATTAACCATTAGTCAATAGATTTGTTTTAGTCTAATTCCTTAGCGTATAAGTAGTTTGTTCCTAACATATTGTTTGTATTCAACAGACGAGTTAAATATAGGATAATTTGGAGAATTCTCTGCAACCGACACCGGCTCATAGCCGCCGACACCGTCGAATGAGGGTCTAGGTCATGATCAAAGAGCGCCGCGGCATCCAGTCGATCGAGGTCGGAGGGCAGCTTCTGAATGCACTCGTTAAGAGCGGCACGCCGATGATGCTGAAGGACCTCGCAAGCGAGGCAGGTATGCCGCCGGCGAAGGCTCACCCCTATCTCGTCAGCTTCGCCAAGCTCGGTCTTATTGAGCAGAACCCGGCGACGGCCCGCTACGAGTTGGGGCCGTTAGCGCTGGAGCTGGGTCTCGCCAGTCTGCAGCGGCTCGATCCCGTGCGCATCGCAACGCCCGAAATCTCGACGCTTGCGGACCGCATCGCGCAGTCCACTGCCCTTGCCGTGTGGGGCAATCAAGGGCCGACGATCGTTCGCTTCGAACAATCGACGCATCCGATTCATGTAAACATGCGGACGGGGACCGTCATGTCGCTCGTCAATTCCGCGACCGGGCTGGTGTTTGCCGCGTTCCTTCCGCCCAAGCTGACCGAGAGCATGATCGAGGCCGAGTTCGAGCGCACCGCGGCCGCAAACCACGCGAAGCGACTGTCGTCGAAACAGATCGAGGCGGCGCTAGCGGAGGTACGCTCTCATGGTCTCGCCCGGGCTGTCGGCAACCCGATACCCGGCATCAATGCCTTCAGTGCGCCGGTGTTCGATCACACCCGCAACATCGTGCTAGCCATTACGGCTCTAGGGCCGGTCGGGACGTTCAGCGCCGATTGGCGCGGCCCGATCGCGCAGGCCGTCAAGAAAACCGCCGCCACAGTTTCGGCGCGCCTAGGTTATCGAGCGTGAAAGCGCGGCAAACCTTCCTGGGATTCTCCAGATTCAGGTAGATCGTCGCCGGTGCCGCACGCACTGATTGTTGCTCGCACTGTTGATGTCGCCGGTGCCGTTGTACTTCGGGTACGCCGGGTATTGACAGAGCGGTCGCGTGAATTGCGTCGCACCGGAAGCGTCCACCTTGGATGCGACGATGGTGCCCGGATCGATGCCCTTCTCTACCCATGCCATCATCGGCGTCAACAGGTCGAAGGTGTCGGCGCCGGGTCCGCCCCCGCAATGATTCACACCCGAAGCGATATACAGCTTCGAATTGGAGGCGGCCTCGTCTGCAGCCTGCGCGACAACGGGCTGCCACGTCCGGATCGTGTCCTTGTGCGACAGCAGCGCATCGTCAGACCCATGCCAGACCATGATCTTCTTCCCCGCCTTGAGAAAGTCGGCCAGTCCGCTCACGGACGCATCGAATCCGTACTCGCCGTCGATCACGCCCGTGATGGTGGGGTAGTAGGTGTCGACGTTGAACGAAGACGGCGACCAGAAGGGGGCATTGAGGACAATGTTCCTCATATGTCCGACGCCCAGTGCAGCATATGCCGGACCCCACTGGGCCATGCTCCCGATGCCGTAGCCTGAATAGATCGTCGTGCCGTCCGCCAGCTTCAGGTCCGTCATGAGGGCTTTGACCGCCGCAGCCTCCGCTGCGGAGAGGCCGACGGAAGTCGGAACATCGGTGGTGGGGTCGAACTGGCAGGCTGCCCAGTTGGAAACCACTCCATCGATTGCGCCGTCGAGCGCGTCGCACTTGGCCACCGCCGCAGCATTGACCGCGGCCAGCTTCGTTGCGGACGGCATGGTGAGCGCAGACGCGCGCGTCCACTGCTCGATCTGGCCTGGCAAGTTCCTGGTCGGCGCGCCCGCAATGACCGCATCGAACTCCGCCCCGTACTTCGCAGCGGCATTCAGGGCGCCCCGGCCGCCGTTGGAGCAGCCCTGGTAATACGAATAGCTGGGGCGTCGCCCATAGTACTTTTCTGCGACAGCCTTGCCGAACTTGGCGGCGATGGGGATTGCGCTGTGCGCATAGAGCTGCACGAGCTGCGGGTTATTGAGCAGCACGGCCCCGCTGGGGTCGCGATTGCCACCATTGTTGGCGGTGAGCACTGCGTGCTGGCTGAGCGCAACGTTGGTCTTCCCAACCGGGGGAATCGAGCCATCGAAGCCGCCACCACCCTGCTGCACGAAGCGCTGCTGCCAGTCGTCCGGCAGGCGCACTTCGATGTCGTGCTGCGTGCCGGCCTGTGTGCCGTTCACCTTGCAGTACGCGGGGAGCGTCGCGGTGGCCGCAACCTTCACGGCGGCAGTGACCTGCACGTTCTCGATGGTGTTGCCTGCGAGTGACCCGCAGGAAATCACCGGTGCGACATCCGCAGTCAGGGAATCGTCGTCCTGCTCATGCTCGTCGCCGGAGGACCAGCCGCTGAAAGACGATAGTGCACCGCACAAAAACGCGATCAGCGCGAACTTGAGCGGATTACCATACCCGCCGCGGAACAGCCATGGTGTCATGGGTTTCTCCTTGAGAGGCGGCGTCCGCGTCTTTGCAGCGTCATTGTTCACTGCAGCAAGCTCGTCGGGTGCTTCCATCTGTGTCCACGATAAGGACCAGCGTCAGGTGGGTCAACGCGACCAGGCTCATGACAACAATGAACATGGCGCATGACAGCTGCAGGCGCGCTAGCATCGCGTGCATGCCGACCACCGCCGATGCCCGCCTGAAGCAGCTTGACCTGAACCTGCTGACGATCCTCGACGCCTTGCTGCAGGAGCAGAGCGTCACCCGGGCCGCCGAATCCGTGGGCACCACGCAAAGTGCGATCAGCCATTCACTCGGCCGCCTGCGGTCATTCTTCGACGACGCCTTGTTCGTGAGGACGGGCCAGGGCATGGTGCCCACTCGCAAGGCTGAATTGCTGCGCCAGCCCGTCGTAGACATCATGGCGGCGGTGCGCGACGAGGTTCTGGTCGAGGCGGGCTTCGATCCATCCAGGTCCCACAGGGCGTTCGTCTTCTCCATGACCGACGCCGGCGAGCTCGTCTTCCTACCGCCCCTCCTGAAGGAGCTGCGGGAGGCAGCACCCCATTGCACCGTGCGGACTGTGCAGGTCCCCATCGAGCAGATCGAAGGCCTGCTCGCCTCAGGCGAGGTCGACCTGGCGCTCGGCTCGATTCGCTCGGCACCCGAAGGGCTCTATCGGCAGCGCCTCTTCATGAACACTTTCGTCACCATCGTGAGCACGCGGAATTCCTCGATCGGGGAACCCCTGACGCTGGAGCAGTTCCAGCGCATGCCCCAGGTCGTCGTTTCGCTGGAGGGCAAGCCCGGCACCGCCTACGACAAGTTGATCGAGGAGCAAGGCGTCCAGCGCAACGTATTCCTCACCACACCGCATTTCCTGATAGTCCCGCTGCTTCTGGAGCGGCATCCGGACCTCATTGCGACCGTGCCAATGGAACTCGCGAGCGCATTCGCGCGCTACGGCACGGTGCGCATACTGAAGCCGCCAGTGGAACTGCCGCAGTTCGCCCTCAGCCAGCATTGGCATCCGCGGTTCCATCGCGACCCCGCAGTGAGATGGCTGCGCGCGCTCGTGAAGCGGACGTTCGAGCAGTACGCAGAGCCGGCAGGCGATTTAGTGACGGCGAGCGAGCAGGAAGTGCAGGGATTCAGGCGGTAAGCCGCGGCGACAGGATCAACCTTGCGGATGTAGCTGCGCGAACCTGTTCGACCGAGACTCCTCTGCCGTTTCCTCGAGCACCAGACCCTCCGGTGTGGGACGGATCACGGCCAGTTCCGTAACGACAAAGTCAATGCGCCTGAGCGAGGTGATGGGCAAGGTGCAGCGCAGCACGATCTTCGAGCGGCTCCTGGAACAGTGCGTCATTGCGACGATCACCCGGCGGGCGCACGTCACCAGGTCCATGGCACCGCTCATGCCGGGCACCATCGAACCAGGCACCATCCGGTTCGCCAGATGTCCCGATTCGTCCACCTCTAGGCCACCAAGTACCGTCACGTCCAGGTGGCCTCCGCGGATCAGGCCGAACGACATCGCGGAGTCGAGTGCACACGCACCCGGACTGGCGCCGACCGGACGGCCCCCGGCATTGGTCAGGTCCGCCCACCTGATGCGCGCGCTGGCGCAGTTCGAGCGCAGCTTGATCGCCGAGCTTACTGCTGCCGGGCGGGCGGCTGCGAGGAAACGTGGTGTGCGGTTCGGTCGTCCCTGCAGACTCACCGATCAGCAGATCGCACCCGCTGCGAAGATGGCGGGCGACGGCGCGGCGGCGCCCGAGATCGCGCAGCTGCTCGGCGTGAGCCGTGCTACCGCCTACCGCGTGCTGGCTGCAGGATGATCTACACGATCGGCTACCAGCGTTTGGTGGTTGAGCAGCTGGACGCGATCCTGGCCGAACTCGACGCTGCTCTAGTCGATGTGCGGTCTGCGCCTACAGCCACAACCCGACCTACCCCTTTCGCTGACGGACTGCGACTGCTAAAGCAGTCCCTGCTCAACTGATTGTTTCAGCGAAATCGGGCGGTGTCGTGCGCTCTCTGCGCTTCACCGCGCCAGTGCATACCTGCAGGTCAGTCTCCCCGGGTCCGCTATCAATAAAAGGCGAATCGCATACCTTGGTACCTTGTGTCATGCCGCTTCACTGCTAATTTGTACTATTCGAGCATTCGAGGTCCAAAACGCGCCGAATAGCACAAGCAAAGAAAATGGCCTGCAAGCTCTCGCTCGCAGGCCATTGAACCCATATTGAGCGGGCGGAGACATGGGTGACCGAACGTACCGGCCCCCTGTGCCAGGATAGCTATCGCTTCATTCCGTAGCGGAATGGAAGGACAACATGTCGAGATAGGGGACCTCCAAGAGCTTTGCGCGATTTTGCGAATGCAAGCCCAAGATTGGGAATCTCGGGCTACTTACGATCTGGAGCCCGGAGACGTGGAGGCCGCTCGTGCGCCGCTACGGAGTCACTTTCGATCCCGGCTTAATGCCTTCAGAACTACCACCCATGGAGCGCGGCGGCTGATCTTCCGTATGCGGTCATACGGGGCGAGAGTTGGCCGGAGCGTGGTTCCCGGCGCACCTCCGACATGGGCTTTCTGGTCGTCGCGCGCTGCCGACCTTCAGACCTTCACGCCGTCAGCCGTGGACTCCAGGCCCCCGCCGCCACCGGCAAGCTCACCGAGGCTGAACGTTCAGGCTGCACCAGAGCGGTCCTCGAACCTAACAACTAACCGCCCCGCGGAAGGCCGCCAAGCTCAAGGTGCTCATGAACAGAGTTTCGCGGGTGCGCCGACGTCACGCTGACTGGCACGATGCAAGGGCGCCTGAATCGAATCCCTTGGACCCAAGTCGATCCGCTCGCAAATCGTGCTATTCGCGGCCCAAATACAGGCCCAATAGCACAACGCAAAAAAATGGCCTGCCAACTCTCGCTCGCAAGCCATTGAACCCACATCGAAAAGTGGCGCGCCCGGCAGGATTCGAACCCACGACCCCTTGGTTCGTAGCCAAAGGCACTATTTCCTATAAATAATTATAAATCAATATGTTACGTGCTTCCACCTGTGCCATAAATACCCGAGTTACGTCCAGGTAAGGCCTTGTTTTGGCGAGATTCGGACCGGTTCAATGGCACAGCTCTTCCGGATCAAATATTCCCTTGCAGGAATATTCCTTGGAAGCTATAATTTGACTCATGGCGTGGGAGGTCGAGTACACGGACGAGTTCGAGCAATGGTGGAACACGCTCTCCGAGGAAGAGCAAATATCGCTGGATGCTTCGGTTCGCTGCTCGAAGCGCGTGGGCCTCATCTTGGTTTTCCGCACAGCAGCGCAATCGAGCACTCCAAGCACAGCCATATGCGCGAACTTCGGACCCAGCACCAGGGTCGACCTTATCGGACACTCTACGCGTTCGACCCCAGGCGCGTGGCAATTTTGTTGATCGGCGGCGATAAGACTGGTGATGATCGCTGGTACGAAACCAACGTCCCTGTCGCCGACCGGCTGTACGACAAACACCTCGAGCAACTTCGGAAGGAAGGACTGCTAAATGGCTAAGAAGTTTTCCGAGCTACGCGCCCGAATGTCACCCGAGTCGCGTGCGCGAGCCGAAAGTAAGGCGAAAGAAATGCTCGCCGAGATGCCCCTTAACGAGCTGCGGCACGCTCGAGGGCTATCGCAAAAAATGCTGGCAGAGGCCCTGAACGTACAGCAGCCCTCGATCGCGAAGCTCGAGCGGCGTACCGATATGTACGTCTCGACGCTGCGCAGCCATATCGAGGCGATGGGCGGGCAACTCGAGATCATTGCGCGCTTTCCGGACGGTGCCGTCAAGATCGGCAACTTCGCTGACCTGGAAAAGGATGCTGCCTGACCGCCCGTCAACGGCCGCAAGGTATCTGATTATCCGCTTGGCAATCCACCGCGGAGACCACGGCATACAGCTGGACTCGTACGCCGGATCGTCTGCAAAGTGCGGGATTGCAACCTAGCCCCGCGTTCCCCGAAACCGACCGCGTTTCTTCGTTCGTGACCCAAACCCACCCTTCCGCCAATGATGATCTCCACGACTGTCGCATTCGGGAGTGACGCCAGCTTCCACCAAAGAAGTACTCCCTCCTGATAATTGACTCGACGCATTGGCCGTTCACACTTCTTATCAAACGGTCACTCGGACGAAGAGGTCGATGTAACAACAATGTTTGTTGGAGGCGCCAATGGACAAGGCTGATTATCTGAAAGGTGTCCGGGAGTTGTACGCGGCCGAGATTGAGGGCGAGGGTTTAGCGGCTCGATGGCTCGAGTTGGCAACCGATCCAGAGGAAAAATACAAGCTCAGCCTCTTCTTGCAGCTTGAGTCCGAGGCGAAGGTCAGATTGCGTCCTCTACTCGCTCGTTACGGCATTAGCCTCGTAGAGGATCCCTCTCAGCGACAGCTGGGTTTCAAGGAAGCGGAGCAATTCGCAGCTCAGCCATGGAGGGAGGCCATGGCGGCGTTGTCCAAGCTGTGCCTGCCTTACGCTGCCCGCTTTAGGTCGCTTCTCGCGTTTGCGCCTCCGGAAGATATCCCTCTCATCCGATTCATGATTGATCACGAGGAGTCGTTTTCCAAGATAGCCGCAAGGGAGGCGCTGGGTGAGCCGGCGATGGAATCCGAACTCGTTGTCATGCTGGCCCACCCATTCGCTCGCGCCGACTCAGCGACTCGGAATTGACTGACGACGGGCCGGTTTCGCGATTTCAAGAACGCCGCTACTGGCCGAGTCCGCCAAATCGCGAAACGGTCGCGATCATTTTGCCATCAGTCGTGAAGCGATGCACACCGGGCCTCGAAGACCTGGATGCCTGCTCCCGAGCGGGCAGCGGACCCAGCATCGCTTCGCCGCAACCCGACCGATTTTCGCGTGTCGCTCGCAAGACTCGCCGGAGTAATTTGCGCGATGATTTTTCTGCAATCTGCGGCGTCCGAGCCGCCCATCCGAGGCATCCCGCCTTTGAACGCGTTCGAGAGGGAGGCTCGGATGAGGTTCTTCGGCGACTGCACCGGTGTGGTCGACTTTGCGCCGGGAACCAAGGTTGTCACGGTGCGAGTCACGTTCGATGCGGAGACAACGTATCCCGAAGAACAGCAACGCCAAGGCTGGCAGGCCATTTCGAATAATTTGGCAAAGCACGTGGTAGCGAAGGACATGGCCGCAAAATAGCGGGTCAACAATTTACGAGGAGAAGGCCAATGCCGATTCAATCCAACACGCCGCCCGTCCAACGTGGTACTGGCGGGAAGCGTGTCCATCTAGCCGCCGCGCTGGTCGTTGCAACGCTGGGCCTACGGAGCGAGTTTTCGCTGGCCACCGAGTCGACGGGAGCACCGGCGATGGCGCCCGTGGCGGCGCCCTCTTCGGGAACGTACAAACTTGATAAGTCCCACGCCAGCTTGGTGCTGCGTGCGAGTCACATGGGTTTCTCGACCTATACAACGCGCTTCAGTCGCTTCGATTCGGACTTGACGTTCGACCCCGAGAACCTTTCCGCGTCTAAGGTGATAACGACCATCGATGCGGCCTCATTCGAAATGGATGCCGCGCCGCAGATGTGTCTCGACATCATGAAGGGACCCCAGATGCTAGACACCACGAAGTATCCGCAGATCGTCTTCAAGTCTGAAAGCGTCCGCATGACTGGAGCGAAGTCGATGGAGATTTCGGGAACGCTGACGCTGCACGGTACGACGCGACCGATGGTCCTGGCGGCGACCTACAACGGAGGCTATCCCGGAATGCCGAACATGGACCCGCAGGCGCGCATTGGGTTTTCCGCGCACGGATCGTTCAAGCGTTCGGATTTTGGTATCACCTTTGGCGTGCCGGCGCCGGGCACCACAATGGGCGTTGGGGATTTGATCGACTTCTCAATTGAAGCCGAGTTTACGGGTCCGCCGTTAGCTGTGGCGCCAGAAGCTACACACTAACGATACTTATTGCCAGTACCGAGGTTGATCGGATGCTTTGTCATCGGCGCGCCGACCCAGCACGAACCCGCATTTGCGTTCGGATCAGGCCCATTGCGAGTGCAGACGGTCGAAGGCACCCATGGTTACCGATCTGACTGAGCCGTATGGCCCGGCGTAGCCTGAGATTGTCGGCGGCGAGTATACCGAACCCGAGTAATAGGCGATTCCATGCGCGGGTTTAGTGGTTTGGGCGCCAGAGTCGTCCTTTCAAAATTCTGGAGCTTTGACTGCGCCAAGGCAAGCGCTGTGATCGACAAGATGATCTGCAGGTCCGAAGTCTTGCGCATATTTGATACCGAGATTGCTCGTGCGTTCGGGGCCCTACTGGCGAGACAAGGCCTCTCAGTCAAGGACGAACAGCGCCTCTGGCTTCAAACGCGAAACCACTCCTGCGGATCAGCAATGGGATCGAAATGGCAGACTGTCTCGCCCAAGTGATGCGCAGCCATGAGCGCTACCTGCATTATCGTTTGATGGAAGAAAGCGGGCCCGCAGCTGCGGGGAAGTAGGAGGCATACTTGCTTCGATATTGAAGTCTGCTTCCGACGTGGGTGATGTTGGCTTCGGGTCAATGTCGGATGGCCCGAACCGGAGGTCAACATGAAGGTGACCGGCACCGCGCTACTGTTGATCTGCTCCCCTTTATGGGTACCCGCTCAGGGTGCCTCTCCTGTGCCTGTGCCGCAGGATGCGGGTACTGTGATCACCCCGCCAGCTATCCGGGAAGGTGCGCCGCATGCGACGGTGAAGGCCTCGTGTCCCTTAGCCGGCAGCTTCTATGACGGTCACGTCACCTTCATAGCGAAATCTTCCGCGCTTACCCTGTATGTTTCCACCAATGAGTTCATTCCGCAGACCCGGGAGTCCATGGTGTTGGACGCGTACCAGCGGACGGTGGCTTACCACCCGTCTTGCGGCGACGATCAGGGTAGACGGCTGTTGTGGTTCTCCCTCAACAATCTGTCCGTGGGTCAGGCGTATCAGCTCTGGCTGAAGGGGGCTGACTGCTCTTCTTCTTCTGGAGAGGTGTCCTACACTGCTTCGTTGCAGTGGGGCGAATGAGCGGCAATCGGTGCTTCGCGTGCGCGTGCCGATGGTCGATGCCGGCGCGGAAGTGCGTGCCGATCGACTGCTTATGAACGCCCGCTTTCGGCGTCACGAGGAAGTCTGGACCGGGTCGCGAACGCGGAAATGTTGTCGCTGACGGCGCGGCGACGCCTGATCCCCAGTAGAACCGGAAGGAGTCGCCACGATTGCCCGAAGTCTGGTATGCGGCACATCGCACCCGCTGGCAGAATCGACGGGAGACATGCCGATTTCGGCGGTTTCGGCCGTGAGCGGCTATAGGCGCACTCGCCATAAGACTCTCCGGAGGGGCATGCGCGCATCGGTTGTGTGCGGAAGTGGACCGCGTCATAGGGACCCACATGGATAGAGAGAGCTATGACGAGGCGAAGGTGCTCGCAAGGTACCTCTGGAACAACTACGCCTATCTGTTCTCGCCGGAAGACCGGGACGCCATGAAGTTCTTCATCGGGCAACAAAAGGCATTGGGTACCGAAAATTCACAGCTCGCAGCTCGAATACGGGAGGTATTCGGCTCCGGTGTACGAGGCGACGCGGTAGCAAAATTGCTCTCGGAAGGTGAGGACGAATTTCGACGGCGAGCCTGCGAGGAGTTGCTGACTACGCGACCTGACCAAGTTGTCGTCAACCGATGTCCCAACTGCAGTCGGATTGCGAGAACACCCAGATCGCAGCAGTGTTTGTGGTGCGGCCATGACTGGCATCGTTCTAGCGAATGGCAGCCACTGACGGAATGAACAGGGGGCATGCCGAATTCGACGGTCCCGGCCAAGCCGTCTATTCGCAGCGCCCATAGAATTACCCGAAAGCGGTCGCGAGGTCCCGCAAGCGTTTCGACTGGCTCTGAGCCTGAACGTGAGACTTCGACCCATTATTGTGTGGGCGTGTGCATCGGCCCTGGGACATATCGCTGTTTTTGGTTCTATATTTTCGCTTGCCGAAATAGGTGCCTTCGTAGTACCCGAGTACCTAGACGGAACGCTGACGCTAGCGCGGGGAGTCTATCTAGTTGTCCTCTTTGTTTGGCTTGGGGCCGCGGCTTCCGTTGCGACTTGGTACACGGTAACGTTGCCCCTAATGAAGCGTCGGAAGAACCGGCGTCGCTAGCGGGCGACAACCGGACTCCGCGGGGATGAGCGAAAATCCCCCAGGAGCGCACACACGGCGACGGAAGCCCGGTCCTTCAAGCTCGACGCCTGCGATTGGCGTGTCGCGGTCGATATCTTGGATGCGGTTGTAGGGTCGCGGGAGACATCTATGCGAAGGTTCTTCGTGCTCGTCGCTTCCCTCCTTGCGCATTCGACGTCCTATGGGCAAGCTGAAGATTCGATTCGTTCCGCCGAACCTCCAATTTGGCTTGAGGTACTAGCTGATCACTTTGAATTGCAAGGGAGGTCCTACGAGTCACGGAGGGATCTGGCAGTGGCGATTCGGTCACTTCGCAACCCAGAGCGGCTGGCGATTCATTGGATAACAGCTGGCGGCGACGAGAAGCTTCGCAGTGCAATTCTTTCGAGAGTCGCCGAGGCGCGACTCGCCACTGCCGATGCAGGGTTGAAGTCGGTTGCAGTAGTAGGTAATGAAGTGTTCGGCGCGGCGCAACCGCGTAGCGGGCCGTCGCAAATGCACGAAGAACACGGATTCAACTCGGTGGAGTACCAGGGAGAGCGCGTTGAACTTGCGCGTCCTTACTCTGATTTCCACGACTACAAGGAAGATCCTAATAATCTCGATGAAAACGCCAAGCGGAGGGCTGAGATTCTCATGCGCAAGGCGCGATTTGGACCGGTACTGGAGAGCTCAGATGCATTGGTTGACGCCGTTTTCGAGTTGGAGTTTCCAGGCTACGGGGCTTTCATCGCCAATCAAGTTGGTGGCCGCGACGAAAGTGGCTTGGAACTCATTTACGTCGAGATTCCAGGGCGGCCGCTGAACCGATATGCCGCTTTGGAAAAAGTGGCTGATGGCTCCTTTCACGTCGTGGACGATTTCATTGCTCCGCAAGAGCCAGAGATAACAGGAGTTCATCGAGGAATCGACGGGGCGCTTGTCTATACCCATGGCAGAGGGGGGCAAGTTGTCGAACCGCGGCGGAAGTGATTGCTTGGCCCATCGTGGGCACAGGTCGAGCTTCAGTCGTGGCGGCCGGAGATGGCCTCTTTCGTCGGTCTCCGATGCCCGCAATGGGTCGGCTTGTCGAAAATGGGTCGGGTATCGGCGCGGCGCGGCCTGGTCTGCTCTGAGGGGACGAGCGACGGCCTCGATGCCCACGCTCAGCCGCAGCAGCGATGGAGGCAGGTGCTCCTGCCCAGGAATGCTAGCCCGCCGTTCGATGGTCGACTCGACCGCTCCCAGGCTGGTGTCCGTGCGCATCGCGCGCATTCAAGTCAAAGCCGGGGTTTCATTCGACGATGCGGCCGAATCGATGCGCCTGCGCGCCAACCAGCGGAACCTGAAGTACATCAGCGTCAACCAGCTCGGCAAGGAGATCGCGGCGCTCAGCGGCAAGCCTTGGCGCCTATCGAGATCTTCAGCTTCTGTGATGCGCTGGCGGCGCAGAAAATGATCGAGCCGGATGTCTCGATGCTGGCTTACATGCCGTGCCGGATCGGAATCCCCGAGGACGGGCAGGGCGGAACATGGATCGTCGCCATGCTGATCGACGAAGCGGTGATCCAGGCGTTGCCCGCCGCGGCACGCGAGAGCGCGCAATACGTAACCGGGACGATGCAGGAAATCGTGGTGGCAACCGCCCGACGGGATTTGTAGGCTTTGTAGGTCGACGGGAACCCGGTAATCCGTTGAATTTACTTAGCTATTTCCAATACTTAAAGTATCGCTTTAAGATCGAAAATAGCAACGAAACGGCCTTATTGTCGCGCCTAAGCGGTCGCGACCAGCAAGTTACATTGGCGACTCTGGGGCGATGACCTGATGCAAACCGCCGCGCTCGCCGCTTCGACCATGGGCTTGGCACGAGGAGCGACAGTGATGCGGCACTTCCTTCATTTCCTATTTGCGACTGGCGTGGCGCTCAGCGCTTCAGTCGTTCCGGCAAGAGCAAATTTCGCGGACGCGCAAGCGGCATTCGAGCTGGGGGACTATCAGACTGCATACGCTGAGTTCCTTAAATTGGCGCAGACCGGTGATTCGAATGCGGAAACGGCTCTAGGAGTCCTTTATGACAATGGCGATGGCGTCCCGAAAGACCAGCGCGTCGCAGTGATGTGGTATCGAAAGGCGGCTGAAAAGGGAAATCCACAAGCGCAACTGAATCTGGGAATTCATTGTGAGCAAGGACAGGGGGTAGAGCAGGAGGACGCGGTTGCCTTGGGCTGGTATAGCAAGGCCGCCGAACAAGGGTATGCGGCAGCAGAAGTCGCCCTTGGAAACATGTACCACCGCGGTCGAGGCGTGGCCCAAGACAAGAAGCAAGCCAATGCCTGGTTCAAACGGGCAGCCGACCAAGGTAACGCCTCGGCACAGCAGAATCTGGCGAATGCGCTCTACTTCGGGGACGGAGCCGAGATCAACTATGCAGAGGCATTCAAGCTTTACCAGCAGGCGGCGGCGCAAGGTTATGGTGATTCGCAGTACAACCTGGGCGTGATGTATGAAAAAGGCCAGGGCGTTCCGAAAGATGCAGCTCAAGCCTACTTTTGGTGGTTGCTGGCCAGCGCCCGGGAAGTGCCGGATGCCGCGCGCAACAGGGACCGAATCGAGAAGTCGCTGACGCCAGCGCAGCGCACGGAGGCGCAAACCGCGGCCAGGCAATGGAAGCCGGCGTTAGCTCAGGCAAACCGAAGCAACCTGGAGACAAGACCGGGCGGTGCGGTATCTCGAGGTCAAAAGAACGAGCCGGATGTGACCGGAACCGCATTTCGGATTTCTCCGACTCATTACGTCACCAACTTCCATGTGGTTCACGGGTGTCAGCGACTTCGAGTTAGCGGAACCCAGAGCGCTGAGCGTCAGGCGTCGGACGAGAGGAACGATTTGGCGTTACTGAGCGTGCCTGCGTCCAGTGGAGCGACCGCGATAATCCGGATTGGAAGGATTCATCTCGGGGAAAAAGTGACCGCCGTAGGATTTCCTCTTCTTGGCATTCCTTCCTCTACGTTAAGTGTGACGTCCGGCGAGGTAGGCAGTCTTTCCGACGTGCAGGGGGATACGCGTTTCGTACAAATCACGGCTCCTGTTCAGTTGGCAAGCAGCGGCGCCGTATTCGACGCAAGCGGAAACGTCCTGGGGCTCGTCGAAGATAAGCCCAATGCAGCCGGTCTGCCGCAAGCGACGGGCGACATCCCGCAAAATGCGAACTTCGCCATCACTTCGAACGCGCTGCAGGGCTTTTTGGACGCAAATGGCGTCGACTTCGACACCGCGGGGTTGGGCGTTGCCACGCCTTCTGCGCAGGTTGCCGCGAGCGCCAAGGATGTAGTGGCGCTTGTGGAATGCTGGCAGTAGCTCAAAAGGCCCCGCAAGCGGGTTATGGACAAGAGCAAGGGTGTGGGCCTGGCCGCATTGACTTATGCCCCGATGCCCCACGGTTATTCATTGATCGTTCTTGCGTACTACGT
>WNFT01002920.1_pt1 | contig 14709 bp, 12 predicted proteins | sample 5400191 | NCBI WGS metagenome assembly WNFT01 (sample SAMN13153359, study PRJNA577476) | soil metagenome | isolation source: 80 cm saprolite under Madrone tree | place: USA:California | collected 2016-06-14 | reverse complement strand
GCCGGTGCAGCTCTACAGTCTGAGCAAAGAGGATTTCAACGCCTTGCTCGCGACGGTACCCGGCTTACGTGACCAGCTGGAGCAGAGGATGATCAAACGGGCGCGGGTGACCGCACAACTCTAGGCTCAGAGCACCTCCATCTCCGTTGTTGACAACAGGCGAGGGCATATTGTAGTCCCCCGATTTATCGCGGGGAGTCACCTGAAGTTCGTGTCTAGGACGAGCAGAATCCACCAGAGAAAGGTATTGTAGAATGAGTACACGAACATTGCCTGAGAACCTTCCCGCGTGGAGTTGGGAGTTTGCTCCCGGCCATATCCAGCCATTTTCCCCGCTGCCGCGAGTAGAAGACATCACACCCGACTGGGCGTGGGGGGGTAGTACCGGCGCGGGTGTGAAAGTAGCCGTCATCGATTCGGGCATCGACAACAACCATCCTGCCGTCGCAGGGCACGTGAAAGGCTACATATCCTTCTGGGAGGAGGAGGATGGGCAAATACACAGCAGCCAGGAGCCGCATAGTGATGCCTTTGGCCACGGCACGGCCTGCGCAGACATTATTCGCCGCCTGGCCCCCGATTGTGAGCTGTACAGTGTCAAGGTCCTGGATGCCAGGCTGACCGGTAAAGGCCCCACTCTCGCGGCAGGGCTGCGCTGGGCCACCGAGCAGGGCATGCAGATCATGAACCTGTCGCTGGGCAGCATCAACAAGGAGTACAGCGGCATCTTTTACGAGCTGACCGACGCGGCATATTTCAAGGACATCGTACTCGTGACGGCCGCGAACAACATACCGGTGCCCAGTTTCCCCTCCCTCTACGCCTCGGTCATATCCGTGGCCTGCCACGCGGGACAGGATCCCTACGAGTTTTATTACAACCCTACGCCACCGGTGGAGTTCGGCGCGCCAGGGGTCAACGTGACGGTGGCATGGCTTGGTGGTCAGCAAAGGACGCTGACAGGCAACAGCTTTGCGGCCCCGCACATCTCTGGCCTGGTGGCCAAGATTCTGGGCAAGTACCCGGGACTGACGCCATTTCTGGTCAAAACCATCCTTCACGCTACTGCCCGCAATAGGTCCAGGCCATCAAACAGCATCTAGAGATTTAGAGTATCACAGTGCGGCCAGCGCCTTCCTGCTTCGCACGGTGGTAGACAAGGCTGGCTGCAGCCATATCCTCGGCAGCAACTGGCGGGGCACTTTGAGGTGGTGCTCTTTCGCTCCTTGCGCGACGCCCCCTCCTATGAAGCGTTGCTGGAGTCCTATCTCTCGGTGCTCGCGCCCGAGTCGCTGGCTCTGGGGTCTCAGAGCCAGGAGCACCGCCTGAGCCAGCTGCTCTTGGAACTGCGCAGCAGGCGGGTGCTGCTGGTACTCGATAACCTGGAAGTCCTGCTGGAAGCAGGCGAGGTGCTGGGGCGGCTGCGCCCTGGCTTTGAAGCGTACGAGCCCCTGCTGCGGCAGGTGGCCCAAACGGCGCACCAGAGTTGCTTGCTGCTTGCCAGCGGGAGCATTGATGGCAGCGTCAAGCTGTGGGACGTCGAAAGTCGTGCCCCGCTCTGGTCGGGTTGGCAGACCTACGAGCGCCTCGATATCACGGGCATCCGGGGCTTGACCCAGGCGCAGAAGGCCACGTTGCGTGCCTTGGGGGCCGTTGAGAAGAGGGGAGGGCTTCTGAAGGAATAGCAAAGACTATTTGCTCCGGGTCTGCCATAGCTGGTATCTCCTTAATTGTTGTTGTGGGTCAGGCAGCCTGCGGCTGCCTGACCCACAACAACAATTATGACAAGCCCTTAGCCTGTTTCTGTCTTCCCCTCGAAGCTTTTCCGGTCGAATGCATGCCCCGCGATGAGGCCTGTGTCGCCACGCGGACGATCGCGTGGCGGCGCCGCCGAGCTTAGTTCGCCGCCATCTTCACTCCTTTTACGGCTTTTTCGATGAGCGCAGCCACCGCATTTGGCTGCGACACGTAGATCGCGTGACTGCCCGCTACCTCGACAACTGTCGAACCTGCGCGCTTGGACATGAAACGCTGGGCCGGCGGTGGGATCATCTTGTCGTCGGTGGCGACCAAGTACCAGCTCGGCTTGGTCTTCCACGCCGGCTCGCTGATCGTGCCGCTGAGCGCCTCCTCGCCCCACGGGACCTGGGAATCGGCCATGAACGCGGCCTTTTCTTCGTCCACGTCAGCCGCAAATGAGGCAGGGAACTTGGCCTTGTCGAGGTACAGATAGCCGTCCTGGGGCGGCAGTATCGGGGGCACGGGCGCGCCAGGCGGTGGATCCTTGAGAAGCGTGGACACGGACTCGCCCTTGTCGGGGGCAAAGGCTGCGATATAAACAAGCCCCGCGACCTTTGGATCGTTGCCGGCTTCGGTGATCACCGCTCCTCCGTAGGAGTGGCCTACGAGAATCACCGGGCCGTTCTGCGCGTGAACAATGCGTTTGGTTGCGGCGACATCGTCGGCCAGCGATATCGTCGGATTCTGGACGATGGTGACACGGTAGCCGTCCTTCTTCAGTATCTTATAGATGCTCTCCCAACCGGAACCGTCCACGAAGCCACCGTGGACAAGAACGAGAGTTATTTCCGCCGAATGAGATATTCCAGCCATGATGATTTCCTTTCTTTCATGAGGTAGTGTACGCCTCTGACCGTCTTCCCTCGAGTCGCGCAACAATGAGTGTCCCTTTCCCTGATCCGTAGCAAGTATACCTGAGATCTGCCAGAAATGCGACCGTTTTGACGCCATTTCCCGGCGCATCTGACAAATAGCGTGTCGAGGCGCGCGAGAAAAGATGGCAAATCCGTGACACTGTTGAGCGTGCAATAGCGCAAAAACGTCTACGGATGCGGTCCAGTTGTTCTCATAGCCTCCATCTACAATGGAGTTGCGCTCTTAGAGCGGAATAATGCCCGCCTCACGTGCCAAGCTGTTGGGCCAGGTCCATGAAATCGCTCGCCACAATCTCAAATGTCGGGTCAGGGGTGAGATCCGGCGCGTTGTGGAGCCCTCGCTCCAGTGGACGCGGGACAAAGGCCGTCTGCATCCCTTGCGCCTGGGCAGCGCGCAGGTCCTCCTGATGGGCGGCGACCATCATCACCTCGTGGCTGCGCAGCCCCAGCAGGGTGATCGCCATCTGATAGGGGCGAGGATCGGGCTTGTATGCCTGGACCAACTCTGCTGAGAGAATGCAGTCCCATGGCAGAGCACTGTACTTCGCCATGTTCACCAGCAGAGCCACATTCCCATTGGAGAGGGTCGCCAGCACAAAGCGTGTCCGCAAGTGTGTGAGCCCTGGGATAGCGTCGGGCCAGGGTTGGAGCCGGTGCCACACGCGGTTGAGCCGGTCTTTCTCCTCCTCAGTAAAGCGGTCATCGATCTGGAACGTACTCAGCAACTCGTTCAGAGACAGACGGTGCAGGGCATCGAGATTGGTCCAGGGCAATGCTCCCTGCATGACGCGGTCCATGGAGGGACGATAGCGAGCGCGCCAGGCATCGGCAAACTGGGCCCAATCCACCTGCAGTCCCTTTGCGCGGTTGAGCTGTTCCCCTTCGCGAGCAATGGTGCCGCGATAGTCGACGACGGTGCCAAAGACATCAAAGGTGAGGGCTTTAACGTCGCTCAGAGCCATAGTGGTTCCTCCTTATTCCCGCTTGTTCGAAATGGTTTAAGCGATGATGGCGATCGTATCGAGCACTTTACGTGCCAGCAGCTCATTGCCTTGAAAGGACCCCTTCTGGAAGGCTTCGTCTTTACTAACTCCTTTTGTAAATAACCGCCACGCGCTCTCTTGATCAAGTACCACAGATGCATCAACCGGCGAGGAAGCAGGTGTCCCGAGCACCCAGGCCTCCTGTTCTCGTCGCAGGGACCACTCCCCACCTGCCTCTCCAGCAATGAGGAGGTCAATGCTCGTCCCCCTGCTGGCATAGGTGTCTCTGAAGGTGTGGGGCAGAGCCCGGACGAAGGTTTCCAGGACGGGGGCGAAGAACTGCCGATCTTTGAGGCCTGGGCGACCCACCGCATCACGGATGTGCTGCTGATGCACCCAGCGTTCGGTATATTCGCGTGCAAGATCGAACCAGACCGGCGCAGGGTCTGGACCCGCCCAACTGACAGGACCCCCAGGAGCAAAAGGATCAAGAGAGTGCACATACTGGGAGAGTTCTTCTCCCGTCACTGCCAGGAAGGTACAGGCCAGCTGATGGCTCATGCGTCTGGCGGCTTGGACCCAGATGGCATTGCTCTCATTGAGGAAGGCCACCAGATCATCCCACGAAGCAAACTGCGGTGGGCTCTGCACGCCCATAAAGGAGTCGAAGGCATCCCGTTTTCGGGAAAGCAGACCAATGTCATCCCCGAGCACATGCAAGACAATATCCTTGACCGTCCAGCCAGCACAGATGGTCGGGCGCTGCCATTCTTCCTCAGAGAGGTGTGCAAGCAGGTCCAACAAGGCATGTCTTTCGAGAGGAAAGAGATCAACGACGAACACTGGCTTGAGTGAATTCATCTCGTTTTGCCTTTCTGCCAACTTGAGAGGAGGATGCCAACTTCCCCACCCACCATTGCATGGAATGCTCTGATACAGAAACTTGACCGCATTGTATCACGTTTCGTTAACGTGTTTGTGGTATCCTGATTCCTGGTAATGCTTATATTCACGTTATGAGGCTGCTGCCTCACACAAGACAAACACCTGTTGCAAAATGGAGGGTACAATGCCATCATCTCCTGACCAGGCGCGGCTGCGCCTGATGCAGCGTTACTGGAACGCGGCCAACTATTTAACGGTGGGCCAGATCTATTTACAGGCGAATCCTCTCCTGAAAGAGCCACTTCGACCTGAACATATCAAGCCACGCTTGCTGGGACACTGGGGAACATCTCCTGGCCTCAGTTTCATTTATGTGCATCTCAACAGACTCATCCAGGATCACGACGTGAATATGATCTACCTGGCGGGCCCTGGACATGGTGGACCTGCGCTCCTCGCGAATGTCTACCTGGAAGGAACGTACTCGGAAGTCTATCCCAAGGTGACGCAGGATACCGAGGGCATGCGCCTGCTCTTTCGCCAGTTTTCGACACCCGGAGGCGTGCCAAGTCACGTCAGCGTGCCTACTCCAGGCTCCATCCATGAGGGAGGAGAACTGGGCTATGTGCTCATCCATGCCTTCGGGGCCGCTTTTGATAATCCCGACCTGATCGTCGCGGCAGTCGTTGGCGATGGCGAGGCAGAAACAGGGCCACTGGAGGGTTCCTGGAAGAGCATCAAGTTTTTAAACCCGAGCCGCGATGGGGCGGTGCTTCCCATTTTGCATTTGAATGGATACAAGATTTCCGGCCCCACCGTGCTGGGTCGTGACAGCGATGCCGATGTGGAGCGACTGCTCTCAGGTCATGGGTATGATGTCCACTTCGTGGAAGGTGATGATCCGGCCGTCATGCACCAGGCTTTCGCCGAGACATTAGAGACGTGCTATGGGAAAATCCGCTCGTATCAACAAGAGGTTCGCACGCATGGCTTCGTACAGGAGCCAGCATGGCCGGCCATTGTCCTGCGCACCCCGAAGGGATGGACAGGGCCCAAAGTGGTCGATGGGCTTCCCGTCGAAGGTACGTTCCGCGCGCACCAGGTGCCGGTGGCGGATGTGAGGGAAAACGCGGAACATTTGCGCCTGCTTGAGCAATGGATGCGCAGCTATCAGCCCGAAGACCTCTTTGACGAGCATGGCCGCCTGAAACCCGAACTGGCAGCCATCGCGCCCCGAGGGGACCGCCGCATGGGTGCCAATCCACACGCCAATGGGGGCAAGCTCATGGTGAGTCTCGATATGCCCGCCTTTACCGACTACGCGATTGATGTCAAAGCACCTGCGACCGAACATCACGAGTCGACACGCCAGCTTGGGAAGATGCTGCGCGACATCTTTACCAGGAACGCCGGGCAGCGCAATTTCCGCTTCTTCTGTCCTGATGAAACCAACTCGAATCGCCTGGGGAATGTCTTTGATGTGGAGAACCGCTGTTTTGGGGAACCCATTGTCTCGACGGATGACCATCTCTCTCCCGATGGGCGCGTGATGGAGGTGCTGAGCGAGCACCTCTGTCATGGCTGGCTGGAAGGCTATCTGCTCACCGGACGGCATGGCCTGTTCGCGACCTATGAGAGCTTTGCGATGGTCTCCACTTCGATGACCGTGCAGCACACCAAATGGCTGGAAGAGGGGATCAAGCTGTCATGGCGCGAGCCAATCTCCTCGCTGAACATCCTGTTGACCTCGACATGCTGGCGAAACGATCATAACGGGTTTAGCCACCAGGGGCCTGGCCTGATCGACACGGTGCTCTCGATGAAAGGGACCGTGGCGCGCATCTATTTGCCGCCGGATGCGAACTGCCTGCTCTCGGTTGCCGATCACTGCCTGCGCAGTCGCGACTACGTCAATCTGATTGTCATCGATAAACAGCCACAACTGCAATGGCTCGCGATGGGGGACGCGGTCGATCACTGCACGCGTGGTCTTTCTACCTGGCAGTGGGCGAGCAATGACGAGCACGTGGAACCGGATGTTGTGCTGGCCTGCGCGGGGGATATTCCCACGCTGGAGACGGTGGCTGCGGCATGGTGGCTGCGACATCACCTGCCTGAATTGAAGGTGCGCGTGGTCAACGTCGTGGATTTGATGAAGCTGTATCCTCCTTACCTGCATCCCCACGGCATGGATGACGCCACCTTCATCAAGCATTTTACGGAGGACCAGCCGGTGGTGTTTGCCTTCCACGGGTATGCGCGGGCCATTCATGAGATCGTGCATGGGCGGCCCAATACGCCGCGCTTCCATGTGCGCGGGTTTATAGAAGAGGGAACAACCACCACGCCGTTCGATATGGTTGTGCTGAATCACATGAGTCGCTATCATCTCTGTATCGAGGCGATGCGACGAGCCACGCGCGTGCGAGAGCTCACGGCGCCACTCATCGCCGAGTGCAACGACTTGCTTGCCAGGCACGCAGTATATGTCCGGGCGAACTTCGAGGATATGCCGGAGGTGCGCGATTGGGTGTGGACAGACTGATCCGTACGAGCGTAGCGATAGTTAAACTGCCACTATTGACCGGTTTAGCTATCGCTATTTATTACGTCTCTTTTATAGTCTCTTCAATGTACAGACGCAGCCATAACGTGAATTTAGAGTGAGGAAATGCTCTCATAGCAATAGGCGAAGTTAATCACTTCCTCACCTACACGAAAAAACTGGTTGCTCATCTTTCTACCTCTTCCTATGTAAAACACAACTATAACCGCTGTAGCGCAGCTTGCTTATATTGTACCTGAGTCTGTCAAATAGATGAGCTTCGATCTAGTCGTTTAAGCCAAGGCGCGGCCTTATGTCTTTGCTTCCTGGTCTGGCTCGTCAATGATAAGCTCAGCAGAAGAAACGCCGAGTGCCTTGGCTATCTTGTACAGCGTGTCGGTGTTCATGACGCGATAAGGGTCATTCCAAACTGCGTTAACGGTTCTGTAGTTGATGTCAGCATGCCTTGAGAGCTTCGTCTTGGTAAAGCCTTTAGCCTCTGCAACCTCTCGTATCCTATGCCTTAGCGCCATTCTTATCGCTCCGTTTTTGCCAATACTACCATGGTGGCAGCGTTGACAGTAACTGCGTTCGGTGATACTATCATAACGCATGCATAGTTAGCAGTACCTATCATCGACCCAGAGGCAACAAGAATGAGGAAAACACTTTTCAACAGAGCCTTAGCTAACCCCGATTTACCTCTACAAATTGCTTGATACGTTCTACGTCAGACTTTAACACGTAGGAGCGTCGATCAAACGGAAACTTCTGTGAATCATCCTGCTCTGACTGATGGAATGCCGGACGAGTCACAGGCTGGATAGAAGCGCTCATTGAGAATAGCTCGCAAACCTTCAGAAGTTTCATTCCAGAGGAACGGATGACCTTTTTATAAGTGAGGTGAAAATAATGGGTCTTTTTGGGCCAACAAAGAAACAGTTGGGGGAACGGAGTCAGGCACATATCACGGCGGCTATGTTAGAGGTGGGGTATAACGTGCTTCTTCCTTATGGGGATAGTTCTCGCTATGATCTCGTGATTGAAGATGCTGATGGAAAGTTCTGGCGGGTGCAATGTAAAACTGCGTGGATGGAGGATGGGGGCGCGTCCATACAATTTGCAACCACGTCTTTACGCTCCCGCTCCACCAATGGGAAGGTCACATACAGCCGAGCAGGATATGTAGGTCAGGTAGACTACTTTGCAGTGTACAGCCATGAACTTCACAAGGTGTATCTTATTCCGGCAAGTCACATAGGGAATGCAACTCGTCTGCGTCTGCGTCTTGCGCCATCGAAGAACAACCAGGAAAAAGGGGTAAAGTGGGCAAAGGATTATGAGTTGTAATAGCGGCGACAGGGATCGAACCTGTGACACAGAGCTTATGAGTCTCTTGCTCTACCGACTGAGCTACGCCGCCACGCGATTGTGTGAACAGATGATAACAAATTAGTTGTTGCCTGTCAAGGGGAAAGGCGTCATGAATTGATTGTTCTCTACCAGATACCTGAACAGAGTAAAAGAGAGCAATCAAACAAGTAGCGGGAACAGGATTCGAACCTGCGACCTCCGGGTTATGAGCCCGACGAGCTAACCACTGCTCTATCCCGCGTCGTGTGTATATGTCGATGACCTGGTAGCGGGGGAAGGATTCGAACCTCCGACCTTTGGGTTATGAGCCCAACGAGCTAACCGCTGCTCCACCCCGCGTCAACACCTTTAGGATACTACATCATTTGCATCTTGTCAAGCAGATGCGGTCCATTTGCAGGGCGATTTAAAAGTCGCCACTTGCCTGCTCACTTCCCCTGCGGGGAAGACACATTTTTTGTTGCGATGCGTGTGGACGCAGTCCACACGCATCGCAACAAAAAATGTATTTGGGCCGCAGGCCCCAAATCCCTACTATTGAAGACTTTTAAATGGCCCTGGGTCCCTTTGGGTGCGCGTCAGATTTTTGCCCCAAGTTGGCACCCCCAACAGGGCGACGTTTGGTGGTGGCAGCATCCCACAGCAGTACTCCAGTACTAGAAGTCTTGACAATGTACGGGGAAAATTGATATGCTACTCTTGTTCTCTTAGAAAGTGGTTAAAGAATAATCCTCGCTGTGTGGTGAGTAAAAAGGCTATCTACCTCATGAAAAAAGTACACATAGTGAGCCGCCTGGCCTTTCTAGGACTCATCGCCCTCCTGCTCGCTCTGACCTGTTTTTCGATCTGGTCAGCGACGATTACACAGCGTGCATCCCACTACGCCGCGCTATCGGTACACGTAAGCGATCTGTATGATCAAGCTCGCTACGCTCTCGGTCGAGAGCATTTGCTCGTGGACCAGTACCGTAACGAGCCGAGTCCTACTCTACAGGCAAAATACCGTGAAGCGGCCAATACCTTCGTCGATATCCTCCAGGCCGTGTATCGCGATGGAACGAAAAGCGATCAAGTACTTGCAGAACAAGTGCTCTCCGAACACAAGAGCTATCTCAGCGACACGGACGCTCTATTCGCAGCCATTGACGCTGGTAATCGGAGTCAGGTAGCAACCAGCGATTCCATGAGCAAACTGGTATTAGACCGGATCAAGCAACAACTGAAAACGGCTGCAGACGCATATCACACGCAGGTAGACCAAAGCACAGCTGAGCTTGACAGGACCCAGAGCATGATCTTTACGGCTACTCCCATCGTGTTTGCCGCTGGCCTCTCCCTCATCGCCGCCTGCTGGATGGTGATAGGTTTCTACCGGCGGAAGATTGACGAGGCCAGGCAGCGCGAACTTGAACGGCTTGAGCGGGTAGCTCTGACCGATAGCCTGACCGATCTAGGGAATCATCGCGCCTACCAGGAGGATATTCAGCGTGAGTGTGAGCTTGCTCATTCTGCTGGGAACATGGTCGGGTTGGCGCTGATCGATGTCGACGAGTTCAGGGTGATCAACGACTCACACGGCCACCTCTATGGCGATCGTCTCCTGACCAAACTTGCTTCCTTATTACGCGAGGTGCATACACCCAACCGCGCCTATCGCCTCAGTGCTGATAAGTTCGCCATAATCCTACCGTATACTTGCCTGACGAGTGCCGTCACGCTGATGGAGCGTCTGCGCCAGCAAGTAGAGCAACGCCTGCTCGCCACCACAGTGAGCATTGGGGTCGCCATCACCGAGCCGGGAGAGGGTGACGTGGACACACTGCAAGAACAAGCGGATGCCGCCCTCTCCGAAGCCAAGCGCCGCAGCCGTAACATCGTGGTGACGTTTGAAGATGTTCGGGATGCTGTCCCGATCGTGTCGTCGGCCAAGGTCCAGGCCGTGCGGCGCTTGCTGAGCGAGCATAAGCTGACCGTTGCTTTTCAGCCGATCTGGGACCTGGCGCGTGGTACGGTTCTATCCTTCGAAGCGCTCGTGCGGCCTGCAGCCGAGTATGGCTTAGCCGGGCCGCAGGAGGCGTTCGATATCGCAGAGAAGATCGGGCGTGCCCACGAACTCGACTACATTTGTATACAAGCCATTTTGGCACGAGCGAAAGATTTGCCGCCTGATGCCCTGCTGTCCATCAACCTGTCCCCGCAAACACTCGACCATGATGTACTGACGGGGGCGGTACTCCTGGAAGCGATCGTCTCAGCCGGCTTGACGACCAATCGCGTGGTGCTCGAACTGACCGAACGTTCCATGGCGCGTCTTTCAGTCGTCGTTCGCGAGGCCAGGCACCTGCGGGATTTGGGTTTCCGCCTGGCACTCGATGATACGGGGGTAGGTAATGCAGGATTGGAGATGCTCAGTCAGTTACCTGTTGATTTCGTCAAGATAGATCGTACAGTGGTGGCCAATGCGCTCGTTGATAAAACAGCATACAGCGTCCTTGTCGGCATTGCCACCATTGCACATGAGATGGACAGCTACGTCATAGCAGAAGGCATAGAGAATGTGGAGATGCTCGACCTCGTGCAACAGGTGGGCGTGCAGGGTGTGCAAGGCTATCTGCTTGGATGTCCCAGCGAAACCGTCCTGGATGCGAATGCCCTGCAAGGTTTGAGCCCTTTGGCGCATGCAGGCGCACAATGAGTTCTTGTATCGATGCAAGAGAAGAAACCAGGAGAGGAGCCATCCCCCCTATGCACCTGAGACCTCATTCAGGAAGGGTAAGGACGCGATGCCCCCGTAGCGCGTACAGCTCAGGCCGGCCACCCGATGAGCAAAACTGCCCAGCGCTTTCAGATCATCCTCCGACAATTGGCCAAGGTCGGCAGGCGTACGACATCCTCGCTGCACCAATTGATAGAGCATTGCCCCCATAAACGCATCCCCTGCACCCGTGGTATCGACCGCGCTCACCGGCGCTGCAGGCACCTCTACCCGCGCGTGAGGCGTCATCAAGATGGCTCCCCGGGCAGCGAGCGTTATGATGACAAGGCTGGGACCTCGCGCTAAAAGAGCCGTTCCCAATGTGTTCAGTTGGGCTTTATCGAGGCTTTCGGTTGGCAACGTCTCCTGCTCGTCCATGAAACCGGCCTCTTCGGTACTGAACTTCAACACATCAATCCGGCCTATTACCTCCTGCATCGTGTCCTGGATGTCCGCGTCCGAGGACCACAACGCGGGCCGGATATTGGCGTCGAACGACACGATGCTGCCAACCTGGCGCGTGTAGTCTATCGCTGCAAGCGTGGCTGAGCGGGATGGTTCAATCGATAGCGAGACGGAGCCTGCATGGCAGATCGCAACATTTTGCCAGGCATTCCAGTCCAGGTCTTCCACTGCTAAGAGCGTATCAGCAGTAGCCTGACGGTAAAAGGTAAATTGCCGTTGACCATCGGTCGACAGTGTCACCATGGCCAGCGTGGTAAGAGCCTGCCTGGTAGTCCGCAGGTATAAAGTGTCAACGTGGTTGTCCACCAGCACCTGCGCCAGCAGTTGACCAAACCCATCCTCTGACAATTTCCCAATAAAACGTGCTGCCCCGCCAAGGCGTGCAATGGCTACCGCTACATTCGCCGGCACTCCTCCGGCATGCGGGTGATAACAGGGCGTACCTTCGACTCCCACGGATTTGGGCATGTCAGGGATGAAATCAATGAGCATCTCGCCGATGCTGAGAATGTATGTCATCTGAGCACCTTTAGGAAACTATCAAACGGTTGCTATTGATGCAAATGATACCATACTCATCTGCCGTTCACAAGTACGATGCTACAGCAAAGTGTATGAAATACTTGCAGGCAAGGGAGCGGTGAACATGCGTATTCCAACAACTTTTTCATACACCCGCTACAGCAGCAACATCGCATCACCAAAACTGAAAAACCGGTACCGTTCTTGAATGGCCTCCTGGTAGGCCCGCTCGATCAATTGCTTGCCTGCGAAGGCGCTCACCAACAGCAGCAGCGTTGAGCGCGGCAAATGAAAATTGGTAATCAGAGCGTCCACGACGCGAAAACGGTAGCCTGGCGTAATAAAAAGACGGGTGTGCCCAGAGTATGGCTCAAAGCGGAATTGGGGGCCTTCGTGCAACCCCGCTACGCTCTCCAGTACACGCATGGACGTGGTGCCGACAGCGATGATACGCCCACCAGCGCGCCGCGTCTCGTTGATCAGTTCCGCCGTAGGAGCATCCAGGTCGATCGCCTCGCTGTGCATCTTATGCTCGCTGACATCCTCGCACTCGACGGGCCTGAACGTATCCAGTCCCACGTGCAGCGTGACGAAGCCAACTCGTACCCCCTGCCGGCGCAATTGCTCCAACAGGTGTGGTGTAAAGTGCAATCCCGCCGTGGGTGCGGCAGCCGAGCCACTGATACGCGCGTAAACCGTCTGGTAGCGCTCTGGATCGTTCAACGTCTCGTGGATATAGGGCGGCAGGGGCATGCGACCCCATTGCTCAATGAGCTGGCGCACGGTCAGGGAAGATGAGGGCTGTGCAACGGAGAAGCGCACAATCCGTCCACCCGCCTCGGTACGCTGGAGAATTTCGGCGTGCAACATGCTGCTTACGCATGCATCGCGACAGCCAATTGCCTGGTTCGCCCCAAACACGATCCGTGCCCCTGTGCGTAGGCGACGACCGGGACGCACCAGCGTCTCCCAATGGTCGGGTCCCAGGTCTGGGCGTTCGGCCAGCAACAACACCTCCACCGCTCCACCTGTCTCGGCGCGTCGGCCCAGGAGACGTGCCGGGAGCACGCGACTCTGGTTAGCGATGAGCAGATCACCGGGACGCAGGTAGGCACCAATCTCGTGAAAATGCCGATGCTCCAGTGCTCCAGAGGCTCGCTGGACGACCAACAGGCGGGAGACATCGCGCGGCTCAATGGGAGTCTGGGCGATCAGTTCTGGCGGCAGATCATAGTCAAAATCGCTGATCTTCAAGGTGTTGTCCACAAGCCGGCTCCGTTTCCCCCACCCGGCGGATTGAGCCCCAGGTGTTGGTAAGCCGCTCGCATTGCCACACGGCCACGGGGTGTGCGGGCAAGAAAGCCGAGTTGCAGCAGGTAGGGTTCGTAGACATCCTCAATCGTCTCCGGGTCTTCACTCGTGCTGGCGGCCAACGTATCTAGCCCGACCGGTCCACCCTCGAACTTCTGAATGATCGCCAGCAGCAGATTACGGTCGGTCTGGTCGAGGCCGAGTTGGTCGATCTCCAGCGCATCGAGCGCTGCCTGTGCCACTTCTTTCGTGATCACGCCATCGGCCTTCACCTGTGCATAGTCGCGCACACGTTTGAGCAGGCGGTTGACAATGCGCGGCGTGCCGCGAGCGCGGCCAGCGATCTCCTCAATACCGTCTTCGTCTGCCGGGACTTTCAGGATACGTGCCGAGCGAATTAAAATCTGCCTGAGCGCGGCAGGATCGTAATATTCCATACGATATATAGCCCCGAAGCGGTCACGGAGCGGAGCCGTCAACGCACCAATCCGTGTGGTGGCCCCGACGACAGTGAAGGGCGGCAGTGAGAGGCGCAGTGCTCTGGCGCTCGGCCCCTTCCCGATCATCACGTCAATCGCGAAATCCTCCATGGCCGAGTACAGGCGTTCCTCGACGGCGCGGGCGAGGCGGTGTATCTCGTCGATGAAGAGCACCTCGCCGTCTTGAAGCGAGGTAAGGATGGAAGCCAGGTCACCCGCGTGCTCAATGGCCGGTCCAGAGGTGGTTTTCATATGGACGCCCATCTCGACAGCGATGATGTTACAGAGGGTTGTCTTCCCCAGTCCTGGCGGCCCGTACAGCAGTACATGGTCGACCGACCGCTCATTGCGACGGCGAGCCGCTTCTAGCAGCACGTTCAGGTTTGCTTTAATTTTCTCTTGCCCAATATATTCGCCCAGGCGGCGAGGGCGGAGACTGCCCTCAATGGCCTGTTCCTCTTCGCTCATGCGTGGTGAGACAAGTCGGTCGCTCATAGTGCTCTCCCGTGAAACCGATGTTCTACTCGTGCCTTGCTTTCATTATATCAGAGTTCCGCGGCAAGGTCGAGGGGGCAGATTCGAATGGGTGCGGTTCATTTTTTGGCATGGCTGGGGCAAGCCCAGCCACTACTAGAGACGGTGTATGGGTTACCAACCTCGTGACTACTTCTGTTTCCATACATCGTAGCCTTGCGGAGAAAGGAGAAGCAACGGT
>WNFT01006338.1_pt1 | contig 14712 bp, 8 predicted proteins | sample 5400191 | NCBI WGS metagenome assembly WNFT01 (sample SAMN13153359, study PRJNA577476) | soil metagenome | isolation source: 80 cm saprolite under Madrone tree | place: USA:California | collected 2016-06-14 | reverse complement strand
GTAATCATCACGAACCACTCTGTTCTGAATAACGATCACGGTCATCATCAAGCGACTGCGCGGCTGGTTGTCGAAGCCTTCGACGCCGCTGCCGATCCGAAGCGTTTCCCGGAACAACTGAAAGACGGCGTGACGACCTGGCAAGTGCAGCGACTGTTCGTGCGCGTGCGTGGAAATGCGGCGCAGAACCCCGACCGTCAGGGAGGGGGCGAGCAAATCGTCACGATTGATCCCAATGAACGCGATCCGGTTCGCGGCGTAGTTTATGCCGAAGAAGCTTTGCGTGCTTTACAGCAACACGCTACCCAAGGCCCGTGGCCCAAGACATTCGCCGAATATGCAACACGTTTTCGCGCTTTCAGCGGACAACAAGGCGGAGCGCCGGGGCAGCTTCCGACGATTCGTTACGCGCTCGTGCGCGAAGCGAAGGCCGCGGACGCGTTGCCAAAAGAAGCGCGCAATTTTTTAGATGGGTTGCGATTGCCTGAGCCTATTGCTGCGGAGGTCGCTCCACCGACAATTGAAGGAAAACCGCTGACACAATTCGTCGATCAACGAGACCAAGTCTTGAGCGCTTTGGTTGAAACGGCCAAGCACAAAACCTTTTACAAAGATCCAAACGGTGAAATCTTTTCTGATCTTCGTCGCACTCGGATGGTGTTCAGGTTTGAGCACGCACTTGCCGGGGCAATGGGTATATCCGCGACTTTGACAGTTTCGAATAGCGTCTTAATCCCAGCGCAGTCGAGTTCGTTTCAAATCACGGTTTCTAATCGAGGAACAGAAGCAGTTCGAGTTCAGGTCTCAGGCCCAGAGGCCGGTAGAATTGATCAGGCCATTGCCCTCTCGTCGAAACCGGGTGCAAAAACTGACGTACCCCCCGGTCAGGTCAGAACGATACCGCTAACTTACAACGTGCCTGAGAAAATGATGCTTACGGTGCCCCATGCCGTCCACCTGTATGACGAAGGATTTGCAGGACGGCTGGTTTATGTCACAGTTTTTGTCGAACCAGTGGACCCGAAACTTCCGTTTACGCCGTATTCGCGGGTCGGGAGATTTCCGATTACAGCGTATCACCGTTTTGATGTTACGCCGCCTGTTGAAATCGCGGATATCCGACCAACTCCGTTTGTGCTTACCTCGCATACAGCGGAAGTGAAGAACTTTGATAACGCTCTTACGCTGGCGCTGCTGAATCACACAAATGCCGCGTTCACCGGAACATTGCTTACTACGATCGCAGGTGCCAGCGATCCGCTTGCCGTGAATCTTTCGCCTCGCGAACGAGAAGACATAAGCGTTACCTCGCGCCGTTTGTTCCCTGACCCGCCGCAAGTTACAAACGGTGATGGCGACGCGCATCGGTCGATCGACTTTGCTTTGCGTAGCTCGGGGAAAGCGACGATTGCCTCAGCAACGATTCCTGTTGTACCGGTCAATGTGTCCGTCGTACCAAATCTTCTCATCGGCTACATTCGCGGTTTCGATTTCAGTTTGCCGAATGCTTTGAACGCGCTTGGTGTCGAATCGAAAGAGTTGAGCGTTGATGAAGTGAAAACGGCCGATCTTGCGAAGTTCACATCGGTTATCGTCGACAATCGCGTCTATGAATCAAAACCGGAACTAATCGCGGTCAATCAGAAGCTGCTCGACTACACGAACGCCGGTGGGACATTAATTGTTTTCTATCACAAGTCGGATGAGTGGAATCCCGATCCGCGGCGCAGCCGACCGCAGCTTGCGCCTTACAAGCTGCTCCTCGGCAACGAAAGAATCACGGACGAGAATGCGCCGATCGCGTTCATCGAACCACAGCATCCTTTGCTTAACATTCCGAACAAAATCGGCCCGGATGATTTCAAAGACTGGATTCAGGAGCGCGGGCTCTATTATCCGAGAGAATGGGATCCGCAGTTTCACGCGCTGCTACAGTCAAACGATCCGGGAGAAACGCCGCTCAAGGGAGGACTACTCGTCGCGGACTACGGCAAAGGACATTACATCTACACGAGCATGGTTTGGTATCGGCAATTGCGCGCGGGAGTGCCGGGCGCCTATCGGATGCTGGCGAATATGATCAGTTACGGCCGCCACTAGAGTGCGACCTGTTCGCACGGATCCTAAAACAATCTCACACCGAAGGTGAGCGCAACATTGTTTGAGTTTTGTCCGGCGAAGTGGGTCAAGTAATAGTCAGCCTGAAACGCCCGCACCGCGAAATGTTTGCCAGCGACTACGTCCAGGCCGCCACCAAACTTCGCGGCAAGACCATTTTCGCTAATGGTCTGTACCGTGGCACGTGCTCCGCCAAAAAGCGCATGTACGAATGGCTGAAGCTTCTTGTTTTCCGGACGGGCGGTTAATCGCGGGCCACCCATGTATGAAAATAGATTCACCCGCGGACCGGTAAACCCAAATTCTCCGTCTAATCTTTTCGTGGTATACGTCAGGTCGCCTTCGATACCGAACTTCTTGTTGATATTTCGCGCCGCGGCCAGTGTGAAGCCATTGAAAGTCTCATGACCCAACTGAATATTGCCTTTGAGATCTGAAAAGTTGAGGGCATACCCGGCAGAAAAATCAAACTTCGGGTACTCGGCGCCCTGGGCCAATGAGGCACTCGCCCAAAGGAGCAAGAGACACGCGGTAGCCAGGAATTTGTGCATGGCGATATTCTCCTCTCGCAATCATCGCACTTTGAGAGACAGAGCCCGATGAGATGCTTGGATCCTGCGGGAGTTTGCTCAGGAAATACTCTCCAGTTTCTCTTTTACTCGCGCCAGAAAATCTTCAATCGCTTCATTGATGCGACGCTGCAAAGCGGAGCTAATCCTCGTCTCGCTCATCAGACCAACGCCGGGATGCAGGTCCCAAGCGCGGCTGCGGCGCAGTTCGACTTGCTGAGAAATGTGGATCTGTGTCGCCTTTGGGTGCTCTTCAAACTTTAACGAGTATCGCAGCAGGTTCTCCGCTTCGTTGAGCGCCGGGGACCATTCGATGGTGTCGGCGTGCGGCGAAGTCTCCCGGACCGGCAGCGAAAGACGAACGCGACCGACCGGTGTCTCAGTAGCTATCGTCCAACGCACGATGCCGCCGGGCTCTCGGCGAATGCTCTCGACGCCGGCAAGGAGGGCTGTGAAGTTTGTGAGATCTGAGAAGAAATCCTTGATCTTGGCGCTTGGAGCTTTGATTTCAAGTTCGGTCTTGAATGAGGATTTGACGCGGAACATTTAGAAGTCAGAAGTCAGAAGTCAGAAGTCAGAAGTCAGAAGTCAGAAGTCAGAAGCGGACGCACGCATTCGAACGTTGGTTTCCAAACTTCACGCCAGAGTCGTCGAGCCGGAACTGTCTTCATACCAGCAGCGTGTACACCAGCGATGTGTGGCCTTTCGCTCGTCCAGAGAATAATCAGCCGACCCCGGCAGTCGTCGCACGACTTCGCGTTCGTCTTCGCTGAGCACACGCCAGCTTAGCAAACGGCCTTCACCGCAACGCGGACATTTGGCACTAGAGTTGGTCATTTTTCTTCTGACCGCTCTTTTCTCTAGCCCAGACGTTCACGTCTGGGTGCGGGAAAGGTAATCTTTTACTTCTGGAGCCCATTCATGGGCTTTTCGCGTCGCATTGGCGAAGCCCCATGAATGGGACTCAACAATGAGACGTGATCCACCAACCCAGGCGTGAACACCTGGGCTAGTGGAAAAGTTTAGTGCCCGTCAACCAAAATGGCTAACGGATCAGCTGAATCCTCTCAACCTTCTTAAATATCGAAGTAGAGCGAAAACTCGTATGGATGCGGACGAAGCCGGATTGCATCAACTTCTTTCTTGCGCTTGTAAGCAATCCAGGTCTCGATCACATCAGGAGTGAACACTCCGCCCTCGAGCAGAAAATCGTGATCGGCTTCGAGTGCATCCAGCGCCTGATCCAGCGAACCCGGCATTGACTTAATCTTCTTCGCTTCTGCGCCCGACAGCTCGTAAAGGTCCTTTTCCACGGGCGCGGGCGGCTCGATCTTGTTCTTCACGCCATCGAGACCGGCCATCAACATCGCCGGAAAAGCGAGATAAGGATTACAGCTTGGATCCGGCGTGCGAAACTCCAGACGCCGGGCCTTCTCGCTGGTTGAGTACGTTGGAATACGGATGCAAGCACTGCGATTACGCTGCGAATACGCCAGGTTGATTGGCGCTTCGTATCCCGGCACCAGCCGCCGATATGAATTAGTGGTCGGCGCAATTAAACCGCAGAGCGCGTGCGCATGCCTCAGCAAGCCACCGATGTAATTAAAATATGTTCTTGCCCTTTTTCCAGAGACTCTGGTGAGTGTGCATGCCCGAACCGTTATCCTGAAACAGCGGCTTCGGCATCACGGTCACTGTCTTTCCGCGCCGGCGCCCGACGTTCTTGATGACGTATTTGTAGAGCAAAACCTGGTCGGCCATCTTCGTCAGCGTCGAGTATTTCATATCGATTTCAGCCTGGCCGGCGGTGCCGACTTCGTGGTGATGAATCTCCACGACCACGCCGCACTTCTCCAACGTTCGCACCATCTCAGAGCCAATATCATGCTGATGATCCATTGGCGGCACTGGGAAGTAACCTTCCTTGTAACGCGGCTTGTAACCCAGGTTCGGACGCATCTCGCTGCCCGTGTTCCACGCGCCTTCCTCTGAATCGATAAAATAAAAGCCATAGTTGTAGCTTTGATCGAAGCGAATGTTGTCGAAGATGTAGAACTCGATCTCCGGCCCCCAGTAACTCGTGTCGGCGAGGCCGGTTGACTGCAAATATTTTTCCGCCTTCTGCGCCACGAAGCGCGGGTCGCGAGTATAAGACTGCCCGGTGATTGGATCTTTAATGTTACAGATCAAACTCAACGTCGGCAGCTCGGTAAATGGATCCATCATCGCCGTATTCGGATCGGGAAAGAGCAGCATGTCGCTTTCATTGATCGTCTGAAAGCCACGAATACTCGAACCGTCAAAACCGATTCCATTCTCGAAAAGGTCTTCGTTCAACTCGCTGGTGGTAATGGAAAAGTGCTGCCACAGTCCGGGCAAATCGACGAATTTCAAGTCTACAATTTCCGTTTTGTTCTCCTTGGCGAACGCAAGTACATCCTTCGGTTTCATTCCTCGTGGCCTCCTATTCGATTGTTAGAGATGGTTGCAGATAAGGGTGCGGAAAGCGATCGGATAGAGCGTGCCCCGTTAGAGGCATGTTTCAAGTGTCTCTTCATCAATTCTCCGGTCTGGAAAAGGGAGTGTCGGGCCTGCTCTTCGCCCCGAAATTGCTTCTGACGCGAAGGGGTTTGGAAATCCGGCCCAGTCTGGCAAGCGCGAAAGCGACATGAACGACGCGCAACTAAAAAACTCGCATTATAGCGATGGAAATAACCCTGTCAAGGATTTTGCACCCTGTCTTATCTAACAAAAGTTTTGCGCGGACCGTTGAAAAGGCGTTGCAGAGGACCTAAGTTGTTATTAAAAGCGGACTTAAGCCTGGAACTCAGCGACCACACTCGACTAAAAAAGTTATAGACCGACGTCGTGTTTTCTGTTACATTTTGCGATCAAAGGTTCCACCCTGAAGAAATTCGCTGTCCGGCCTAGGAAAGCAGCCACGCAGCATGGTTGCAGGGCGGGTCAATGCTTGCGAGAGGACATACCAGGAGACCGCTTAGTTGACCACCGCGATCGAACAGACTATCGAAACCTACGGGATCGAGAATTGGGGCGCGGGCTACTTTGACGTGAATCGCAAGGGCAATCTGATTGTGCGACCCGCGGAAGGTGATTCGCGCACTGCGGACTTGCACGAGATAGTCGAGGATTTGGCGGGGCGTGGCATCACAGCACCCATCCTTTTGCGATTTCCGCAACTGGTAGCCGCACAGGTAAGAAAGTTACAGCGTGCGTTCAGTAAATCCGTCCGCGAATTCGATTATCAGGGCGCTCACATGTGCGTCTACCCGATGAAAGTCAATCAACAGCGCGCCGTCGTCGAGGAGTATTTGCGCGAAGGGTCGCGGTATCACTTTGGTATCGAGGCCGGATCGAAGGCCGAACTGTATGTGGCTTTGGCCCTGGAGCAGTCGCCCGACAGTTTGCTGGTCCTGAACGGTTTCAAAGACCGCGAGTTCATCGAACTGGGCTTTGCCGGCGCCAAATCAGGCAAGCGGGTGGTGATCGTCGTCGAGAAACTGAGCGAGCTGGACCACATCTTGAGCATCGCCGAAGCCTGGGAGGGCAACCTGCCGATGATTGGCATGCGGGTCAAGCTTTATTCAAAAGGATCGGGGCGCTGGGAAAAGTCTGGTGGCGAGGCAGCAAAGTTCGGTCTGACCACAACCGAGTTATTGGAAGTGATTAATCGTCTGAAAGAAGCCGGACGCATCGATATGTTGCGCCTGCTTCACTTTCACATCGGCTCGCAACTGACCGATATCAAACGGATCAAAAACGCGATGAAAGAAGCGGCGCGCGTCTATGCCAAGATTTACCAGATGAAAGTGCCGGTTGACCTGCTCGATGTGGGCGGCGGCATGGCCGTTGATTACGATGGTTCAAAGACAGCGTTTGATTCGTCGGCAAACTACAACGCGCAGGAATTTGCCAACGACGTCATCTATACGATCAAGCAAGTCTGTGACGACGAGAACGTACCGCATCCAACCATCATTCAGGAATCCGGACGCTTCCTTTCTGCTTATCACGCGATTCTGATAACGAACGTGCTGGAAGAGATTGAAACCGTCGTCGAAGACATCACGCCGATCGAAATCGACGAAGACGATCCGCAAGTGGTGATCGAGCTCGGCGACCTGCGCGAGACGATCACAATCAAGAATTATCGCGAGTACTATCACGACGCGCTCGAGCATCGCGAGGAACTCTTCACACTTTTCAATCTGGGACTGATCTCTCTGGAGGATCGGGCCAAAGGCGAAGTGCTTTTCTGGGACGTTTGCGAGCGCGCCGATCGATACGCCCAGCAATCGAAGTATGTTCCCGAAGAGTTTGGCGATCTCCGGAAGCTTCTCTGCGCGAAGTACCTCGCGAACTTCTCGGTATTTAAATCCGTCCCCGATCACTGGGCGCTCGATCAGTTGTTTCCGATCGTGCCCATCCAATCGCTGAACAAGCCGCCAACTGAGTTCGCCACGCTTTGTGATATCACCTGCGATTCCGACGGGGTAGTAGACAAGTTCGTCGATCTTCACGACGTGAAGCAGGTGCTTGAATTACACAAGATCGATCCGGACGAACCTTACTATCTGGCGTTCATGCTGGTCGGGGCTTACCAGGAAGTTATGGGTAACAACCACAACCTGTTCGGCACGCCAAACGAAGCGCAGATTCACATCGACGAAGAGGGTTATTTGATCAAAAAAGTCATTCGCGGAACCACCGTAGGCGAAGCGGCCTCGCGCGCCCGTTACGAGCGCAGTCTTTTGCACGACGGCTTTCGTCGCCAGGTGGCGCAGCGCATCAAGGACGGAGAGTTGACGGAGGCCGAAGGCGCGGAACTGGTCAACTTTTACGAATCACGCTTCGATGCTTACACGTATATTGCACTTAATGGTAACCGCACGCGGGGCCGACGGCGTCATGATTATTGAATAAGAATGTCCGACAAACTTCAGTTTGTCGTTGACTGATCGCAAGACCCGCACACAAAAGACGACAAACTAAAGTTTGTCGGACATTTTCACTAAAGGTAGGGGCAAGCTTATGGTGACACAGCGAAAACCAAAACCGAGCAAGTACCTGACTATTCCTACCAGACCTGTGCCGGTCGATCGCGATCGCTCGGTGGCGGGTCTCCTGGAAAAAATGGAAGGCGCCGGCTTCGGCGGCCGGCAACTGGCCGAAGCGCATCGGATCTGGCTGGACATGCTCGGCGACAACACGACGATCACCGTCGCGGCGTCAGGCGGTCTGATTCCCGCGGGCATGCGCCGTCTGCTGGCATATGTGATCAAGAATAGATTCGTCGACGTTTTGGTTTTGTCCGGCGCGCTCATCTTTCACGACTTGCACGAGACGCTCGGCCGTTATCACTTTCAGGCGCATCCCAATATGACCGATGCTGAACTGGAGTCGGCGCAAATCAATCGCATGTGGGACCTGCTGGCCAGCGAAGAGGAGTATCACGAAGCCGAAGAATGGGTTGGAGGCTTTGCGTCCCAATTGGATCAGACGCGGCCTTACTCGACCCGCGAGTTTCTGCATCTGCTCGGTCGTGAGCTGGCTGAAATAGCCTCGGAAGACGGCGTGCTCACCGCCGCTTACAAATCGCGCGTACCGGTTTTTTGTCCCGGAATTTCCGACAGCGGCATCGCCGTGGGCATTGCGGGCTCGCGCTTCGAAAAGAAGAACAACTTTCAGTTCGACGTTGTGCAGGACGTGCTGGACATTACTCAGATTGCTCTCCGCGCGCGGGTCTCAGGCGTGATTAATCTCGGCGGCGGCATTGCCAAAAGTTTTCTGCGGCAGACTGAAATGTCCGCGGTCCACATCTTCAAACAGCAGGTTCATGGACATAAGTACGCGATTCAAATCGCCGCTGACGCGCCGCATCCCGGCGGACGTTCCAGCGCCGTGGCCTTCGACGATTCGCTGGTTTACGGAAAACTTGGACGCGGCGCCCTGACCGCCTACGTGAACTGCGACGCCACCATCGCGCTGCCAATCATTATCACCGCGCTCTCGCAAACCGCCGCAAAATATATGAAGGGCCGGCGCCGGCCGAATTTCACCTTCATGGGCCGAGAATTGATGATTGAAGTACCATAGCTGCAGTAGAACGCTAAGTGTCGAAGTCTTTTTGACAGCCACGTGTCCTACTTAGTTCAATGGAAACTTCGTCAATGCCGAGATGGTCAAGCCCTTCATCGTCTCGGTTGAATATCGCAGCCGGTTTGGACCGTGATTTTCGCGCGGCTCCGGCACATCGCGATAAAGCCTCCGGCTTTTCGCTCTCGCGGATTATGGTTGGATGGCCACTGCCTTCTTGGCCGCGATCACTTCCGGAATGTAATCGTCAGCTTCTTTCCAGACCTGCAAGAAGCGTTCATACGATTCGCGCGCTTGAGCATTCTGTCCCTTGCGCTCATAAGCCTGACCCAGATGATATTGAACCAGCGGGTAGTTTGGATTCAGTTTGAGGATCCGATCGTATTCCGCGATCGCGTCATCCAGTTGCCCCAGCTCAAGGTAAGCATTCGCGAGACAGTCTTCAAGCGGATCGACGTCCCAGTTGAGCGGTCCGTGTTTCAGCGCTTCCTTCAAATTTGCAATGCCCTCTGTCGAGCGCCCAGCCAGGAGGTCTAGACGGCCCTGATAATAGATGAGCAGTCGCAAAGTAAATCTTGCGCCTCGTGCTGGAACATCGAACTTTTTCAGGATCTCCATCGTCCTTGCGGCTGTGGCAAGATCGCCCTTCGCCAAGGCAATCAGGAATTGTCCATCCACACTCAACTTCAAATTCGCTGTCGCTTGCCGCGCGGATTGTTCCGCCTCAACCAAACTTCCTTTTTGCAATTGAATGCGAGCTAGGCTGGTATAGCCACGAGAACGTTCCAACGCGGATGGCGCAATTTGAAGGTAACGTTGATACTTTTCAATTGCTTCGCGAAAACGACCCTGTTGAAACAAAGTATTAGCGAGATGAGCAATACTAGCTTCAAAGTCCGGTTTCAACATTAGAGCCCGTTCGTATTCTTGAGTAGCTTCGCCATACCTCCCGGCCCATTGATACCCGAGACCGAGACTGTCGTGCGCGTTAGGCTCTTCAGGCGCCAACTGGACGAAATGCTGAAACATGGCAATCGCTTCATCGTGCCGCCCCATGTCCGAATAGACAAAGCCTAACGAGTTGTATAGTTCTTTTGCTCCCGAATCGATTACCAGACCTTGCTTTAGAATCTCAACCGCTTCTTCAAGCCGCCCCTCTCCGCGCAACAGCTTGCCCAGCATTCGATAAGCTTCAACTTCCAGAGGATAACGAGCTACGATTTCATGGAAAGCCTTAATCGCCGCCGGGTAGTCCTGATTCGCCAACGCATACCAGGCAGAGATGTTCAGCTTGTCATGTTCGCTCAGGCGAGGTGTGAGTGTGAATGCTTTTTCCAGATATGGCTTGCCTTCATCCGGATGACCACTAATTACATAGGTATAACCGATGCGAGCGTAAGCCATCGCGAACTCCGGGTCCAAAGCGATCGCCTTTTCCAATAGCGCGATGGCTTCCTTGTGTTGTACCGCCTGTGCTTTTTCAACCCCGAGCGAGTAATAACGAAAGGCCTCGAGGTTATTGGTCATCACCGTGGTCAAGCCGGCATCAGGGTTGTCGCTTCGCGGTGTTGACCCAAGATAGGACGCTAACTTCAGCGCCAGCAGATCAACTTGAGTGACAATCTGCTCGGCTCTGTCGGCCACCAGGCTTTCTGTCGCCAGGAGATGGCCGTCGCGCGTGTCGTGCAGTTGGACGTTGACGCGGATCTGCTCGCCAAACCGAGCGAAACCACCGAGCACAACTATTTTCGCCTGACTGCGTCGCGCAATATCGAGCGCTTCATCAAGTCTGATCTTTTCCGACTCTCTATGCCCGCTCCTCTCCAGCCACAGATAAAGTTGCTGCCGGCTGAGCACGATTAGATTTTTTGAACGTGAAAGATCAGTGATGAGCATGTCAGCCAATCCCTCGCGCAACCAATCGAGATCGGCGCTGCTCGATTGGTTATCGAAGAACATGACCGCGACGGATCGTTTGCCCGAAACTTCCATCAGAGTCACAGGGGAAGAGGATCGCGCGAGCGAAGAACGCCGTTGAATGAAGAAGGCCGTGACCGAAACGGCTACGATCAGAATTGCTGCGATCGAGAGCGGTAGGGATCGATGTTTGATCCAACGCCCAGCGGTTGGACCTGAAACCGCAAGAGCCGGCTCGGCAAACTGAAACGTCTGGGCGTTCCATTCATCTTCTGAACTAATCTTGGCGCCATTCTTTGCGTTCTCGGAGGCAGGATTTTCGGATGAAACTTCTTCAACCTGGCCGATAAACCGGTAGCCCGCTCTGGGAACTGTCTTAATGAATCGTGGCTGGCGCGAATTGTCGCCGAGAACCTTGCGAATCTCCGCCAGACACTGCTCCAGCGTGTTATCGGTGACCGCCGTGTCCAGCCAGATATGATCAATCAACTCATTCTTGGTTACTAACCGTTGGCGCTGTTCCAGCAGATAGACGAGGACTTGAAATGTTTTCTGCCTGAGATGCTGCTCCCGCCCGTCCCGCCTGAGGCACACCTGTAAAGCATCGATTTCGATACCGTCGAGGCGATAGATTCGTCGGTGGTTCCCATTCATGACAGCTTAAGCCTGATCAGCGGCAAGATTTCAGCGGAATTTCAGGTTTCTCACAGTACTTCGTCCGCTTTCTCAGTGTAAAAGGAATCCCTTACAAGATTGACCGAATCGAGAAGGCCTGCGGAAGCGACAACGAAGTATATCACTGATAGCCGCCGGAGGAATCTCGAAATCAATCCAGTGCAGCGTTAGCGCCAAGAGGCAAATAAAGATGAAACTAACGATTCTGGCAATGGCCCTGCTTACGTTTGCCGTCTCAAACTGTGCGATTCGAAGCAACACCATCTCGTCAGTTAACGCCAACGCGCTGACCGAGGTTGAGAAACACCGCCTCTACAGCGCGGCTCTAGCAGCCAGCGATTCGCCGCTGGAGAGCGAAATATTCAAAAGCGTGTGCCGCAAGATTGGCATCTTCGACGCGGGAGGCGCTCCGAATGATAGCTATGTTTCGTTTGTCTCGGCGCACGTTGACTGGGCCATGAAAGCGGAAAACAGCCCGTTCAAGGCTGAGATCAATAGCAGGGATAAGGCCCGGAATTACATAAGCAGGCACTTGCCCGAGTAATTAGGAGTGATCATTTTCCATTTGTCATTTGTCATTTGGTGCGAGCTCGCGCCTCTAAGCGGGTTATTGAGATAGGAGATTGAGATGAAACGATTTCACGTCATCGTTTTGGCATTGCTACTCGGAGTGGCCTTCGTTCTGATTCACGCCCTTGCCGGCCGCACCGCCGCGGATAAGTCGCCTTCGAAACAGAAAGCGCCGGCGAGTGAAACCACTTCGTCGCACGCCCGCATGGGTGAGCAGACTGCCCTCCATGCCGCGGGGCGAGGGCGTCCCTTGATCAACCTGCAAGATGGCCATGACTTGATAATCGCTTATGCGGGCGCATCCGATAAACTGAAACCTGTCGAATCCGATCTAGCGCGACTCGTGGCTCAGGCACAACCACTGTCTTTGACCTCCGGAGATTTCGACGAAGACGGCGTCCCGGATTTGATCAGCGCATACGCTGGGAGCACGGGCGTCCCGCCTGCTTCTTTCATCATTCTGCATCGCGGCAACGTCGATTCAATCTATCCCAGCACTCCCGAAGCTGAAGCGCGAAAAGCGCGTGGCGAATTCACCGATACGCCGTTCCTTTCACCGGGTCGCATCTTCGATGTCTCGCAAAAGCCTGACTTCATTGGCGCCGGAGACTTCGATGCCGATGGCCATCTGGATGTGGTGATGGCGAAACGCGGCAGCAACCGACTCTATTGGATGGCTGGGGATGGACACGGCGGATTTGGAGTCGCGAGCGAAGTGATGCTTCCCGGCGGAGTAACCGCGATGACGGTAGGCGAGATCAATCGTCGAGACGGATTAGCCGACGTGGTTGTGGGGATCGACTGGAGCGCAAGCGTCTCGCTTGCCACAGGTGAAGGAGCAGGCGGGACGCCTGCGTACCCAGCGCAACTCCTCGTCTTCGAAGGGCCCGAGGGCGCGCTCAAACATGAGCCGGAAACGATTGCTTTGCCGGCGCCGGCAACATCATTCGCGCTCGGCCAATTGGACGATAGCTATGAGATGGATTTAGCGATAGCGGCAGGAAATGATCTCCTGATTGTACACGGACGCGATCGAAAGCTTTCGATCGATGAAGAAGAACGAGCGAAAGTTGCGCCACCTGAAGTCGAAACGCGAGAGATGCCATTCACTCTCTCGTCAATTGCCATCGGCAATTTCACGCGAAACGATCAAGACCAGATCGCTGCCTTGTCTGACGACGGTGTTATGCATGTGATTGAACGAAGCGCTAAGCAAGCGTGGGGCAAAGTGACTGCTGACATCGCTACGCCGTTGCACACTGCTGGTGTGAGTGTAGACGCGGTGAAAACAAACGCCACGTTAGTTAAAGCCCGAGTGTCGATTAGCGGCTTTGATGACGTGGCCGTTGTGGATTCGCTTAACCGACAACTGCACATCGTGAGTCACGGCGTACAGAGTACCGACTTTAGTCGGGCAGTAACGATCGTGTCAGAACCGCGAGCGGTAGCGACCAGATCGCGTGTTACAAATCCGCAATCTGAAATCCGCAATCCGCAATCTGAAGATCCGGTCGCTACCGCTCGCGGTACTGACACGCACGACCCAACTAAAGTTGGAACTCTAAACGCTCGCGTTCGGAGTACTGACTTTAGTCGGCGATCTCATCATCGACGAAAAAGCCCAACTAAAGTTGGTACTCTAAACGCCGTCACGCTCGACGTTGAAGCCGATCCCGTCGCCGTCCTGCCGATGCGTCTGAATTCCGACGCGTTCAGCGATCTGGTGATTCTGAAAAACGGCGGTGTGTCGCCTTTGACTATAGCGCCGACGGTTCCATTGGCCACCTTCACAGTCAACGTATCTACCGGCGATCAAGCCGATGCCAATCCTGGCGACGGTAAATGCGAGACCGCCACTGGAAACAACACCTGCACGCTCAGAGCCGCGATTCAGGAAGCTAACGCGAAGGCCGGAAGTTACGTGATCAATTTTTCGGTCAGCTCGATAACGGTCATCCCACTTCCTAGCATCTCTCAGCCAATGACCATTGACGGAGGCAGCAGTCGCGTCGAAATCAGTGGCGGAGCCGGACTTTCCGTCAGGAGCGGTAACAACGTGATCAAAGGGCTGGTTCTCAATAAGCTGCCCTCTGGGGCAACAGCAATTGATCTAGAGGGTACCAGTGGAAATAATTTCGTCGAAGGAAACTATATTGGCACTGACGTCTCTGGCGCCAATGCCGCATTTGGAAGCAGCGGTTGGGACGGGGTTCACATTGGCGGGTCGTTTGGTAACGGCGGACCCAACAATACGATTGGCGGGACGGCTGCCGCCGCGCGGAACGTCATCTCCGCACCTTCAAACGGGGTTGGAATCGGTGCTTCGGCGGGAAATAACGTACAAGGCAACTACATTGGAACGGATGCTTCGGGCACCAAAGCATTCGCTAGTAATAATGGAGTGGGCGGGGGTGACAATTCGACGATAGGTGGAACGGCTATTGGCGCCGGTAACCTCATCTCGTGCACCGCCGTTGGCTGCACCAATGTCTTTATCGATGGATCAGGCGTTCTGGTACAGGGTAACCTGATCGGCACGGACATTGGTGGGACCACCGCGCTGGGCACGAACTCAATTGGGGTGCAGAATCGCGCTGGTGGTAATGGCATCACCATCGGCGGGACCACGCCTACTGCCCGCAATATCATTTCTGGTCACTCTTTTAATTCAAGTGGCGCTGGTATCTCCGCATCTGCGCCGATGCTTATTCAAGGCAACTACATTGGGACTGACTTCTCTGGCACC
>WNFT01003700.1_pt1 | contig 14712 bp, 8 predicted proteins | sample 5400191 | NCBI WGS metagenome assembly WNFT01 (sample SAMN13153359, study PRJNA577476) | soil metagenome | isolation source: 80 cm saprolite under Madrone tree | place: USA:California | collected 2016-06-14 | reverse complement strand
GCCCCTCGAGCGCCGCCATGTCGACCTCGAGGCGGGGACGCTGCGGCTCGACCCGGGGATGACCAAGAACCGTGACGGCCGGATCGTCTATCTCACGCCGGAGCTCAAGAGCGCCCTGGCGGGCCAGCTCGAGCGCGTGAAGGCCCTGGAGCGCCAGCTCGGCCGCATCGTGCCGTGCATCTTCCCGCACCGGGGCAAGGGGCAGCGGGCCGGGCAGGTGCGCCGCGACTTCCGCAAGGCATGGGCGACGGCATGCAAGGAGGCCAGCGTGCCGGGACGCTACCGGCACGACTTCCGGCGAACGGCGGTGCGAAACATGGAGCGCCGCGGGGTCCCGCGCAGCGTGGCGACGAAGATCACCGGGCACAAGACGGAGAGCGTGTACCGGCGTTACGCGATCGTTAGCGATGCGGACTTGCGCGAGGCAGCGCGCAAGCTGACGGGCACAATTCCGGGCACAATGGCGAACTCACCGATTGACCCGCAGTCCGAAGTCCGCGACAATCAAGGCACGGGCGGATAGCTCAGCTGGAAGAGCACGGCCCTTACAAGGCCGGGGTCGCAGGTTCGAGCCCTGCTCCGCCCACCAATAAGATTCAGATACTTGCACTTCAGCACGTCCACGGGCTCGGAGTCCCGGTCAGGGGTTTGATAAGCACCCTCGGAGATCTGCCGCGCCCCCCTCTCGCGTAGAGGATCATCTCCCTTACTCGTCATGAAATCGGACACTGCCGCCCAGCCTTGGTCCCGCAGGATCGGCCAACTTTCAGCATATGGGGTGGACTTGCTCTGAAGGAGGGCTTGGCCCTTGCTGATGAGATCTTCGAGGCGTTGCAGCCGAAATAGGACGATAGCCACCAAGACAGCCAACGCCCCAGCGAGCGTCTGGGCGATGGTGCTGAGGGTGTAGTAGAGGGCGTTCTCCATCGGGTGGGATGATAGCCCATCTGAGTCTGGCCCGTAGCCGACCCCCCACGCAGTACGCACATCTTCTCGGCCCCCGCACGCCCGGCTGGACTGGTAGACCGTGGAGTGCTCCCCGATTGGACTGCGCACCGTGGGGACGTAAGATGCGGCCGGAGGGCCTCCCCCAGATTCATCTTCGCTTCCGAAGCCGGCCTATTGACGGACCTGCGGCGATGGGCTCACAATCCGCCTGTTTGTTGGGGACAAGAAGAAGCTCGTCTACTTCGTCTTGCACTTGAAAGGATGACGATGGAGCGCGCGTGATCGTTTCTGTGTCCTCCTGGCTGTCGCCCCGGTTCCTGCCGGACCTCGTCGACCGGCAGAGGAGGAAGCAATGCCGTATGACATGAACGAGCTCCTGCGGATGTCGCCCGCCGAACTCGACGCGCTCTTCGCGAAGAGTCCCCCCGGTCCGATTCGCGAGGCCAAGGGATTGGCGATCCCGTTTCCCGGCGGGGCCAGCGCGCCGGGCATCGCGAAGATCGCCTCACGTCTCTGGCAGGGCAAGACCTTCGACGCGGAGCACAAGACGCTGCGGAATCGCATTACCCCCTTCGGCGTCAAGGCGATCGTGGCAGAGGTTCGCGAGGGCCCGAGCCTCATGGACGGCAAGCCGTGCATCGTCCTCGACTATTCGGAGACCTCGATCGTCGCCAAGGACGTGCGGGACGAGCTCCGGCTGATCGCGCCGGACACGTATCTCGGCCGCGTCTACTGGGACGGCAAGCTGACCGGTTACTTCGCCCTTCAGCTCCGCGACATGAGGCTGGAGCGCTCGCGCAATCGCTACCGGGCCGTCGTGGCCATCCTGGTCGGGGTGCCGCTGCTCATCGCGATCATGCTGGCCATGCGGTTCCTCCCCGACCGCCCGGTGACCTACGCCAGCATCGAAGACCACTTCAAGTACGGCTCCACCGGTGGCGAGCGCAACGCGGGATTCCCGTTATGGGCCTGGAAGGCGCTGCCCGTCGTGTTCGCGGACAAACTCCCGAAGAACGGCGGCGTGGGCTACGAAGCGTTCGGCCTCGTGTACGAGAACGACGAGCACGGCCGCCGCCGAGAGCTTCCCGTCGGCATGATGCAGCGCCGCAACCTCGGCATCGATCGCGTGTTCGTCAACTGCGGCGTGTGCCATGCCACCACGGTGCGCGAGGCGCCGGACAAGCCGCCGAAGGTTTACGTGGGCCTGGGCGCGGCCCGCTTCGATCTCGGACTGTTCGAGAAGTTCCTCTCCGACATCGTGGTGGACGAGCGCTTCACCGCCGACGTCCTCGTCCCCGCGATCGAGAAGGAATCGGGTGGCCGGCTCGGTCTGCTCGACCGGTATCTGGTCTATCCGGTCGCCATCGCGCTCATGCGCGAGCGGCTGCTCATGCTGCGCGATCGTTTCCTCCCGATGCGCCCCGAGACGTGGGGGCCGGGACGGGTCGACACCTGGAACTCGGCGAAAGCGGGATTGAATTACACCATTCGCGATCTTCCGGAAGGGGAGCTCCGCGGCGCGACCGATTTCCCGTCGATCTGGAACCAGCGCAAGCGCAAACATCGCGACGACGGCACACCGATGATGCTGCACTGGACGGGCAACAACATCGAGGTCAATGAGCGCAACCTGAGCGCAGCCTTCGGCACCGGCGCCACCCCGGCCACCGTCGACCATGCGGCAATCGGTCGCCTGCAGGATTGGCTGCTCGATGCGGCGCCGCCGCCGTTCCCGTTCCCCATCGACAAGGCGAAAGCCGACCGCGGCGCGGGGATCTACCGTCAGCACTGCGCGAGCTGCCACGGCAAGAGCGGCCAGGACTTCAGCGGCCCGTACGTCGGACACGTCACGCCGATCGACGTCGTCGGCACCGATCGCGCCCACTACGAGTCGTACACGTACGAGCTCTCCGCGGGTCAAAATACGCTCTACGCCGGGACGCCCTATCGTTTCAGCCATTTCCGCAAGACGGCCGGCTACGCGAACGCGCCGCTCGACGGCATCTGGCTGCGCGGGCCGTACCTGCACAACGGGTCGGTGCCGACGCTGCGCGATCTGCTGAACCCGCCGGAGATGCGGCCGCGGACGTTCTATCGCGGCTACGACGTGCTCGATCCGGTGAACGTCGGCTTCGTGAGCAACGTGCGGGAGGAGAACGGCCGCCAGTACTTCCTCTACGACACGAGTCAGCCGACCAACCGCAACGCCGGCCATGTGTGGGGCGTGAGCCTGCCCCCCGCGGACAAGGACGCGATCGTCGAGTACATGAAGACGTTTTGACGGAGAGGTGACGCATGATCGTGTGGTCGCCTGAAAGAAAACGGACCCTCCAGATCACGCTGGTGGCGCTGGTCGTGGTCCTGGCCTTCGGCGCATGGTTCGGCTGGTACAAGTTCTTCCGCGTGGTGCCGCAGCCGCCGTTCAATACCGCCGACGAGCGCTTCATGTACGGCTCCATCGGCGCCGAGGCCACCGCCGGCATCCCGTACTGGATCATGTACGTGCTGCCTCGAGTCTTCCCCGACAAGCTGCCCGGCCCCAACGGCTACGCCTCGTTCGGCCTGGCGTGGGAGATGGGAAAGGAGCTGCCGGTCGGTTTCTCCAAGAAGACCATCGGCTTCGAGCGCGTGGCCAACACCTGTGCCTCCTGCCACGTCGCGACCTATCGCAAGACCCCGAACGACAATCCCGTGTTCGTCCCCACCGGGCCGAACCACACCTTCAACCTCGAGGCGTTCTTCCGCTTCCTCGTCGACTGCGCGCGAGATCCGCGATTCAACGCCGGTACGTTGATGCACGAAATCAACCTCGACGCCAATCTGTCGTGGATCGACAAGCAGATCTACCGCTTCGTCCTCATCCCCATCACGAAAAAGCGCCTGCTGGAGCGCGGGCCGCGCTTCGGCTGGATCTACATCCACGGCCTGCCGAAGTGGCCCGACTGGGGCCGCGGCCGCGACGACGCGATGAATCTGACGAAGTATTTCCTGACCACCTCTCCGCTCGACGACACTCTCGGCCCCACCGACATGCCGTCGATCTGGAACATCGGCAAGTACAAGACGCGCGAGGGGACGCGCATGAACTTCGCGGGCGACAGCTACGACGCCAACTCCGTGATCATCGATTCCGCGCTCGGCCTCCTCGGGGGAGCACCGGAGCGAAACGACGTCTTCCTCGAGGAAGTGCGCTGGCTGACCAAGTACCTCGAGGAGTATCAGGCGCCGAAGTTCCCCTTTCCGGTCGACCAGGCGAAGGCGGCCGCCGGCAAGACGGTATTCGACACGAATTGCGCGAGCTGCCACTGGAGTCCCATCACCGGCACGGTGGTACCCGTCGGGACGGTCGGCACCGACGTCGAACGGATCAAGAGCTGGAACAAGGAGGCGGCGATCCGGGCGAACGAGACGGTGAAGGCCTTGGGCATCGAGCGCAAAGGCCTGGTGGAAGCCGATCCCACCGGCTATGTCGCGGCGTTCCTCGACGGCATCTGGCTGCGCGCGCCGTACCTGCACAACGGCTCGGTGCCGACGCTTCGCGACCTGCTCACGCCCGCGGCGCAGCGACCGCCGGTCTTCTACCGGGGCTACAACGTCTACGACCCGGTCAACGTCGGCTTCATCTCGCTGCCGGAGCAGGCGGACCGCCTGGGCGCGTCGTGGAAGTACGCCCCCGGCGCCTTGTGGGCCAAGGTGCAGCGGGTGGGCACGTGGTACGACGTCCATTGGCGCTCCAACGGGAACATGGGACACGAGTACGGCGTGAAGCTGCCGCCGGCCGACAAGGACGCGCTGATCGAGTACCTGAAAACGCTATGAGCGAATCCCAGGAGTATTCGTCTCCGCACTCCCCGCCGGCGAAGAACGCCTTGACGTCGATCGGCGTCTGGTTCTTCTCCGCGGTCGCCGGCATCGCGCTGCTGCTCGCGGCGGTGTTCTTCTTCCGATCCTCCGCAGACCACGCATGGCTGCGCGCCGCGATCGGCCTCGGCAGCGGACTCGCCCTCATCGTCGTCGCCGAGCGGTGGATCGCGGCGAGATACGGCACCCCGGCGAGCGCGCTCGATGCGGCGGGCATCGGCATCCTCTACGCGACCTTCTATTCCATGCACGCGCGATGGGCGCTGGTGCCGCTGGCGGTCGCGTTCGTCGGGATGCTGGGCGTCACCGCCGCGGCCGTCTATCTCGCCACGCGCCGCGACTCGATGTTCGTCGCCCTGCTCGGGCTGATCGGTGGCTTCGTCACCGCCTACCTGCTGTCGTCGACCGAGAACTACCCGCGCGCCGTGTTCACGTACCTGCTGGCACTGAACATCGGGATCGCCTGGCTCGCCGTTCGAAAGGGGTGGTGGCTGCTCAGCGCGCTGAGCGTCCTCCTCACCGCGATCTATGAATGGGCGTGGGCACTGCGGGCGCTGAACGTAGGCCTTCTCCCTCTTGCCGCGGCCATCTTCGCCGCGCTCGCAGTGGTGGGGACGGTTCCGCTCTGGTACGCGCGGCCGGACAATTGTCCCCGCGCCTATCGATGGATCGCCGCCGCGGCAGCGCATCTGCCGCTGCTCTTCGCGATCTACGTCGCGGGGCAACCGAACTACGGCGTGCAGTACTACGTCCTCTTTGGGTTCCTGCTCATCGTCGACGCCGGCCTCTTGGCGATCGTGTGGCGCGGCGGGCCGAGGTGGCTGCACGCCGCGGGAGGGGTGGCCACTCTGATCACGTTGTTCCTCTGGCTGCGCGCGTCGTACACACACGAATCGTGGCCGTGGCTGCTCCTCTGGCTCGCACTCTTCATCGCCCTCTATCTCGTCAAGGTCACGCCGTTCTCCGGGCTGCTCTTCGGCGTCTTCATCGGAATCGCCATTCGCGAGCCGCAGCAGTGGGCCATGATCATCGGCGCGATGCTGGTGATGCTCTCGATCGTTGTCGTCATCAGCGTCAAGGGCGGGAGGCCGGCGGTGGGCGCCATCGCCATCGCCCTGTCCGGTGTCACGCTGATGATGCTCCACCCGCCGTTGTGGACGTTGATCGCGCTGCACGCGCTGCTTTTCGCCGCGCTCTTCGCAGTGGCGTGGCGGTCCGAGCGGCACGTGCTCGCCATCCTGGCCATTCCCTTTTACGTGGCGATGATCATCACCGCGTATTCACCGTCGGCCTGGACGCAGTACGCCGGATGGACGCTGGTCGCGATCGCCGTGGTGCCCTACCTGCTCTTCGTCGCATATCCCCTCGCGCTCGGCGCGCGCGTGAAAGCGTCGATCGCTCCGTACGTGGCCGCGGCGCTGGCCAGCCTCGTCCTCTTCATCTGCGCGTGGCTGGCGAGTGGCGATCTCGACGACGGCCACCGCTGGCTCGCCGGCCTCGTCCCGCTTGGGGAGGCGCTGGTGATGCTCGGGCTGTTGGCGTTGGTTCTGCGAATCGAGCCCCGGGAGCCGCGAGTGACGATCCTCGCGTCGCTGACCCTGGCGTTTTTCAATGCGGCCCTTCCGTTGCTGTTGTCGAAGGGATGGGTGGTCGTCCTGTGGGCGATCGAGGTCGCCGCGCTCGTGTGGGTGTTCACCCGGTTGCGGCACCCGGTATTGTGGGTGTGGGGCACCGGCCTGGCCGTGGTGGTGTTTGTCAGCCTCGCATTCGACTCCGATCTTTTCGCCGTCTACTGGCTCTTCCGCGGCCGGTACTGGCCGATCTATGTGGCCATCTATGTGGTCTGCGGCCTCGCGATGTTCTCCGCGGCGTATCTCATTCGGCTCAACAAGCCATTGTTGCAGCGCATCTTCTCCGTGTTCTGCCTCTTCGAGCTGTGGTTCCTCATCAACATTCTGATCGCGAACGGGTTCCATTCGGCGAACGGCGCGCTGAATTTCGACTTCGCGGCCTCACCGCCCGCCGAAAACGTCTGGTACACGGTGGCGTGGGCGGTGATCGCCACCGGGTTGCTGATCCTCAGCTTTCTCATTCGCTGGCCGGCCGCGCGTGGAGCGGCGCTCGCGCTGCTGATCGCGGCCGTTCTCAAGTGCTTCCTCAGTGACCTGCCGCGCCTCGGCGGGTTCTATCTGACGGCCTCGCTCCTCGGACTCGGCCTCTCGGTGGCCGTGGTGGGCATCGTCCTGCAGAGACGGTGGGTCGGCAAATCGATCGGTTTAGACTTGCCCGCGTGAGCGAGCGAGTCACCGGCCCCGATCTCATTCGAAGGCTGCTCTCGATGCTCGCCGCGACTGTGCTGCTCAGCTGCCTGCCCGCGTGCAGCCGCTCCCCGCAATACCCGCCCGATGACGCGAAGGCCGCCGGCATGACCGTGGCGGACTTTCCGCAAATCTCCGCGGATGTCTTCACGTCGATGGACGGGGGCATCCAGCTCGATGCGGGCGAGATCAGGGGCCGCAACGCCTGGATCCTGTGGACCGCCGGCAACCAGGTTTTCTGGGACCGCATCGCCCGGGAGGGCTACGGCCTGGTCGACCTGCTCAAGACGCTCGACTCACGCAAGCGCCCGAACCGCTTCACGGAGATGGGACTCGTCAACGAGCCCGGGTTCCGGATGGCCGGGCAGCCCGACGAGCACGGCCTGTGGCTGGATCAACGGGTGGTTGCCGCGCCCCCCGGTGTCGATGAGAAGATCTACGGGCGATCCTCCGGCGTCATGGGCTTCCGCATCTATCGGAACCCGAGTTTTGACGGGGACGCCAAGACGCGGTGGAACCCCGATCGCTATTACAATGACCGAGGCTACGCCGCCGACCCGAACCTCGTCAGGCCGTATCGCGTCGGGGTGACGTGCGGCCTCTGCCACGTCGGGCCCAATCCGCTCAACCCGCCCGCCGATCCCGAGAACCCGAAGTGGGAAAATCTCGTCTCGGCGATCGGCAACCAATATTTCCGGGAGGGCAGGGTCTTTGCCTTCGACTCGCAGCCGGGCAGCTTCCTCTGGGAGATGCTCAATGCCCAGCCGCCGGGTACCTCCGACACCTCACGCCCCGCCAACGATCACATCAACAACCCCAACGCCATCAACGCCATTTTCGATCTCGAGGCGCGTCTCGCCGAGGCCGTCGAAGAAAGGATGGCGGGCGGCGCTCTCGACCTGCCCGGCGGCAGGACGCGCAAGGTCCCGCACATTCTCAAGGACGGGGCCGACTCGGTGGGAGCCACGGGCGCCGTCATGCGCGTCTATGTGAACGAAGGGCTCTACTCCCAGCAGTGGCTGACCGATCACGATCTGTTCCTCGGACTCAGGCCGCAGCGCCCGTTCCGCGTGGCCAACGCCTTCAAGGGTTCCGTCTACTGGCAGGCGACGTACGACCGCGCCGGCGACATTGCCGCCTTCTTCAAGCGCCTGAAGCCGATGCACCTCGAAGACGCGCCGGGCGGCCGCGCGTACATGACGACGGACAAGGCGGTGATGGACCGCGGCAAGGTCGTCTTTGCCGAGACGTGCGCGGAATGCCACTCGAGCAAGCAGCCTCCGGCGGATATCGCGCCCCGAAGCGCCGAAGGGCGGCGATGGTATCGCGAGTCGGTGATGCGCCCCGACTTCAGGCAAGGCAACTTTCTCTCCAACGACAGGAGGTATCCGGTCTCGCGCGTCAGGACGAACGCCTGCCGGGCCCTCGCCACCAACGCGACGGCCGGGCAGATCTGGGACGACTTCTCGTCCGAGACGTACAAGACCCTGGACTCGGTGGGCACCATCGAGATGTACGATCCCACGGATGAGCCGAGGCCCTACCGCTTCAAGGCCCCCGCCGGCGGTCCGGGCTACTACCGGCCGCCTTCCCTGATCTCGATGTGGTCGTCCGCGCCCTTCCTGCACAACAACGCGGTGGGTGTCTTCACCGGCGATCCATCGGTGGCAGGCCGCATGCGCGCCTTCGACGACGCCATCGAGAAGCTCTTGTGGCCCGGACGGCGCCAAGGCAAGGGGTCCATCTGGACCACGACCCGGGAGAGCTTCATCCGCATTCCCGCACCTCTCGTTCCCGACGCGCTCAAGCCCCTGTCCAGGAACGGCGTCCTGGAAATCGGCCCGATCCCCAAGGGCACACCGATAAACCTCCTGGCGAATGTCGACCCCAGTCTCGACAGTCTGCTCAAGCTGATCCCGGCCGTGAACGCCGCGGTGGCCGCGGTGGTGGCCAAGGACATCGCCTCCGGCACGCCCGCGGGCACGCGCTCGGCGGGCGGGATCCCACCGAGCCTCGTGCGTGCCCTGATGTCGGCGAGCAAGTGCCCCGACCTGATCGAGGATCGCGGTCATGAGTTCGGCGCAAGCCTGCCCGATTCCGACAAGCGCGCGCTCATCGAGTTCCTCAAGACGCTCTAGCCGTCTCTCACGTCCCGTCGCGACACCGAGCCGGATTTTCTCGTTTGACATGAGCGAGAGCACTGAGAGAGGATGCGGCGAAGATTGAGGACGGACCCCGGCCGCGAGGAGGAGACTTCCATGATCGACAACCGCCTGCGCAGCATCGTGTCCCTCCTGCCGTTCTGCCTCATGCTCCTCGCCGGTTGCGCCAAGGACGAGCCGGGACGCGTCCTGGACGAGGCGAGCCGCGCGGGCCGGACCGTCGCGTCGTTTCCGGCGGCGGACGAGGATTACTTCCACGACATGGATGACGGCCTCGCGCTGACACGCGAGGAGATCCAGGGGCGCAACACCTGGATCGTGTGGACGGGAGGAAACGACCGCTTCTGGAACAGGATCTCGATCGACAGCTTCGGCGCCTTCGATCTGCTCAAGATCATTTCCTCGCACGAGAAGCTGGAGGCGAGCCGGGACAACCGTTGGAACTTCCTCGGTCTCGTCAACGAGCCGTGCTTCGAGAAGCCGAAAGGGCCCGATCCGGACCGGTACGGGCTCTGGCTCGACCGGCGGCGGTCCGACTGTCCTCCCGACCCCTTCGAGAACGACAAGAAGTACCCGGGCGTCGCCATCGGCGCGAGGGGCAAGAACACGCTGCCCGTCGGCTCCTCCTACGGATGGGCGACCGGCATCGTCGGCCTCCGGCTCTTTCCGAATCCCGATTTCGATGAGGCGGCGGCCAAGAAGTGGGATGCGGCGAAGTACTACACCGACGAGAGCTACTACCTCAGGAAGGAGCTCGTGCGGCCGTACCGGGTCGGCATGTCGTGCGGGTTCTGCCACGTCGGGCCGAACCCGATCAAGCCGCCCGACGATCCGGAGAATCCGAAGTGGGAAAACCTCAGCTCGAACGTCGGCGCCCAGTACTTCTGGGTCGACCGCATCTTCACCTGGCATGGCGCCAAGTCCGAGAACGTGAAGTCCAACTACATGTTCCAGCTGCTCCACGCCTCCCGGCCGGGCAGCCTCGACACGTCGCTCGTGTCCACCGACTACATCAACAATCCGCGCACGATGAACGCCGTCTATAACCTCGGGCCACGGCTCGCGATGGCCAAGCGCTGGGGCAAGGAGACGCTGGCGGACGGCGGCTTGAACAACAGCCAGTTCAACGACTACATCAAGGACGGGCCGCTGACGGAGTTTTTCCAGAAGCCGGACACCGTGTGGACTCCCCGCGTCCTCAAGGACGGATCGGATTCCGTGGGCGCGCTGGGGGCCCTCAACCGCGTCTACCTCAACATCGGGCTCTTCAGCGAGGAATGGCTGCTCCATTTCAGGGCGCTCACGGGCGGGCAGCCCATCTCGCCCATCGAGATCAGCGTGGCCCGGAAAAACTCTGCCTACTGGCAGGCCACCGAGACGCAGACGCCATCCATGGCGCTCTTCTTCCTCAAGGCCTCGAACCCTCATCACCTGAAGGACGCTCCCGGCGGCGAGGCCTATCTGACCAAGGACCAGGCGATCCTCACGCGCGGCAAGACCGTGTTCGCCGAGCGGTGCGCCCGCTGCCACTCGAGCAAGCTGCCGGAGCGCGACACGGTGGTCGGCTTGGATCCCACCGGCTGCGCCGGGCCCGGGTATCTCGAATGCTGGAACCGATACTGGGCGTCGACGAAAACGGACGAATTCAAGGAGAAGATGCGGCAGATCGTGCTCGCCCCGGATTTCCTGGAAGGCAATTTCCTGTCCACGGAGGCGCGGGTGCCGGTGACGCTGCTCGAGACCAACGCGTGCAGCCCGCTCGCCACCAACGCGCTCGCCGGGAACATCTGGGACAACTTCTCGTCGAAGTCGTACAAGGACCTGCCGTCGGTGGGGACGATCACGGTGCACCACCCGATCACGGGCGAGACCCGGCCGTACACGATGCCGGCGGGCGGCCGCGGATACACTCGTCCGCCTTCGCTCATCAGCGTGTGGTCGACGGCGCCGTTCCTGTTGAACAACAGCGTGGGGAACTTCGATCCGAGCCCGTCCGTCGAGGCCCGCATGCGTTCGTTCCAGGACTCGATCGAGAAGATGCTCTGGCCGGAGAAGCGCGAGAAGGACAAGGTGCTCGGCGACAAGGTCCCCGGTCTGATCGACCGCACCATCGCCCGCAGCCGGGTGAGCATCCCCGCCGGCTATCTACCGCCGGAGCCGGGAGTGGTCGAGCCGCTTCTGCGCTTCCTGCACGTCTTCGCCCCCTCGATCTTTGGCGAGGGCGGCATCACGATCGGTCCCATTCCCCAGGGCACGCCGGTGAACCTTCTCGCCAACCTCGAGGTCGTGTCGGAGAACCCGGACCCCAAGGTGCGTGCGCAGCACAACGTGGACCTGTTCACGCTCGTCCACAAGATCATCAAGGATCTGAAGGACCTCGGGCCGAACCCGAGTGACGAGCAGGCCCAGCGGGTGTTCGCGAATCTGGCCGATCCTCTGCTCAAGCTCAGCAAATGCCCGGACTTCGTGGTCAACCGCGGCCACTACTTCGGGACCGATGCCTTCAAGGAGGAGCCGGGCCTCAGCGATCAGGACAAGATGGCGCTGATCGAGTTCCTCAAGACCTTCTAGGTCACCGCGCGACCTAGGTCACCGCGCGACGGGGCGGGCGCATGAGTCCGAGAAACCACGGGCAGGCCGACTGCGAATACGTCGTGGTGGGCTCGGGCGCGGGCGGGGGGACCCTGGCGGCGCGCCTGGCCGAATCGGGACGCACGGTCGTGCTGCTCGAGGCGGGAGGCGACCCGCGGACCCTGACCGGTGGTGATCCCGTCGAGCCTGAGGGCAATCGGCTGCCCGACGACTACGACGTGCCCGTCTTCCACTCTTTCGCGTCGGAAAACGACGCGATGAGCTGGAACTTCTTCGTCCGGCACTACGACAATGACGAGCGGCAGCGTCAGGACCCGAAGTACCGTGAGACGTGGGACGGCAGGCGCGTCGACGGAGTCTTGTATCCGCGGGCGGGAACACTGGGGGGCTGCACCGCCCACAACGCCATGATCATGGTCTATCCGCACGACGCCGACTGGAACAGTATCGCCAGCCTCACCGGCGACCGGTCCTGGGAGGCCGCGCACATGCGCCGGTACTTCCAGCGGCTGGAGAACTGCCACTATCGATGGCCCTATCGATGGCTTTCCAAGATCGGCATCGATCCCACGCGCCATGGCTGGGAGGGCTGGCTCCGCACCGAGAAGATGATTCCCAGGTCCGCCTTCCACGACCGGGCGCTGAAGAAGGTGCTCTTCGGCTCTGTCCGCGAGGCTCTCCGCGGGATCGGCCAGCCGGTCAGTCGCCTGCGGTGGTTCTTCCAGGGCCAGCTCGATCCAAACGACTGGCGCCTCGTGAAACAGAACGCCGTGGGAATCGGCTTCACGCCTCTCACCACCCGCCACCACGCGCGCACGGGCTCGCGGGAACGCGTGCTCGACACGGCACGGAGGTATCCCGACCGCCTGAAGATCGAGCTGAACGCGCTGGCCACCCGTGTCCTCCTCGATGACCGGAACCGGGCCACGGGAGTCGAATACCTGCGCGGCGGGCGGCTCTATCGCGCCCACGTTCGGCCGAGCGGCGAGGCGGGCGAGCGTCGTGAAGTTCACGCGTCGAGGGAGGTCATCCTGGCCGGCGGGGCATTCAACTCGCCGCAGCTGCTGATGCTGTCCGGGATCGGGCCGCGCGAGGCGCTGCAAGGCCACGGCATCGCCGTCCGGGTGGATCTCCCAGGTGTGGGAAGGAACCTCCAGGATCGCTACGAGGTCAGCGTGGTGAACCGCATGAACTTCGACCACTGGAAGATCCTCTCGGAGGCCAAGTTTGCCAAGGGGGATCCCCAGTACCGTGACTGGACCAACCGGCGTGCGGACGTCTATGCGAGCAACGGCGTGATCCTCGGCGTGGTGACCCGCTCCGCTCCCGCGCGCGCGCTCCCCGATCTTTACTGCATGGCGATGCTCGGGCAGTTCCAGGGATATTTCCCCGGGTACTCGCGGGCGATCGCCGATCATCTCAACTATCTCTCCTGGACGGTCCTCAAGGCGCACACCAGCAACCGGGCCGGCGAGGTGACCCTGCGCTCGGCGGATCCGCGCGAGACTCCCCGCATCAATTTCCGGTATTTCGAGGAGGGCGACGATGCAAAGAGAGAGGACCTGGACGCGGTCGTCGAAGGCATCAAGTTCGTTCGCAGCACGACGGCGAAGTTGAAGAGGAAGGGGCTGATCGCTGAAGAGGAGCATCCGGGCGACCATATCCGGTCGGACGGCGATCTCAGGGATTTCGTGAGCCGCCACGCCTGGGGCCATCACGCCTCCTGCACCTGCCCGATCGGGCCCCGGGAACAGGGCGGCGTGCTGAGCGCGGATTTCCGGGTGCATGGAACCGAGGGCCTCCGCGTGGTGGACGCCTCCGTCTTTCCGCGCATCCCCGGCTTCTTCATCGTCGGCGCGGTCTACATGATCGGCGAGAAGGCGGCCGACGTCATCCTTGCCGACGCGGAGCGCCAGCCGTTCACCCACTAGAGGAGAAAGCGACCATGGCCTACGACGTGCCGCAGCTGCTGAAGATGTCCCAGGCTCAGCTCGACGAGCTCTTCACGAAGAGCGCGCCGGGCGACATCCCCGACGGTCAGGCCGACGGCACGGCGATCATCGCCCCCGGCACCACCTACAGCGAGGAGATCGCCGAGCAGATCAACCACTTCGCCTGGCAGGGCAAGGTCTTCGATTCGAAGAAGGGCGTGCTGAAGAACAGAATCTCCGCATTGGGAGTTCACGCGATCGTCGCCAAGGTCTACAAGGGGCCGAGCTGGCTGGACGGCAAGGAGTGCATCGTCCTCGACTACTCCGAGACCTCGTTCCTCGCCCACTGGGTTCGCGACGAGATCCGCCAGATCGGGCCGGGCTTGTATCTGGGGAAGGTGTACTGGGGCAAGAAGCGGCTGATCGACTTCGCGCTGAAGTTCGGAGCCCCGTGAGCGAAGGAGGGTCATGAGCCGAGGCCGGCCAGTCCAGGCGAAAGGTTTACCGGGTAAGTCCTCCTCGTCGCCGGCAAATCTTGCCTTCGGCGGCCTCCAGAGGGTGATTCCCTATAGCGATTCGAGCCACTGACCTCCCGGCACGGCAATTGCCAAGGAAATGACAGGGTGGCACGGGCAGGATCACGGTGCCGCTCCAAGGAGGAGAGCATATGAGTCGGACCTTTGCGATTGCGGCGGTCGTCCTGACCATGTGCGCTGCCCAGCCGTTCGTGGGCTTTGCCCAGACGGGGCTACAGGCGCAGCGGGAGCCGGAGGTCACGCCGGCTGGTCAGGTGGTCGAAGGTAAGATCTCTGCGGTGAAGGGCCGTTGGATCGTCTTCTCGAACGGAACCCAGGTAGCGGTACCGGACAACCTGGTCCAGCATTTCGAAATGAAGCCCGG
>WNFT01002918.1_pt1 | contig 14715 bp, 7 predicted proteins | sample 5400191 | NCBI WGS metagenome assembly WNFT01 (sample SAMN13153359, study PRJNA577476) | soil metagenome | isolation source: 80 cm saprolite under Madrone tree | place: USA:California | collected 2016-06-14 | reverse complement strand
GCGCGAGCTTCCCGAACTCTTTCGCGGCATCGTCGCGACTCTGGAGCGCGTCATTCATCATGACTACACCAGCCTGGCTCTTCTCGATCCCGCCACCGGCTTGCTTCGCATTCACGCCCTCGATTTTCCCGGCAACCAGGGCATCTTCAAACCTGAAACGACCGTACCGCGAGACAACTCGCCCGCAGGCCGTGCCATCGCCACCGGCCGACCGCTCGTCGCACGCGGCTCCGAACTCGACCAATACCACTCTGAAATCATCCGCGTTCTCCGCGCCGAAGGCTTGCAAGCCGTCTGCTGCACTCCGCTGGCCCATCACGGCAGCACCTTCGGAACGCTCAATCTCGCGAGCCGCCGCATCGATGCTTTCACGGCTCAGGACGTCGAGCTGCTTCGACCCGTTGGAGCGCAAATCGCCATCGCCGTGGAAAACGCCCTGGCCTTCAAGGAAATCGACGCCCTCAAAAACAAGCTGGCGGTCGAGAAGCTCTACCTCGAGGAAGAAATTCGCAGCGAATTCAATTTCGAGGAAATTGTAGGCGAAAGCCCGGCGCTGAAGCGCGCCCTGGCCCAGGTGGAGCTTGCCGCGCCCGCGGGCGCGACCGTCCTTCTCCTCGGCGAAACCGGCACCGGCAAGGAACTTTTTGCCCGGGCCATCCACAACCTCAGCCCGCGGCGCGATCGCACTTTCGTCAAAATCAATTGCGCCGCCATTCCGAGCGGGTTGCTCGAATCGGAGCTCTTCGGCCATGAGAAGGGCGCGTTCACTGGTGCCATCGCTCAAAAAGTCGGCCGCTTCGAACTCGCCGACCGGGGTACCCTTTTTCTCGATGAAGTCGGCGACCTGCCGCTCGAGCTGCAGCCTAAACTTCTTCGCGTTTTGCAGGAACAGGAATTCGAACGCCTCGGAGGCACGCGAACGACTCGCGTCGATGTCCGTGTCGTCGCCGCTACCAACTCCGATCTTTCGAAACTGGTCGCCGAGCGCGCCTTTCGCAGCGACCTCTACTACCGTCTCAATGTTTTTCCCATTCAAATCCCCGCGCTGCGCGAGCGCCCCGAAGACATTCCTCTTCTCGTCCGCTATTTCGTTCAAAGATTCAGCCGCAGCCTCAATAAAGAGGTCGAGTACATTCCCGCCGACGCCATGGAAGCACTTTCGAACTATTCCTGGCCCGGCAACATCCGTGAACTCGAAAACCTGCTGGAGCGCGCGGTGATTCTTTCTCCCGGTAAGGAGCTGCGTGTTCCGCTTTCCGAGCTGAAATCGGCAACCCTCGCTGCTGCCGCGGGCGCCGACTCTTCTTCCTCCTTTACCTCCTCAACTTCCTCTACCTCCTTAACCTCCTCCATTTCTACTCTGGAAGAAGCCGAGCGCCAGCACATCCTCCGCGCGCTGAAGCAAACGCAATGGCGCATCGCCGGCCCCAAAGGCGCGGCTGTGCTCCTTGGCATGAAGCGCACCACGCTTCAGGCCCGCATGCGCAAGCTCGGCATTCGCCGCCCGGTCTAGCGCCGCCCGCGCCAACTTTTTGCGAGTCTCGGGGTTCTATTGACACGTCATCGAGAGACGCTGGTATCCTGAACATCTCACCAGCCGTGCCCAGCCTCTACGCTTGGGTGAACAGAGGCAGCGAGTCATGAATCCAGAGAAACTCCGCGTCGCGCGGGAAAAGCTCACCCGTGTATTTCGCTACCTGGAAGCGCTCAACCAGCACCGCAATCCGGCCAAACGCCAGATTCGCGAACAACTCTGGAGCCTGTGGTTGCACGATCTTCCGGACCATGCCTCCATCAAACGCGGCGCCTCGAAATCCAGCGCCGCGAAAACAAAAGTCGCGGACTCTCAGAATGGTGACGCGAGCGCCGGCGGATTCGTTCTCAAGGTGCAGCGCCCGGAGCTGACTTCTCCTCCCGAACCTCCCTACGCAATTGCCGCATGGCTGGAGGCCGGATGGGACGATCCGTCAAAAGAGCCTTCCGTCAGCGCTTCCCGGAACGAATCGGATCAAGAGGGCGAAACGCGCGTTGCCAATTTCGAGGACGAACCGGCAAGGCTCGCGGCTTTGCGGCGTTGGAAAGTGGCGCGCGAAGAATGGGCCAGGAACGAAAAGCCTGCTCGCGCGGCGATGAAAATCTTCGAGACCCTGTACGCGCTCCATGGCCGCATCGACCGCGAGGCCGAGCGCGTCGAGCTGGTTCTCGGAGACGGCATTCTCAGTTGGAGCCGGGCCGAAGGCAGCATCTACCATCCCATTCTGCTGCAGCGCCTGCAACTTCAGTTCAATGCCGCAGTACCCGAATTCACTCTCTCCGAAGCCGACCACCCGGTCGAACTTTATTCCGCTCTCTTCCAATCCATGACCGACGTGGATGGACGCGCCATCGGCCGTTGCCGCGAAGAGTTGGAGCAGGAAGGTTTTCATCCGCTCATCAATGGCGCCACCTCCGAGTTTCTCAAGCGTCTGGTTGTTCAGCTCTCGCCGCGCGGCGAGTTGCTCGAGGACCGCGCACCTGCCGGCGAAGCGGTGGATCCTCGGATCGGACGCGATCCGATCCTATTTCTGCGCGCGCGCACCCTGGGATTCGCCGCCGCTATCGAGGGCATCCTCGCGGACCTTCGAACGCGGGAAGATTTACCCTGGTCGCTCTTGAATATCGCTGGAGAAGAATCTCCGGTTCCCGAGGCACGCGAAGCGAATAGCTCCGGGGGCGCTAACGGCGATGGCGATGTTCTCTTAAGCAAGCCCGCGAATCCCGAACAAATACGCATCGCCAAACAGCTCGAAGAATACGGAGGCGTGCTGGTTCAGGGCCCTCCGGGCACCGGAAAGACGCATACCATCGGCAATTTGATCGGCCACCTGCTGGCCCAGGGAAAAAGCGTTCTGGTCACCAGCCATACGACAAAAGCATTGCGGATGGTGAGGAATCACATCGTTCCCGAGCTGCGCCCGTTGTGCGTGAGCGTCCTCGAGAGCGACTTGGACAGCCGCAAACAATTGGAAAGCGCGGTGGGCTCGATCGCGGAACGATTGTCGCGGGCCGACGCCGCTTCGCTCGAAATGGAATCGAGGAAACTGGAATCCGAGCGTCGCGAGGTTTTGAAAAAGCTCGATGACGTTCGCACTCAGCTCGCGGACGCCCGCGCCGACGAGTATCGCGACATTGTAATCGCAGGGAAAACCTGGGCTCCCGCGGATGCCGCCCGCAAAGTCGCGCAAGAAAAGGAGACCCTCGGCTGGATCCCCGGCCCGGTTGCCGCCGTAGCTCCCGTACCCCTTTCTCCTGGCGAGTTAGCGGACCTTTACCGCACCAACGTTTCTCTCTCTCGCGAGGACGAGAGCGAGCTTGCTGGCCACCTTCCAGAGCTCCATGATCTTCCAGGCCCGGAAGACTTCGAGGCTTCGCTGAGCGAGCGGACCCGTCTGAGCATGGAGGACCTCGATGTCCGCTCCGACCTCTGGCAATCCGGGACCTCGCAAAGCTCACTGGATGAGCTTGAAACTCTTGCGGCGAACCTGGCGCAAGCCGTCGAGCCGCTTTCCGGGAAAGAGAAGTGGAAACTTGCCGCGGTCTACGCGGGGAAGTACGGCCACGGCCATCGTGAGGCGTGGGACCAGTTGGTCGGTTTTGTGCGCCTCGTCCATCGCGAGGCCGCCAGCGCGCAGGAATCGTTCGTCAAGTACGGCCCGCAGCTTTCAGACAATTTCACGCTGGAAGACCAGGAGCGCGTCGCCGGCGAAATTCTCGCCCATCTCGAAAATGGCGGCAAACTTGGCTCCTTCGCGCTGCTCACGCATAAGGCGTGGAGTCAATTCATGGAGTCAGCCAAAGTAAATAAAGCGAAACCGCGTCTCCCGGAACATTTCCAAGCATTGAGCAAACTCTCGCGCCTCAAGACGGTTCGCCAGGGCCTCGCCGGACGCTGGGACCGCCAGATGGCGATCCTCGGAACACCCTCTTCGGGAGAAATGGGCGAGGAAGTTGAAAAAACGCTGATGCAGTTTTGCGATGCCATTGAGGATTGCCTGAGTTGGCACGAACAAACGTGGCTCCCGCTTCAGCAGCAGCTCGAAGATCTCGGCTTTCGCTGGGAAAAGTTTCTGGCCGAGCAGCCTGCGGTCGTCGGCGCCGATGGCGAATTGTTGCGCATCGGCAAAGCGGTCGCCCATGCTCTTCTCCCGATCCTTGACTCGCGTTTCAAAAAATTGAGATTGCTCCAGCTCGAAGGAGAACACCGCGACCTCAAAGGCCGCCTGAAACTCGCCGCGCGGCTGGCTAAGTCTTCGAAAGCCACATCCAAACTCCTTGCTGCTGTGAGTGACGAGGATTCCGGCGATTATCGCGATGCTTACGATCGCCTTCTGGAACTCAAGAGCCGCCAGGCCGATCTGGATCTGCGGCGCGCGCTGCTGACTAAGCTGGAAAGCGCAGCTCCTACGTGGGCCGGCGCCATCCGCAATCGCACTACTGTTCACGGCCGTGGCGAACCGCCGCGCGATCCGGCCGCGGCGTGGATCTGGCGCCAGCTCAATGACGAACTCGACCGCCGCGCCGGCGTTTCACTCGAAGCTTTGCAATCGAAAAGCGAGAAACTTCGCGAGCAGCTCCGCCGCGCCACCATCGGCCTCATTGACAAACGCGCGTGGTCCTCGCAGGCCCACCGCACTTCCTCCCGCCAGCGCCAGGCGCTGGTCGGCTGGTTGGACACCATTCGCCGCATCGGCAAAGGCCACGGCATTCGCGTTTCTCTCTTGCGTGCCGAAGCGGCCAGAAAAATGTCCGAATGCCGCAGCGCCGTTCCCGTCTGGGTGATGCCGCTTTCCCGCGTCGTTGAAAATTTCGACCCGCGCATCACGCGCTTTGACGTCGTCATCATCGACGAAGCCAGCCAGAGCGATGTCATGGCTCTCGTCGCGCTCTATCTGGGAAAAACCGTCCTCGTTGTCGGCGACCACGAACAAGTAAGTCCCTCCGCCGTCGGTCAGGACTTGGGCATCATTCAAAACCTCATCTTCCAATACCTCTCGGGTATCCCCAATGCCGATCTCTATGACGGCCAAATCTCCATCTACGATCTCGCGCGCCAGTCCTTCGGCGGCGCCACCTGCCTTGTCGAGCATTTCCGTTGTGTCCCGGAAATCGTCCAATTCAGCAACATGATTTCCTACGATTGGCGCATCAAACCTTTGCGCGACGCCAGCCGCGTTCGTCTCCGCCCGCACACCATCGCTTATCGCGTCTCCGGTTCGAGCCGCGACGGCAAAATCAATCGTCAGGAAGCCCTGGCTACTGCCTCGCTCCTCGCCGCCGCCATCGAGCAGCCGGAATACAAGAAAAACGATGCCGGCCAGCCCACTAGCTTCGGCGTGGTTTCTCTGGTCGGCGACGATCAGGCGCTGGAAATCGATTACCTGCTACGCGGCCATCTTTCCCCGGACCGCTACGAACTTCATCGCCTCCTCTGTGGAAACGCCGCGCAATTCCAGGGCGACGAACGCGACGTCATCTTCATCTCTCTCGTTGACACCGCGCAGCGCGGCCCGCTCTCCCTTCGCGACCAGGAATTGTTCAAACAGCGTTTCAACGTCGCCGCCAGCCGCGCCCGCGACCAGATGTGGATCGTCCATTCTCTCAATCCCAACAACGATCTCAAGGCCGACGATCTTCGTCGCCAATTAATCGAACACGCGCAGGATCCCAGCCGACTCATGCGCGCGCTGGAAGAAAAAGAGCAACGCACCCAGTCTGCCTTTGAGCGTGAAGTCATGAAACGCCTCATGGCCGCCGGCTATCGCGTTGCTCCCCATTGGCGCGTGGGCGCATTTCGAATCGATCTGGTCGTCGAAGGCCACGGCAATCGCCTCGCCATCGAGTGCGACGGCGACCGCTATCATCCCCTTGAAAAACTTCCCGAAGACATGGACCGCCAATCCGTCCTCGAACGCATGGGATGGATTTTCACTCGAATTCGCTGCACGGAGTTTTTCCGCAATCCCGAACGCGCCATGAAACCGGTCTTTGAGAAGCTTCAGCTCCTCGAAATCTCCCCCGATGGCGCCGCTCCCGACGTTGCTCCGGCGAAGCGCGCCTCTGCCGATCTCATCGATCGCGTCATCCGCCGCGCGGAAGAACTTCGCACGAGCTGGACGGCTTCCACGGAAGCCGCCTCTCGCCGCCAAGCGGAAACTCGCCCGGTGTCACAGCCTGACCCTGTTGCCTGAGGGAACGTAATGCATGATTCGATGCACGGTCGTGCATTCCTTCTTGGTTTTCAGAGCATATCGCGGTAAATTTTCGCTTCCAGCCGAACGAGGTACGCATGAAAGTTCTCATCGGTCTGTCCCTGCTGGCCATTTCTGTTTTCTTCTTGGCTCCGGTCTTTCCAGAAGCGCCCACCGGCTTTGACAACAAGAGCAACGGCCTGGTGGATGACGCCACGCATGCGGCGGATCAAGCCACCTTCGATGAAATCGAGCAAGTCTCCGAGGGCCTGGGCCCGCTTTACAACGCGCAATCTTGCCGCGAGTGTCATCAGAATCCCACTTCCGGCGGCTCCAGCCAGGTCTCTGAATTGCGCGTCGGCCACCGTGGCCCCGGCGGCAAATTTCAAAATCCCGAGATCCCCATCGCCCGCGGCGCCGAAATCATCAAGGGCCGCACTCTGGTGAACGACCGCGCCATCTGCCCGAACGCAGCCTTCCCCAGCACGGAAATTCAGGAGCGCGTTCCAGATTCGGAGGAGATTCGTACCTTCCGCGTTTCTCTAAACCTTCTCGGCGATGGCTTCGTGGAAGCCGTCCCCGATCAGACTTTTATTGATCTCGCCAGGGAGCAATGCAGGAAAAACCACCAGAAGATTTGCGGCCAGTTCCTCTACGTTCCCATCCTTGAGGCTCCCGGCCAGACGGGGGTCGGTCGTTTCGGTTGGAAAGGCCAGCACGCCAGCCTACTGTCCTTTTCCGCGGACGCCTACCTCAACGAAATGGGCATCACCAACCGCCTCCAGCCGGACGAAGTTACCAATCTCTGCAACACCGTCAGCGAGCCCAATGACAAGCCCGGTCCCGACGGCCTCTCCGACATCGATCGCTTCGCCCGCTTCGTGCGCGCCACCGCAGCTCCCGCTCGCGACTCGCAACTTGCGCAAACCTCCAAAGCACGCCAGGGCGCTGAATTATTCGACAAAGTCGGCTGCGATATCTGCCACGTCCAGACGCTAGCCACCGCCCCTGCCGGCACGAAAATTAACGGCGGCACCTTCACGATCCCGCCTGCGCTTGCGGGAAAGCAGTTCCACCCTTACGGCGACTTCCTCCTTCACAATGTCGGCACCGGCGACGGCTTCGTCGCGGCCATGCTGGAGCACTACGGCCAAAAGATGTACCAGACCAACTGGAGAAATATGTCCATTTCCGAATACAACAACACCGCCGATAAGATCCGCACCGCCCCGCTTTGGGGCGTCCGCCTGCATTCGCGTCTCATGCACGACGGCAATTCCGTAACGCTCCTCGACGCCATCTTTCGCCACGGCGGCGAAGCCGCTCATGTCACCGAAAAATTCAAAAAGCTCAAACCCGGCGAAAAGGAAGCGCTTCTCGAATTCCTGCGTTCGCTATGAATCACCAGCAGCCTCTTCGCTGCCCCATCCCGGTACACCCCCCCCCGCGGTGGTGATTATTTGCGCAAAACCCCGATTTGCGCTGCCCCCAGCCTCCTTTTTCCCTGCTAGCCTATAGATACGAAACGACATCCAGCCCCTTCAGGCAGTCCGAACACGCGTTCCATCGGGGCATTTTGTCGTCATGTTCGTCCGAGCCGCAGAGCGGTCGTCGGAATGGAATCGCCCGCAATGGCGATCGGGGAGCTTTGACGTGAAAATCGCATCGGCTTTTCTCGCGTTCACTGGAATTCTTGGCGCCCTTGCCGCGCCAACGGTCGGCCAGGCGCCGTCGTCCGCCGGCTCCGTCAAGAATGTTTCTCGCACCACGAAAGCAGTCAATTACCGCCGCGCCGGCGGCACCACCATGATCAATTTTCAGGGCACCGAACTGATGCAGGTGGCCAGCGGCGAAGCCAAAGTCCAGAACAAGGGCAACCGCATCGAAATCGAAGCCAAATTCATGGGCCTCGATGACGCCACCAAGTTTGGCCTCGAGTATCTGACCTACGTCTTGTGGGCGGTTTCTCCGCAGGGCCGCGCCGTGAATCTCGGCGAAGTGGTGCTGAAGAGCGGCGCTGGTCAGGTGAAGGCCATCACCGACATGCAGACCTTCGGCATGCTCGTCACCGCTGAACCGTATTTCGCAGTCACCCAGCCCGGCAACACCGTCGTTCTCGAAAACGTTTTCGGCCCCGCCACGCTCGGCAAAGTGGAAAATATTGACGCCAGCTTCGAGCTCCTGGGCCGCGGCATTTATTCTTCTTCCAACACCAAAATCGAAAACGCCATCTTTGGCATCGACCGCAAAACGCCGCTCGAACTGTTCGAAGCGCGCAACGCCGTTCGCATCGCGCGCATCGCCCTCGCCGACAAATACGCCGCTTCCACTTTTGCCAAGGCCGAGCAGCAGCTCCGCAACGCCGAGGAAGTCTACGGCCGCAAGAGCGACAAAAAATCCGTCGAAGCCGCCGCCCGCGAAACCGTCGGCACCGCCGAAGAAGCTCGCGTCATGGCCGTAAAACAGAAGGCCGAAGAAGACGCGCAAGCCAAAATCGCGGCCGAGAAGAGGGCTGCCGAAGACCGCGAAGCACGCGCCCGCGCGGACGCCGCCTCCGAAATCAAGCGCCGCCAGGAAGCCGATCAGGCTCGCGCCCAAGCCGAAGCCGCCAAGGCCGACGCCGAACGCATGAAGCAGGAAGCGGAGAAAGCCGCCGCCGAAGCCGCGCGCCAAAAACAAGAAGCCGATCAAGCCACCGCCGCTGCCGTGGCGCAGCAGCAAGCCGCGCAGCAACAAGCAGCTCAGGCCGCAAGGGACCGGGCTGCCGCCGAGGCCGAAACGCAAAAAGCGCGCCAGGCCGCCGCGCAAGCCGAAACCGAAAAGGCTCAGCTCCGCGCGCAGCTCCTCGCCCAGCTAAATTCCATTTTGCAAACTCGCGATTCCGCGCGTGGCCTCATCGTCAACATGTCGGACGTCCTTTTCGACACCGGCAGTTACACGCTCAAGCCCGGCGCGCGCGAAAAGCTCGCCAAAATTTCCGGCATCGTACTCGCCCATGCGGGCCTCTCGCTTCAGATCGAAGGCCACACCGACAGCGTCGGCGGCGATGATTTCAATCAGCAGCTCTCCGAGCGCCGCGCCGATTCCGTCCGCGATTTTCTCGCCGAACAAGGTGTGCCCGCTTCTTCCATCACCGCGCGCGGCTTCGGCAAAACGCAGCCGGTCGCTTCGAACGACACCGCGGAAGGCCGCCAGCGCAACCGCCGCGTCGAGCTCGTCGTCAACGGCGACGCCATCGGCGGCACCGCCTCGGCCTCCGCCGCCTCGTCCCAGCGGTAGTCCTGCCCGCATCCTCGGTCTTGTAGTGGCGGGTCTTCAGACCCGTGCTTTTCCTCGGCGCACTTTCCTTCTTTCGTAGGGGCACGATATATCGTGCCCCTCTTTCATTTCTGCCTGCTTCCTGTTCCAAACTGAAACACTCGTCTCCCCTCGCAACGGTTTTCACCAACCTGCCCCGACCTTGTCGGGGTCGCGACTCATCACCCGTCACCATTGGTACTAAATGGACCCGCCACGCACTTCTTCATGGCCTCCAGCGTGCCACAGCAGGTTGTGCGCAGCAGCAGCCGCATCCCTAAACAAATCCCCATCCTCCTGATCGGCAGCGATCTCGACGGCAAGGTTTTCTCCGAGTCCACCAATACCGTTCTCCTCAGCCTCCACGGCGCCGGCATCGTTTCCCATCACAAGCTTTCCCCCGAACAGGAGCTCATCCTTCGTTGCCCCGATCGCAGCATCGAAGCGGAAATCCGCGTCGTCGGCCAGCTCGGCTCTCAGCAAGGCATCTACACCTACGGCGTGGCCTTCGTGGATCCCACCCTGAAGTTTTGGGACATCGACTTTCCTCCCATGTCGCCCGCCGAAATGGAGCGCGGCCTCCTCTCGCTCGTCTGCAACTCCTGCAAGACTCTCGAAAAAATCGATGACACCGGCATCGAAGCGGACATCTTCGCCACGGGCGATGGCGTTCTCCGCTTCTGCAAGCGCTGCGGCACCACCACCGTCTGGAAACCAGCCCAGCCCCACACTCTGACCGCCGTCAGTCCGGAATCTCTTCCTCCCGCCGCAGACGGACAGATGTCTCTCTTCCCCGGAACCGCCCCGCCCGCTTCGTCTGTCCCGCCTGCTTCGTTTCCGCCGCTCGCTTCGTCTCCCCTGCCTGTGCCCGCGCCCGCAGTGCCACCGGTCGCACCCGCGTTGCCCCCCGCGCCCGCAGTATCATTGCCGCCCGCCCCAGTTCCGGCAGCGCCCCAACCTTCCTTCTACGCCTCGGCGCTGCCCGCGCCGCAAACCGCTGCTCCGTCGAAGCCCATGCTTTACCCTGCCGGCTCCGAACTTGTCGTGGAGCGGCTCGGCGCAATCGCAACCTTGACGCCCCCGCCCGAGCCGCCCCCGCCGGATATGCCCCGCGTCAATCGCCGCAAGCACGCGCGCGTCAAGGTCAGCTACTCCGCTTGTGTCCGCCATGCCGAGCGCGGCGACGACATCGTCACCTGCGAGGACATGTCTCGCGGCGGCCTCCGCTTCAAAAGCCGCCAGCGCTACTACGACCGCACCCTCATCGAAGTCGCCGTTCCCTACACGCCTGGCCAGCCCTCTCTCTTCGTCCCCGCCCAGATCGTCTTCACCCAGGAGCTCCCCGAGCAGCAGCTCTTCCGCTACGGAGTCGCCTACCTCCAGCTCCCCAAACCCAAACCCGGCAACCACTTCTAGCCGCCTTCGTAACCTGGTTATGTAGGTGCCGGGCTTTAGCCCGGCCCGCCCACTCTTCTCCTATCTCCGGTCTGTTTCCTGTCTGTTCCACACGTGATAGTTTTTATTCGTGCCGTTTTATCTCAAACGTCTTCGTCTGCCGCAGCAAGATTACCGCGGCCGCCGCATATACTTCACTACCATCTGCTGTGCTGATCACCGTCCGTCTTTCAAGGATCTTTCTACCGGCCATTGGGCACTATCCCAACTCTCCGCACTCGCGGCGCAGCATTCCTTTTCACTCCACTCCTTCTGTCTCATGCCCGACCATCTTCATTTTGTCGCCGAAGGCATGGCGGAGACCTGCGATCTGGTGAATTTCGTGAATGCCTACAAACAGCGCACGGCATACGAATACCGCCAGTCCCATCGGCAGCAGCTTTGGCAAACGCGATTCTACGATCACATCTTGCGAAGCGCAGACGCCGTCGAGGACGTGGCCTGCTACATCTGGATGAACCCGGTGCGCAAAGGCCTCTGTACGGACCCCAGCCTCTATCCTCTCTCTGGATCCCACACGATTGAATGGATGAAGCGTTGCACTAGCGGCACCGTGTGGACGCCGCCCTGGAAGGCGGAGACGCCGGGCTCCTTGTAGGTGCTGGGCTTTAGCCCAGCCCGCCTCTTCGCTTATCTCCTCCACGGCCGTCTCTCGCTTGACACGATTACCGTTGTGATCAACGATCCCGATCGATCATCATCATGCCCAAATCCCCCTCCAATCTCCCCGCCCCCGCCTTCGACGACCCCAAACATCACCTCCGCATCTACCACGGCGACTGCCTCGAACTCCTCGCCCAAATCCCCGAATCCTCCGTCGACCTCGTCTTCGCCGACCCGCCCTACTTCCTCTCCAACGGCGGCATCACCTGCCACGCCGGCAAAATGGTCAGCGTCCATAAAGGCGATTGGGACAAATCCCGCGGCCCCGACGCCAATCATGAGTTTAACCGCTCCTGGCTCGCCGCCGCGCAGCGCGTCCTCAAACCCAACGGCTCCATCTGGGTCTCCGGGACCTCCCACGTCATCCATTCCGTCGGCTTCGCCATGCAGCAGCTCGGCTTCAAGCTCCTCAACGACATTTCCTGGGTCAAGCCTAATCCTCCTCCCAATCTCTCCTGCCGCTACTTCACCCACGCCACCGAAACCCTCATCTGGGCCGCCAAGGACAAAAAGTCCCGCCACACCTTCAACTATAAATTGATGAAGGAAACCAATCGCGGTAAGCAGATGAAATCCGTCTGGGAAATCCGCCCCCCCGAATCCTGGGAGAAAAAATTCGGCAAGCACCCCACCCAAAAACCCGTCGCCCTCCTCGAGCGCATCCTCCTCGCCTCCACCAACGAAGGCGACTTGGTCCTCGATCCCTTCTGCGGCAGCGGCACCACGCTCTCAACCGCGTTCCGCCTTCGCCGCCACGCCCTCGGCTGCGAACTTTCTCTGGATTACATCAACCTGTCCATCCACCGCATCTGTTCCGAAATGGTACAGATTGAATTATCTTTTTCGCACTTCGAGTTTTCCCTTGATCTCGATTCGGATCCTATGGATCGATCCAAATGCGACGTTGCGCTACGAGCCTCTTGTAGGGGCCGGGCTTCAGCCCGTCCCGCGAGCGCCAGCGAGCGTTCTTGCATGTCACCTCAGCTCCAACTCGTCCAGCAAGAACGCCGCTTCTATTTCATCGGCCGCACCGACCGCCGCGTCATCTTCTCCGTCCTCGCCGACTCACTCGACGAAGCCCGCCAAAAATTCCGCGCCTCCGGCCGCCCCGACTCCGACGCCCTCTTTATTGTCAAAACCGAAACCGAGATTTATCTCGCTTGAGCAGAACTGGTAAGCCTTACTGACCGGCCTGCGCGACTTTTATGGACGTGCCATCTGGAAATAAACCTGCCAAAACCAAGTCTGCGTGATTACGAGGTTCCTTGCCTCGGGGGATTATCAGAAAGCCGCGAACCCTAATTCGTTTAGCTCTCTGGCCGATTATGAAGTCGTGCATTTTCAAGAGTTGCTCTGCGGTGTGCTCGGAGAAAAGGGTGGACGCAATCTCTGCCTCAACCGCTAACTGCTCGACTATGCTCCCGTTCTGGGCAAGCCTTTGCGCGAATATATCAGGCCGATAGCTAGGCATAGGAGATTTCGTTTCCTTGAGCCCTCCCCTAATCACCTTTCTGCGGAATGATCGGATGAGTGATTCGTGAACTTCCGCCATTAGAGTATTTCGCGCTTCAAATAGTCTGCAAGATTCGCATAACCAGCCATTCCCGTTCCGAACTTCCTCGCACCTCTTTTGTTAGTCCTTCGCCAAAACGAGGCCCCTAGTTTTTTCAGACCTGAGAGTTGATCCTCGAATCTTGCTGCATTTCGGTTTCGCGCGAGAAATTCGGGGCCGATAAAGAAGTTGAAAGCGAACATGCCGGGAGTTCTCTGCAGTAGGTACTTTTTAGGCTCCGCGAAGGCTTCGGGAATGTTCGCCCGAATGGCATTCCAATAATTACCAAGTAATTTAGCTGCCCTGCGTGTCTGTTTGTACCTACCTGAAATGAGAAGCTGGCGCAAAGAGCTAACAAACGATTTTTCCGTCGCAACATGCAGCTCCATACGTTCTTCATTCGGTTGGCGAATTCGACCGAACCATGGATTTGAGGCAAATGAATTGTTCAAATCAATTGTTATTCGAACTGCAGCAATTTCCCACGGCTTCACATCTGCAATGTCCTTCACCTTGTTCTTTTCAATTAGCAGCCTTCTGGTTAGAGCAACATCCATTTTTTTCGCTTTAGTATTAATGAGGTAGAACTGAACAGCTTCATCGACTCGGCTAAGCCCCTCAGTTATGACGACCGGAAAACTGAACGAATGATAGCGAATGACTCCCTCTTCCTGTGCCCTGACCAAGCCTTGCAACCGATGCTGCATGTCCACAACCCAAACATTTGTTCCATCCGGAATCGTTATCTTTCCACCCTTGAATTTGATTCGGCCTTTTTCACGAACGTTTAGCAGCCCAGCCACCGGCATGATTGAGTCGGCCCTGTCGAAATACTTTGCAATGGCCTTTATCCGCTTCTCTTCCGGATTCCGCTGATAGCCACGGGTGCCCATGACGTTCTTCGGGTCCCATCGGTCGACAGAAAAGCGCGCCAGAAAATCTACTGGAACTGCGGCGATATACATCTGAGTTTTGCGCTGATTAAAGGGGATAGCTGGGATGGTTATGCTCATGTGGCGATTCTAGACTATTTACTGATCAGGTCAATTACTTCCGAGCATGTGGTATGGTCTCAGATCGTAAGAGTAATCAACGGTCTTAAGCTAGGAGGAGCATGTCTTCCCCTCGCTTGTCGACCGTGATCTAATCCCCGCGTGGACTTAAACCTTCCCACAGCCGGCCTCGACCGCTTCAAAAGCGCCTCTCAACGCGCCCGTGTCGGCACCGAATCCTGGGGCGCGACAAACTTTTTCTGTCCCGCCTGCGAATCTCCAAGGCTTAACGTCGCCCCGCGCAATACTGTCGCCGTTGACTACTTCTGCCCCACTTGCGAATCTCCATTCCAGCTGAAAAGCCAGGCAAAGCCGCTAGGCGGCAGAATCGTCGACGCGGCCTACTCCGAGATGAAGCGCGCCATTCTCGAAGACCGAACTCCGAATCTCTTTGTCTTGCACTACGACCTCGACACCTGGGCCGTCCGGACAATTCTTCTCGTCCCCCATTTCGCCTTTGCGTTATCTG
>WNFT01002917.1_pt1 | contig 14716 bp, 10 predicted proteins | sample 5400191 | NCBI WGS metagenome assembly WNFT01 (sample SAMN13153359, study PRJNA577476) | soil metagenome | isolation source: 80 cm saprolite under Madrone tree | place: USA:California | collected 2016-06-14 | reverse complement strand
TGCAGCCAGCCCGATGCTTCCGTGGTGTTCATGCGCCGTTGCTGCTCTTGAGAGGGATAGGCAATCAGGGAGTTGAACTCCGTCCCGCCCGCCAGCCAAATGCGACCATGATCAAGCCGAACCCGAGCATCACCAAGCCCCACTTCAGATTGACGTTGATTCCCAGAGAGGCTTGGTAAATGGTTCTGTCAGCCATGACGCCGTAGCTTGCCAAGAGAATTCCTATGACCGTGAACAGCCCGCCAATCGGCAACCGAATATCCAAACCCATGAAGGCCTCCCTCTTCAGTAGAAAACCAAATTCAGCATCAACGTGAGAACAATAACAGCGAGACCGAAGGCGATTGGCCGCTTGTACCACGGCAAGTGCTCTTCACTCGGGCGCTCTGTCATCGAGTAAACCAAGCCCACCAGTTCTTTTTCATCCCGTTGCCGGGTCAGCAGACTAATGAGAATTGTGACGACGAAACAGGTCGTCCACGCCCAGATGGCAGTCCAGAAGTTTTGCGCCATCTCGCTCGGATAGGAGTGCAGAACAGAACCGAGCCAGGCACCCTTAATCCCCGGCGCCGCGCCTGCGGGCAAGGTGAGACCGTGATGAATTGCGGCCGCAGTGGTACCCGAAATCAGCCCAAGGAACGCTCCGTGGCCTGTGGCACGCTTCCAAAACATTCCCAGCAAAAAGGTCGCAAACAGCGGCGCATTCACGAAAGCAAACACCAACTGGAGCATGTCCATGATGTTGTTGAAGCGCGTTGCGGCATAAGCGGCGGCCACCGAGAGGGCGATTCCAAATACTGTTGCCACCCTTCCCATCCATAAGTAGTGGGCGTCATCAGCGTTGCGGCGGATGTAAGACTGATAGATATCGTAGGTCCAGACGGTATTGAACGCCGTAACGTTTCCAGCCATGCCGGACATGAAGCTGGCCAGCAGCGCGGTGAGTCCAAGACCGAGAATTCCCGTTGGGAAAAAGTGGAGCAGCATGTTGGGAATGGCCAAATCGTAGTCCAGGATTGCTTTGCCATTTTGATCCAGCAGCGGCTGTCCGGTGGTCTCATTAACTTTTGCTGGGATAAGTCCTTTCCCTGATAAGGCATGTTCGGGCGAAGCGGTCGGAACAGTCATTGATGCCGAGCCCGCAGGGTCCTGATTTGCCGGTAATGCAACCGCGATCAGCCCAGGAAGAATCACAAGGAACGGGAAAAGCATTTTGGGTATAGCCGCGATCAGCGGAGTACGGCGGGCGGCGCTCATGGAATCCGCTGCCATGGCCCTTTGCACGACAAGAAAATCAGTGCACCAGTATCCGAAGGAGAGAACAAAACCCAACCCCATCGCCAATCCAAACCATTCCACGCCCAAAGGATTCGTGTGAGGACTTCCCATGCCCACCCAAGAGTGCGAATAGCTCTCCGGCAGTTTTTGAGCGAGTCCCCGCCATCCACCAACATTCTTAAGGCCCAGCCAGACCAAGGGTAGGAATCCGGCAACGATCAAGAAGAATTGCAGAACCTCGTTGTAGATAGCACTGGTCAGCCCGCCGAGGAATATGTATCCCAGCACGATCAGCGCGGAGAAAATGATGCTGAAATGAAAAATCCAGTGATGGGGGATCCCCAGACGTTGGAATGGGCTATCAAGGATATGCAGGATCTGGATCAGCCGCGCCATGGCGTACATGGAAATGCCGGACGAGAAAACGGTCATGATGGCGAAGGAAATGGCGTTAAGCCCGCGAGTTTTCTCGTCGAACCGAAGTCGAAGATACTCGGGCACGGAGCGGGCACGGGAACCGTAGTAGAAGGGCATCATGAAGATGCCAACGAACACCATGGCGGGGATGGCCCCTATCCAGTAAAAGTGACTGGTGGCAATGCCGTATTTGGCGCCCGACGCAGCCATGCCGATGACTTCCTGCGCTCCCAGATTGGCGGAAATAAAAGCCAGCCCGCAAACCCATGCAGGAATGGCGCGGCCCGCGAGAAAGAAATCAGTGCTGGTCTTCACCTTGCGCTTGAGCAGAAATCCGATGCCCAGCACGAAGATGAAGTACACAAGCATGATGGCCCAGTCGATGCCGGTCAGGTTCACGGTATCGGCCTCGATTCGGAATTTGGAATTCCCACGAATGGCTGAATTTGCAATGTCCAGCGATGGCAGGCGCCGGAACCTAGTACTGGGCATTCCTTCCGGCTGTTCGGTTGGGCCCGGGAGTCCGAGCGGCCGTTACAAGGCATGGATGCTCGCGAGTTAAACCCTGGAGCGCCTCTCCGAGTTCGCCTTCCATTGTTCATTGCCCTAGTCTGTGACCTCCAGCGTTATCACCGAAACGGAATGTCTCGGTAAGTCCACAACGAAGCGAGAACCCGCGGCAATTGGAATCTTGTACGTCGAAACGGCGTTGGGGGACGCGAAGCCGTTGGCCGCCGTCAGAGAATCAGAGGTGATGGTTACCATTTCCGCTTGCGCGGAGACACGGACGCCAGAAAGCTGGACGGTAGTTCGAAGGGTGTCGTCTGGATCTGTGTTGACGGCGTTGATAAATATTTGCTTTCCACTAGCTGCCTTGCTTACGACGACATCCAAGCAGGGAACATTTTTGCCTTCGCGATCCGAGTCGAACAGTGGGCTATCCACCCGGGTGCCTAACCGCTGCGCGCCAAGACGGCGATTATAAAGCTCGTTAACAAGATATGTGGGCGTCACAAACACGCCGTGTCGGCTCGCTTGCACAATGCCTCCGGACCAGCCATTTACCATGTCCGAGACCGCGCTCATGGCTACGACGTCGTTGCGTTCGAAGATGTTCATGAGCCGCGCTGCGTAGAGAGCGGACTCCATAGAGTGTTGGCGGGGAAGGGGCAATGAGGTGTTCCATTCGTTGATGCTGAGCTTGATCTCGCGCCCCGGTACGAGCTCATGAATTAATTGTTGAACTTGGTGGTAAAACGTCTCGTAGTGGAGTGGACGGGCCATCAGATTACGTGCGTCATTGCCCATTTCGGCAGTGCCGTAGTAATGGTGGATGGCGAGATAATCCATGTTTGTGCCGGCGATGCGAAGAACGGTGCGGTCCCAGTTCAGATTGTTGTCGCCCACCGCAACCAAGCGGATCGAGGAGTCGACGGCACGCATCGCGGCAGCATAGCGGTTGAAGTTGGTCGCATACGTGCTCGCATCGCTGTGGCCGCGCACCCAAGTTCCCCAAATTTCGTTGCCAACTTCCCAGTATTTCACCCGGAACGGTTCGGGATGGCCATTGGCCGCTCGCATGGCACCGTACCTGGAATTGGCAGGTCCGTTGGCGTATTCGACCCACGCAGCAGCCTCCGCCGCCGATGCTCCACGACCTTCCACGTTGACTGTGATCGATGGTTCCGCGCGGAGGTTGCGGCAGAACTGTATGAATTCGTCCGTCCCGAAATCGCCAGGTTCTAGTTCGTTGGCCCAGGAGAGATTCACCCAGGAAGTGCGCTGATCGCGGGGTCCTATGCCCCACATCCAGTGGTAATCCTGAGCCACGTTTCCACCAGGCCAGCGTATGAACGCGGGACGCAACGCTTTGATCTTCTCGAAAACGTCGGCGCGCACGCCGTCCACCGCGTCGCCGGGCAAGAGTGAAACCTGATCCAGCCAGAGGCGCCCCTTGCCATAAAAGAGGATTGCGAGTTTCGCAAGCGGGTCACCCTTTGAGGGGGTCAGAGAGAATTCATATTTTTTCCACTCTCCGGATACATCGTTGATCTGTGCGGTCGCGTAAGCTTCTCCGCCAGTCCAGTCCGCTTCCAGAACAACGTTGAGATGTCCGTTGAAACCATCCGTTCTGATCCACAAGTAGCCGTGGTAGGTGACCCCCTGCCGGACGGGGACACCACCTTGCCGGATCCCCCGCCGTTGCCCATCGTCGTAGGCAAGATCCACACGTAAGGAGTGTTCGGTGTGCTTGCCACTGATATCGTCATGTGTCAGATAATAGACCGATTCGTCCCAGAGAAAGTGCAATCCGGGATCGTCGTTGCGGTCGTCGGGATCGCGCTCCCAGTTGCGCGGCAGCCCGATGGCACTTGGCGCTTCTTCAAAGCCCCGGTCGCGGATCAATTCAGCGGTTAGTCCGCGCTTCACGCCCTCGAACATGAATTCGTCGAATTGGCCGTAGAGCATCGGGCTGACGCTTCCCTCGACGCGCTCCGCATCTATGACCACGGTGGCAGCGGCCACGCCAGACTGGGCTTGAGCAAGATGCGCGGACGAAATGAGGCAACTCCCGCATAACAATAGCTCAACCAGGACTTTCGGAATTTTCTTGCCTCTGAGCATCTCCGCCTGATTCAAGAGTTTTCTTCGTTGAAAGTCATCGTGCGTTGGAAAGAATGTCCAAGAGCGCGGTGTCCATTCCTTGTTCATTGCTGTGTTTGCTTTAAGGTGACGACACGAACCGAACTCCAATTGTTTTCCGATGAACCAAAGCCGTAGAGCATCACCCAGAATTCAGTCGGCAGGTTTTTCACGGTCTTTTGCAGCCCCATCTGCCCGTTTAGCATGAATAGAAATTCATCACCACGGCGGACAATTCCCAGAGTTGGGTTTGGAATTTTAGTAGCCAGCTTGCGGTTGTCGATGCGTTCGGCCTGCCCGTTTACCACCGCCCACGCCTCGAATGTCCCTTCGCTAGTGAAAATCCACTCCATCCGGTTTCGGCCGGAGTCTTCGAAGAGAATCGTAAGAACCGCAGTGCCCAGCGCCAACCCTCCTTGGCCCGGATCAGGCAGCGCTGGACCAACTTTCGCCAACGAGGCCTCGACGATGAATCGCGCCCCGCCGAATTTTTGCTGGGTGCGCACGCCCGAGCGCGCGCCACCGACTCCACGCATCCGCAATTGGCCGTTCTCAACCTTGAACGTGCCGCCGCTGCCCCCCTCGAACGTGAAGCGCTCCCATTTCGCCGTATCGAGCGAATCTCCCTCGAAGCCGGCAGTCCATTCCACGGTGGCCGGTTGGGCCTGCGAAGACGGCGGCATCCGCGCCAGGGATGTTGTTGCGGGCACCAGGGCCAATGCCGCACAAGTCGCGGCTGCTAGCCGCATGTAATCTCGCGCGCTTTTTTCCATGCAGATTCTCCGTTTTCAGTTCAGAAGCGAACGTCGGCAAGCCGGCGCACAATCTCCCGCCGCTCCCTTTCCGACTGCTCCTTTTCTTCGGTGCTTAGCTGTTCGAATTTCGCCATCGCCGCCTGAGCCGCTTCCTTCCTCTTCAGGCGCGAATAGACGCGGCCAAGCTGGTAATAGGCCTCCGCGATCTTTGGATCCGTTTGAATGACTCCTTCGAGTTCCCGTGCCGCGTCTTCAAACCGGTTGACGCGCAAGAAAAGTTTACCAAGCGCGAGGTGCGCTCGCTGAAATCCAGGGTCCAGGGCGAGGGCGCGTCTCAAATGTTTTTCCGTCCCGGCGTCATCCGGTGGATCCAGTTTCTCCAGGGCCTCGGACATCAAGTAATGAGTCACAGCCGCCTTTTCCTCAACAGTCAGCGCCTTCTGGTAAAAGTTCACCGCCTCGCGACTCTTTCCCAGATCCACCTCAATCATGCCCAGATAGGCATAGGCGGAAGCGAGATGCGGATCAAGCCGCAAACAATGCTCGAAGGCTTCCGCCGCCGCTTTGTTTTTGTTGTCTTGAAACTGCGCGAGACCCATCGCAAACCAGAGTTTTGAGGATTTCGGAAATTCTTCAAGCGCTTCCTTCAAGCGGATCACGGCTGCCTGCGGCGCATCGGTATCTGTCAGCAACATGGCGTAACGAAAGCGATAAGCTTCGTTTCTTGGATCGAGCTCAAGGGCGCGGCGCATGGCTGGGATGGCATTTTCGACGCGCCCGCTCGCTTCGTAGACTTCCACTAGTGCGACGTAAACCGGCGCAGCCTCCACTCCTCTTGCCACGGCGGATTCCAGGACACGCCCTGCTGCCGGTAGTTCGCCCTGCGTCTGATAGGCTCGCGCCAGCAAGACGAGGTCATTTACGTTCGAAGGATCGGCCCGCAGCGAAGCCTCCAGCTCCTGCGCGGCCTCTCTTGCGAGTCCTCCTTCGAGAAGGGCCGCCCCTAACTCGGGGCGCGCCGTTCTCGCGTTCACAAGCTCCGGCGGATCCTCCAAGCGTCCCGCGTAATCTCGATAGTCCGAAGCCGCCTGGGCGGCATCATGCAAACGCAACGAAATCACCACAAGAGCGCGAGCCGTCTCCGCGTCGGGAGCAATCGCGTGGGCACGCCGGAATAGAGTTCTCGCCTGGCGAAGACCTTCGGAAGTTGCGCTATCGAAGTGGATCTGGGCCAGATTCACTAGCGCCCCAGGCTGCTTGCCATCCAGGTGTAGAGATGCCTCAAATTCTGACGCGGCGCGCTGTTTGTGGCCAAGTTTCAAAAGAATTGCGCCGTGATTGTTATGAGCTTCCGGAGAGTTAGGTGCGGTGGCAACCGCGGCCGCAAACTCCCGTTCTGCTTCTTCGAGCTCGCCGGCATGGTCTGCGAGAATCCCCAGATAGGTCCGGGCTGCAAGATTCTTCGAATCGACAGACAGAGCGCGTCGAAACAAGATCTTCGCCGCCGCTGAATCACCACGATCCATCGCTGCTACGCCATCGGCAACCAGGCTGGTAACTTGTTTTTCATCATCGCGTGCCTTGTGCTGGCCCGCAGTAAGGCCCGGCACCACTGCAGAACTCCAACTCAGTGTCAGCATCAGGACAAGAGGCATGGCCCGGAGTCTCGAAAACTGCCGCATGGCTACCAAGCTATCGCACAACCAGACACCGGAGTACTAAATATCTTTTTCCGTCTCAAGCAGTGCCGGACTCGATCAGTAGATCAATTTCAGACCGAACTGGATGACGCGTGGATCGTAAACGTAAGGCACATTCACTACGCTCGATTTACCGAAGTTTCCGCCATCCCGGATGTCATTGTCCGGCTGAAAATAGCGATGCCGGTTGAACGCGTTGAAGAATTCTGTCCGGAATTCCAGCGTGAATCTCTCTGTCAGCGTCGTTTTCTTTAACAAGCTAAGATTCTCGCTGAAAAATGGTAGCGCATGCGCACTGGGTATCGTGGGCGGCGCATTCCCGAAGAACTTTTTTGGGTCGGCGTAGTAGCTCTGGTAGTTCGGTTGCGTCACGTCGGTCCCAGTAACCGCGCCGTTGTTAAACGGCTGCGGAACCGAAAAAGCTGCCGGGTTAATCAACTGGAAGATCGTCCCAGACGGGCTGTTTCCCGTCAGGATGGACTGCCCCGTTAGGTTTGGGCGAATGCTGCTGTAATAGCCGACCAGGTTCAGGAATTGATCAGTGTAAGCGCCCTCCGAATCGAACACAAAGGTCGGGAGTCCCGCCTGGTACCGATGGATCCCGCTGACTTGCCAACCTCCGACGAATTTGTTCGCAAGTTCGGAATGCGAAAGCAGCGGTTTGCCTTTCCCGAAGGGCAATTCGTAGAGGTAGTTAAATACTGCCACGTGCGGGGAATTGTTCGGCGATACCGTGCGCAAGGACCGGATGTCAAAGGGGTTCTGTACGACGTTGCCCACGGGATCGTCGGCCGCCCCCGCATCTCTTAGGTTTTCAGCGGCGTCGGTGATCAGCTTTGAGAAAGTGTAGGAGAATCCGAATTGAAAGCCCTTGGAGAAATGCCGGTCAACTTTTACCTGCAAAGCATTATATAGTCCGACGCCCTCACTCCCCAGTTGCTCGTTTATCCGCCCATACTGTGGGAAGGGACGTAGCGCCTGGGCCACCGTGCCGTTAAACCCTGGGTATACCGCGGAAGGGCTGCTTGGGAGCGTGACACCCACGCTTTGCGCATAAGCCACCTCCGCAGGATTTGCGAGGGCGTTCGCCAAGGGTTCCGTCAACAACGGAAAGCCTAGTTTCAGGTCATTCAGGGGCATAGCATTGAGCCGTCGGAAGTTTGATCGTAACCTCGTGCCGTGACTTCCGATGTAGCCTACGGTGAGAGCAAAGTTGCCGGGGATCTCCCTCTGGTAGTCCAAACTATATTGGAGCGTCCGGCCCAGCTTGAAGTTGGGATCGAAGTAATCTACATCACTACCGATGAATTGGCCGTTTGGATCAGGCACGGGAGCAGCCGGATAGGTGGACAAAAACGCGGTTGATTGCCGGCCATTGGGCGTGAGCAGGCGGGTTGTGTTATAGCCCTCTAGACCCGATACGATGTCGCTGGACAAGAGTGGTGCGTAGTAGAGCCCGATTCCGCCGCGCACAACGCTCCTGTTGTTGATCGAGTAAGCGAATCCCAGGCGCGGCCCAAAGTCACTATAGTCCGGCTTGACGAGTCCGCGGTTAGCAGCTTGCAATCCTCCCTGACCACCCGCCCCAACGAGCGCACCCAATCGTGCTCCGCCGATTTGTGGATCGGGGTTGGGAACCGTCGGGCCGAAGCCGCGCATCTTGTTATGGGCCTCAACACGCGGATAGGGTATCTCGTAACGCACACCAATGTTCAGCGTTAACCTTGGCGTGACCTTGATATCGTCGTTGGCGAAGAATGCTGGCGCGAAGTAGCGCCACGCCGGTTTGACCGAATGAATGTTAACGAACGAAAACTCGCTCGCCCCGGTAATCAGGCTTGCGATGGGCCAGCCGCCTCCGCCTGCAAAATTATTCGGTCCCACGTCGGAGCCAGTCTGATCTCCCCGGAAGTTGAACGTTCCTCCGGGATCGATCAGTTGCGTCACATTGAGTTGCTGCCACTTGAAAGCGCCTCCGAATTTGAGCGTGTGCTTGCCCTTTACCCACGTGGCGCTGTCGCTGATTTCCACGGTGTTGTCTGGCAGGTGATCCGTAAAGAATGTAGAGCCGATATTCTGCGCCGCGCGCGGATCTGCCGAAGTCTCGATCGGTCCGTAACCAGGAAAGCCCGCTCGGGGAAACGCGGCGTTCTGCGTCGCATTCGCCGGAAGGCCTAGTTCAACGGAGGGAATGTGCCCCACGCCTGTATTCATGTTAGCCACGTCGAAACGGCTCCACGACAGATTCAGGTGGTTCAAGATAGTTGGCGAGATGACGTAGTCATATTGCGCGCGGGCGAAATGCGACTTAAAGATCTGGTGCCAGACGTCCTGCGCGATGAACGGTAACGGGAACCTCGGGAAGCCCCCCTTCATCGTGTCCTGCGCACGGTACGTATAGCTCCCCGAAAGATGCTGCTTGTCGGTTATGACCTGATCGATTTTGCCCACATAGCTGTTCATTGAGGTCGGTATGGTCGATGACGCAAGATAGTTATGAAATACTCCGTTGCTGGTCGGCGTCGGAAAGTGACCTAAGATCGCCTTGCCTACTGGATCGATTATTGAATTGCCCGTGTTAGGATTGGTGTAAAGATCAAGCCTATTCCCCGGAATCGGGGTTGTTCGTTGATTTGGGGCGAGCGTCGGGTCGTAGATTAGCACTGGCCCGCCAAAGAAACTGAGCACATAGGGGTCTGTAAGCAATTCCGAAAAATCTCCGGTACGCATTTTGGCAGTAGGAACGGTCACCCGGACGTTTTCACCTTGCGTAAACCGGTAACCCTCATAGTTGAAAAAGAAGAAGGTGCGATTCGTCCCCTTGTACAGCTTGGGAATCCAGATCGGCCCTCCCAGGTTGAACCCAAAATCGTTTTCCCGGTCCAGGTTGCGGGGTAGTTTGCTTGCATTGTTGATGAAGCTGTTCGCGTTTAGATCTGTGTTCCTCAATAGGTCGTAGGTTTCGCCATGATAGGCGTTTCCACCGGATTTGAGCGTGAAATTCACAACCCCGCCTGACGAACTTCCGAATTCCGCCGAATAGCTGCTTGTGCTGATGGTGAATTCCTGGAACGCGTCCGGACCCGGGGCCACTTCAGAGAAGAAGGTTCCGTTCTGCGCGCGTTGCGTGCCCGCGCCGTCGATAAGGATGCTGGTCCCCAGGCCCTGTCCGCCGTTCACTCGAAAATTTGACGCATCGGTGCCCCGACCGCCCGGAGCACCTGAACCTGCGCCGAATCCCGCACCGTTAGCCGAAGTGACGCTGCTGTCCAGAAAAATAAACGAAAGCGGGGTTCGCCCTCCAAATTCCGCACTAACCTGCAAGGGCAACTCCCGCACCTGCTTTTCTGTAACGTTGGTTTGCTCCACCGCGCTTTCCGATTGAAGCAAGGGCGCATCGCTCGTCACCGTGATTGATTCGCCTCTCACCCCGACAACCAAGTGGAAGTCCACGCGCAAGGTTTCCTGCACTGGAAGGGTCACGCTTTGTGTTTCTACCTTGAATCCCGAAACGTCGACCGTGATTTTGTAGGGCGCCGCTGGCAGCTCTACAAACGTATAGCTCCCTGATGCTGAGGTCGCCGCTGTGCGGATCGCGCCGGTATTGACGTTGGTAGCCATGACAGTCGCATCGGCCACAACGGCTCCCGAAGGGTCGGTGACTGTGCCCGTGATGGTGCCACGATCGCTCTGAGCAAAGCTTGTCAGCGCGGTTGCGCAAATCACAAGCGGCAGGATCCACCCCATTCTCAAAAGTTGGCTTGTCTTCATACCTCACCCCGAGACCTCTCCCCGCCAGTTGAAATGGGGGCAGAAGTTAGTTGGCAAGCTGCGCCTGCAGAGCGCCTGATGACCCTTGACCCCTGAATGTAATCGCTTACATTCCCCCAAAACTGTCGGAGAACGTACTCTTCGCGATATAGTTTGTCAAGCATTTTTGTGATAAAAGCTAGGTGTGATGCGGGCAGAAAACCAATTGCTTCCGTATTCCGGTGCACCACTTTGGCTTGGGGGCCCCCGAAGGAAATGAACATCAAGCAAGTAGCGAAAAAGGCTAGAGTCTCAACGGCGACTGTTTCACGCATCATCAATGATTCATCGCTCGTGAGCCCCGAGACGGCGCGGCGGGTCTGGCGGACAATCCGTAAGCTCAACTATCATCCGGATAGCCAGGCACGAAGCCTTGTCTCTGGCCGTAGTCGCATTCTCGGTCTCATTATTTCTGATATCACGAACCCTTTTTTTCCGGAATTAGTGAAAGGGTTTGAAAATCTGGCCCTGCAGAATAACTACGAAGTCGTTCTCACCAACACAAACTACGATCCTGCCCGTATGGCCACTTGCGTCCGCCGCCTGCTAGAACGCAGGGCAGAGGGTGTAGCCATCATGACTTCCGAAATGGATCCGGAGCTGATCGACGAACTGGCCCGCCGCGGTATTCCGATCGTCTTCCTCGATGTGGGAAGGGTTCGCGACCGCATCAGCAATATCCGTGTGGATTATGCGCAGGGCATTCGCGAAGCGGTCGAACATCTTATTACCGTGGGACATCGCCGCATCGGATTTATCAGCGGGCCGATGAATTTGAAATCCGCACGCACACGCAAGTCCGCATTTCTAAAATGCTGGAACGCGTACGGCCTTGTGGGGGACAGCGGTCTAATGGTAGAGGGCAACCACAAAATCGACGGCGGCGAATTGGCCATGTTTCGTCTTCTGCAATTGAAGCAACGGCCCACGGCGGTTCTTGCTTCGAATGATCTCAGTGCCATAGGGGCTTTTCGAGCCATCCGTCTCGCGGGCCTGCGCATTCCCGGGGACATCTCCGTCGTTGGTTTCGACGATATTGATTTTGGCCAGTTCACGCATCCACCCCTCGCCACCATACGGCTCTCGCGCACGGAGCTGGGCGGGAAGGCGTTCAATGCCCTGTTCCGAATTCTTCGTGGAGACTCGAAAGAAGGCGAGGAGTATAACGTCGAGACCCATTTTGTTGTTCGCGAGTCGACTGGTCCGGCTCCCAATATCGGCCACTAAACACAATGACGCTTCTTCCGGACTACGTCAGGGCTTGCGCGCCACAATTTTCGGCTCGGTAATTTGTTAGAATCTGGTTGGCCGTGACGTTTTCGACTCGCTGCAGCACGCCGCTCGGCCCCCGGATTTCCACGTATTTTGCCGAGTGCCGTCGGCGAGGACTGATGCTTGAAGTGAATTCCTAACCCTTGACGTCGACAAACTTGACGGTAGGAGCCACAGGTTCCTTGTGCGCTGGGCTCGGAAACAGAGCGGACGGGAATTTGCGGCTTTGGCAAAGGCATGCACATCAGGAATTGCCAAAATAGCCAGAACGCCGTGCTCATGCTGATTTCAGCCTGGTGACAGCTCATTTCATCATTCCCTGACATGCCTTCCTTGTGTAAACGATTACAATAATATTTCATGTTCCTGGGCGAGTCGGACCTCGGTCGTTATTCAGAGAAAGTTACATCCCATACAGGGCGAGTGCCCGCTCGGCGCGTCCAAGGTCAAAATGGTGGGTGTGCAGAATCTCGAGGTAACCCAGCTTATCACCCATACATAGCTTGTGGTCTGCTTGAAGCTTGTAGCCGTGGCAGCTCCCGCAGATGCACTGAAGGTTTTCACGACGGTCGGGATTCCCAACTCTTAATCGCCGGATAAGCCTCGCCGGCACGATGTGATCAACATGGCGCCTGATTCCTGCCTGCTTGAAATCCACTCCGCACGTCTCAACCTCACACTTCCCCCGCAGGGCTGGTGTCCGCCGATTCCCCCATCCCTTCCGCAAGGGGCGACGCCCCGGCCACTTCCGATCCACCCGGCTCCATCGTACTGGCATCTCCTGCGTACTGAAGCGAGACCCGCAGTAAAGGCATCGTCGGTGGCGATACGAACTGTGACCTCGATAAACCGTCTTAAGCACTTCTGTTCGTCGGTCTCCGCAATATGGACGACGCATCGTGGGTTTCCCCTTTCGGTGGACCGAGGGCCACATCCGACGGTAAAAGCTCTGTGTTGGTCGATTGGAATCCCGGGGGAATCGCGGCGTACTGGTGAAAATGAGGAACTAATCGTGACGGACGGGGAATGCTGGTCGGCTATATGTGGAGCTTGATAGTCTCTAGCGCGGAAGGTCTTCGGCAGAAATTCCTGTCAAAATGCTATGGGGTTGTTTCCTTGTATAGTGCACCAGCGCATCCATCCGCTTATCCGAAGCAGAGAAACTTGACGGTACTGTCCCGTTCGTTGGCAGATCGGAGAATGTTTTGTGAAAGCGGTCATACGGGCTTTGGAGGTGCCGCGCAGCTTCGTTGACTTGCCCTACGTCGCAACGTAACATGGCGACGTCATGGCGGATTCCGATTCACTCATCGGGCGGACCGTCTCCCACCATCGCATTATTGAAAAGCCGTGCGGTGGCGCCATGGGCGTGTTCCATGAGGCCGAGGACACCCGCCTCGACTGCTTTGTCGATCTTAAGTTCATGCCCGAAGACTTAGCCCAAGACCGCCAGGCTCTGGCGCGATTCCGGGTTACCGCCCCTTCTGTCAAAGCCCTATCTTAGGAAGGTTGTCATGCCAAATAAATTACAGACGTCTTTTTTCGGGTTGTCCGTCTCGATTTTCTTTGCAGCTGTCCTCTGGTTCCTTGCCACCCCGGAGCTGGCGGCACAGTCCGCCAATCAGTACGCGCTCTTGCGCAAGCCGACAGTAAGCAAAACGCAGATTGCGTTCAGCTACGGCGGCGACCTGTGGGTCGTGGACCGCAGTGGCGGCGATGCCAAGCGCCTCACCAGCGATGTCGGCATTGAGATCGACCCCGTGTTTTCCCCCGATGGCACAATGATCGCCTTCACGGGTGAATACGACGGCAATGAAGATGTGTACGTAGTGCCCGCGGCTGGCGGCATCCCGAAAAGGCTGACCACGCACCCTGATCCGGACCAGGTGGTGGGCTGGACGCGCGATGGCAATGGCGTCCTGTTCCGGTCGACCCGGGGGTCGTATGCGGCCCGCTACGCGCAGCTCTATACGGTGGGTGTTTCCGGCGGCTTGCCCCAGGTGCTTCCGCTGCCGATGGCGTTCGAGGGTTCTTACTCGCCGGACAGCTCCCACCTGGCATATGTGCCGTTCACGAACTTCAGGGAACAGTGGAACTTCTATCGAGGCCTGAAACACTATCGCGGCGGCACCGCTTCTCCGGTGTGGATTGCCAAGCTTTCCGATTCGAGCGTGGACAAGGTGCCGCGCAAGGATTCCAACGATTCCACACCGATGTGGATGGGCGACAGGGTTTACTTCCTTTCCGACCGGGACGGACCCGTGAATCTGTATGTCTACGACACCAAATCAAAACAGGTCAGCGCTGCCCTGTCGAGCAACGGAGTGGACATCAAGTCGGCTTCGGCGGGGCCGGACGCCATTGTCTACGAACAGTTCGGTTCGATTCATCTGTTCGATCCGGCAACGGGCAAAGAGCATACGGTTTCCATCCAAGTCACTGGCGATTTTCCGGCAGTGCGACCGCACTACGTGAAGGTCGGGGACAAAATCGAGAACGCGAACATTTCCCCGACAGGCGCGCGGGCCGTGTTTGAAGCGCATGGAGAGATTCTGACCGTGCCGGTGGAGCACGGTGACATCCGCAACCTGACCAACACAGTGGGGACAGCCGAGCGCGATCCCGCGTGGTCACCCGATGGAAAATGGATTGCCTATTTCTCCGATGAGTCCGGGGAATACGCACTGCACCTGCGCCAGCAGGATGGTCTGGGTGAGGTGAAGAAAATCAAGCTCGGCAATCCGCCGTCGTTTTACTACTCGCCGACCTGGTCGCCCGACAGCAAGATAATTGTGTACAGCGACAAGCGGCTGAACCTCTGGTATCTAGACATCGAGGCCG
>WNFT01002916.1_pt1 | contig 14717 bp, 18 predicted proteins | sample 5400191 | NCBI WGS metagenome assembly WNFT01 (sample SAMN13153359, study PRJNA577476) | soil metagenome | isolation source: 80 cm saprolite under Madrone tree | place: USA:California | collected 2016-06-14 | reverse complement strand
GGACTCGATCAGCCCCGACCCGGCGACGAAGGACGTGCTCGCCCGCTGGGCCGACGTGCTCACGAAGCTCGAATCGGACCCGATGCAGCTCTCGCGCGAGCTCGACTGGGTGATCAAGAAGGCGTGGATCGACAAGTTCATGGACCGCGACCGGCTCTCGTGGCGCGACCCGAAGGTTTCGTTGCTCGACCTCCAGTACCACGACATCCGGCCCGAGAGAGGCGTCTACTACCGGCTTGCGCTCAACGATCAGGTGGACCGGATCACCGACGACGAGACGATCGAGCAGGCCAAGAGCGTGCCGCCGCAGACGACACGCGCCCGCCTGCGCGGCGAGTTCATCCGTCAGGCCAACCTGAAGGGCAAGGACTACCGCGTGGACTGGATCTACCTGAAGCTGAACGACCCGGAACGCGAGACGATCCTCTGCAAAGACCCGTTCCAGTCCCACGACGAGCGGATCGAGCGCCTCATCCGATCGTTCTAGCGGCAGCTTCTCAATCGTAGTCACGCAACCCTCGGATTCGTCGGCGCCACGGCCTTGGGACCAGCAGCCGCCGGCCCAGAATCCTTGCGCGGTGAAGAACCCGTGCGCCGCAGCAGCGACGATCGACCCGACGCTGATCACACGTCCCGCCAACACCAGGCTCGGCGCTGGCGATCGCCCGGAACTGATCAAGGAAGGTGAACAGCTCTGAAAGAGTACGAAACTCAGAGTCATCGAATGACCCTTCTCGCCGACCTCGAAGAGTTCATCCACGACCACCGCCCGCACGGCACACTGACCGGGGACGCGACGGAGCCTACCTGGAACGGCTACCTGCTTAGCGTGACGTGCCCGTGCGGCGTGGTGTTCGAGCGGTGGGTGACGCCGCATGATGGGGCCGTCGAGTTGCTGCTCGCGAACCTCCGTGCGGGTCGGAGTTGAAGACTTAGGCGCTCTTCAGCGCTGCTGGTGGCCGTAGCCCTGCTTGCTGCCACTTCTCTGTATGCCCGGGCGGGCAGGAGCCGAGGTAGCATTGGGGCCAAGGGCGGAGATGCGCCCCGCAGCGCTGAAGAAGCGGGCCCCATGCCAAATCAGTTTGCCATCGTAAGTGCCTGGGCCGGATTCGTCGTGGTCCTCTTGTACGCGAATCTATTCGAGTATGCATTCCATCGCTGGCTGATGCACCGGCTCCATCGGTACATCTCACAGCCCTACGAGACGCACGTCCGCCTCCATCACCGCATCTTCGGCGGCGATCAGCGTTACCACGTCCTGCGCGTCGAGCATCGCAGCTTCATCCTCTTTGAGTGTGGGGGGCGCCGGTGATTGTGGGCCTCCATGCTCCAGTCCTTTGGAGGGTGCAGGCCGCAAGCGGCTGGCCCTTCTTCTGGCCCGGCCTCGTCGCGCTCGCCTCGTATTACGGGCTCTACGAATACCTGCATTGGTGCATGCATAACCCGGTGGGCCGTCGCATCGAGCGGACCGGGATCTTTCGCTATCTCGACGCCAACCACCGGCTCCACCATGCCTGCTGGCGCCTCAACTTCAACGTGGTGTGTCCCCTCGCGGACATAGTCCTCGGGACCTATCGGGCGAGGTCTGCTCCTGGCAGCCCACGGCTCTTCGACAACTCTCATCTTCCGTCCTTGCCAAGCGAGCGCTCGTTGAGAAGAAGTTTTGAGATCCTCCGACAGACGAGCTTCGGATTCACTCAGGACCGACTCTTACACATTCAAGCTCTGATTAAGAGGCCAAACTTCGAAGGAACGCGAGATCACACGGATGCACTTACCCGCAACAACTCGAACTCTGGCCGGTGGCGACAGCTGCGCGGCGGCTTTTCAGCGCGCCGTGTTCGGATCAGCGGTCAGCTCAATTTCGCGGGCCGGTAAGTCGGCAAGATCGCCGGGTACCAGATGCGCAGCCAGCCCATCGAGGTCACACTGGCGACGCTGCTGGCCGCAAAAGCCGCCGGCGTCGGGGCCATCATGTTCACCTCGGACAACTTTAATAAGTACCCTAAAGCGGCGGACCCCCTCGAGGCCATGATCGAGGAGCGGATCCGGCAGGCCCCGTCCCGACCGACGCGCCGTTAACGCGGTCCGGCTGGAAAGAAGGTGGGTCGCCACGGGTGTAGACGCGCCCAGTCCGCCGTAGCTACCGCCTCCTCGTCGTACTCGAAAACGTCCCGACGTGGGAATCCGACTGGTACTACCTGTTGCCCTAGAGAAAGCTTCTGATACCCCGACTCGTCCGTTACGTACACAGCGTCCTCATCGAAGTCCCAGAGGCGCCTCACGTGATACTGTCTTTTAATATCTCGTACTATAACGTTATTTCCTCTTTGAGTTGGCATGGCAATCTTCATTAGTAGTTAGGCATCGCAAACGGAGGCTAGACGATTCGCGACACCTCCGATAATGCCTACCATCGGGTTGCCGAAGAATCGGCGAAGCCCCGTGTACTGCCCGACGCTCACGAGACTCACCATAGCGCCTTCCATTCAGCTCGCCTGCGCCGCCTTGCGAGCGAGGCTAAACGTCTAGATCGCCGATGGCCTGGATTGGTTCATCAATATGCGCCCTGAGCACCTTCTCGACGGCGTCCAGCGTCGATGGTTCGTCGCATTCGAGACGGCCGACAACTTCTCGCCCCCCGTGCTCGATGACGAGTGACAGGCGCTTGGCTATCCTCCTCACGCCCTTGAGCACGCCATCACCGGGGCGCACGAAGGTAGTGCCAACATCCGCCAGCACTTGCGGCGGCCACACCGAAAGGACGGCCTTGCCAGATGTGCGTTTCAGGTCGTGAATCTTCATGCAGCGCTCCTTCGGTGATGGGTGGACTGGACGTTGACCACGCCTTCGATGACTGCAGCTCCCGACGGCCCGTGAAGGCGGCGCCAAGGAACCCTGCCGCGTGCGCGGCAACCTGTCTACCGACGCGAGCCGGGGTACCGCCGACTGCTACGTGGCGCGTCCAGCCCGAGCGGACTCTACGCCTTTTTCTTCCAGTGGCGCCTTGCGGTCGATGTTGCGAGGCGGGCTGAACGGTGACCACGTTTTTATCGTTCGCCAAACGATGACGGAACGTCAGGAGACCTCGACGGCCGCGCAGAACTCATCCTCGCGCTCGGCGGGCAGGAGCCGGGGCGGAATGCGGCCCCGGTGCAGCAGATCGCACATGCGCCGGTTGTTCTCGGCCCAGCCGCCACCGCCGCCCCTCGCGTGGTGGGCGCACAACGCGCCGCCGCCGGGGACGATCTCGACGTCGCCGCGAGAGATCTCGTCACCGCACGCCGCGCAGAGGCTCATCGCTCTACAGCCCGTGGTGATTTTACCCGGGATTTGGGATATGGACTCATGCTCTCCTTCGTCTCATACTGCCGAGTGGCGAGGTAACGCTCTATCCGCCATTGCTGCGCCTCGCAACAGGTGACAAGGGTCCTTCTCGCGGCGCCCGCTGCGCTTATCCCTCATCCTCGGAAGGCTGGCCGGACAACACCACGCTCGTCGGAGACAAGTGACCTGAACCAAGTCGACCTCGACCTCCAATCCGAGGATTTTTGATATCGGTAATTGCAGGCCCCCAGCCCGCTCGGCACCGCCGTCGGGGGCGTTGTAGGCGGCGAAGGAGCCCGTGACGCCGAGGACGAGATCTGTGCCGGCGAGTGACGTGCTCAGGCCTTCGCCGTTTCGCCTTCTTCCTTCACGCGGTATTCTACCTTGGCAGCGGCGATCTCCTCGAGGGCCGCGCACGTCGGCTTATTGTGCTTGCTCACCACACGGGCGGCGCCGCGGTTGATCTGATGGGCGCGCTTCGAGGCGAGCACCACGAGCATGTAGCGGTTCGACATCTTGTTGAGCGCCTTCTCCAGCGACGGAAACGCCATCAGTTAACCGGGTTTTCCAATACGGACCCATTTCTGCCGTCTGCCGTGGCGTTGAACGGGGGATCACCCTGTCGCTCAGCTCGTTCATCCTTTCCGGAAGTCATTCGCGCGACGCATGGACCGTGTGCGACCCCGTGCTTCGGAGTTTGCTTGCCCCGACCGTCCCTTTCAGAGACCCCCCCGCTGATTCCGAGACTCCTCGCCCTCGCTCTGTGTATGTCCTCTCCATCAGGTCGAATGCCAGTGAGTCGGTTGATGCGCCCGAGAATCTGCCGAAAGAGAGTCCGCGTCAAGGAGCTTTCGGCGAGCTGCAGGATGAAGTACCGGGCGTGTCGGATCAGGCGCCCGCGGGTCTTGAAGGGCCGTTGCTGGAGGCTCGTCAGGGACCAGCTCTCGATCGGAGAGGGCAGGACCAGCCGGCGCAACAGATTGCCGAGGTTATAGGCGATGACGCCCAAGAGCAGCCGGACCTCGTTGGCCCGGAACCGATGACAGGAGAGGCGCGTCGAGTGGGTGGCTTCTTTGCCCTCCTTGATCCACTGCTCCGCCGTCCCGCGCTGATTGTAGAAGCGGACGACGGCGCGGTTCGTGCCGGTCAAGGTGGTGACGATGAAGCCCACCCGCGGAAAGAGTTCCCCGAGATGATGCTCGATCTTGGCGATCACCCGCCGCGGCCGGTCCCAGGACGCGGTCCGATACTGAAAGCTCCGGTAGCGCACCAGCGGGGTGTGGCTCGGTCTGCCGCGCGGCCGGGTGAGCAAGTCCTCGATGGCCCTCGCGTCCCGCCTTGTGCCACGCATGAGCGGGAGCTGTCGTGTGTTCGGACAATCCCGCCGGCTGAGGACCTCGGCCCCAGGTTGGTTTCGAAAGGCCTCACCCCCGCCAGCGGGTCCATCCGGAAAGCGAGCGTACACGAGCTGTCGAATCCGAATTACCGCGAGCCTTTCTCCGAACATACCCTGTGGGCACTAACTCCCTGTCAGCACAGAAATGTTCGCGTTTGCCTGGCCTACGCACGCGGTCGGGTGTATGGTGGCGGCGATTTGCCAGGATGCGAAAGAGAGGGTCCTGGCGAAGGTGGCAAGGAGGCGTCCGATGGGCTTGGTCCCGATGGTGGTCGAGCAGACGCCGCGCGGCGAGCGGGCGTTCGACATCTTTTCCAGGCTTCTCAAGGCGCGGATCATCTTCCTCCCGACCGACATCGAGGACGAGATCGCCAACCTGGTCATCGCCCAGATGCTCTTCCTCGAGGCCGAAGATCCGGACAAGGACATCAACCTCTACATCAACTCGCCCGGCGGGTCGGTGACGGCCGGCATGGCCATTTACGACACGATGCAGTACGTCAAGCCCGCCATCTCCACGATCTGCATGGGGCAGGCGGCCTCCCTGGGCGCGCTGCTGCTGGCAGCCGGTGCCAAGGGCAAGCGGTTCGCCCTGCCCCATGCGCGGATCATGCTCCACCAGCCGCTGGGCGGCGTGCAGGGGCAGGCCACCGACATCGACATCCAGGCCAAGGAGATCCTCCGGATGCGCGAGGAGCTGAACCGCATTCTGGCCCACCACACCGGCCAGTCCATGGAGAAGATCCAGCGGGACACCGACCGCGATTTCTTCATGACCGCCGAGCAGGCGAAGGAGTACCGGATCGTGGACGAGGTGATCTCCTCCCTGCCGACCACGCGACCTGACCCCGATGGGGCCGTGACGGCGGGGCGCGCTGCCGTGTAGCAATCAGCATTTCCAGCCCCGATTGGAATCAAGACCGTGATGCCCAAGACTGTCCGGGGGTCTTCTTGCCCGTGCTGTTGACTCAACACCGCATCCCGCGAGACGTGCGACAGTCAGGGCATCGGTCGCGATCACCTCACGATTCGCGCCGACCGCGCGCATCCAGAACGACCGCCCGCATCGCCGTCAGCACCCTGTTAGGCGCGTTTGTCCTTGCCCATACCCGTCCAGATGGCTACGCTCGGGCCACTCTTCCTCGGTGGACACCCCAAACCGGGCCGTTGTGGCGGCCCCTTGCGCGAGGGTCGCTGGACACGCTGTGGCTGGAGGAAACCGCTATGGTAGTGTACGCGTTCGACGTGGATGAAACACTGGAGGTCAGCAAGGGTCCTGTGAAGCTGTTCGATCTCGTCAAGCTGCGCGAGCACGGCCATATCGTCGGCCTCTGTGGGAATTGGGCGATGGTGACGCTGCACTGTCCGGACTGGCACCACATCTGCTCGTTCGTGGGGCCATGCGGCATCGAGAAGCACGACTTCTTGCGACAGCTGCAGCAATACATTCCGGGGCATGACTACGTGATGGTCGGCAACATCCTCGGCATTTCCGGTGCGAGCGACGACCGGGGCGCTGCGGAGCGCGCAGGCTGGCGCTTCATCCAAGAAAGCGAGTTCGCCAAAGGAGTGCGATGAATGGGTGCGCCTGCGGATCACCCTTTGTGCGGGATGCAGGCGATCTCCCGCCTGTCACCGAAGATGACAGCTCCATAGGCCGGGCTCCGCATGCCGAGCGCCGAGTGCGGCGCGCGCGTGTTGTAGTCGTCGATCCAGGGCCCCAGTAGGCGAGCACCGTTTCGGCATCATGCAGCTCCGCGCCGTCCCCGTAGTCCCGCTTGAAGGTTTTCACGAACGGCCTCGGCCAGGCCGTTGCTCGGCGGGCTGTACGCGGGCGTTGTGATCGGCACCAGGCCAACCTCGTGGACGTAGAGCACACTGGCCGTCGCCGTGTCCTGCGGGCCGTTGTCACTGAGCCACTGCACCACGTGCGGGGCCTTCAGCGTCGTCGCGCTACCTCGGCGAACCGCTTCCAGTTGCGGATCACGCTGGGCGCGATGTCGAGCTCACGGCTGAGCTCGGCCACCGTCTTCTCGCCCGTCACGATCCGCGGGACTGTCGTCCGTTTGAACTCGGTGCTAAAGGCGCCCGTCTGCCTTCCGAGGTACGTTGCCCATGGGGCCTCCCGCCGCATGTTACGTCGTGCGAAAATGGAGAGGGTCTTTGAGGTTTTGCAGCTCCCGGTAATAATAGAGAGGCGTCGGCCGCTTTCGCCCGAGTCTCAGTTTCTTCAGAAACGCGATTTCCTCCTCGGTCGCATCGCCGCTGAGGCGAGTATCTTGAAGGAAGTCTTTGAGCCCCGGCTCTTCATCGAACGCTTCTTCGGGTTCCCGCTCAACAAACCCAAATTTCTTCGGGGGTCCCGGAGCCAGTCGGCGGTCTAAGACAATTTCCATGTCAAACGTCGCGAGGTCGATGCCCCAGGATTCAATGAGCGGATCCAAGAAGGCGACACAGTGCTCAATCGACAGGTTGAAGATATCCGTATCTAGGAACTCGAGCACCGTGACCCGCATCTGTTCGTAACTTCGGTCGCTGAGTCGAGCCACCGTGCGGAGCCAGTGCTCACTCTCCAATTCTTCTTTGACAACTCTCTTGACCACGTCGAGAAGCTTCTGTGTGACGAGGCGTTCGAGTTCGCCGAAGGCCTGCTTTTCAAAAATGGCGTGTATTTCCATTCGCGTGTCGGGGTTGTATTTGCGAAGAATCAATTCTCGAACTTCTTTAAACAAGGGTGTGAGCGGGTCTCCCAATCTTCGCTTCAGTTCCTCCTCACGCTGACGGGTGGCCAGCTTCGAGAGCTCACCGTGCGGGAACCTCAAAAAGGTTTCCATCTTGTCGTAAATGTCCGTCCGGTTCGGTGCAGGGGGCGCTTTTTTGCGAGTCAGCAACTGTGAAATGTAGGACTCCGTCACTTGGGCGGCGATTGCCAGAGCTCTCTGCTCCACCCCCAATTCTTCTAGCCGCTGCCGGATCACTAAAGGAACGTCCATCCCGAGCTTCCTCCTTGGTTAACTTAATCTGATTAAGTATTGACCTGATTGCTATCAATATCAAATTCTTCTTGACAACCCGAGTTAATACACCTACGGTGGTTAACGGCGAGGGCGATTCTGCTCAGTCTCCAGGCAATCTGAACTAAGTCTGGTTATCTGGAATACGCTTCTCTTAGTCACCAAGGGGGTCGACATGTTTGCTCGTACCGTTCGCATGCAGCTGAAGCCCAACAGCGTCCCGACGTTTACCCAACTGGTAGAGAAGGAAGTCATTCCCCTCCTTCGGAAACAGCAAGGCTTCAAGGATGAAATCGCGTTCGTCCCCTCGGATGGAAAGGAAGCGGTCGCAATCAGCCTGTGGGAGCAGAAGGAGAACGCGGAAGCGTATCACCGCGGAGCCTATCCCGAAGCGCTGAAGGCCATGGCGAGCGTGGTTGAAGGAACTCCTCAGGTCCAAACCTCTGAGGTTTCCAACTCGACCTGGCACAAGATCGCCGCCGCACGGTAAGCAGTCCGAAGCCGACAGGTCTTTGGGTGGGGACGGACAGGTCCGCCCCCACCATCGACTGATGATTCGAGCCCGCGGCGGCCACGGCTGGAGCCAGGCGCGCAGCCAGAGGGACCTAGCAAATGGATGAGTGGTGGAGCGAGATCGACGACGCGGTGGTCGCCTGTCTCAGTGAGATCGGTGGGACGAGCCCTGACGAAATCGGGCGCCGGCTCGGTATGTCGGAAGAGGCGGCGGTCTCGATACTGGGCTTGCTCGCCCAGCAGGGTCGAGTCCGCATCGCGCGCGTCGAGGCCGTACAGGGTGCTGCTCACCCCCAGGAGAGCGGCAATGTCGATCGGCGGAGGCAAGTAGGCCGGTGACCGATCGTTCTCTCCTCGAGTCACCTCCAACCCGGGCGCGGAGCCTGAAGGGTCGTCCTTTGGGCATGGGCAACTCCCTGATGCTCCCCGAGCTTTCAAGGCTCAGCCTGTTGGAACCGGGGTCACGGTTCGTCACCGCATTGGGAGAACGGCGGCGACCGATGACCGGCCTCAATGAGCTTCGGGAGCAGGGCAGGATCACCTGGATCGAAGAGGAGCACGGATGGATCGCGGCGCCGGAAGAAGTGATGAAAGCACTTTCGAATGATGGCTTCGAAGAATGCAAGCGCGAGATGACGACGAACCGGCGTGATTGGCAGCCGCCCGGCGGCATGTGGCAGGGCGTCGATCCGCGCACGAGATCCGTGGCGTCGGCGATCTGGGTGAACCGGCCGCTTTGGCAGCAAACCATAATGGCGGGCGGCGTGTGGCAAGCGGCGCGCACGAAATCCGCGGCTTCGCCTATCTGGGTGGACCGCCCCGCATGGGATCAAGCCGTCGTGTTCATTACTGTCGATGGGGAGTCTTTCAGAGGTGCCGAGGGCCATGATGACCTGCAGAGCCGAGGAGGTGCGACGCGCCCGGCGGCCTAAGTGGTCCCCGAGCCGTCCTCTCACTCACGTCGGGTGCCACGCGAGGCGCGCGATGCGCCGGAGGAGCTGCCTAAAGAGGCTCCGCATCAACTGGCTTTCGGCGGACTGGAGGATAAAGTACCGCGCATGCCGGATGAGGCGACCGCCGGTCTTGAAGAGCCGCTGCTGGAGGCTCGCCAGATCCTCGATCACCTTCGCTTCCTTCGGAGTGACGCGGAGTGACGCGAAAGTTGATTTATAGGAGCTTTTCTCGCCAACTTCTTGAGGGCGTGGCACCCATCGACTATAAGTGCTAGCGGAGTCCGGTGGGTTAGAGCGCTGGCCGAGGCTCGTCGAAATCCGAAGGGATCCAAAGGAGGGGCTCAGCCCATGAAGATTCGTCCGTTGCACGATCGGCTTCTGGTGGAGCGGCTCGAGGAGAAAGAGGTCAAGAAAGGCGGGATCATCATCCCGGACACGGCCAAAGAGAAGCCGCAGGAGGCGAAGGTGATCGCCGTCGGCAACGGCAAGGTCACCGACGAGGGCAAGAAGATCCCGCTCGACGTGAAGGCCGGGGACAAGATTCTGTTCGGGAAGTATTCCGGCTCCGAGGTGAAGCTCGATGACAAGGAGTACCTGATCATGCGCGAGGAAGACGTCCTCGCCATTCTCGAGTAAGGAGGGACGTGAGCGATGCCAAAGCAGCTCAAATTCGACGAGGACGCCCGGGCGGCGCTGCTCAGGGGCGTCAATATCATGGCGGAGGCCGTGAAGGCGACGCTCGGGCCGAAGGGCCGCAACGTCGTCATCGACAAGAAGTTCGGCAGCCCGACGATCACCAAAGACGGCGTCACCGTCGCCAAGGAGATCGAGCTCAAGGATCCCTACGAGAACATGGGCGCCCAGATGCTGAAGGAGGTCGCCTCCAAGACCTCCGACGTCGCGGGCGACGGCACGACCACCGCGGTCGTGCTCGCGCAAGCGATCTATCGGGAAGGGCTCAGGAACGTCACAGCGGGCGCCAACCCGATGGGACTCAAGCGCGGCATCGAGGCCGCCGTGGACGCCGTGACCGAGGAGCTAAAGAAAGTCTCGAAGTCCACCAAGGACAAGAAGGAGATCGCCCAGGTCGCGACGGTCGCCTCGAACAACGACAAGACGATCGGCAACCTGATCGCCGAGGCGATGGAGAAGGTGGGCAAGGACGGCGTCATCACGGTCGAGGAGTCGAAGTCGGCCGAGACGATCCTGGACGTGGTCGAGGGCATGCAGTTCGACCGCGGCTATCTCTCGCCCTACTTCGTCACCGACGCCGAGCGCATGGAGGTCGTGTTTGAGGATGCGCTCGTCCTCATCTACGAGAAGAAGATGAGCGTCATGAAGGACATGCTGCCGCTGCTCGAGCAGGTCGCCCGGGCCGGCAAGCCCCTCCTCATCATTGCCGAGGACATCGAGGGTGAGGCGCTGGCGACCCTGGTCGTCAACAAGCTCCGCGGGACGCTGCAGTGCGCCGCGGTGAAGGCGCCGGGCTTCGGCGACCGCCGCAAGGCCATGCTCGACGACATCGCGACCCTGACTGGCGGCAAGGCGATCACGGAGGACCTTGGGATCAAGCTGGAAAACATCAAGCTCGATGATCTCGGGAAGGCCAAGAAGGTGGTCGTGGACAAGGACAACACCACGCTCGTCGAGGGTGCGGGCAAGTCCAGCGCGATCGAGGGGCGCATCAAACAGATCCGCGCCCAAATCGACGAGACGACCAGCGACTACGACCGCGAGAAGCTGCAGGAGCGCCTGGCGAAGCTGGCGGGCGGCGTGGCGGTGATCAAGGTCGGCGCCGCGACCGAGACGGCGATCAAGGAGAAGAAGGCCCGGGTGGAGGACGCGCTGAACGCGACCCGCGCGGCGGTCGAGGAAGGCATCGTGCCGGGCGGCGGCGTGGCCCTGCTCCGCACGGCGAAGTCCATCGATAAGCTGAAGCTCGAGGGCGACGAGAAAGTCGGCGCGATGATCGTCAGGCGGGCGCTCGAGGAGCCCATCCGCCAGATCGTCGAGAACGCCGGTGCCGAGGGGAGCGTCATCGTCGAGAAGGTGAAGGCCGAGACGGTCGCGACCCGGGGCTTCGACGCCGAAACGCTGGAGTTCGTGGACATGCTCCACGCAGGGATCATCGATCCGACCAAGGTCGAGCGCGCGGCGCTGCAGAACGCGGCATCGATCGCCTCGCTCCTGCTGACGACCGAGGCGCTGATCACGGACATCCCGGAGGAGAAGTCGGCGGCCGCGCCTGCGATGCCGCACGGTGACATGTATTAGCGACGGGCGGGGCGGTAACCCTCTTGTGGGAGCTTTCGTTGCGGCCCGGGTCGAGTTGCGACCCGGGCCGCTTCACCTCCGGCGTCGGCGCGGCGGCAGAGTTCCGCCATCGAGATCTTGAGAGGGGGCGAAGCGGGGAAGGTCGGCATCTTTCTCCCGATCTCGGGCTGAGCGGGTGACGATGGCCTAGCCACGACGAAAGGACCAGGAGTTAAGGAGAAGGCATGGACCACCACCTCCGCGAGATTGCTGACTGTCTCGACGAGATCCTCCGGCTACAGTCTCGGGTAATGGACCTCAGCGAACAGGTCTCCGAGGCAGCTGGGATGAACCCTGGCGACCGTACCCTTCGAGGGAAGGTGACCGGGCTCTTTTTCGGCGTCCAGGCGTATCTGGAGGAGCTCAATCGCCTAGCCAAAGACACCGCTTGACTGGGCGCAGGTCTAGTCCGCTCGGTTCAGGTGTGTAGCGCTCCTGGCAGAGAACGATGGCCCACGAAGCAACCATGGAAAGAGCGGCCACCCCAGAGGGCATCGATGGTGATCGTGGGTGCGGGAAAGGCCACCTCATCGGCATCATGACCGAGTGCGGGGGCGACGCAGTGAAGCATGCAAAGCTCCTGCGGGAGCATGCCAGAGTTCTCGGCGAGCGGCTACCATGACGACCGTGATTTGCGATTCGGTGCTGCCCCGTCGGGCAGCATCCACAGCGTGCCAGTGAACCCCCGGGGGGCGGGCCGTCCTGTGCGGGTCTCTGGTCTCACGTGGCTGATCCTCGCCCTGGCCACCCTGGCCCTTCTGAGTACGGCCGGCCAGATCGTGGGGGTCTACACGGACTGGCTCTGGTTCCGCGAGGTGCAGTTCACGTCGGTCTTCGTCACCGTGCTCCAGACGCAGGTCCTCCTCGGGGTAGTCACCGGCGCCGCGTTCTTCCTGATCCTGTACGGCAACGTCACTCTTGCCCGGTGGCTCGCTACGCGCGAGGCCCTCGTGGTCGCGGACGACCTCCCCGGGCTGCCAAGTCCAGAGATCCTGAAACCGTACCTCGGCCGTCTGACTTTACCAGTGAGCGTGACGCTGGCCCTCTTTGCCGGTTGGCTGGGGTCGAACCGATGGGAGCTGATCCTGAAGGCTCTGAATCCCACGCCGTTCGGCATCCGGGACCCGCTCTTCGACCAGGATGTGGCCTTCTACGTGTTCCGGCTCCCGCTCTGGAGCTCGCTCTATGGCTGGCTGATGGGGGTCCTGGTTGTCTCGGGTCTCGCCGTCATCGCCGTGTACTTCTGCACCCGGGGCATTCAGGTCTCCCCGGGGGCCGTCTCGATCTCCCGACGGGCCCGCGGTCACCTGTTGGGCCTGGCTGCCCTCCTGCTCCTCCTGAAGGCCGTCGGGTACCGGTTGGCCATGTTCGACCTCCTGTTCTCCGAGCGGGGTGTGGCCTTCGGCGCCGGATATTCCGACGTCCACGCCCAACTTCCTGTCCAGAAGGCCCTGCTGGTCCTGGCCGGTCTGGTCGCTGTCCTGTGCCTGGTCACGATCCGCCTCCGGAGCTGGCGCCCCCTCCTGTGGAGCGTCGCCGCCCTGGTAGGCGTGGCGATCCTCGGCGGGGTCGTCTACCCTGGCGGGATTCAGCGGTACCAAGTGTCCCCGAACGAGATCGTCAAGGAGAAGCCGTACATCGACTTCAACATTCGATACACCCGCCTGGCCTATGGCCTCGAGAACATCGAGGAGCGGGAGTTCCCGGCGGAGCAGACGCTGACGCTTCAGGACCTGCGCAAGAACGAGGCGACCCTCAAAAATATCCGCTTGTGGGACACGCGGCCCTTGCTCGCCACCTACAGCCAGCTCCAGGAGATCCGGACGTATTACAAGTTCACAGATATTGATATCGATCGGTACCGCATCAACGGGGAGTACCGGCAGGTGACCCTGTCCCCGCGAGAGCTCTCCGCGAAAGATCTGCCGAGCCGGATCTGGATCAACGAGCGGTTGACGTATACGCACGGCTACGGCGCCGTAGTGAGTCCGGTGAACCGGGTGACGCGCGAGGGGCTCCCCGAGTTCTGGGTCAAGGACATCCCCCCCGTGGCTTCCAGCGATCTCCGGATCTCCCGCCCGGAGCTCTACTTCAGCGAGCTCGCCACTGACTATGTCTTCGTGAAGACCCAGGCCAAGGAGTTCGACTACCCTTCGGGGGACCAGAACGTCTACACCACCTACGCGGGGCAGGGGGGCATTCCGCTGGGGTCCTTCTGGCGCAAGACGCTGTTCGCGGCGCGCCTGGGGGACCTCAAGCTCCTCCTCTCCAATGACCTGACCCCCGGAAGCCGGGTGCTGCTCTACCGGAACATCCGGGAGCGGGTCCAGCGGATCGCCCCGTTTTTCCGGTACGACGACGATCCCTACATGGTGATCTCGGCGGCGGGGCGCATCGTCTGGCTCCTGGATGGCTACACGGTCACCGACCGGTTCCCGTACTCCGCGCCGACGCGGGGGCTGGGCAACAACGTGCGCAACGCCGTCAAAGTGACCGTGGACGCCTACGACGGGACGGTGCGCTTCTATGTCGCAGATCCGGCTGATCCTCTGATCCGCACGATCGCGCGGATCTTCCCCGGGCTGCTCCAGCCGCTTGACGCCATGCCGGCCGACCTCCGCGCCCATCTCCGTTACCCCGAGGGGCTGTTTCGGGTCCAGGCGGGGATGTACGCGGTCTACCACATGCGCGACACCCAGGTGTTCTACAACAAGGAGGACCTCTGGAGCGTGCCCGTCCGCCCCGTGGATGGGCAGGAGCGGGCCATGGAGCCTTACTACCTCATCTTGCGCCTGCCCGGCGAACCGAAGGAGGAGTTCGTTCTCCTAATCCCCTTCAATCCCAGTAAGAAGGACAACCTGTCCGCGTGGCTGGCGGCCCGAAGCGATCCGCCCCACTATGGGAAGCTTGTCGTCTACAACTTCCCGAAGCAGAAACTGATCTACGGACCTCGGCAGATCGAGGCCCGGATCGACCAGGACTCGTTCATCTCCCAGCAGCTCTCCCTCTGGAACCAGCGGGGCTCCCAGGTGATCCGGGGGAATCTCCTGGTCATCCCCATTGAGCGCTCCCTCGTGTATGTCGAGCCGCTGTACATCGCCGCCGAGAAGGGGCAGCTCCCGGAGCTCAAGCGCGTGATCGTCGGCTTCGGGGACCGGATCGCGATGGAGGAGACACTGGACGGCGCGATCGCTCGGGTAT
>WNFT01003848.1_pt1 | contig 14718 bp, 13 predicted proteins | sample 5400191 | NCBI WGS metagenome assembly WNFT01 (sample SAMN13153359, study PRJNA577476) | soil metagenome | isolation source: 80 cm saprolite under Madrone tree | place: USA:California | collected 2016-06-14 | reverse complement strand
CATCCTGACGAATGGCTTTTGCGACCGTAACTGCGGCGCTCGTGTTCAGTTCGCTTGCGCCCTCGGTAACTATGCGTTCGAAGTTCGTCATCTGCCAGTCCTTCACCATGCCTTCGTAAACGGGAAGACGCTGGGCTGTCCGCATCAGCACGGCTTTGACCATGGATGGGGTCAGCGAAGGATTGGCTTCGAGCATCAAAGCGACGGTGCCCGAGACCGCCGGCGCGGCGAATGAAGTACCGCTCAAGACTTGATACCAGCCATTCGGTTGCGGATTGACTGTAGTGGTACTGCCACTCAAGAGCGTTTTGATAATTCCGCCGTCCTCACTGCTTGAAGAGTAATTGGTTGAGGGAGCCGTGTCTGCTGTTTCTGCTGCGCCGGTTCGGTTACCGGGCGCAACCAAATCGGGCTTAGCCAGTCCATCGACGAGGGTCGGACCGCGTGACGAATAAGTCGTAACGACGTCGTCCGAACGCTTGGTGGTCTGCTGTGTGTTCGTCGCGCCCACCGTGATGACCCGGGGAGAGTTAGCCGGGGAGAGAATACCGCCGAAAATCTTGTTGCCGGCCGCGTCTTTGCCCCAGTTGCCGGCCGCCACAACCACCACGATACCGGCATCCACAGCTTTGCCGACAGCCACGCAAAGAGGATCCGTTTTGTAACTCTGCGTGATGCCGGTTCCCAGCGAAAGATTCATCACGCGAATGTTGTAGGTCGTCTTATTCTGAATGGCCCAGTTGATGCCGGCAATCACGTTCGAGACTGTGCCCATTCCCTGTGAGTTCAGGACGCGCACGTCGATCAGATTTGCGCCGGTCGCCATACCGCCGTAAGTTGGCAAGCTCGGGTTGTCCTTTGCATCATCCTCACTTGATTGGCCCGTGCCGGCGGCGATGCCTGCCGTATGTGTTCCATGACCATAGACATCGTCTGTGCGATTTTCGCCGGTGAAATCGATGTGCTTCTTGATCCGGTCATAAGTAGCCAGGTAGGTTTGGGAGAAGAGTCCAGTGCCGAGCGTGCCGCTGCTCTGCTTCCATTGATAACCTACAAACTCGGCATTGTCACAGGGAGTAATACCGCTGTCGAGAACGGCAATTCCTACTCCGTTTCCGGCTCCACCGTATGCAACGCCGCTACCGATTTGGGACGTTGTATCTGTCGGCAGGACTTTGCTGGCGCCGGTCGTAACTTCGACGTGACTGGTGTTGTCAGCGGGGTTGGGAACTGAGTTATCAAGCGAACGCACTTCTTGATCGGCCGAAATCCATGAAACGTCGTCGCGCTCCGAAGCTTCTTCCAACTTACTCAATGGCACATCCGCGACCATCAGGCCCAAAGCTTCCAAATGCTTCGGTGAGTTCGATCCGTGGCTCAGCGCCTGAATCAACGGCTTCGGATCGGCTCCATCACTCAAATTAACGATGACGCGCGCGGTCTCGCTGCCGTCTCCGGCGGGCTGTCGTACGCGCTCGCGTAATGATTCCGCGAGCTTGTCACCACGGGACTTGCTGGATTTTGTTTGGGCGTGTGAGAGCCTGCCCGGCAGAAAGGCTTCTAGCGGCGAGAAAAGCGAGAAGATGACTAGCAGTACTAGAAGAGCGGACTTTCGCATTAAACGTTGCTCCTTAAAGAGACTTTTGATTACCAAAGCTACACCGTTAGCCGGAGCAGCGGCTCGGACAGAAACAAGATGCGTGCCAACTGCCGATGCCGCTCTTTTGGTTTATTTACGAGACTCTAACCAACCGGTTCTGTCGGATTGACCGAGCACTGACGACCTTTCGCGGTCATGACGACGGCGAGACCTGATTGGCGTGGCTTACTTGCTCACAACATTTGGAGCGAGTAATATCATCGCTTCCCTCAGAAAATATAGTTGAGAAGGAGTCACACTGTGGCTGACAAACCATTTCTGACTGACATCAAAACTTTGCGCGAACGCGCGCGCCGTCATATAGAGAAAGGCGCGGTCACCGAAGGCTATAGCGCCGATCGCGAAACTGTGATCAAGTTATTGAACGAAGCACTGGCGACAGAGATCGTTTGCGTGCTGCGTTACAAGCGGCATTATTTCATGGCTTCAGGGATTCATGCTGAGGGCGTCGCGGCGGAGTTTCTTCAGCACGCAAACGACGAACAGGGGCATGCGGATCAGATTGCCGCGCGTATCGTTCAACTCGGCGGCGAACCAAACTTTAATCCCGACGGTCTGCTAACTCGCAGCCACGCCGAATATGTCGAGGGCGAAACCCTCGTTGACATGATCAAAGAAGATTTGGTCGCTGAACGGATCGCTATCGACAGCTATCGCGACATGATTAACTACTTCGGAAATGACGACCCGACGACGCGTCGTCTAATGGAGAGTATCCTGGCGGTCGAAGAAGAACACGCCGACGATCTGGTTAACCTGCTCAGCGAACTGGGTAAGTAGATCGTTGAAGGCTGCTGCCAAAAGCATGAGCAGTTGTAACCAGATCACTTTCGCTTTTCCATTTGTCATTTGACATTCGCCATTTGCCGTCGACTACGAGTGGTCAGAGTTCAACCTTTAGGTTGCTACTTACGAAAGACGCAAGCGAAAGCTTGAACTCTGAACCGTGAACCGATGCCATCAAATGACAGATGGAAAATATCCCGGTCGCCCAAGCATGTGCCGCACCTGCGGCGCGCTGATTGGCGCGGGGGAAAGCAGTTGTCACGTATGCGGCGCGCCGCTCTCGCCAGCGTCCTCTTCCGCATTTCCATTACACGAGCGAAACGCTATTAACTTCGCGCGTGCCGTGCTCTCTCGTCCGTACATCTTCACGATCGTCTTTCTGGTGGCGAATCTTTTTGTCTTTCTGCTGATGTGGGAGTCGAGTGAAATGTCGACCCGCGTCCTCTGGACAGCGTTTCCCGAAGATGTCCTGCGCACGTATGGCGCAAAAACGAATTACGCGATTAATTTCGATCATGAATGGTGGCGCTTCGTCACACCGATCTTCATTCATGTGAACCTTCCGCACGTGCTAATCAATATGTACAGCCTTTGGGTCATCGGCCCGTGGGTCGAGAAGCTTTATGGCTCGGCAAAGTTTGTGGTTTTCTGGGTCTCGACTGGCGTTGCGGGAGTCGTCGCGAGTTATTTGACCGTAATTCCCGGGTCGCGCCCGGGCCTAATCGCAAGCTTTATAATCAAACGCGCAGACGATCCTTCAGCGGGGGCGTCCGGCGCGTTGTTCGGATTAGTCGGAGTTCTGTTTGTCTTTGGCCTGAAGTATCGTCGCGAATTGCCTGAGGGTTTCAAACGAGCCTTCGGCACTGGGATGCTGCCGGTGATCTTGTTGAATCTGGGCATCGGCTTTCTCGGGCGCGGCATCATCGACAACGCTGCGCATCTGGGCGGACTGTTGTCAGGCGCCGCAATCGCCAGCGTAGTGAGCTACAAACGTCCGGGCACGCCGGCAAGTGTCACCATTGCTTGGCGCGTGTGGCAAATCGCGGCGTTGGTTCTGGTTGGTGTCTGCTTTTTCATGGTGGCGCGGCGTTTTGGATAATCCGCAGATTTCGGGTTACAGAACCGCGAGCGGTAGGACCGGATCCTACACTAGACGTCGATTCAATCACGAGACGATTTGGTACGCGGTTTTTTCCGGGTGCCTTTCTGATCCGGGTCGCTACCGCTCGCGGTTCTGTAAACTGCAATCTGCGTAATCTGCGAACAAATAGGGAGACTCAGAATGGAAATCAGGAAGGTTGGCGTGTTGGGTTGCGGGTTGATGGGTTCAGGAATCGCGCAAACGGCGGCGATGGCGGGCTTTGAAACGACTGTAGGCGAGGTTTCTGACGATCTGATTCAGAAGGGTTTCAATGCAATCGAAAAGTCGCTCGCGAAATTTGCGGAGAAGGGAACGATCGCGGCCGAACAGCAAAAGGAAACTCGCGATCGCCTGCATGGTACGACGTCGTTCGACGACTTGGCAGAGTGCGACATCATCATCGAAGCTATTATCGAAAACCTGGAAGAGAAACAGAATACGTATCGTCACCTTGACGCGATCTGCAAAGAGGAAACAATCTTTGCTTCGAACACTTCGTCGCTCTCAATCACCCAAATGATGGCGGCAACATCTCCTGCGCGGCAGCGGCGCTTTATCGGGCTGCACTTCTTTAATCCGGTGCCGATTATGAAGCTGGTCGAAGTCGTGCGCACCATTCTTACCGATGCGGGTATTTATGAAGACGCTATCGAGTTCGCAAAGAAGCTGGGCAAGGCGCCGGTGCGCGCTTCAGACAAGACCGGATTCATCGTGAATCGTCTATTGGTACCTTACATGCTCGATTCGATTCGTGCCTTGGAAGAAGGCGTCGGCTCGATTGTCGATATCGATAACGCCATGAAACTAGGCTGTGGTTATCCGATGGGCCCATTTACGCTGGGCGATTTCGTCGGGCTCGACACGACTTACTACATTGCCGAAATCATGTTCAATGAATTTCGCGAGAAGCGCTTTGCGCCGCCGCCGCTGCTAAAGCGGATGGTAATGGCCGGTTTATATGGGCGCAAATCAGGCCGAGGGTTCTACGATTACACGAAAGATCCCAAGAATCCGACCGCGATGAATCTGGTTTAGCTGAGCCCGCAGGCGTCCTGCCAGCTTTTGCGGACAACGGGTGCTAGTGAAGAGCAGGCAAGGATGCCTGCGTACCCAGCTACTTCGCCTGGTCAACAAAGTCCTTAGTGCGCGGATCGATTGGTGAATCGAGCATCTGAGTCGTCTCGCCGCTTTCCACAACTTCGCCACTCTCCAGGTAAAGCAATTGATCTGCGAGCCCCTCGAGAAATCCGATCGAGTGCGACACTACAACCATGGTGTGCCCGCGTTCGACAAAACCGCGCAAGAGTGAGCGCAGACCTGCACTTCGTTTCGGATCGAGCGCGCTGGTCGGTTCGTCAAACATCAAGAGCGCCGGATGCATCGCCAGCGCCCGCGCAATCGCGACGCGCTGTTGCTCTCCGCCCGAAAGGGTCTCAGGATATCGCCGCGCTTTATCTTTCAAGCCGACAGAATCGAGCAGCTCGTAAGCTTCGGTCTCCGCCTTGCGACGCGGCACATGTAACACGTGCGTCGGCGCCTCAATAATGTTGCCGAGTACGGTCAGATGCGGAAAGAGGTAAAGATGCTGAAAGACTGTTCCGACTTTGCGCCGAAGTTCTTTCACACTACGAGCATATTCGCTGGCAGAAAGATTGGCTTCGAGCCGCACGGAGTCACACTCGATCATCCCGCTGTCGATCCGTTCCAAGCCATTCAGACATCGCAGCAGCGTCGTCTTGCCGCTGCCTGATGCGCCGATTACGCCCAAAACAGTTTGCGGCGCAACCTCGAACGAGACACCACGCAGGATTCGCGTGCCGTTCGATTGTTTGCTTAAGTCTTTGACGCGAATCATGACTCTGCGCTACTAACGTTTTGTTTAGAGGTCGGACTTGTCCGGCTAATTATCCGAACGCTACTAGCTCAATTCCTCGCGATCACGAGTCTGCTTCACAGTCTCTTCAATGGACGCGCCATAAATCCGCTCGAATAACCTGCGATTTAATTCATCATGCGGCAAATCCTTAGGCAGCGAAGCCAATACGATGTCGCGCGCCGCATCAAACGATCGCACGCCCATGATGAACCGCTCTTCTCCGGAGCGAGCCATGATCATGTCGAAGAACCTTCGCTCAATTTCAGGATCGGTGTCGTTCATATCAAGCATTCCTGTAAGAGATCATGGAGTCCGAGGCCGCGCGTCCATTGTTCAAGATACTCATCATCATAGCCGGAAACCAGCAGATTCTTCACGTCGCGAAGCTGGACCTCTGAGTGAGAATCGCGCGCCCAATATAGCCTGGAGATAATTAAATCCTCCTTGCTTACGATTCGGACTGAAACATTCTGAAGGGTAACTTCGCGGCGTCTTTCAAATTCAAGCCGGCGGAACTCGCCCAAAAGTTCGATCGCAAACTTCGGATAGATTGACTGCCTCATTATCTCTATCATGGCTTCATCGAATCTTGATGAGGTGAAGAGACATGTTACAGTTATCGATGAATATGCCGAGTGTGATGAACAATCCTGAGCTTTGGAATGCCGTGCTTTCACGAGATGCTTCGCGCGATGGCAGCTTTGTGTTCGCGGTACGCTCAACGGGGATTTACTGCCGCCCGTCTTGTCCCGCTCGGCGGCCGCGTCGCGAGCAGGTACAGTTCTTTCAACTTCCCGAAGCCGCCGAGCAGGCCGGCTTTCGTGCGTGTCACCGCTGCCATCCGCGTCGCGTGCGCGAGCACGATCCGGAAATTGAGTTGGTGCGAAGAGTCTGCGCGACGATCGATGAAAACGACGAACAACCGTTGACGCTGGAAAACCTTAGCGCGAACACAGGGCTAAGCGCGCATCACTTGCAGCGCACTTTCAAAGACGTGATGGGCATAACGCCCCGGCAATACGCAGAGTCACGGCGTTTGAAGCAATTCAAAGCGAACGTGCGCAGCGGTTCGTCGGTTACTGAGGCGATGTACGACGCGGGCTACGGCTCGAGCCGCGGCCTTTATGAAAAATCATCCGCGCATCTCGGGATGACGCCGGCAACTTATGGACGCGGAGGACGCGGCATGCGAATCATCTACACGATCGCCAACTGCTCGCTGGGACGCTTGCTGGTCGCCGCAACTGAGCGTGGTGTCTGTGCAGTCGCGCTCGGTAATTCCAACGTCGAACTTGTCAAAGGGCTGTTTGCCGAATATCCGAATGCATCGATCGATTCGAAGGATACCGCGATCAGCCCTGCGCTGAATCTCTGGCTTAACCAAGTGCTCGATCATCTCAACGGCAAGTGCCCGCGCATCGACCTGCCGCTCGACATTCAAGCGACCGCGTTTCAGTGGCGCGTGTGGGATGAACTGCGGCAAATTCCTCTCGGAGCAACTCGCTCGTATCGACAAATCGCGAATGCTATCGGTAAACCGAAGGCAGTACGTGCCGTCGCCGGCGCCTGCGCGAGTAATCATGCCGCGCTAGTTATTCCCTGCCATCGTGTGATTCGTGAAGATAAAAGCCTTGGTGGTTATCGCTGGGGTTTGGAACGTAAGCGTAAGCTTCTGGAAACCGAAGGACGCACGTTGACATCATGATGCTCCGGCAATATCATCAGGATGATGCGAACGACCCTGACGCTTGATGATGACGTGGCAGCAAAACTCGACGCCGATGCGCGCCGGTCGGGGCGTTCATTCAAAGAAACGGTCAACCATTACTTGCGCCTCGGCTTGAACACGAAGAAAGCAGGCAAGGTTAAGAAACCCTTCAAAGTTCGCGCCCGTCCTTTAGGCCTACGACCGGGGCTGAACTACGACGATATTGCAGGACTCATTGAGCAGATCGAAGGGCCGTTCCATAAATGATCTTGATCGACGTCAACGTCCTGCTCTACGCCTCCAACTCGTCGTCAGAGCATCACCGTCCTGCCAAGGAATGGTTGCAGAAGGTCTTATCAAAGCCCGAACAAGTTCGTTTTGCTTGGATCACGATTTTGGCCTTTCTGCGAATCTCAACCAATCATCGGGCCTTTCCAAAGCCGCTTTCCATCAAAGAAGCTCTCACCATCGTTGCCGAGTGGCTTTCATTGTCAAATGTTCAGATTCTGGATCCTAGTGAGAGACATTTTGAGATTCTGAGTTCGCTCTTTCCGGCCGCGCAGGTATCAGGCCCACTCGTTACTGATGGACATTTGGCCGCGCTCGCAATCGAACATGGCGCTTTGCTTTACACGACTGATCGCGACTTCGCTCGGTTTCCCGGCTTACGATTTGAGAATCCTCTCGAAGAGCCGATCGGTTGAGTGGGAATGCGAACTCAGTTTCCGATCGATGAAAATCGTACCGAAAAACAATTAATCTTACGATAACGGCTTCTACTTGATCCAAACCGTTTTGATGTTCACGAATTCGTGAATGCCAAACTCACCCAGTTCTCTTCCATAGCCGGAATGCTTCACGCCGCCGAAGGGCAGACGCGGATCGGAGGCGACCATGCCGTTGATGAAGATGCAGCCGGCTTCGATTTCTTCGACAAATCGATCGCGTTGGCTCTCGTCGTTGGTCCATGCCGCCGCGCCCAAACCGAATGATGTGGCATTGGCGAGGTCGATTGCTTCGTCAATATCTTTCACGCGAAACAGTGAGGCGACCGGGCCGAAGATTTCATCGCTAAAGGCGGGCGAATCTTTGGGAATGTCGGCGAGGACGGTTGGTTCATAGAAATTACCGCCCGCAAGCTCGCCTTCGAAGGTAACCCGTTGGCCGCCAGTCAAGATTTTCGCGCCCGCGGCAACGCTTACCTGCACTTGTTCTTCCAGATCCTTCAGGATTTGCTTCGTTGCCAGCGGACCGACGTCCGTCGATTCGTTCATCGGATCGCCGACGCGCAAAGCTTTCGTCGCTTCAACAAATCCTTTTTCAAATTCGTCGTAGATTTGCCCGTGGACAATGAAGCGTTTGGCGGCGATGCACGATTGGCCGTTATTGATGGTGCGTGCTTTGACGGCGGTGCTCACCGCTTCTCTCATATCGGCCGAAGGCATGACGATGAACGGATCGCTGCCGCCGAGTTCCAGCACGGTCTTCTTGATCTGTTTTCCCGCGATGCTCGCCACGCTGCGACCAGCAGGCTCGCTGCCGGTGAGGGTGGCGGCGGCAACTCGACTATCCTCCAGCACACCCTGCACGGCATCTGATCCGATCAGCAGAGTTTGAAACGCGCCATCGGGAAAACCCGCGCGGTTGAAGATGTCTGCTATCGCCAAGGCGCATTGCGGCACGTTCGAGGCGTGCTTGAGCAAACCAACGTTGCCGGCCATCAACGCCGGCGCGGCGAAACGAAAGACTTGCCAGAAAGGAAAATTCCACGGCATGACCGCCAGCACGACACCCAACGGCTGGAAATGCACGTAGCTTTTCGCAGCGTTAGTTTCGACAATTTGATCTGCGAGATGCCGCTCGGCGTTCTCAGCGTAATAGCGACAAACCCAGGCGCACTTCTCGACTTCTTGCACGGCGGCCTTGATGGGCTTTCCCATCTCAGTCGTCATCAGCCGCGCGAAATCGTTCTTCTCGATTTCAAGGATTTCGGCGACGCGCAGCATCATCGATGAACGATCCGCAAAACTCGTTCGTCGCGAATTGCGAAACGCGTTCGCGGCGCGAGTTAACGTTTCCTCGATTTGCTGCGCGCTCAATTCGTCAAAGCTATTCAGTGTTTCGCCAGTGGCAGGGTTGATTGATCTAATCGACATGAGCGGAATTATAGCGACAGTCATTAAGGCTGCGATACCAACTCAGCATCCGCTTCATGAAATGACACAGTCTTGTGCCGCTTACGAAATACAATCAATGCCAGACCCGAGATGATGCACGCGCCGCCGGCCAACAGACGCCAATTCAGGTTCTCGTGCAGCACGATCATGCCGAGAATCACTGCGACAACTGGAGTTACCAGCGCAATAAGCATCGTCGTGGTTACGTCCATGTGCCGCACCAGCCAGTAATAAAGCGCGAAGGCGATCACGGAACCAACCACTACCAAATACATCAGCGAGACTACCGCCATGGTGGTCCAGTGAAACTTCAGCGGATTTCCTTCAGTGGAAACCCCGATCAGTAATAGCGGAACAAACCCGAAAACCATCTGTCCGGCCGCGAGTATCTGCGGATCGATGTGCGTCCCGCGAGCTTTCACTAAGACATTTGAATAGGAACCAAAGACTGCGCTCAACACCAACGCAATGCTCCCGAGCAACGCCAAAGACCCGGCGATACTCAACTGATCTGAAAATATGATCGCCACGCCCACGATGCCCAGCAGCACGCCAGCGACTTTCACCGCCGTGATCCGTTCATGCGGAAGATAGAAGTGTGCGATTACTAAACCAAAGAGCGGAAAGGTTGATTGCAGCACCGCGGCGAGCCCGGAAGAAATATGCTGTTCTCCCCAAAACACCAGGCCGTAGTTAAGAGTGAATTGAAGCAGGCCGCTAATTGCGATCAGGGACCACTCATCACGAGTGCGCGGCCAAGGCACCCGGCGCACCATCACCATTGATCCCAAAATAAGCGAAGCCAGAACGAAGCGAATGCCGGCGAAGGTGAACGGTGGTAGATCGTTCAAGCCGATCTTGATGAAAAGCCAGGTCGATCCCCAGATGCAGCAAAGGATCAACCAGACGATGCGCGCTTTCATTAGTCAGTTGTACGTGAGCGAAACGGAATGGTCAAAGCGGGAAAGCTTAAACGCAAAGGCCGCAGAGGATTTCGCAAACGTGTCAGCAGCCCGACCGTCAGGGAGAGGCTCGCTAACTAATTGGCCCTCCCTAACGGTCGGGCTTCTGACCACTCTATTGCCTACTCCTTCTCGTGCTGCAGCGTCAGTTTGATGATCGAAAACACCGCGCCCTGCGGATCGCTCAACACTGCGAAGCGACCAACCTTCGGAATGTCGGTTGGCGGAACATATTGACGACCACCCAGCGAGGTCGCTTTTTGCGCTGTCCCATCACAATCGTCGACGGCAATATAGATGCCCCAGTTCGGCGGCATCGGTCCCATGTGAGGTTGAATTTGCATGATCCCGCCGATGTGTTCTTCGCCGTTAATGATCTCGGTATAAGGCGTCGCGCCGCTATCGGTCTTCGTTTTCCAACCAAAGAGCTTGGTGTAAAAATCGATCGCCTTATCAGTGTCGTTTGTCAGCAGTTCGTTCCAGCACAGCGAATTCGTCTCGCCTTTAACGCCAATGCCTTTGTGCTTTTTCGGTTCCCAGATGCAGAACGTGGCGCCAGTTGGATCGGTAATCACCGCCATCCTGCCAACATCCATCACATCGAAAGCCTCTTGCCTGATCGTGCCGCCCAACGACTTTGCCTTCGCGACCGTTTCATCGGCGCTGGTGACGCTGACGTACGAAGCCCAGTGTGTCGGCACGTCTTTCATCATCTCGCCTTTCTGAAAAAGCGCGCCCACGTCTCTTCCGTTCAGCTTGAGCATTGTGTAGACCATGTCCGGACCGATGGGACTGTCTTGACCTTCCCAGCCGAACAATTCAGTGTAGAATTTTTTGGCGCCGGGTCCGTCGGTCGTTGCCAGTTCGATCCAACAGAAACTTCCAGGCGCGTGCTCCATTTGAGTTTGGGTTGCTGCGTCGCTCATTTCAGTTCGCTCCTTTATTGAATGGAAATTGCGTTCAAAGGGGGAAGGAACTCTATCAGTGAGCGATGAGAAAAGCCAGTCGAGGTGAGGCGAACCTAGCCTTTTACTAGCCCAGGCATTCACGCCTGGGTTGGGTGAAGTCACGTTAATTCTTGAGCCCATTTATGGGCTATGAGAAATGACTTTCAGCACTACCCTGATTTCACAACAAAAGCTTCTATCATCCGCCTTCTTCCGCACGTTGCTTCGCCGCCGCGGCCAGCTTCGTTAGCCGTTCGATTTTCTGTTCGTTTGTTTCTCCGGGAATCGGTCCGGTATCCACGACCCCCGCATAAGTCGATCTCTGCATCAACGTGCGATCAGGTTGTCCGCTGGTCGCGTGCGAAGTTGTCGGTGAGGGAGTCACAGCGGGTGCAACTTGGTCCGGCGCAAGATCCGCGGGAGTCTCTGCCCCGGCAACCGGTGAAGCGGTGGCCGCGGGTTTGCTCAAGGGCACGGCAGACGCAGCTCCAGTTTCGGCTTGGGCCTCCGCGGCCGGGCGATGTAAATCCGCGGCGGCGGAAGAATCGACCACGGTAACCGCGGCGGTGTGCTCGGCCGCTCCACCTTCTTCCGCCCGTTGCTTTGCGCCAGCTACTACTTGCTTCAACCGTTCGATCTTCTGCTCCTTTGACTCGCCCGGCACTGGTCCCGTATCCGCTACGCCTGCGTAAGTCGAGCGACGGTTCAAAGCGCGATCAGGTTGCGCCGCAGGCTTTGGTCCAGGCGGTACGGCCATCGACTTTTCAGCCACGGTGGCGGCCTTTGCCGATGCCGGAGTCGGCGTTGTTGGAGTCGCGGGCGGAGCAGGAGCAGGAGTGTGTCCGTGTGCGCCCTCTCCCGATTCGACGATCACATAGACACCTCGTTCATTTTTCTTGATCACTGGCAGCGTACCGCCGGCTGCTTGCAGCAACGCCGAAAGCTCGGCTTCGACGAATCGTCTCTGCTTTTCCGGATCGCGCACGTGTCCGAGCGGCGGTCCCATATAGAGCGTGCCGCAGATCTGACACTTGAAGAGCACGTCATCGCCACGCAGATGAACTTCAGCGGGCTCGCCCGCGGTCTTCAACTGCTTCAGATGGCCATTGCAAAGTTTGTTCTTTTCATTCCGCTCGTTGCAGACCGTCTGAGCGTTAGTAATGCGCTTCGGAATGGAAGGTGTCGAGACTAACTCAGGCGCTGCCTTCTGCTTAGATTCTGAGACGTTAGCTGACATGATTCGCTTTATGTGCGTCGGATGATTGAAAGCCGCGAACGACGGATGCTCGAATATTAGCGACGAACGCAAACGCGGTCAATCTCGCTCGTCCTGATCAGTGCGCCAAAAACTTATCGGTAAGCAGGTCTCTTATTCCCTCTCCCTCTGGGAGAGGGTCAGGGTGAGGGCGCGAAGCGTAGAGAAAAAGAGAAAAAAGTGTGGGGTAGTTCGCTGTGTCTGCTAATCCCTCACCCCAACCCTCTCCCAAAGGGAGAGGGCGTTTGGAAGACGGCCAGACTTAAGTTACCTAGGTTGTTAACAGACTACCGAATGCAGCCAGTTGAAGAGAGAACAATCGAGCCGCTCAGTTCTCCATCAAATCCTTTGCGCGTTGAGTGGACTTGACTACGGCTTTAATTAAAGTCACGCGCAGTCCCCCGTGATTGCGTCCATGTGTTTCTCATCAGCCACGATGGTTCTGCCGACCGAGTTGAAGATGAATTTGGCGAGTTCGATGTGCTCGGGCGAAGCGTGCTTTCCCGCCGCGATGCCAGTCATGCCTTTCTTGATTTGGCAGGGAGTGTTGGGCATGGCGCGAATTACCGGAATAGGTGCGGCGATGTGATTCTCGATAAAGGCCGTGCTGACGGATGCCGCCACTGAGATTAGCAATTGAGTTGGCTTGAGTACTTCGGCAATTTCCGAGATAACCACCTGGACTGTCTGAGGCTTGACGCTGAGAATGATGATCTCGGCAGATTCGACTGCTGCTTTGTTGGAGAGTGTCCCTTTGACGCCGAACCGCCCCTTCAACAAATCGAGACGTTGTTGATGGCCGGCCGTCACGGTAAGATCAGCGACCTCGATCGCCGCCCCATCGAGCAGTCCGCGGATTAAAGCTTCGCCGATCTTGCCTGCGCCGAGGATCGCGAGTTTCTTCTCTCTTAACATTCTCAGCACATCATGGAGTCAATGAATCGCATTTCGATTAAGAGAGTAGGATCGCTATAAGAGCTGACCTAGCTGCAAACTATGTCGACGCGGGCACTGCCGCGCTGGACTTGCGCGCTTCGCGATATTTGCCATAGCCGTCCTTAACCAGCTTCAAGATCGGCTTGCGATTTTGCGCGACCAGCTTGGTCCACACGCGGGCGTTCCGCTGCGGAAAATAAATGCCACGGAAGAACATGCGCATCACGAAATGCATGATCTGATCGTTGATGTCGCGGCCTTTGAACCAGTCAATGGCTTCCTGATTTCTTTCGGGGCTGTATGACGCCAGCCATGCCTTGTCCAGTTCCACCTGCGCCTCTTCGATCGTCATCTTCATGGGAATGTGCGCCATCTTGTTATGCGCGAAATTCAACCAGTGCTTGGGCCGCGTCAGTCTGCCTTCAGCTCCCAGTTTTTTGTAAGTCGGTGTGCCGGGCAAGGGAACCAGCGGGCTGAAGACGGGCATTCCGGGAGGCCAACTTTCAATTTGCTCTAAGGTGCGGTCGGCCACGCCCGGCGTATCGTTATCCAGACCAAAGATGAACGAAGTGATCGCATAGATATTTCGCTGTGCCAATCGATTCAGCACGCCCGCATATTCGCCGGGCTTGTTGAAGTTCTTGTTGACGTCAGCCAGATTCGCCGGGTCGATCGACTCCATGCCGATGAACACCCATTTGCAGCCCGATTCCTGCATCAAGTCGACGAGTTCTTCATCCCGCAGCAGGTTGGCACTGATTTGCGCGATCCACGGTAATTGCGCATTCGCCGTGATGATGTCGCGCAGCAACGACTTGGTTCGTTTGATGTTGATAGCAAAGTTGTCGTCGATAAAGAAAATGGTGATCTTGCCGCGATCTCTTTCCGCGCGCCGCTTCAGCAACAACAGCTCTGCCACGACGCTTTCGTTTGAGCGGAAGCGGATCGAATCGCCAAAGAATCCCGTGACGGTGCAGAACTCGCAGCCGTAGGGACAGCCGCGGCCTGACTCCATCGGAATCGTGTTGAAATAGCTGACGCCCGATCCGTATCTTTCAGTTAGGCGGCGGACGATCTTCGGAACGAAATTAAACTGATCGAGATCGATCGTGTCCCAGGGAATAACTGGATATGGTTGCAGACTCGGTTTCTTTTCTTTGCCCGCTTCGTCGACCGGCTCATAAATCTCTTTCAATTGACCGCGGGCTGCGTCTTCGACTATCTGCGGCCAGGTTTCATCCGCTTCGCCCAGCGCCACCGCATCGGCGTG
>WNFT01009882.1_pt1 | contig 14719 bp, 14 predicted proteins | sample 5400191 | NCBI WGS metagenome assembly WNFT01 (sample SAMN13153359, study PRJNA577476) | soil metagenome | isolation source: 80 cm saprolite under Madrone tree | place: USA:California | collected 2016-06-14 | reverse complement strand
CCGAAGTCGCCCAGGCGCCCGAGCACCGTCTTGTTCTCACGCTTTGCCCGCTCGGCGCTCATCAGGACCACGGCGGCGGCGCCGTCGTTGATCGAGGATGCGTTGGCGGCGGTGACGGTGCCGTCCTTCTTGAAGGCCGGCTTGAGCGACGCGATCTTGTCGGGACGGGCGAGCTTGGGGCCTTCGTCCTCCTCCACCACCGTCTTGTTGCCCTTCCGGTCTACCAGCTCGACCGGGGCGATCTCCGCCTTGAACGCGCCCTCCTTCTGCGCGCGCTGTGCGCGCAGCGTGCTCTCGCGCGCGTACTCGTCCTGCGCGCTGCGCGAGAACTGGAAGTCCGCGGCGCATTTCTCGCCGCACATGCCCATGTGCATGTCGTTGTAGGGGTCCCAGAGGCCGTCGTGGATCATGAGATCCTTCATCTCGACGTTTCCCATCCGGGCGCCGTTGCGCATGGAGGGCGAGAAGTAAGGCGCATTCGACATGCTCTCCATCCCGCCTGCGACTACCACCTCGGCCTCCCCGAGCGCGATCACCCGGGCGCCCTCGATGACCGCTTCGAGGCCCGAGCCGCACACCTTGTTCACGGTGACGCAGGGCGTTGTGTTGGGCAGACCGGCGTAGAGCGCCGCCTGGCGCGCCGGGGCCTGACCGACGCCGCCTTGAAGCACATGGCCCATGAAGACGGTCTTCACCTCTTCCGGTTTTACGCCGGCGCGCTCCAGCGCCGCCTTGATGGCAACCGCTCCGAGCCGTGGGGCGGGCAGGCTCGAAAGCGAGCCTTGGAATGCGCCGATCGGCGTTCTGGCCGCGCCGACGATCACTACCTCGTGGACCTTGCGCTCTGAGGCCATGGATTGACTCCTCGATTTGGGGCGCAGGTTTCATAACCGGGTCAGCGCTGTCAAGCGACGGAGCTTGTGCTATGTCGGCGCCCCCATGCCCTACGCCGGCGATCTGACGCGGGTGGAGTTCGATCGGCTCCTCGACCAGAGGGGCGGCCCGGCCGTCGCCGTGCACGGGGGGGCGGGAACCTCGATCGGCGCCGATCCCTCCCGCCATTTCGAGGGGACACGCCGGGCGGCGGAAGCGGGCCTGCGGGTGCTGCTCCAGGGCGGTTCCGCGCTGGATGCGGCGCAGGCAGCCGCAGTGATTCTCGAGGACGATCCGGAGTTCAACGCCGGGACCGGCGGGGCGCTGACCAGCGCCGGAGAGGTGGAGCTCGATGCGAGCTGCATGGACGGTACGGCCCTGCGCGCCGGCGCGGTCGCCTGCGTCAAGACCGTGAAGAACCCCATCCTGGTGGCGCGCCGCGTCTGCGACGACAGCCCCCACGTGCTGATGTGCGCCACCGGCGCGGAGGCGTTCGCGCGCGAGCTCGGCATTCCGGAGGTTCCGAACTCGGCGCTGATCACAGCGCGACAGCGCGCCCGCTGGCAGGAGCTTCACCAGCTGGCGCAGAAGCAAGGCGCAGACAGCGTGCGGAGGAACATCGGCACCATCGGGGCGGTCGCCGTGGACGCCAGCGGCCGCGTCGCGGCTTGCACTTCGACCGGCGGCACCATGTACAAGCGTCCGGGCCGGGTCGGCGACACGCCGATCATCGGCGCCGGAACCTACGCCGACGACAAGGAAGCGGCGGCGAGCTCCACCGGGCTTGGCGAGGCGATCCTCAAAGTGAGCCTCGCGCGCGCTGCTTGTGTCCTCGTCCGGGACGGCGCCTCTCCGCGCGCGGCGGCCATCGAGGCGGTGGGCCTGCTGCGCGAGCGGGCGCAGGGCGACGGCGGACTCATCGTCGCCGGGCCGGATGGCCGGCTGGGGTGGGCGTACAACACGCCGCGGATGTCCCGCGCCATGATCCGCGCGGGGATGACGGCCGCCAAGGCAGCCGTTTAGTGCATGCGGCGGCGGTCCGCAGCATGTATCCTATTCCCGTGCCGCAGCGGGACCTCTATGACGTGCTCGGCGTTTCCGAGGATCAGGACGTGGAGGCGATCAAGGCAGTCTACCGCCAGCTCGCCCGCACGTTCCACCCGGACGTGAACTCCTCCGCGGACGCGGTGGAGCACTTCCGCGAGATCACCGAGGCGTTCGTCGTCCTGGCGGATCCGGAGAAACGGAAGGCCTACGATCGGCAGCGGCGGCGCAGGCCTCGCGGCACGGAGGAGGAAACGGAGACCTACCTCGGTCTCCGCCTCGCGGGGATCGACCTGGGCGGGGTCCTGGGCGTCTCCGTGACGGTGCGGCGGCGCACGCTGCTGCCGGATGAGCCGGAAGAGTTGCCGTCCGTGTCCGCCCTTCGCTCCCGCCGCTGATCGCCGGCGCTGTTCAGGAAACCTGCTTGGACCTCGCATCCAGCTCTTCCACGGCCGCCCGCATGCGGAGCGCGGGAAGGCGCAAGCTGCGGCCGTGTCCGGGGAGGACCCACTCGAAGCGGTAGTCGAGCAACTTGCGCAGGGACTTCTTCTGCTCGGTCCACGAGTACCAGGACACGCTGCGCCCCATCTCCAGGCGACCCTCCCAGGCCCAGAGGTGGTCGCCGGTGAAGAGGTACTTGTCGTCCACCAGCAGCGCGCAGCTTCCGCGCGTATGGCCGGGGAGGTGGATCGCCTGGAGTCCCGGCGCCAGCGTACGGTCGCCGTCGAGGAGGGTCTCGGCCTCGATCACCGCATCGTCGCGGTGGATGATCCGTTCGCAGCCGAAGCGCTCCCGGAACCGCGCATGGTCCGCGACGTCATCGCGGTGCGTGAGGAACATGCTGCGCACGCCGCCCAGCTCTTCGATGCGGCGGATCAGCGGGGCCGCGAAGCGCGGTGAATCGATCAGGAGGTTCCCGCCCTTGCGCAGCAGGAAATAGCTCTGCGCACCGTAGGATGCTTCGCTCGAGTAGCCACAGCGATACACGTCGCCCTCGAGATGGACCGGCAGGTCGCGGGCGGCTTCCTTGGCGCTGCGCTCCGCGCCGATGGACGAGGTGGGGCAGCTCACCACGGCGTGCAGCGCCCGCCGCCAGCTCGAGCCGTCCCAGGGCTGCCGCTGCACGAACGACTGCCCGGACTCCAGGCTCCCGAAGACCTCGGGGGCGAGCTCGCGGCAGGTGTCGCACTCGATGCAGGTGTCGTCCACGAACAGCTCGCCCGGAGCATTCTCCGCGATCGCCAGCTCTCGCCGTGCCATGACTGGAGGTGTAACCGCCCGGAATTCCCGGCGCGATGCTCGCGAGTCACCGCGCTCAAGCCCCTGAGTTGGCTGCGGCGCCGGGAATTGGGTTGCGCTCAAGCGTGGCCCCTGAGCCACTCTTCGGTGGCCGGGGCTATACCCACGGACTGCGCAGATCGCTATGATGACGTCCCTCCTCCGCCCGGCAGGTCCGCGATGGAACGTCTCGACGAGATCGCCCTGTACCGTTTTCGCGTGCGGACCGCGGACGGTCGCGAGGCCGTCAGCCGCGTGGTCGCCACGCGCCGGCCGGTTCGCGCCAGGCTCGGGACCGAGGACGAGATGACGTCGCTCGCGGCGGAGGAAGAGCACCCGCCGATGCTCGCCAACCCCCGGTGGTCCAGCGATTCGTTCGCGCATGGCGATCGCGCGAGCCTCCAGGTCGATGCGCCGGGGCTCGACGGCCGCACCGTCCGGTTCATCGTCGAGCAGCGGGACGGCGACGACTGGACCGGGTTGGAGACGGTCGAGGGAAAGGTGGAGGGTGGCGTCGCCGAAGCCGCGCTGCAGCTCGCCCATCCCGATGCCTCGGATGCCGGCGCGGAGCCCGCCGACCTGCGCTTCAGCTGCGAGCTCGTCTGACCGGGGGAACTCTTTCGTGGCGACGACCTATGCGACGGCGAGGGTCCAAGCGGGTCCGGCAGGGATCTCCGCCCTGGTCCTGGAGGGGACGAGCTGCGGGATCCTGAGGAAGGTCTCTGGGGGAGCGATCGTCGCCGACGTGGTCACCGAGAAGGTCGGCCCTGGTCACCTCGCGACGAAGCACCTGGGCCCGGTGCGGTACGAGGAATTCGAGCTGGACGTCGGCTTCGCCATGGGAAAGCCGGTCTTCGACTGGATCAGCGAGACCTGGCAGATGAAGTCCCCCCGCCGGAAGGGGTCGGTGCTTGCCTGCACCGAGAAGCTCGAGGCGAAAGGCGAGCGCAAGTTCTTTGAGGCATTGCTCACCGAGACCACGATTCCAACGCTGGACGGCAGCGCCAAGGAGCCGGCCTGGCTGAAGCTCAAGTTCGCCCCCGAGATGATCGAGCACGTCAAGGCCTCCGGCAAGGCCTCCGGCCCGGACCCGAAGCACCCGGAGAAGCTCTTCCTGCCCGCGAACTTCCAGTTGGACATCCAGGGGGTCGACTGCTCCAGGGTGCACAAGATGGAGTCCTTCACGGTCAGGCAGTCCATCGCGCCGGATGGCTTGGGAGAACGTAAGTATGCGAGCCTCGAGCCGGCGACGGTCTCGTTTCCCAATCTGCGGATCACCTTCGCCGAGGTGGCGGTCGATTCGTGGCTGTCCTGGTTCGACGACTTCGTGGTGAAAGGAAATTGCGGGGCGGACAAGGAGAAGAGCGGCACGCTGACGCTGCTGAGCCCGAACAAGCAGAAGCTGGCCAGCATCGGGCTCTTCAATCTCGGGATCTTCCGCCTCGGGTCCATCGATTCCGAAGCAGCGGAGGACCGGCTGAAGCTGGCGCGGGCGGAGCTCTACTGCGAGCGGATGGAATTCAAGCTGGGCGTCTGACGCTCACGGCGCCGGAAGACTGGGGGGAAGCATGGCGAGCAACGTCAGGTCGTATGTCGGCGGCAACCTCGCGCTGGATCTCGAGGGAACGAAGTGCGGGTTCTTGAAGGGTATCGACGGGGGCGCGATCACCGCCGACGTGATCACAGAGGCAGTCGGCGCCGATTACTTCGTCCGCAAGCACATCGGCGGTCCCAAATACGAGGACATCACCCTCGAGATCGGCTTCTCGATGGCCAGGCCCATCTTCAGCTGGATCGCGGACAGCTGGGAGATGAAGCTCCAGCGCAAGAAGGGCTCCATCATCGCATGCGACTTCAAGCTGCAGGCGCAGACCCAGCGTGATTTCTTCGACGCGTTGATCGTCGAGACCGTGATTCCTGCGCTCGACGGCGCATCGAAAGAGCCGGCGTACATCAAGGTGAAGCTGTCTCCCGAGACCATTCGCACCGCGAAAGCGAGCGGGAAGATCGAGGGCGGGACGAAACAGAAGATGTTCGTGGCCTCCAGCTTCTCCCTGGACATCGCCGGCCTTGATTGCAAGCGGGTCAGCCGGATCGACTCCTTCACGGTGAAGCAGTCCGTGGCGGCGGAGCGCGTGGGCGAGCTCCGCGAAATGGAGAAAGAGCCCGGGAGGATCGAGTTCCCCAATCTCAGGATCACGTTCTCCGAGACCTCGGCGCAGTCCTGGCGCGACTGGTTCGAGGATTTCGTGGTGAAAGGGAACTCCGGTGAGGGACAGGAAAAAAACGGGACCCTCACCTTCCTTTCGCCCAACCAGAAGGAGAAGCTGGCGAGCATCAACCTCTTCCACCTCGGCATCTTCAAGCTCGTCGACGCCACGCCGGGGGGAGCAGACGCGATCCATCGCATCACCGCGGAGCTCTACTGCGAGCGCATGCAGTTCGTCCCGGGCGGCGGCGCTTGACGCGACATGTCGATGCTGAAAAAGCGCCTTCTGCGCGACGTGGGTCGCGCCATCGCCGACTTCCGCCTGGTCGAGCCCGGCGATCGCATCCTCGTCGGCGTCTCGGGCGGCAAGGACTCGTTCACGCTGCTGCACCTGCTCCAGTATTTGCTGAGGAGCGCGCCGATCGGGTTCTCACTGGTCGCCTGCAATCTCGACCAGGGGCATCCGGGGTTCCCTGCCCGCGAGTTGGAGCTCTACCTCCGCCGCACCGGAGCGGAGGTGCTGATGCTCCGCGAGGACACCTACAGCGTCGTGAGGCGGCTGGTCCCGGAGGGAAAGACCGCCTGCTCGGTCTGCTCGCGCTTGCGCCGCGGCATCCTCTACAACGCGGCGGAGCAACTCGGCTGCACGAAGATCGCCCTCGGCCACCACCGCGACGACCTGATCGAGTCGTTGCTCATGTCGATGCTCTTCACGGGAAAGCTGCGGTCGATGCCGCCGCGCCTGCGCAGCGACGACGGCCGCAACCTGGTCATCCGGCCGCTCTGCTATGCGGCAGAGAGCGAGATTGCCGCCTTCGCGGCAGAGATGAAGTTTCCGGTGATTCCCTGCGACCTCTGTGGCTCGCAGGAAAACCTCCAGCGGAAGCGCGTCAAGAAGCTGCTGTCGGACCTCGAACGCGAGCATCCCGGCGTGCGGGCGTCGATCCTGGGCTCGATGGGCAACGTGATGCCCGAGCACCTGCTCGACCGGCGACTGCTCCGCGAGGAGCGCGGGCCGGACCCCTGGATCGACGGGGATGGTTGCGAGTCTCCGATCGCGTTGCGCAGCTGACCTTTCCTGCACATGCAAACGGGCGTGCCAACCGCCCTTGCCTGCTCTCGCCTCCGTTCCCAAGCTTTTCCCAGGCAGCCGGCCGAGCGCGGAGGCGGGACATGAAGACGTGCGATCGTTGCGAGGCGCAGAAGATCGTGGCCATCACGCTCGACGACACCATCGACGCCTGCGGCCACACCTTCACCGCCCAGCTCCCGGCGGAGAAGTGCCAGGCTTGCGGCCAGATCGTGATCCAGGGTCATGACCTGAAGCTGTTCGAGCTGCGGGTCGCCGTGGAGCTGGCCAAGGCCGGCATCCGGGAGAAGGAGGCCTTCAAGTACCTGCGCAAGGCGCTCGCGCTGGACGCCCAGGGCCTGGCACACATCCTCGACGTGCCGGAGGAATTCATCGGCTACTGGGAGCGTGGGGACTGGCCCGTGGACCTCCGCGCCCACGCGGTGCTCCGCTCGCTGGTGCTGGGGAAGTTCGAACAGCGCCCCTCCACGCTGGACTGCCTGGGGGTGCTCCGCGAGCCGAGGACGATGGCGCGCAAGGTCCGCCTCCACCTCTTCGACGCGTTGGGCCAGGCCGCGAAAGCCCTCCAGTTCGGCTCCGCCGCCCACACGACCCCCGCTCTGGCCTAGGGGGCTGATTCTTCCCATCAACCGCAGAGCGCGCAGAGACCGCAGAGGTTGGGGAGGTGTTTGTACCCACCACAAACGATCTCTCTGCGCGCTCTGCGGTTGACCTGAGGATTACCGGGCGGTGATCGTGGCGCCGCCGAGGACTTCGTCGCCCCGGTAGAAGACGGCGCTCTGACCGGGGGCCACGCCGAGAGCAGGCTCGAGCAGCTTCACTTCGACCTCAGTGCCCGAGGGATCCAGGACCGCCTGGAGGGGCTTTCCCCGGTGGCGGATCTGGACTTCGCAGCGCGTTCCGGAGGCAGGCGCCGAGTCCACCCAGGACGGGCGGAGCGCGCGGAAGTCGCGGCGCTCGACTTCCTCGCGCGGGCCGACCACCACTCGCTGCCGCGCCGCGTCGAGGGCCGCGACGTACAGGGGCAGCTTGAACCCCGCGCCCAGGCCGCGCCGCTGGCCGACAGTGTAGCGATGGACGCCAGGGTGCGTGCCGAGCACCTGCCCGGACAGGTCCACGATCTCGCCCTGCGCTGGCGCGACTCCATGCGCTTCCAGGAAGGCCGGAAGAGGAGTGCCCGCGACGAAGCAGATCTCCATGCTCTCCGGCTTGTCGGCGTTGGGGAGGCCCAGCGCGCGCGCCATGGACCGCACCTCGGTCTTCGCCAGGTCCCCCAGCGGAAACCGCACGAACATCAGCTCGTCCTGCGTCAATCCGTGCAGGAAGTAGCTCTGGTCCTTGGAGGCGTCCAGAGCGCGGCGAAGGCGATGGCGACCGTCGCGGAGCTCGACGCGGGCATAGTGGCCGGTCACCAGCTCGGAGGCGCCCAGCTTGCGCGCGCGATCCAGCAGCCAGTCGAACTTGACATGATCGTTGCAACGGACGCACGGATTCGGGGTCTCGCCCTGCGCATACGCCGCGATGAAGGGCTCGATCACCTGGTCGCGGAACCGCTCCTGAGCATCGTAGACGAAGAACCGGATGCCCAAGGCGGATGCCGCGCGCCGCGCGTCGTAGAGGTCGTCCGGCGCGCAGCACGTCCGCCCGGTGCGCACGGCATCCTCTGCCGTCGAATACAGCCGCATCGCCACGCCGACGCAGGCTTCAGGCCCCCGGGCGCTGGCGGTCAAGGCGGCGGCAACGGAAGAGTCCACCCCTCCGGACATGGCAATCATGGAAAGCACGGCGGGCAGTCTACGAAGTTCCGCCCTCGGGCGCACTCTCGTGAAAGGGCGTGGGGTGCGGTTCGCGGGGGGCTTGCGCTCTCAGGGGAATCCAGAACCACACCTTGGTCCCTGAAAAGTGGTGCTTCGAGTCGGGCTGGTTCTTCGGCGGGCTCTCCGCGGAGATCCTGCCGCCGTGCGCCTCGACGATCTGCTTCGCCACGGGGAGCCCGAGGCCGGCCCCCGGCGCCCGCTCTTCGCCCACGCGGTCGGCGTGGAAGAACGGGTCGAAGACCTTCTCGGCCTCGTCCGCCAGCATGCCTTCGCCCTGGTCGTAGACCTCGAAGCCGAGGCGCTGGCGGTCGAGCGTGACGCGCAGCAGTACGTTGCTGCCGTGGGGGCTGAACTTGATGGCGTTGTCCAGGACGTTGGCGAGGGCCTGCTTCAGCTTGCGCTCGTCCCCCCAACCGGTTTCCGGCAGGGCATCCGCGACCAGCTCGAGCGTGATCCGCCGCGCTTTCGCCTTCGGCTTCTCCTCGTCCACCACCGCCTTGGTCGCGGCGATCGGATCGAAGTTGTCCCGGTGGATGGCATACCCGCCGCTCTCGAGGGTGGCAAAATCGACCAGGTTGTCGATGGTGCGCGAGAGCCGCTCGGACGCGGTCTGCATCGAGTCCAGGATCTTGCGCTGCGGCTCGCTGAGCGCACCCGTCTTCTCGGACTTCAGGATCTTGAGGTAGCCGGTGATGGGGGTGAGCGGCGTGGCCAGCTCGTGAGACAGGTTCTGCATGAACTCGGTCTTGCTCCGCGCGGCCGCCCGGAGCCGCGAGTTGGCCGCGGTCAGCTCCCGCACCGTCGCCTCGAGGCGCTCGACCAGCGATTGCGAATACTCGCGCAGGTAGCGGCGCTCCTCGGTGGTCTTGACCTTTTCGCGCTTGCCCTTGAGGAACTCGCGGAGCTGGCCGGGAAACTTCTCCACGTCGATCGGCTTCTCGATGTAGCCGTCGCAACCGATGCTCAGGGAGAGGCCGCGGTCGCCGTGCGACGTCAGCACCACGATGGGGCACCCGTCCAGCCCCCGGTACGAGCGCAGGCGGGTCGCCGTCTCGTACCCGTCGATGCCGGGCATCTCGATGTCGCAGAGGATCAAGTCGGGGTGCGCCGAGATCGCCAGGTCGATCCCCGCGATGCCGTCCGAGGCCTCGAGGACGTCGAATCCGCGCGCTTCCAGGACATTCCGCACCAAGGTCCGGCTTTCCGGATTGTCCTCGATGTAGAGGATGCGCGGTTGAGGCGGGGGTACCTGTTCGGCCATCGTGGAACGTCCGGGTTGCAGTGGGGCCCGTAGGTCGCGCGGCGGTGAGTCTAGCACCCGGTCAGCCGTCCGGAAAGGCGCGCGCATGCCTCCTTCCCGCTTGGCGCCGTGTGCTCCAGCGCCCTGTCGGCCCTCCGGCGTCCACATCCTGTCCACAGGGTCCTTCCTCCTGCGGCCGCAATCTTGCCATCGCCCGGACCGGCCGCATCGACGCGTTGATCGGCGCTCCAACCACGTCCTACCCCTCCGGACTTTCGACAGTTTCCGCCGGCCACACATTCACACCCACATGTCGCATCCGTTGAAGCACGCAGAATTCCGTCTAGAAGGCGAAGGTCACTGTGAATTACGTGTGGAAAACTTCCCGGCCACCTCCGGCAGAAGTCGGATGAGCTTTTCGCGGGTGTTCAGATCCGGATCATCGAGAACGCGGTCGAGGAGGCGAGCCAGCACTTCACCGACCTGGCGTCCAGGCCCGGTCCGCAGCTCGCGCATGACGTCCTCGCCGCCGATCGCCAGGTCCGTGACCTTGAGGGCTGAAGCGCGATCGATCTCGCGCTGGAAGCGCGCTTCCGCCGCGGCCTGGTTTGCGAGTCCCTCCTCGACCAGGCGGCCGCGCGCGTCCAGATCGGCGCGCCGCAGCTTCCAGAGCGCCGGAAGCTCTTCGGGCCCGATGCGCGCCAGCACCCGGCGCACGGTGGCGTCGTTCCACTCCGGCAGGTAGTGCCAGTTGTGCTCGGCGACCAGCAACGCGACGCGCTCGGTCTCGCGCCGGGGAAACTTCAGCCGCTGCAAGATGTCGGTCGCCAGCCGGGCGCCGAGCTTCTCGTGATCGTAGAAGGTGTGCTCGCCCGGCGCGCCTTCCTTGGGCGCGGCGCTGCGCGGCTTCGCCACGTCGTGCAGCAGCGCCGCGAGGCGCACGACCAGGTCGGGCGGCGCGGCATCCACGCAGCGGAGAGTATGCCGCCACACGTCCCAGCGGTGATAGCGATTCTGGGCGAAGTTCACGGACTCCAGCAGCTCCGGCACGATGTGGGCCAGAAGTCCGGAGCGCAGCAGCAAGCGCAGGCCGCGGCTCGGCGGCGCGCCGCGAACGAGCAGCTTGATCAGCTCGTCGCGCACCCGCTCCATCGCGACCCTCGCGAACACGTCCAGCGCCTCCGGGATCGCCAGCCGGGTAGGCGGGTCGAGCGCGAGACGGAGCGTGGAAGCGAATCGCACCGCTCGCAGCGGCCGCAGCCCGTCCTCGCGAAAGCGTGCCAGGGGATCGCCGACGGCCCGGAGCCGGCGCCGCCGCAAGTCCTCGGCACCGGAGAACGGATCGCGCAGCACGCCGGCGATCGGGTCCCAGGCGATCGCGTTCACCGTGAAGTCGCGGCGCGCCAGGTCTCCCTCGATGTCGGCGAGGAAGGTGACGGAGCTCGGCCGCCGTCCGTCGAGGTAGCGGCCCTCGCCGCGAAAGGTGGTCACCTCCACCTTGTGCTCCCCGGAGAGCACCGTCACGGTGCCGTGCTGCATTCCCGTGGGAATGACCCTCGGAAACAGCCGGACCACCTGCTCGGGCAGGGCGTCGGTAGCCACGTCGAAGTCTTGTGCCGCCGCTCCACAAAGGATGTCCCGCACCGCCCCGCCGGCGAGCCATGCCTGCCTGGACGCGCCGCGCAGCGTGCGCAGCACGGCCATCACGTCGGCGGGAACGGTCTTCGGATCGGGCAGCACGCCCGTCAGCTATCACGCCCGGACCGCTTGTGCTGGTCCGCTCAGTCGATGTGCGCGTTGACGATGGGCAAGAGCTTGAGGCCCGAGGGATTGTTGCCCGCCCAGTTCACAAGTCCGATCTGGAGTCCATGCAAGCTGGGCGTGTAGTTCACGATACCGATCGCCAGGCCGCGCTGCTCCCCCCGGATCCGGTTGAAGGCGCTCACCGAGACCCCTGTCATGCTGCCGTCCGGCATCAGATCGAAGTAGGCGGGTGCGACCACCAGGCCGGCGACGTCGCGCCCGCCGGCCGCCAGACCGGCGACCGCTCCGCGAATCCGCGGCGCTCCCACGAGCCCCGCGATGGCGATACCTTCGATGGAGCCGCCCGCGCCCACTGCCAGGCCCGCCACCGACAGCCCGCGCAGATCGCCGCCGGCGCCGACCCCCAGGCCGCCGACAGCGATGCCGATCACTTCCTCTCCGCAGCCCACGCCCAGGCCGGCGACCACGATTCCGCGCAGGCGGCCGCCGCAGCCCACGCCCAGTCCACCCAGGGCGAGGCCATCGATGTCGCCGCTGGTCGCGACGCCGAGGCCACCGGCGAAGATGCCGCGGAGAGGGCCCCCGGAGCCGAGGCCCAGGATGCCAACGCCGACGCCGTCGAATTCCTTGGACACGGCCAGGCCGAACCCGAGGCCCAGTCCGCGCAGCGTGCCGGCCCCGGTGACGGGAATCCCCAGCGCAAGCCCCGTCACATCGCCGGCGCCGCGATCCGACGGCGACCAGACGGTGGCGTTGACGCCGTGGACGGTGAACGGGGCCACGTCGCGGAAGTTGAGGCGAAGCCCGTCGATGTGTTTCGAGTTCCCGATCCCGATCCCGACGTCGTGAACGGTGAGGTCGAGGCTCCAGGGCTCGTCCGCGGGGGCTTGCGGCCGGGGCTCCTGGGCGCGGGCTGCCGTCGCAAGCGCGAGCGTCAGCACGACGATGGCGGTATCGAGTTTCAAAGCCGGTACGCGATGAACCCGCCGAACGTCAGTTGGACGCGGCGCTCAGTCAGGGGGCTGCTGGCTGCATCGCCTAGCAGGACCTCGGCACGGGCGGTATAGCGCGCGTTCGCCCAGCTCACGGTGCCGGCGGCGGCGACCAGAAATGCGAGCGCTGCCGTGACTCGAGTCATTGCGACCTCTCCTTGAGACCGGTTGCGGTCTGAAACGCTTGGTTGGTGCGCCCAACAGGACTCGAACCTGTGGCCTGCGGTTTAGGAAACCGCCGCTCTATCCACCTGAGCTATGGGCGCCCTGAGCCGACGGCGCGGCGGGAATCTAGCGCAACTTCCGCGGCGGGGCGACGCCTCAGTAGGCGAACAGCGCTTCGACGGGACAGGTTTCCTCGAGCCGCTCGCGCCCCTTGAGGAACGTAAGCTCGATCACGAACAGGAAGACGCCGACCTCGCCCCGCTGCTTCTTCACCAGCTGCCCCGCGCCCCAGGCGGTGCCGCCGGTCGCAAGCAGGTCATCGACCACCGCCACTTTCTCGCCGGGCCGGACCGCGTCCACGTGCGCTTCCAGCGTGCCTTTGCCGTACTCGAGCGCGTACTCGATCCGATCCGTCCTGTACGGCAGCTTCCCGAGCTTGCGGACCGGCGCGAACCCGATCTTCAGGCGATCGGCGAGGGCGGCCCCGAAGACGAACCCGCGCGACTCGATGGCCAGGATGCGGTCGAATCCGCGCCCGCGCAGCCGCTCCTCGAGCGCGCCGAGGACGGCCTGCAGCGCTTTCGGGTCGCCCAGGACCGGCGTGATGTCCTTGAAGAGGATCCCGGGCTGAGGAAAGTCGGGAACGTCGCGGATGAGAGCGCGCGCTTCGTCGAGTGAAGGCATGCCGGCCATCCTCTCAAAAAAACGGCCGCCAGTCCCATGGGGGGGTTGGGACCGACGGCCGTGGGATCGGCCGAAACCGACAACCCGCGCGCTGTTTAGCAACGCAGAGCGTCGGGGGCAAGGAAAACCAAGCAGAGCCGTTCAGCGGAGAAAACGCAAGGGGTCCCGGGGCTGGGCCGCGATCCGCACCTCGAAATGCAGGTGGGGTCCAGTGGCGTTGCCGGTGCGGCCGACGCGAGCGATCTCCTCGCCCCGCGACACTTTGTCGCCCTGAGAGACCAGGTTCCTGGCGTTGTGCGCGTAGACCGTCACCAGATCGCGGTCGTGGGCCACCAGGACCAGCTTTCCGTAACCCCGTTGCTCGCCGGAGAAGAGCACTACCCCGTCGTCGGCAGCGCGGATGGGCGTCCCTTCGGGACACGCCAGGTCGATTCCTTCATGGTGGTCGCGGTCCCGCTCTCCGAACCCGGAGATGAGCACGCACGGCGCCGGCCAGGCCAGCGGCTCCCCGCGCGCTGCGGGATCGAGCGGACGCCCACCGGCGCGAGGGATCGTCGAGGGCGAGTGGCGCCGGATCGTGCTCATCCGCGCGACGGCGCTTCCGGCCTGCGCGGGCGGCACCGACAGCTCCCGATCGGCGCCCGGGATCCACAGCTGCGTGCCCGCGGCGAGCTGGGTGGGATCCTCGAGCGCGTTCTCGCGCAACAGGACCTCCAGCGGCACCGAATAGGCGCGGCCAATGCGCCAGAGGGTCTCTCCGGCGCGGACGTGATGGATGGCCCCGCCCTGGCGCGCCAGCTTTTCCTCGGGCCTTGCCGTCCGCTGCGCGCATGCGCAGAGGAGGAGAAGGAGCGTCAGTGGAAGCTCCCAACGCTTCAGCTCCTCGACGAGCTCGTGCGCCGTCAGATCCAGGTGCAACGGGGTCACCGAGATGAGCCGCCGGTCGAACACGGCGTCGCAATCGCTCCCGGGGACGTGCTCGTGCGCCTGCTCGTCTCCTCCAATCCAGTAGTACGCGCGCCCCCGGGGGTCCAGTTTCTCGACTACTGCCGCCGTATACGTGCGGCGGCCGATGCGGGTGATCTGCGCGCCCAGGGGGACTCCCGGAGGCACGTTCACGTTCAAGAGCGTCCCTGGCGGAAGGCCGTGCTCGACGATCTGCCGCGCCAACGCAGCGGCGAACTTCGCAGCATGCGAATAGTCGCGGCTCTTGACCTGGCTGATCGCGAAGCTGGGAAACCCGCCCACGCAGCCTTCCATCGCCGCCGCCACCGTGCCGGAGTAATGGACGTCGTTGGCGAGGTTCGGGCCCCGGTTGATTCCGGACGCCACCAGGTCCGGGGCGCGTCCTTTCAGCACCTGGTTGAGCCCGATGTAGACCGCATCCGTCGGCGTCCCGTCGACGGACCAGCGCTCGATCTGCCCGTCCGGGCCCCAAGCCGGCAGCTGCTCGATCCGCAAAGGCCGGTGGAGCGAGATGCTGCGGCTGGTGGCGCTCTGTTCGCGATCCGGCGCGCACACGGCCACTTCGCCCAGCTCGAGCAGCCCCTCGGCCAGCGCGCG
>WNFT01002914.1_pt1 | contig 14720 bp, 11 predicted proteins | sample 5400191 | NCBI WGS metagenome assembly WNFT01 (sample SAMN13153359, study PRJNA577476) | soil metagenome | isolation source: 80 cm saprolite under Madrone tree | place: USA:California | collected 2016-06-14 | reverse complement strand
GCACCGCCGCCGGCGCCACCGCCCGCACCCCCGCCGGCGCCGCCGCCCGCACCCCCGCCGGCGCCGCCGCCCGCACCCCCGCCAAATGGGCCGGTAGCCGAGTGGACCCTGGCCCAGGCCAGCATCTCCGGCACCGTCGTCGCTGACGCCTCGGGCAATGGTCATGCTGGCACTGTGGTGAATGGTCCGCTGACTTTTACGACTGCGCTGCCAGGGGCCAATTTCAACGGGTCACAATATGTGGACGTTCCGCTCGATGTGAACTCGGCGGCCCTTACCGTCTCGGCCTGGTTCAATGCGGCCAACTTCAATAGCAATTCCAGGATCATCGCCAACGCTCACACCGACCAGGACGCCCGTGGCTTTCAGCTCATGATGAATAGCGGTGGCGGGTCTGGCTTCTTCGATGTCGGCAATGGCTCGATCTCAGGCGCCGCGTCTTGGTCGCAACAGCTCGCAACCGGTGCCTGGCACCACTACGCCGGAACCTATGATGGGGCCACGGTGCGCGCATATATCGACGGCGTTCAGGTGGCGTCGACTCCATTCGCCGGCGGCGCCATCGCGTTGTCTGGTCAGAACATCAACATCGCCCGCAACCCGGCCTACGGCGGCGACTATTTCGCGGGCGCGCTCTCAGACGTGAGGATGTACGGGCGGGCGTTGTCGACCAGTGAGATCCTGGCGCTCTATCAGGCGGTGGTCCCGCCGCCGCCTCCGCCTCCACCGCCGCCGCCGTCTCCTCCTCCTACTGGAATAGATTTTATAACTTCCGTCACTCTTGGCACATTGATCGGCGCCTCCACGACTAAATACGGTATGAAAATCACGATTGGCAGCTCGCCGATAACAATCACGGCACTCGGTCGGCTTGCGATCTCCAGCAACTCACAAAGCCATACGGTAGAGATTTTTTTCGGACCACCAGGCCAAGATCAATCTTTAGTGACCGGCGCATCCGCCGTGGTCAACATGGCGGGTGCTACGCCAGGACAGTTTGTCTACGCGCCGCTGTCGAGCACCGTGGTCCTGTGGCCGGGCCAGTCCTACTATATCCTCGATTCGGAGACCTCCGGTGGAGATTTATTTTATACCAATGATACGGTCGTCACTACTACATTAGACGCGCACCTGGACGATTCTGCCCACTTTTATCCAGGACTCTACATTGTCACCGACAACAGTGGCACCAATAGGCCTTTCGTACCGGTCAACTTCAAATACAACATCGGGGTGCCCGGCGGGATCACGCAGCGCGGCAGCGTGTTTGCTCCGCCATCCTTCATGGATTCTGTGTTTCAGCCGACGGTCAGTACGATCGTCACCGGCACGGTCACGTTCTCCGGTGCGTGGGTGCATGGCCCAGTTCCCAGCGAGACAATCACCTACCAGTGGATCCTCGACGGTGTCGCCATCAGCCCGGTCATAAGTTCGACCAACTCTGGTCTACCATGGTCATGCGACACGGTAGCGCTGAGCATTCCGGACGGTACGCACAGCATCTATCCGCGAATCCTCGACGGTACGGCCTCCTCGATCTTCAACCTGCAGACCCAGGCTCAGGCGATCATCGTCGCCAACTCCGGGTTCAACAATGGCACGCAGACGATCCCGGTGGCGGCTATCACGCAGAACCGGGGGAACCCGCCACGGCCCGATTACGTCACCTATACAGCCGGCACTCCCTATCCGACGCGCGCCACCTACCCGATGGCGTACACCTTCATCGCTGGCTCCAACAGCCCGGCGCTGCGCGACCCGTCGCAGTGGTACGGCGAGGTCTGGACGGGGCCGCGCAACGGCGAGTATCTCACGAGCCCGGAGCTGGTGACGACCCCGAGCGGCGGGGTCTACCCCTTCTGGATCGACCCGTTGCAGTACAACACCACGGGTCAGTCGTATCTCGGCGTAGTCTTCCAGAACAGCATGGACGGCACGCGCCTCAACAGTTGGGTCTCGCCGTTCTCCACCTACGCTGAGGACCCGGCGGGCGGCGGTACATGGTGGGGCGTCGAGATCAACGGCCGCGTGTTCAAGATCACCAACGACGGCACCGTGACGACGATAATCGGACGGACACGCGACCGCACGCAGCTCACCTACGACCCGAAGTATCCCGGCCTCACCGAAGACGACGTTGACACCAAGATCACCAACCTCGGCACCTTTCCGGCTGGTGTCACTAACATCGGTGGGGCAAACGACCTCTGCTTCGACCCGCGCGATTCGAACATCCTCTATGTCTGCGCCCAGGTCGACAACTGGATCGCCCGGATCAACCGGACCACGCTGGTTGTGACGGTCTACGCCGGCTCTCCGGGAGCGCCCGACGGCTACACCGGCGATGGCGGTCTGGCGGCCAGCGCCACCTTCGCGCAGCCGACGAGCATCATCATGGATCCCACAGGCATCATGTATGTGTGCGACCAGAATAACCAGGCGATCCGCAAGATCCTTCCGGGGGGTGGGACCGCGGCGGGCAACATCAGCACACTCTGCGGCGGCAATGTCGGGCCGACACCGCCTACCATCGCCCAGATGACGGGCGGCATCGCCTACAACGTGACCTCGATCACCTGGAACTCCGGAACGAACACGGGTGCGGTGGTGATGGCGGGGGCGACGACGATCGGTCTGGGGTACACGCTCTCGCTCAGCGGAGCCACCAACATCGGCGGCTCCGGCGATCCCAATACGGGCATCAACTTCAACCCTCGCTATATCGTCACCGCATGGACCGACAGCCAGCACTTCACAGTCGGTTTCGAGCCTACCCGTGGTGGAAAGCCCACGATCGGGACGATTGGCGGGTCGCCGGTCTTCACCACGAACAACGTGGACATCTACAGCTCGCCGACCTCGGTATCGTTCGCGGCTGGCTACGTCCCGTTGCCGAACGTGATCCGTTTCGCCTCGGGCGGCGACATCATAGTCGGCGATATCGTCGCCAACGCCGTGCGACGGATACACCTGGGATCGAGCACGATCACGCGGATCAACTGCTTTGACAATTTCCTCGGCGATGGCGGCATTGGGGGGGCACAGCAGTGGCTCTGGCTCGACGTGGACACCGCCGGCATGTGCGGCCCGGTGGACGACATCCTGGTATTCAAGGTTCAGGACGCGATCAACGGCGCGCACAACACTTGGAGGATGTCGCTCGACGGCAGCTACTCGAATCAACTCTTTAACGACGGAAACGGACTGCCAACCTACGGTCCGGTAGAGCTGATAATAGGTGGCCCCGGACACTACCCCTGGGCTATCGCCATCTCGAAGCACGAGGGCCGAATGGTCGGGACCGGACTGGCCCAGTTTCATCCTGTCATGATGCGGATCAAGCAAGCCGGCGATCCCACCGTCGACCCCAGCATTGGGCTCAACTTGTCCGAGACAATCGCGGTGAACGGTAGTCTGGTTTACAGCTTCGGGTCTGCCCTCGGGTTCCCGCGAGAGATACGGCCCTCCTTCTGGTCACTGAGGGGCAGTACGGGCGGCGGCTGGATGACCCACCTCCCCGGCGCGGACACGTTCGAAGACCTGATGGCGACATACCCGACCGACGCGGCTCTTGGCGCCTACATCCAGGCCGGCATGGGCGGCTCTGTTCCGCGGCCCGAAATCGTCGGAAACGATCTGCGCAACCTGATCTATGCTATCCGCCGCGGCACCCTGCAGGGCAGCCTGGGCCCGACCCCGTACCAGCCCGGTCCCGACGACCCGAACAACGCGACGCCGATGATCCTCAGCGTCTCGGCGGTCCGCAACAGTCCGACGCAGATCACCGTCAGCTGGACCACGGACAAGCCGACCCTCGGCATGGCCGCTGCCTGGGCTCCGGGCCAGTTGGCGCTCAATACTACCCCCTCGCTCTTCTCCGATCTGGAAAACAGCTTCGGCATGAGCCACAGCGTCACCGTCCAGGTGCTCGCTGGGGTGTCGCCGCAGCACTACACCGTCGTCTGCGAGGATCAGCACGGCAACTTCGCGCACACCACTGATCAGATAGTCAGTGGAAGTGGGTTCTCGCCTGACGGCAGCATCATAGTCGGCCAGCCGGGGGGCGGCGCCGTACCGACGAGCCTCAACACGGCCTACGGGACTGTGTCGATGGGTGACTTCGTCTCGCCGCAGCCGGGTTACGGCGGCGGGTCATTCTGCTACGGGTTGCTGAACGGTAAGGAGATGGAACCGAGCGCCCCTATCGGCGTCTTCGGGCTGCCGATATTTCAGCAGCTGTGGGTCGATTTTGGCGGCAACATCTACGGCATAACCAATGATCAGATCTGGTACGGCTGGCAGAATTACTCGTGGCAGACCAACGATGGAATGGACTTGACGAGCGGCCCGGCGACCACGCCAGTCCCTCCGTCACTGCCGAGCTACGCGCCGCCCTACACACCCTCGGCCGAGGGCACAACGATATCTGGGGGAATCGGCACGCTCGTGACGACGGACGGGACATTTTCGTTCGGCGCTGCGTCCGGGCCCGGCTGGCGGCTGATGTTGAACGGCATACCGATAGCGGTCGGCGGCACCTCGTTCACGACGTATATGATCGTCGATACGATGACGGTCTACGCGACGGGGCAACTTTTCTTCCGGATGGCGGCCGATTCGACGTGGCGGTGCTGGACGGGAAACCAAGCCCACTGGTCGACAGGACCGACCGCCTCGCCCGTGCCAGTAGCCATGTCGCTCTCTCCGTCGCGGCCGCAACTGGCCGCGAGCAGTTCGATAGGGACGCATGTGGGCACTGTTTCGGCAGCAATGAGCGACGGATCTGGCTTCAGCGGCACGATCTCGATCGGGGATACGACTAATTTCGCGGTGTCTGGCTCCTCAATCGTGACTGCCGTCTCGCCTTTCGCGAGTAGCATCACGTCGCTGGCCGTGACGCAGAACGGAACGACCTACCAAAAAGAAATCATCATAGTGGCTACGTGAACGAGGACATTAACGTCGCGGTGTGGAACAGGTGTTCGCCGTGGTCGCGACCCAGAACGGATGCACGTACGGGGCATTCTTCGATATCAACGCGTCATAACATCTCGTTACTTCGCGCACGCTGTCGATCGGGGGATTAGCCCATGGAATGGATTTCCGGCAACGTCTTCATCTGCCGATGGGTGGCCGCGAGGGTCTCCGGCCCGATCTCTCGCGTGCAGGCGATCGATGATCGCGGCAGCGACACGGCTGAGGCGGCGCTGCGCTGCAGTTCGATGCAGGGGTGAAGCGCAGCTCCTTGAATGTGCGTGACGGGGCAGCACGGCGCGCCTGTAAATCTCCTGCAGAAACAGGCGGCCGAACGCAAAGCGAACCTCTACAGAAGGTTTGCCCTCCAGCGCCCGGAAACCTTAATTGACCCACATCTGCTGCTGCAGGCGGGCCTCCTCGCCAGCGGTCCCGATCCGATCGCCCGGCGGCGACACCGGTTCGCGCAAGCCGGGCCTGCCTTGCCGGCATTCCGAGAGGCGGGCGCTGCTCGACGGATGAATGTAACAACCGAGAGGAAACTCATGACCAGGCGAATCAACCGGGCCATCGAACTGTTGGCGCAGGGTCAGGCGATCTATTACGTCGGCGGCCACACCGGTCACCGGCTAACCCACGATCGGGGAGGCAGGACGCGCACATCTGGGCTGACTACATCAATGTCGGGATGGAGCACGGCTCGTTCGACATGGCGGGGCTCGCCTAATACATGGGCGGCCTGGTTGAGGGCGGCCCGACCCGTTCGGGCCACCACACGCCGGCCATCATTGTCGAAGCCCCGGTCAACGGCACCGACGCGGCCAATGTGCGCTTCAACGCCTGGCAGTTCCGCCAAATCCTCGGCCGCGGCGTTCGCGGAATCCTGTTGTGCCAAGCGGAATCGGCGGGTGCGGTTCGCGCGTTTGTCGAATCGTGCCGATATCCGCATCATTCGGCCGGGGTCGATCCGAACCTGCCCTCGCCGATCGAGCGAATGCACGGCGCCACCCGTGAAGCGGCCTCTGGCCGGCTCGGCCTCGGTACCCGCGGCCGCGGATCGGAAATGACTGCCGCAAGGGTATGGGGCTTGTCGCCCGAGGAGTACATGGCATGCTGCGATCCGTGGCCGCTCAGCCCGCGCGGCGAGCTCTTGCTGGGGGTCAAGCTGGAAAGCCCCGAGGGTATCGCCAATTGCGAAGAGATCATTGCCGTACCGGGGCTCGGCTTTGCCGAAATGGGGCCCGGCGATCTCGGCCTCTCTCTCGGCTACGTCACGGTCCCACGCGACCCCTATCCGCAGGAAATGCGGCAGGCGCGGGAGCGCGTCTTTGCAGCGTGCCGCAAACATCATGTCGACTTTCTCGAAACGGCTGCGCCGGAGAGCATTATCGCCAGGATCGATGAGGGGGTCCGGGTTATTGCCGGACAGAGCGAAGAGTCGGCGATTATCGGGCGCGCCCACCAAAAAAGGACGATGCCGGTGTAAGGTCGCTCGCTCTCATTAGGCCGCCGCGCCAACTCCTTCGGATAGGCGCGTCAGTCGGACCGATTGGCTTTGGAATTTTGAAAGCCCGCAATGATTTTCAGGAGTGCCAAAGCCGAGTTCTGCGAAAGCCTCTTGCAGCCGGGTGAGTTCGTCTGCCCGATTTTTTGTTGGGGGCTGCGCACAGAAGAAAGAAACCGCCGAGGAACGGCTATCCTGGTCCAGCTAGCTCGGCGGTCAGCGGCTGAGCAGGTTACTCGCGCGCATGATCTCGATGTAGAGCCGTTCGACCGCAGCACGGCCGTCATGGGGGTCGAGGACCTGTCGTCTGGGCTGCTGGCGGCCCATCCCGAGACCCCGTGCAGCAAAAGAGGAGCCGAGGACGCGGATGCGATAGCGCTCCACTGCCGGCGGCAGTTTATCGTATGGCCGTCCGCCGCCGATCCAGGAATCCATATTTCCCGGACCCCAGTTGTACGCCGCGATCGCATCAGGCCAGCTGCCGTAACGTTTGTACATCAACGCGAGGTAGGCCCGGCCGAGGGCGCGGTTTTGCCGCTCGTCAAAACGGTCGCCGCCGCCGGCATCCTCGGCTGCGGCGGCGGATACTTGCATCGGTCCTTGCGGCGCGTCGGGGTTGAGGCCCCACATCTTCGGGTCGGTTCCGTGACTGGACTCGACGCCGTCAATGGCAAAGGCGATCCGGTCGAGCGCAGCAGCACCGCCGCGGTCGAGCCCGGTCGTCGCCTCGACCTGGCTTGGGCGGTTCGGCTGCGCAGCGACGTTGCTACCGGACGCCTCCAAACCGAGGACCAGGATCAGGGCTGAGCCAACACGGCTGGCATCCACACGGAGACGGCGGACCCGGTATCCAATCTCCGGCTTCATCGTCCCCACTGTGTGTTTCTCTTCTTCGCCTACTCCCAATAGGCCTGGACGATTGTGTTGTCGTCGCCGAGGATCAAGTTCAGCCGGTTTGGGTTGTGGGTGATGCCGCGGATGCCACGCGCCGGGATGATCCAGCGCAGTATCTTGGGCAGGTCCTCCTGGCGCACGATGCCGGGCTGCCCGGCCGCAGCTTGGCCGCGTTCGGCAAACTTCTTTCCGATGCAGTCCTTGCAGCTATTGGTGGTGACGCTCGCCTGCTTGACACCGGGGAGCGGCTTGACTTCGACCGTGTTCTCCGATGCGCGGACGCGGACCCCCTTGAATGGATGGTCCTCCTCCAGCGTGAAGACCGCTCCGATCGGAACGAAGCCCTCGGCCGCCTGGGATTGCAGCGGCGCGGTCGCGATGAATTGGAGATCGAGAATGTCGTCGAAGGGTTTGCCCCAGAAGGTTGGGACCAGTTGCGGCGCGCTCCAACCCGGCGAGCTCGTCAACCCGGTCACCCGCACGATGTCGAGCTTGGGATCGGTGCTCGTCCGCAAGACCTCGACACCGGTGACGTAGAGCACGGGGAGCTCAGGCGCCGTGGCGGATCCGGGACCCGCGGCCGGGACCGCCGACGGTGCAGATCCGGGAGAAGCATATTGCTGCGGTTGGCCGCCGGCCGGAGCTGCCGGCGGGTTGGCCTGCGCGAGGGCCAGTCCGACCAGGCATCCCTGCATCGCGGCGACAATGCTGAACGCGGCCAAACGGCGGAATGTGTTGTTCATCCTGTCCTCCGAACCGACTGAGCTTATTTGCAAACCTCGGCGCGAGAAACGGCTTCCCGGCGCGTCTTTTTGAGGGGAAGCCGCTCCAGGGCATCGAGCACGAGATCGGTCGCCTGCATCTTGGTTAGACGACAGTAGGTCGTCTCGGTGCTGGCAAAGCTCCCGTTCTCGGCGAGCTTGTTGACGGGTTCGCCGCCGCCGCAAACACTGAAATACTCGCAGCTCTCCCTACACATCTCGACACCCGACCGGATGTCGGCAAGCATCCTGGCGAAATTCGCTCGCCGCGGCAAATCGACGAGGGCGTCGCGATTGATGTTGCCCAGCAGAAAATCTTCATAAGCCGGGTTCTTCTGCCCGAGCAGTTCGGGCGAAAAAGTCGAGATGTTGCCGGCCCAATCCATGCTGGTAATTGTGAAGGGCTCGACCAGCTGGTTAGTGAAAGGTACGTGAGCGGGCCGGATGACCTGCTGGATTGCATGCTCGATTTCACGAATGAAGCTGATCTTGCCGGGAGTGGCGGCCGACAGTCGCCAGATTTCGCTTAGAAACCGGTAATAAGCAGCCTCGACCCCGATTTCGGCGAAGGATCGCGAGACATGGTCGCCCTCGGATTCTTCGACGTTGAAGCACACTTGGTCGATCCCCTCCTCGACATAGAAATCAAACATTTCCTGGGGTACGGCCATGCTGGCCGCCGACAGCACCGAGATCACGTGAAAGGGAACCTCACACTGGCGCAACAGGCGGATGCCCGCGATCGTCCTGTCGAAAGTTCCTTTGCCCGAGCGGGTCAGACGGTTGCGATCATGAAACTGTCGGGGGCCGTCGATGCTCACCCCGAGATTGACATGCTGGTCGGCAAAAAATGTGCACCAAGCCTTGTCGATCAACGTCCCGTTCGTCTGAAACGAATGCATCACTGTTAAATTTGCGGGTCTGAGACGATCGATCATCTCGAACGCGTCCCGGTAGAAAGCGATCGGCACCACCATCGGCTCGCCGGCATGCCAGACGACCGACAGGCACTCTCCTACCCAGCCTGAGGCGAACACCTGGGAAAAAAGATTGGCGAGAGTTTCTCGGGCGACGACAGCCTTCGAGTTGCGATCCGGGAGATAACAATATCGGCAATCGATATTGCAGAACGGGGTAGGCTGGATGACCAGCAGCTCTATGCGGGGCACGAGGCGGCTCGCCGGGCAATCCCCATCGACAGGCCTACCAATTACGCCACCAGTTGTTCCAATTGTTCCAATTGTGCCAATTGTTCCAGTTGGGCCAACCCCCCCCTTCCCAAGGACGCCAGCCCCAATTGTTCCACCAATTGCCCCAGGCGAGATGGAGATCGCTGTCACCCGGATGCGTCGCCTCGCCTTGTGCTTCGGCTATCGCGGAGACGGCCTCGCGAATGGCCGCGAGTCGTTCGGAAACCCCGGCCCGGCCCGCCGCCGAAGGCTGCAGTCCGGCGAGATGATCGGCGGCGGCGCTCGGCGCCATTGTGCCGAGAAAGAGCGAGACACCAGCCGCTCCGGCGGGAACGATCCCGGACAAGATCCGACGGTATTTCTGCCGCAGCGGCATGAGATCCCCCTTCATCGACGGCCCCGCGATCGCCGTTGGGTCTATAGCAAAGCGTGGTCAGCGGGGTCAAATCTGCCCGACCTTACCGCGCCGGAACGTTATCGGCTTAACCGTGTTCGGCTCGACCGCCGGTTCACCAGTTATGCCACCAATTGGGCCAACCATTATGCCAGCCGTTGCGCCAATTGCCCCAGCCGCCGTTACGCCATCCGCCGTTGTGCCACCAATTCCCCCAGGCCAGCTGCTGTTCGCCTTCGCTTGACCGCATGGTTGGTGCGCCGAGTTCGGAGACCGCCTCGCGAATGGCAGCGAGCCGCTCGGAGACCCCTGGGGTCTCCGCAGGCAACGAGTTCATGGGATGCTCACTTGCGCCGCACGGCCCGGCGGAGCCGAGAAGCAGCGAGACACCCAATGCACCGGCTGGAACCAGGCCGGACAGGATGTCGAGATATTTCAACCGAAGCGACATCGGGTCCCCCATTTTTTTCGCGATCCGAGCTAAGCGGAGCCGCAGCTTGTGATAGAAACCTTACCAACTCGTTCAGTATGCGGGTCAAGGTGCCTGGCCGCTCGCCCATGGCGGTGCGCATTCGAGGATGCGGGCAAAGACCGGGCAGTCCGTCTCGTGGGCCCCGGGCAGATAGCCGATGCTCATCAGAAATTCGCCGACAATCAGCCCGCCGGTAAAGCGAAATGTCCGGCGGAACAGCTGGGTCCAAGCCTCCGGCGAGCGCGGATGATGAGCTGCAAGCCAAAGGGCGAACGACCCGTGCGATTGCCGCAGCGCCTGAATCCGTCGTGCATTCTCCGCAGCGGCCTCAATCTTGAGCCGGTTGCGGATGATCCCCGGATCGGCGAGCAGCCGTTCCACCTCGGTCGCGCCGAATGCGGCGACCCGATCGACCGCGAAGTCAGCATAGGCAGCGCGAAACGCTGCACGTTTCCTGAGGATCGTCGCCCAGGAGAGGCCGGCCTGATTGATCTCGAGCATCAGCCGCTCGAACAGCACGCTCTCGTCCTCGGTCGGAAAGCCGTATTCGGTATCATGGTACACGCCGTGGGTCGGGTCTCCGGGTGCAAACCGGCAATACGCCGAGCTCATTTCACAGCTCGCGGAAACTGAGCCATGGAGACCTCACCAAGGCATAAATCGCCAGCCAGATGACCGCCGATACTGCGGTCGTGATTGCCACCTTCGCCAGCAGCCGCGGCCGTGCCGGAGCACCGGTCGCATGACCCGGGTCGTCCGGCTGGGCCGGGGTCACCCATAGCGGCAGCACGGCAAAAAGAGTGACCCACCAGACGAGAAAGTAGACGACGATCCCGGTCACCCAACCCATGGTCGACGGCCCGACGCAGCGGCCGGCTCACGCCTCTTCGAGCTCGATCAAGGTCCCGCAAAGATCTTTGGGGTGAAGGAACAGCACGGGCTTGTCATGGGCGCCGAGCCGTGGCTCGCCGTCGCCGAGCACGCGTGCGCCCTCGGAGCGCAGCCGATCGCGGGCGGCGATAATGTCGTCGACCTCGTAGCATAGGTGGTGCACCCCGCCCTCGGGATGGTGGTCGAGAAAACCACGTACCGGCGAGTTGGCACCGAGCGGCTCGAGCAGCTCGATCCGCGTGTTCGGCAACTCGACGAACACAACCGTTACGCCATGCGCCGGCAATGCCAGCGGCTCCGAGACACGGGCGCCGAGCGCGCCGCGGTAGAGCCCGCTTGCGGCTGCGAGATCGGGTACCACGATCGCGACATGGTTGAGCCTCCCAATCATCGCCGCTCACCGCAGGTCAAGTGTCATCCCAGCCGGAGGTGGGGCCATAGGGCTTGGTGCGCAAGCGCTGCGGCGGTCGACGCGCTCGGTAATGAAGCGGTCGATTGCTTCGAGCCAGCAATTGCGGATCGGGTCGCGCTCAAGGAAGGGTTCATGCTTCGAAGCCGGTAGCTCGACCAAAGTACAGTCGGGAAGCAACCTGGCAGCACGGTGATGAGACTCGGGCGACACAAAAGTCTCTAGTCCGGCGCTGGCGAGCAGAATCGGAATGTCAATCCCGCAAAGAAACTCCTTCCGGGCGAGCTTGGCGGCAAGGCGGAGTGATGCGTCGAGCCAGCCCCAGGTCGGTTCGTCGACGCGCAGCCCGGCGCGGGCCACAAACCATGCGTATTGCAGGCGGCAACGTTCGGGATCGTTCGAGACGCGGCTGCGCTCGGGCGAGGGGACGCGATCGGGTCGCCAAGCACCGGCTCCCGGGATGAAGCACATGCCGAGGCCGGCAGCCCGTGCGAGGCTACTGATGCAGCGGACGAGAGAAGGCGGCATGGCGCCGGTCCGGATCCCGAGCATCGGCGCCGAGAGGATCGCCGCATCGAAGAGATCGGGATACCGGCGCAGGCAGAGAAGTGCGATCGCCCCGCCCATCGAATGACCGATCAGCAGCCGCGGCCAACCCGCCGCCGGTATTGTCCGGGTAAACAGCGCGAGCTCACCTGCGTCACGGTCGAAGCGGCGTGGCCGTGGGCGGCTCGGAAGGCGCCTCGGACGCTCTGAGCCGCCTTGTCCACGCCAATCGAGGCACCAAACCGAGAGGCCGCGCGCCGCTAGGTCGGCGATCGTCTCGAAATACTTTTCGATGCATTCGGAAAACCCGCCGACCATCACGCATTCCGCGCGCGGCTGGCGGGTCGGCAAATGACCCCAGCGCAACCTCACCCCATCTGCCGCAGCAAAGCTGCCCCAGACGAATCCCGGCGGCTCGAGGAAACGAGCCGGCAAAGACGGGGGCTCGAAGGCGCGGGTACCAGCCGCCGAGGCCGGTTCGGAATGATCTAGCAACCGCACTTACCGTGTCGTTTTCAGCTGGCTCGGGCGCTCGGCGCCGCGATCAATCCCGCTGCTGCAAAGGCTTTCCGGCACATCAAGCTCGGCGTGTTCGTTCGCGCATCACGCGAGGCTCTCCTTCTGTCGGGCCTGAAAATACAGGCGGGATTCAGGCGGGGGACCAACCTATGGTTTCCGCCGGTCCGCGACTTGGCCAAACCGGCGGGCGCCGGTGTGCATCATGTCCCTCCTCCATTTGTCAAAACGTGCGTCCTCGACATCGCACGGAATTCTTACTACAAATAACGTAAGATTGTGATATTGTCAATAGCGCAATCGCGACGATCGTGCCGCCTGGCATGCCTCAGGCTGGCGCCGGAGACCCTTCCGTCACCGTTTCCAGCTGGCCGACGGTCTCGCGGCCTAACAACAGCGGGATGAAGGCGCCGATCGTCACCACCGCCAATATCGTGCCGAAAAATATCGTCGCGGAGCCGGTGTGCGGTGCCATCAGGAAGGGCGCCAGCACTCCGGAAAAGACCCGCCCGGTCGACTCGCCAAAGGCATGTCCGCGCCCGCGCAACGCAGTCGGGAACTGCTCGGAGAGGTAGACCCGGAAGGCGGTCGCGGCCGACAGCGCGGTGAAGCCGGTCAGCAGCGCGCCCGTGACCATCAGCACCGTTGCATAGGAACCTGCTCGATGCGCCATCATCATCATGAAAAGGCCGGGCAGCGAGGCGGCGAGGGCATAAAAGATTGTCCAGCGTCGCCCGATGATCTCCATCAGGAAGCCGGTGAAGCCTTTTCCCGGGATGCTCGCGGTGAACACCAGCGAGCTTACGCCAAAGCTCACGGTTACGGCGGCGCCCTGATCGACCAGAGCCTTCGGCAGCAGCACCGAGATCAGAAAAAAGGCGGTGCCGACGAAGACATAGCTGGAAATCCCGATTGCCGTCCAGCGCAGTTGGCCGCGCCGAAACAACGCCCGATAGGGCGGCAACTCTTCGCGCGCCGTCTGGAGATTGTCGCCGAGTGCGGCAACCGTCAGCGACGGCACCCGGCTGCCGGCGCTCCGGATCATCTGGTTGACGGTGTCGATCGCCGCCTCGGTGTGGCCTCTGCGCAGATACCACCGCGGGCTTTCGGGGATCAGGAAATAGATCAGCGCCGGGATGACGAAGAAGGCGAGCCCACCGGGCAGCGCCATCAGCCGAAAGGCGTTCGGATTGCCGGCGAGCAGAAAGCCGACGAAGGGTAGCACGGCGAACGAGCAGGCGAGCGCCATCTCATAGACGGCGGCAAAGGTGCGCCGATGCCGCGCCGGCATCAGCTCGGCGGCGATCGGGAACGGTGCAAAGACCGCAAAGCCGCCCGCGAGGCCCGTCAACAGACGCACGATGATCAGCTGCTCTCCCGTCTGCACCAAAGTGAGCAGCAAGGTGAACAAGGTTATCCCGGCGACGCCGATCAGCATGATGGTTTTGCGGCTGTAATGGTCGGAGATCGCCGAGGCGAGGAAGCCGACGACGACGATCATCATCGTCGAGGCGACGGCAAGAAAGCGGACTTGGTCGGGTGTCAGATGCAACGGCTGCTTTGCCAGCACCAAGAGCGAGCCGGTCATGACGAGGTCGTAGCCGTCGACGAAGCCGACGAGCGAGAGCACCGCGATCAGCGTCATGTGGTAGCGGCTGAACGCAATGCTGTCGAGCTTGCGGCCGAGCACATGGGCAGCGGGTGGTGTCGAACCGCCAACCGGACGGATTTCCGCCATGCCGATCACCTCGCCTCAGGCTAGCGCCGGAACCCCTTCGGTCACGGTTTCGAGCTGGCCAACGGGTCTCGCGGCCAAAGAATAGCGGAATGAAGGCGCCGATCGCCACGACCACAAATATCGTGTCGAAGAAGATCGGCGCCAACCGGTATGCGGCTCCATCAGGAACGGTGCGAAGCCGCCGGCGAACAGCCGCCCGAACGACTCGCCGAAGATATGCCCATGCCCGCGCAACGCCGTCGGGAACTGCTCCGACAAGTAAACGCGGGTGGCGGTGAAGGCCGACAGCACTGCGAAGTCGATGATCGAGACCCGGCAGCGACCCGTTGCTCTTGCTTCAAACGGGGTGGTTTTCCCAAGCCCATCTTTACCCTAGCCGCGCGCTACACGGTTAACACGCGGGAATCCGGACCGATCACGCAGCCTACGCG
>WNFT01002913.1_pt1 | contig 14721 bp, 11 predicted proteins | sample 5400191 | NCBI WGS metagenome assembly WNFT01 (sample SAMN13153359, study PRJNA577476) | soil metagenome | isolation source: 80 cm saprolite under Madrone tree | place: USA:California | collected 2016-06-14 | reverse complement strand
GGGACATGAGCTTGATGAGCGGTCCCCAGTAGCTCGGATCGTTGATGATTTTGTCATTGTTCCCGGTGTCGAAGAGGACGTTGCCCTTCGGGTGCGTGACGACGAAGAATCCGACCGGCGCCGTGATCGGCGTGCTCGGCGCCCCCGACTGCAGGGCGCTCTTCGCGAGGGTAATTCGAGCTTGCCGAGAATGTGGACGACACCGAGTACCGCTTGGGAGCAATGGGGCTGTATGCCTATCGCCTCAACACTGGCGACTATCGGGGTGCGCTCGCCCTCGCCGAGACGTTTCGCACCGTCGCCGCCAAGACGGCCGATCCTTCCGATGTTCTCGTCGGCGGCCGACTCATCGGCGTTGCGTTGCACATTCTGGGAGACCAGCCCGCGGCGCGGCGACACGTCGAGCCCCTGGTCGGTGCAGACTTCACGACCACTCGCCGGTCGCACATCATCCGCTATCAATTCGACCAGCGCGTCATGACCCATTGCTACTACGCGCGGATTCTGTGGCTGCAAGGATTCGCCGATCAGGCGATGCACATAGCAGACAGTATCGTCGACTACGCCCGGACGAAGGGCTACCTGCTCTCGCTGCTCTACGCGCGAATCTCAGGGGCTGCCATCGCGCTCTGTGCCGGGGACCTCGCGACCGCCGAGCGTGACGTGAGGCTGTCTTTCGACCTCGCCGGGAAACATCGACTAGAGACCTGGAACGCCTGGGCGCAATGCTTCGGGGGGGTGGTGGTCATCAGGCGCGGGGACAGTCGCGAGGGCTCACGATTGCTGCGCGCAGCGCTCGAGGGACTGCCCGAGCCCGCTTTTCACCACCACTTGAGTCTACTTCTCGCTGAATTGGCTGCAGGTCTTGGCGGGGCCGGGCAGATTGCGGAGGGCCTCGTGGTGATCGACAAGGCACTGGCTCGCGCGGAGCGCACCGAGGAACGGTGGTTTTTCTCTGAGGTGCTGCGCAGGAAGGGCGAACTGCTCCTCCTGCAGGGTGCACGGGACGCCGAGGAATGGTTCGGGCGGGGGGTCGACTGGGCGCGACGCCAGGGCTCCCTCTCGTTGGGACTGCGGAGCGCGACGAGCCTCGCACGGCTCCACCAGCGGGGAGGCCGGACCGCCCAGGCGCGCAAGATGTTGGCGCCCGTCTACCGCCGGTTTACCGAGGGGTTCGGCACCACCGATCTCATGACCGCTAAGGCGCTACTTGACGCTTTGCGCTAGGGCTTGTTGGGCATCGTTTACGGAACCTGATTCCGGGTGACCATTCACCGAGGGCCGAGTCTTCTATGAAACCCGGGGCGGCTCACTCGCTTGGGCGGTTGCTGGGCCGTGCATTGGCGACCTGAATTCGAACTCTCCTCGCGCCGATTCATTCGTCGCCATCCGCCTAAGTCCGGGAGCAGTGAGTCTGACCGATGCCTCGGAGCGCCCGAATCATAGCGTGTCGTAGTGGATCAGTCCGAGCGGAGCTCTGTGGCGAGGTTTGGAGGTCCTATGCTCATCCTTCTGCGTTGAGAAAACGCACTGGGTCGCCTACTGATTCCGGATCGGCATTCTGTCGGCCGCCCGCTATCACGCCGGGCCCAGCTGGCATTTGGGGGTCGCTCCAGGCTCACCAGTCAACCTGGGGAGCTGGCAGCTGAGGCTTCTCAGGCTTCTCCTCGGCGGGCTCCGTCGCCGGCTTTGCATACTTCTTGATGGCTTTGATGCAGGAGACGACGAGCGTAGCGACTCTGGAGTCCTGCTCCTCGCCAGTCTCTTCGATGATGAGCCCACGTAGCTTCTCGTCCGTGAGTTCATGCATGTGCTATCGGTGATTGCAGGCCCTTGCAAACACCGAACCCGACCTCTTGCGCCAACGCCGGCCATGAGGCCGGATCGGGTCAAGGTGGATGACGTCATTCTCTTTTGGGAGGCTCACTCAAGCCACTCTGGCCGTTCCCGCATTTGACAGTACGACTGCCGGTATTTGTCTGACGAAGGCGAAGAGCGAGGCTAACCACCAGTAATCATAAGCGGTGTTCTTTGGTCTGAGTCTTGCTGCCTGCAACGGGCGGGGAGGAGTTCGCCTGGGCAGCCCGTGACCTCTTATACCCGCGACATCCCGTCGTCGAGACCTCGGTGGACGGGTACCATTCCTTGCATCGGCTGGTCGTGACGACCGGCGATATCGGAGCCGCGCGCCGATGAACGACGATCGCTCGGTCGCTCCCGACGGATCTCCCATCCAGTTAGACGTCGCTCTCCGACGAGTCGACGGCGACGCCGAGTTCTTGGGGGAGCTTGTCCGGACCTTCCAGGACGACCTCCCGGAGCGCCTCCACACACTCCGGGAGGCGATCCTGAGGCGTGACCAAACGGAGACCGCTCGGTCGGCACACAGTCTAAAGGGCTCTCTCGGAGTCCTCGCTGCCGAGCGGGCCCGGACGCTCGCCCAAGAGTTGGAAACATTAGCTGGAACCGGGAGGTTTGACGATGTCGCTCGAGTCTGGGCGACGCTTGAGCAGGAGATGGTACGACTCACCGCGTTCTTCACTTCGCCGGACTGGAAGAAGCGCCCGCGGTGAGGGTCCTGGTTGCTGATGATGATCCGCTCGCGCGGCGCCTGCTGGAGGTAACGCTCACGAGGTCCGGATACGAGGTGCTGGCGGTGGCGGATGGCGTGGAAGCATGGGACGTCTTGCACGGCCAGGATAGCCCCACGCTCGCCCTCCTGGATTGGATGATGCCAGGACTGACCGGCGTGGATGTGTGTCGTAAGGTGCGCGAGGCCACGCCGAGGGGCCCGATCTACCTGATCGTGGTGACGTCGAAAGGCCAGACCGAGGACGTCGTGAACGCCCTCCGAACCGGCGCGGATGATTACATCACGAAGCCGTTCGAGATCGAGGAGTTGAGGGCGCGACTCGCCGTCGGTGAGCGGCTCGTGACCTTGCAGCAGCAGCTGGCCGACCGGGTGCGGGCGCTCGAGGAGGCGCTCGCCCACGTCCAACAGCTGCAGGGGCTCATTCCCATCTGCGCGTGGTGCGGGCAGGTCCGGAGCGACGGCAACTATTGGGAGCAGGTGGAGAGCTACCTGGCCAAGCGCTCAGGGCTCCAGTTCACCCACGCCATTTGCCCGCCGTGCCGGGTCAAGGCATCGGCACCGCTCAGGCGCGATGCGGGGGTCGAAACCTGAGGCGCCGCGGCGGCACGCGGCTCTTCACGCGGGCCGGTATTCCCAGAAGGAGACAGCCCCTGCGCGCGTGCGAATCAGCTCGCTACTTTGCGAGACGGCGGCGCCCTTGCGGTGGGCGGCGTTAATTCTCATGGAGCACGGAGATGACCGCGCGCGTCATCTCCCTCGAGCACGTCTGACGTCGGCAGTCGCGAAACGCGCGCCGAGACCATAAGGGAGGCGATGGATGGAGTCACTCGGACCCCATTGGGGATTCCTCGACAGCAGTATCGATTCGCGGCTCGCGCTGGCCGGGACGTATGACCCGATGCTCGTCACGCTTTCGGTCGTGATCGCGTCCCTGGCGGCCTATGCCGTGCTGGGGCTCGCGGAACGGATAGGCGCGGCAGGCACGCCGCTCGCCAAGCGATCGTGGCTGGCCGTCGGAGCAGTGACGATGGGCATCGGCGTGTGGGCGATGCATTTCATCGGCATGCTGGCGCTTCGATTGCCCGTCCAAGTCAATTACGATGTCTGGATCACGCTGGTGTCGGTGGCCCCGGCCGTGCTCGCCAGCGGCATCATGCTGTACGTCATCAGCCAGGCGAGGATCTCGCCCAGGACATTGATCCTCGGCGGCGCGCTCATGGGCGCGGGTATCGGCGCGATGCACTATACCGGCATGGCGGCGATGCGCATGGACGCGGTGATGCGCTATGATCCGGTGCTCTTCGTGGTGTCCGTCATCGTGGCGGTCGTGCTCGCGATCACGGCACTTTACACAAAATTCCTGGTCAGCACGAAGAGCGGCCGCGCATACCGCCACTGGATGAAGGTGGGAGCCGCGCTGGTGATGGGCTGCGCCGTGGCCGGCATGCATTATACCGGCATGGCCGCCTCGTATGTGTTCCCGGGACACGGTCCTCACGTGGTTGGTGCCGGGCTAGACCCGACGTTCTTGGGGGCCTGGGTCAGTATAGCCACGGTTCTCATCACCGGGCTCGCCATCTTCATCACCGTCGTCGATAGCCGCCTGGAAACCGCGGCGCACTCCGAGCGTCTGAGCCGGGCTCGCCTCCTCGAAGCGATCGAGAGCATCTCCGAAGCCTTCTCGCTGTACGACAGGGACGACCGGCTCGTACTCTGCAACAGTCGGTATCTCGAACTCGCATTTGCCACCCTCGCGGACGGCTTAGTGGGGATGACGTTTGAACAGATCATCCGGACAGCCGCCGAGCGCGGCCGGATGCCAGACGCCACGGGACGTGTCGACGCGTGGATCGCAGAGCGCCTCGTCCGGTACCACCACCCCACTGGACCCTACGTGCAACAGTTGAGCGACGGCCGCTGGCTCCAGATCAGTGAGCGCCAGATCAAGGAGATTGGCACCGTCGCCGTGTACACCGACATCACGGAGCTCAAAGAGGCCGAAGCTGAAATGACGCGGGCCATGCATGCCGCCAGGGAAGCTCGTACCGCCGCCGAGGAGGCCAATCGCGCCAAGAGCGCCTTTCTCGCGACCATGAGCCACGAGATCCGCACGCCGATGAACGGCGTGATCGGCATGACCGGGCTGCTGTTGGACACCGAGCTGACCACTGAGCAACGAGAGTTCGCCGAGACGGTCCGCCGGTCCGGGGAAGCGCTCCTGGCCATCATCAACGATATTCTGGACTTTTCCAAGATCGAGGCGGGCAAGATTGACCTGGAGGAGATCGACTTCGAGCTCCGAATCACAGTGGAGAATGTGCTGGAGCTGCTCGCTGAACGCGCCTACGGAAAGGGGCTGGAACTGGCCTATCTGCCGTATGCGACCCTCCCGACGTGGGTCGGCGGCGACCCCGGCCGTCTCCGGCAAGTCCTCACGAATCTGGTCGGCAACGCCGTGAAGTTCACCGAACGCGGCGAGGTCGTCGTGTATAGCACCCTCGTCGAGGAGACCGATAAGGACGCCGTCATTCGCTTCGCGGTCACCGATACGGGCATCGGCATTGCGCCGGAGGCCCGTGAGCGGCTGTTCCAATCCTTTTCACAGGCCGACAGTTCGACCACGCGCCGGTATGGTGGGACCGGTCTGGGTTTGGCGATCTCCAAGCGGCTCGTGGAGATGATGGGGGGGACGATCGGCGTCGAGAGCACCCATGGGGAAGGGAGCACGTTCTGGTTCACCGTGCGACTGGCCAAGCGGCCCGTGCCATCCACCGCCCCGCGCGTCGACGTGACCGAGCTGCGGCGTCTGCGCGTACTGGGCGTCGACGACAACGCGACGAACCGCGCCCTGCTAGTGGCCCAGTTCAGCGCCTGGGACATGCATGTGGACTGCGTGGCCAACGGCTCCCGTGCCCTCGAGTGCCTGCGGATAGCTCACCGCGACGCACGACCGTACGATTTGGCCATCCTCGATCACCAAATGCCGGACATGGATGGCATGACCTTGGCTCGCGCCATCAAATCGGATCCCGTTCTCGCGACGCTCCCCCTGGTGCTGCTCACGTCGGTGAGCTACCGCGGATGCGCAGGAGAAGCCCAGCACGCCGGCTTCAGCGCCTTCCTCCTCAAGCCGATCCGCCAATCCCAACTGTATGACTGTATCACTGCCGTGATCGGCACGGCGACTGCGCCGTCACCGACGCGGCTGATCACGCGCTATACCCTGAAGGAAGCCCAGGCCCAGTTACGCGCGAGAGTCCTGGTCGCCGAGGACAACGCGGTGAATCAAAAAGTCGCGCTGCGGATGCTGGAGAAGCTCGGGTGCCGTGTGGACGTGGTGGCGAATGGACGCGAAGCGGTCGAGGCGTCGGCCCGTATTCCGTATCAGTGCCTCTTCATGGACTGCCAGATGCCAGAGATGGATGGCTATGAAGCGACGGCGGTGATTCGCCAGCGAGAAGTGCACACAGGTGCCCACATTCCCATCATCGCCATGACGGCGAACGCCATGCAGACGGATCGCGAGCGGTGCCTCGCAGCAGGGATGGACGACTACATCTCCAAACCGGTGGAGCCCCAACAGCTGGCGACGGCTCTCCAAAAGTGGCTGCCGCTGGCCGACGACGCGCCCGTCCAACCGATACCCGCAGGCTCCGGGACCGCACCGGCTCCTCCTGAGTCGGGTGGCACAGGCGCCCGGCCACGGTGAACGTCATGGCGTTCATGACGCTCCGCCGCTGAGGGGACCCCGCGTTCCTCTTCCGCATCATCGAGTCGTTCCTTCGCGAGCCCGGTCCACCTCAACAGCCTCCGTCAGGGCACTGACCGCGGACGACGCGGCCCACACGCTGAAGTCAGTCAGTCCCCATGGCGGTGCCCTCAGTCTGGTGGAGCGTCGGGAACGGCAGATGCTGGGGGCAGGCAGGGGCGATGGCTGAGGCTCCGACAGGGGCGTGCCGCTCGCATACGAATTCGAGCGCGTCCGCCAGGTATGCGATGGAGAACGTCAGCGCGTAGGACGCACCCACGCCATGCTTGGACGCTCGCTTAGGCGATCCGGTCCCCAGGCGGAACCCCTCGGGGGAATGCTGGGGACGAAGGTGGGTGGAGCGATGGGTCTTCGATTCGCAGACCGCCGAAGTGCAGACGGGGCAACGCAAGACGTCATCTCAGGGCCACCACGGGTCAGACCGGCTGTCGGGCGCCCCTCGAGCCGGCGGCCGGGCAAAGGCGGAACGAGACGCGGTCCGAGATGCGAGGACCTCACACACCTTTTGGGTGAGGCCTTCAACGCTGAAAGGTTTGGGGAGGATCGGGCTGCCGGGTTCCAACCCAACTCCTCGCTCTAACATCTCGTGCTGAGCGCGAACCAACGCGAAGCCGGACATGTACAGCACCTTCATGTCGGGTCGCTGAGGCTGGAGCTGTGCCGCCAATTCGTGGCCGCTCATGCCGGGCATCATGACATCGGTCAGCAACAGGTGGATCGGCTCCGGGTGGCTCTGGGCAATCCGCCGCGCCTCATCGGCACCGCCAGCTTCCAAGATACGGTACCCTTTCGCCTCGAGAATGTCACGGGCGAGGTGGCAGACATCGGGCTCATCGTCCACGAGCAGGATTGTTTCCATTTCTGCCGTTCTCCTTCTCCGGCGACTCAGCGGTCCGCATGCCCGCGGCGCCAGCGCGCCATCATCGTGGGGAACCCCTGGTGCGTGGCACGGCCAGTCATCCGTCTACTCCACTGCGATCCCCGCAGTATCCAATACCCGCCGGACACTACCGGCGAGGGCATCCGGTAGAAAGGGCTTTTGGATGAAGGGCGTGCCGGCATCCAAGGTCCCATGATGGACGATGGCATCGTCTGTATACCCTGACATGTAGAGGATCTTCATCTCCGGGCGCAGTGGCGCCAGTCGCTCCGCCAGCATCCGGCCACTCATCCCGGGCATCACGACGTCCGTCAGGAGCAGTTGAACAGGTCCCGGGTGCCGCTCCGCGATCAGGAGGGCCTCGGCCGGCATCCGCGCTTGAAGGACCTCATACCCGTAGGTTGCAAGGACCTCACACGCGAGTGCGCGGACGTCGTCTTCGTCTTCCACCACGAGAATGGTTTCGGTCCCGCGGCCTGGCCGGACCTGCGCTAGCTCCGCCGTATCCTCCGCGTCGTGGACGAGGGGCAAGTACACCTTGAACGTCGTGCCCGTGCCGGGCTCGCTGTAGACCCAGATGTTCCCGCCGCTCTGCTTCACGATGCCGTAGACCGTCGACAAGCCCAGCCCGGTGCCCTTCCCGGGCTCCTTCGTCGTGAAGAACGGCTCGAAAATGCGCGCTTGCGTCTCCCGATCCATGCCGGTGCCCGTATCACTCACCCCCAGCATGACGTAGGAGCCCGCCTGCACCCCCACGTGCTGCCTGGCATAGTGCTCGCCGAGCTCCACATTGGCCGTTTCGATGGTCAGGTGGCCGCCGTCCGGCAGCGCGTCCCGCGCATTGACCACCAGATTCGCGATGACCTGCTCGATCTGGCCGGGGTCGGCCTTCACGCGGCCCAGCCCGGAGCCCGCCCGGAAGACCAGCTCGATATCCTCCCCAATCAACCGCTGGAGCATGGTCGTGATGCCGGACACGACGGTGTTGAGGTCCAGGACCTTGGGCGCGAGCATCTGCTTTCGACTGAAGGCCAGCAGCTGTTTCGTCAGCGCCGCGGCCCGCTCTGCGGTCTTCTTCATGAGCTCGATGTCGCGGCGAAGGGGGTGGTCGGCGGGGAGCCGGCTCAAGAGGATGGCCCCACGACCCAAGATGACCGTGAGCAGGTTGTTGAAGTCGTGGGCGACCCCGCCGGCCAAGCGGCCGACGGCTTCCAGCCGTTGGAGTTGCCGCACGTGCGTTTCGGCCGCGTGCAGCGCCTCCTGGGCTCGCTGTTGCTCGATGAACTGCCCGAGGCGGCTGCTGACGTCCTCCATGACGGCGAGTAGGTCGTCATCGGATGGCCGTACGCTCCGACTGAAGCACACGAGGATGGCCGTCACGCTGCTTGTGCCACGGACCGGGAATCCCAGCGCGGCCCGCAGACCGAGTTGTCGCGCCGCGGCCGCCCGAGCGGGGTGCAGGTCCGCAAGGGTGTCCGGCATCCACACCGGTTCGACGGTCGCCCACACGCGGCCAGGCACGTCAGCCCCCGACGCGAAGATCAGGTCTTGACTGATCGTCTCGAACGCACCGACCTCCAGCCCCGGGGTGTGCCAGTTGCCTCCCCAGCGCAGCACGTGCGCCTCGGCATCGACGGTCCACAGTTCGGCGAGATCCCAGCCTGTGCTCACCCCGATCGCCTCCAGGAGCGGCGATACCCACTCGTTGAGCGTCGTCGTCTCCGCCAGCACGCGAGCCACCGCGATTTGCACGGCCTGGCGGCGCTCGGCCCGCTTGCGGTCCGTCAGGTCGCGCACGAACCAGCTGAAGAGCACCGTGGACCCCAATTGCGCCGCCGAAATCGTCAGCTCCACTGGGAACTCTCGGCCGTCCCGGTGGAGCGCCGTGACCTCGATCCGCTGGTTCAGGACCGGGCCTACCCCGGTCGCCAGAAAGTGTTGGATGCCGCGCCGGTGCTCCTCGCGATTACGCTCCGGTACGATCGTGTCCCCAAGGCTGCGCCCGAGCACCTCCGGCAGCGCCCATCCGAACACCCGCTCGGCCTGGGGATTCCAGCCGGTGATGCTCCCGTCGGCGTCCATGGTGATGACGGCTTCGAGGGACGTCTCGATGATCAGGCGAATGCGCTCCTCGTTGTCGCGCACGGCCCGGGCGGACGCTTCCGCCGTCCGCCGGCGCCGCTCGGACTCCTCAAAGAGCCGCTGTCGTTCGGTGACGTCCTTGAGAAGAAGCACCGTCCCGACGATCTGTCCGCGCTCCGTAATCGCGGTGCTGACGTACTCGATCGGCACCGTGCTGCCGTGCCGTCTCTGGAGGGTCTCCTGCCCCGATCCGGGGATCGCTCGTCGCTCGCGGATCGCGGACGCCAGTCCGCCTTCGCCGTTGTCGACGATCGAGAGGACCGCCCCGAGGGGCTCACCAATCGGTGGATGGGGGTCCCACTCGCAGAGCTTCAGGGCCGCCTCGTTGACAAACGTCACGCGCCGCTCGCGGTCCAGTCCGATGATCCCTTCCCCGGCTGACGTTAAGAGCAATTGGGCGAGCGCATGGGTGGTTTCGTTGACCCGCCAGGCGATCAGACTCACAACACTCATCGCGGCGATGAAGAGGGCGTGGATCCCCGCCCACCGCCACGGGTGCGCAATCGCCGCCGGGTGGTTGTAGACGGCCGACGGGTCGAGCACCCCCACCACCCCGTGATGCAGGAGCACGAAGCCGATCGCGAACAAGAACGGCGCCCACTCCTGATAGAGGGCCAGGAGCCCCACCATCACGAAGAAGTGGAAGTGAAACTCGATATAGCCGCCGGAGAGATGCACCAGCACGGCGGAGGATGCGATGAGCCCCAAGGCCGCCACGGAGGCCTGCATCGTCCGGGGACGCAGCGGGATGGCGGCCCCAAGCGCAGTCGCCGCGATGATCCCACCTTCAAGCAGACTGTGGCCGACACTGTGATGCGTGTAGAGCGAAAAGCAGGCGATGCCGATCGCGTGGAGCCAGAGCACCACCAAGATGCCCCGGTGCCGCTGGCGCCAGACCCGATCGGGTAACTCTGAGCCTTCTGGGATGGCAGCCCAGATGGCCTGCCCGAGTCGGATGGGCCAGGACCACAGGCGACGCAGAGGGACCACGTGCAATACTTGCAGGTTCGATGCCATCGCCGCTATTGTCATGACGACATGGACTTACACTCCTGGAATGACTCCGGCATCATGGTGATGGTGCCGTTTCGCGCCACGTCTTGCCAAAATCCGTAAGGTGACGCGAGCCTGTCATGCCGAGTTTCGAATCTCAGCACGCCATCGGGGGGGTCGACAGTCCGCGCCACAGGCTGCACAGCGGTCCACCGCAGGGCATCTCCGGGCCACGGTCGGCCACGAGACCGATAACATGGGAAGCGGACTGAGTTTCCCGGGGCGTGATACGCGGACCTCGCCGTGCGGGCGATACAGCGGTCGATTCCCAGCCAATTCCGACGCAGTGAGGCCAGCTGGGAGAGGCGGGACACGATGGGACGGCCTCGACGGTCAGACGATGTCCACCTCGAAGCTGAGGCGAGTCGTTTTCGGTGATTGCGGTCCCCTGCGATGAGCGAAAGCGCACGCCACAAACCTGCCCGTCGCAGGGCTCGCCCCGGAGATGGACTTACTTGCAGTGTGGGAACGGGTGACGCTGATCGCAGGCCTCTAGGACCGGCTGGCGAGCAGCTTCAGTCCGGCCACGGCGAACAGCGCACCGAGCGTCGCCTGAATCGAGCGACGGGCCTTGGCATAGAACCGAACCATGAGCGGTGTCGAGAACGCCATGGCGTATAGGCAGTGGATGACCACGGACAGCACGGATGTCCCAACAACGAGTGACACGGGCACCCACAGGGGGGCGCCGGCCTGAAGGCCGAATGACATGATCGCAATCCATGTGAGCGCGGCCTTCGGATTCGTCATCTGAATGGTCAGTCCGCGGACTGTATAGCTGAGAGGCGCCCGTGCAGACCCCGCGAGGGTACGAGCCTCAAGATCCTGAGTGGAGAGGGCCGAGCGGAAGGTCTTGTAGGCGAGCCAAAGGAGGTACAACCCCCCGGCCACCTTAATGACCCGGAGCGCCGCCGCATACGAGGCGATGAGCGCGGACAACCCCACCACCGATAGCATCGCCCAACAGAACGATCCCGCAGCGACACCAAGCGCGAGAGCGAGGCCCGAGCGCCGACCGACGCTCATCGAGGTTCCGAGAACGGCGAGGATATTCGGACCGGGGCTCGCAAGGCCAACGAAGAACGTGGCGTAGGCGAGAAGCACTCCGGGAAGGTAGGGGGACAACTGATCCATGCGAGCCTCCTCTGCGTGACGTGTCGAGCCCCGCTAAGCCACCGGTTAAGGTCGGAACTTCTGATCGTAGTGCTCGGGGTGGAAATGGTAGACACCATGTCGGAAAGCCTCTAGGTGGGGAACGCCACTACACCGTTAGCTGACTCTCCACATCACTCTTTCCGCCATAACGTTCGACCCACGCACTCTGCATTTGTCGAATAATCGCCGGATAGACGACCAAACGGCGGAAGGGCGCGATGACTCCCATGTACAGCTTCGTGAACCGATTCACGGGCCGCACGAAGACCCCCAGGTAGGCCAGGTACCCACTCGGCGTTGGCCGGATCGAGAGCGACGCGAAGGCCTGCACCGTCGCATTGCGCAGCTCGCCCAACTGCTCGTCCTCGAAACGGTAGAGCAGCCTGAATTTCCCGTCTGGTGTTCCCGGAGCTACAAGAGATTGGGCGCGATCCGCCGGGCTGAGGCGATCTGCGTAGGATTCAATGGTCCAAGCAGGACGCTGGTGGTCCCACCCGAACAGGGCTCCGATGCGGCCCCGGAGCCAGAAGAGCCCCTGGACCAGCGCAGGCGCTGCCGCGAGTCCCGCGATCATTACGGCCCGCAAGTCCTGGATCGTGCGGCCAGGGCCGCCACCTGATAGCGGAACCGCCCAGGCATCCTCCAGCGGGACATCGTGCAGCAGCGCGTGCACGCGAAGGGGGCGAGCGCGAAACTCACTTAGGTAGAGACGCATCGTTCAGACACCCCACCTTTCGATCTTGGCGGCGCCGCATCGAGCTTACGCCATCTCTCGCAGCATATCGCGGCAGACAGGGTCTCAGCCGGGATTTGCGATTTGGTGCCGTCCGCATCCCCCAATGGACACTCCCGCAGCGGCTCGGCGCGCGATCCGGGACTGCTCGCGTCCGATCACGTCGGGTGCCACCCCAGGCGCTCGATGCGCTGGAGAATCTGTCGAAAGAGCGCCCCGGTCAGGTAACTTTCGGCGAGCTGCAGCGTGAAGTACCGCGCGTGCCGGATCAGCCGCCCGCCCGTCTTGAACAGCCGCTGCTGGACGCCCCTGAGCGACGAGTCTTGGATGGCGGCCGGCACCAGCCGACGGAGCAGGTTGCCGAGGTTACAGGCGATGACGCTGAGCAGCAGCCGTACCTCCGGCTAGTTCGAACTCTACTCGGACCGAATTATGCGACGCCATCCGTTCTGATCCGAGGCGTCAAGACAGGCCGACGCTTGAAGACGTCGAATCATAAGGTAAGTCGACAGCTCCAGCTGTCCGGCGAGGGGGCGGGGGTGAGTCTGAGACCCTGCCGTCTGATCTCGCCTCCAAGACTGCTAAGCTCGACAGAGTGCGGGCTCGGGGGAAACCTCGGTCCGATTCTCATTTTCCCAGGAAATTCCCACGCGATGAGGTGACCAAGGTCCAAAGGCGATGAAGCTGGGCAATCAGACAACCTTCGCCTCGAAGGTGAGGTGAGTCGATTTGGGTGGTTGCGGACCCGCGCAACGCGGCTAGATCAAATCGACCTCGAAGTGGAGTGTCTTTGAATATCGGTGATTGCGGGCCCCCGCAACCAAGAAATTCTTCTATTTCAGCAATTTCTCCGTACCCGGCCACCATCCGAATTGACAAGTTTTTTGACGCTTGCCGGTGCCTGGGACCGGCGCAGCTCGCGCCATGACGAACGTTTTGACAGAATTGCTTTGCGGCGACATTCCTCGGGATCACTTCCGGGTTGCCGACGATTCGTGACGCGCTGTCTCAAGACGCGCTCTTTAGCATGAGGAGCATGAATCGAGATTTTCACTCGCGAGGCCCAATTGACAGCGATGGACGTTCGGGGGTACGGGGAGGTGAGTATGAGCAGATTGTCTAAGAAAGTGGCGATAGTGACGGGCGCGTCCAAAGGCATAGGCGGTGGGATTGCAACGGCCTTGGGAGCTGCTGGCGCGCGCGTGGCCGTGAACTATTCCTCCGACCGGGAAGGCGCCGAGCGAGTCGCCCAGGCGATCACCGACAACGGGGCCGAGGCGATCGCGGTCGGGGCCGACGTGTCCAAGGCCGCAGATGTCGCGCGGTTATTCAAGGAAGTGGATTCTGCGTTCGGAAGACTGGACGTTTTGGTCAACAACGCCGGGGTATTCCGCTTCGGCCCCTTCGAGGAGATCAGCGAAGAGAGGTTTCACCTCCACTACAACATCAACGTTCTCGGGGCGATTCTCACCGTGCAGGAGGCAATCAAGCGGTTCGGGGCCGACGGCGGGAGCATCATCAACCTCAGCTCTATCGTCGGCTCGCATCCGGTGGCGGGAGCCCTGGTGTACGCTTCCACGAAAGGCGCGATCGAAACGCTGACTAGGGGATTGGCGCTCGAACTGGCGCTGCGCAAGATACGCGTCAACGCCATCGCTCCCGGTCATACAGAAACCGAAGGCAATGTAGCCGGGGGGACCTTTGAAGGTGGTGCCGGCGCCGTTCTGGCTGGGAAGACACCGCTCGGCCGGCTCGGTCGCGTCACGGATATCGCCCCGCTGGCAGTGTTCCTAGCGTCAGACGAATCAGCCTGGATCACCGGGGAGGTCATTCGTGCCGCAGGCGGTCTCGTTGTGGCCACCTGAGTGCAATGTGCTGATCCTCGCAATAACACATTCGGGTGAACGCAGTCAGGGCAACACGGAGAGGAGAATCTTATGCAACGTCAAGATGACTACTTTGCTGCCTATCGCAGCCTGAAGCTGACGCGGGATGCTGACGGTGTGCTATTTGTCGAATTTCACAGCAAGGGCGGGCCGTTCAGATTCACGGCACAAGATCATACGGAGTTTGTCGATGCCTTTTACCGGATCGCCCAAGATCGAGAGAACAAGATTGTGATTCTGACGGGAGCAGGCGGGGAGTTCATTCCCGAACTCGAGTTCTCATCCTTCGGCAACGTCGCCGATCCTGGCGTTTGGAGCCAGGTTCACGACGAAGGCGTTCAGATCCTCGAAAATATAGCCAATATACGCGTGCCGGTCATTGCGGCTATCGAGGGACGAGCCCATGTGCACTCAGAGTATGCGTTGCTGGCCAACGTGATTGTCGCCGGCGAGGGTGCGACCTTCCACGATGTCCCGCACTTCGCGGGAGGCATTGTGCCGGGCGACGGA
>WNFT01014376.1_pt1 | contig 14724 bp, 11 predicted proteins | sample 5400191 | NCBI WGS metagenome assembly WNFT01 (sample SAMN13153359, study PRJNA577476) | soil metagenome | isolation source: 80 cm saprolite under Madrone tree | place: USA:California | collected 2016-06-14 | reverse complement strand
GATCGACAAGGCGATTTTTTTCTTCTCCTTATCGACGCTCAACACCTGGACTTCCACTTCCTGGCCAACTTTGAGCACCTCGCTGGGATGGTTGACACGACTCCAGGCCAGTTGACTGATATGGACCAGTCCATCGGCTCCTCCCAGGTCGATGAAGGCACCGAAATTCGCGAGGTTGCTCACCACGCCCCTTCTCACCTCACCGGGCTTCAACTCGTCTAAAAGCTCCTCGCGACGCCGCTGTCGCCATTCCTGGACGGCCAAGCGCTCCGAGAGAATCAGGCGATTGCGCGCCCGATTGATCTCAATGATTTTGAGTTGGAGTTCCTTATCTTTCATACTCTGGAGTTTGGCCGCCGTCTCCTGATTATCGCCACCCGAAGCGACTTCTTCGCGCTTGAGGTTAAGAATCTGGGAGATAGGGACGAAGCCCCGAATACCGGACACATCGACAATCAAGCCACCCTTATTGTAATCGATGACTCTGGCTTTGAGCAACTCGGCATTCTTGTACTGTTCCTCGGCAATGCGCCACTGGCGTTCGGCATTGGCTCGCTTGAGTGAGAGCAGTGCATGCCCATCCGGGGTTTCTGGCTGGATGACATACACCAGCACCTTATCGTCGAGGTGCAGTTCATTGAAAGAGCCATAGCCGTTGGCGGGAAGTTCTTTTGTCGAGAGGACGCCTTCAGATTTGAGGCCAATATCAACCAGAATCTCGTCCTGATCAATACGCACGATCACGCCCTCCACTACATCGCCGCGTTTGATATTGATGGGTGTAGTTGATTCTGCCAGCAATGCTGCCATATCATTAATTTCGCCCATCTCTTCTGGGTTCGTGTTGTTGCTTTGCTCTGCTGGGTCGTTTCCTTCGAACATCGTCTGTACCCGTCCGCTTTTAAGATTTGCCGCTGGCATTGTCGAAAGGTCGTCGTGCTTTTGTGCTTGCATGGGTAAAATACCCCCTTCGATCCACGATATTACCCGTCCATGTTGGCGTCCTCTAATCCTGCTGGACGTGTGCTGTAGTTCCGTATACTTCCGTACAGGCCTGACACCTGTCGGAAGGTGACGAAAGGATTGCACACCGGGATCCTGGGGATGCGTCATTGGACTTGGGCTTATCGGAGGAGGCTGCTTAGGCTGAAACCGGTTCCGTGTTTTCAATCTCATATGTACTATCGACATTGAGATGAGCTAGTAAACTTTTACTCTTGCCTACAAAACGGTCGTACGATACATTGCTCGCAGACAGGTAAGCCGTGATACGGTCATAATAAGAGCCTGAGCACAGTATACCCCCACTCGATGCTCTAATTATACCAAAAGCCTTCCTCGAATGCAAGACGCTACACAACCTATTTAGCAGATTGCTCCGATGTTTTTTATCTGCCATATTGTATCACAGGTGAGCAAGTAGTATCAAATATTGGTTTACAACCTTGCGGATACTGATGGCGAATCCCTATTTTGACTCCTTGACTTCTCGGCGTCCGCGGCGAGACCCTAAAGCTCATCATTACGTTCCCACGCATCATCCTGGAGGAGCTTTATGATACAATATCCATATGAATTTACGCGACAGTCCCGAGGTTGTCCTGGCTCTACGAGAGCGGCTGGAGCCGGTAGAGCGTGCCAGAATATTGACCGATGTGATCGAGGGTATACACCCACATGCCCGAAAAGCAGCAGTACTGTTGGGGCTTTTTGAGCAAAGTGGGGAAACATACCTGACATTTATTCGCCGGGCCACCACACTTCGCTCGCACAGTGGGGAGATTGCGTTTCCAGGCGGTTCCGTTGATCCAACTGATACTTCACCGGCTATGACTGCCCTGCGTGAAGCTCAAGAGGAGATAGGCTTAGACCCATCCAGAGCAGAAGTATTGGGAATCATGCCTCCCGTCTTCACCGTTGTTAGCAACTTCTTGATTACCCCCGTTGTAGCGTACCTGGCACAAGGGCCTGGCACATTGCAATTGCAGCCCAGCGAGGTTGACGAACTTATTCTCCTGCCCTTACAGGGGCTTGCCGATCCTGCCATCGTCCACACCGAGGAATGGGAACGCGGCGGTTTGAGACGTACGATCTATTTTTATGATTATGGTCCATATCGTATCTGGGGTGCCACCGCCCGTATCTTAAATGAACTATTGGACCTGCTTTCATAGTGAACTATTGGATCTCCTCCCCACCTCTACATTTATAGAGCTTTAGAACGAGGGCAACAAAAGGTACATTGCCCAATAGCCATGGTTACCTTGATGTCCTCTATCCGTTGACTACAATAGAGAGAGAGAAAATCACATCGGTTGTATCAAAACGGTTTGTAGTGCGTTTGACGTAGGTTGTCCTTTTGAGAAGCGGCTGGCCTTTCGGTCCCCTTAGTGGAGGAAAGCTGTGACATTGCCAACACCCGATGCTCAGTCAGCGAGATTTCTGTCTCAAAAACCACACTCGACACCGCCTACCCATTCGATACCCCCGGTGACGCCCCAACCTTTGCCTCTTCCTGCTACTCCCTGGATGCCGGTTGCGTCCCCACCCACCTCTACAACAGAATCTCGGAATATGAATGCTCGTGAAGGTGACATCAATTTCGCAGATCATTCCTGGAATCTGGCTACCGGCGGTTTGAAGACCCTGACCGCAAAGCGAGAGCTTCCTCCTGGACTTGAGCGGCGTACGAATGCGACCGAAAAACGGCTCGAAACCGAAGTCGCTACTCGTAGCTACACATTTGCCCTGGTTGTTGTAGCCTGCATTGTGGTTATGCTGATTAGCGGAGGCATTGTTTTGTTCATGATGATACAACCCTGATTAAATAGTAGTATAATCATGCCCTGAAGACATTAGCTCCGGCTTACCGCGCCATCTCGCCGCGCGGTAGTCTTCATGTGTTTGCTGCCGGCACCCCATGTAATGGAGTTGCATTGCGAACAGCCTTGACGATAGCACGCGCAAGTGTAGCAGCAGCAGCTTCACCGACCATGCTCACCTGTTTTGCTGCCGTTGTCATATCAGGCCTGAGTTGCGGTCTGGCACCTAGTGCCAGGGCAAAAATCGTATCACCATCGAACATGGTATGAGCCGGGCGAATAACCTGAGCCAGGCCATTGTGCGCCATTTGCGCAACCTTGTTTATATGTTCCTTGCTGAGCGACGCATTCGTAGCGACGACCGCGATTGTTGTATTGCCAAATGGATTGAGTAAATGTAAATCGGCCGCCGCAGGTTTCCGTGTACCCGCACGACGACCAGAGCGCCCACCAGCGTGCCATCAGGTAGTTGTATGCTGGCCGAGCCAAGTCCACCTTTCATCATGAAGAATGGACCTGCCATCTTACCCACGGTGGCCCCTGTGCCTCCACCAACATTGCCTTGCATAACAGGATCATCTGTCGCTTGCTCACATGCGCGATAGCCTGCTGCTGCATCAGGCCGAATGCTGGCTGAGCCAAAAGGAAGATCTAAGATTGCTGCCGCCGGGACAATCGGTACTCGCGCCACCCCTGTATCAATGCCGATGCCGTGCTCTTCCAGGTAACGCATAATCCCAGCGGCGGCATCAAGGCCATAGGCGCTGCCTCCCGTGAGCAGCACGGCATTGACCTCCTCTACCAGGTGCATAGGGCGGAGCAGGTCGGTTTCGCGGGTAGCAGGTGCGCCTCCGCGAACGTCCACGCCCCCCACGGCAGGTGTATCACAAAGGATGACTGTGCAGCCCGTGCCCGCCTCCAGGTTAGTATCGTGCCCCACACGGATACCAGGAATATCTGTTATGTCGTCATGCATAGAAGCAGTACCTTTCTGAAAAGCGACGTCTCTACTGTTTTCCTATTATCCTATCACAAAGCATTCCGTAGCACAGTGGAATAAATAAGACTACCAGGCGATTTAGAAGACATGTATAGTACCCGCGAGGGGCGATATGTGCGTCTTTCTTTTGAATCTGGGAACCACTCATATTAACTAATTTCTCGCAATTGCAAAACCCTTGCAATAAGCTCTATTTCCAAGGTATACTCTAATCAGGCGTTCTACTCAGTTGTTGAGTAAATACTGATACACAATGACCCATTGATCTCTTTAGTGCTTCATATCGTAGTTAGGTTCATCTTGAATGTGTTATCCATCCTGATGTGCCGTGTTACATATTGTACCGCGAGGAGGGTTTGTGAGTAGCAACTTTAGTATTTCGGCAATAAAACACGTTTTTAACGATAGCTCTCATGAAATTCGGCGTAAAGTGATAGGTATCTATATCTTGCTGATCGCCTTTAATCTCGCGGCCTGGGGAGTAGCATTTTTAGGGTTCTCTATACGGTACCCGGCGCTGCTGGGGGTAGCGCTCCTGGCATATACCTTTGGATTGCGCCATTCAGTTGATGCAGATCACATTTCAGCCATCGATAACGTAACTCGTAAACTGATGCAGGAGAATAAACGGCCTGTCGCTGTCGGCTTCTTCTTTTCTCTCGGGCACTCTACAGTCGTGATAGCTTTAACGGTTGCTATAGCCATCGCTGCAACCATCATATCCACAGCTATTCCGACCCTGAAAAGTGCCGGTGGACTCATCGGTACCTCAGTCTCTGCTGCCTTCCTGTACCTGATTGCGCTCATGAATTTTCTGGTGCTGTGGGAAATCTTTCAAGCGTTCCGTGGGGTCAGGCGAGGAGAGGAGTATAACGACCTCTCGCTGGAGGAGTTCTTGAATCAGCGGGGTCTGATGGGCCGCTTCTTCCGACCACTGCTGAAGATGGTGGATAAGAGTTGGAAGATGTACCCGGTTGGTGTGCTGTTCGGCCTCGGCTTCGATACGGCCACCGAGGTGGGTCTGCTCGGTATCGCAGCTACGCAGGCAGGCAGGGGACTTCCCATTATCGATATCCTCATTTTCCCGGCGTTGTTTACGGCAGGAATGTGCCTGTTGGATACAACCGATGGTATTCTGATGCTGGGTGCCTACGGGTGGGCTTTCGTCAAGCCGATCCGCAAGCTCTACTACAATTTGAACATCACCTTGATTTCCGTGCTGGTAGCCGTGATGGTAGGTACAATTGAATTACTGAGTATTATCGCGATGGAATTTAACCTGAGCGGGGGCATCTGGGACCACCTGGGAAATCTGGACTTCGGCTTGTTGGGTGGTATTATCATTGGTCTCTTCATTGTGAGTTGGATAGTGTCAACAATCATCTACAAGGTAAAGGGATACGACGATATCGAAGTGAATATCGCCACACCGGAACCGGAACCGGAACTATCAGGAAGTACCAGCCGATAGTGTTGTGACTATCCAGTTGTGAGGGGAGAGGGTCAATGTAGGGGCGCAAGGCCTTGCGCCCCTACATTGATTCTGGAATAGCGTTGCGCAGCCTCGCCATCGCCTCGGACACGCTCTCGTGCTGGTTGTAGACGGCAGAACCAGCAACCAGAAGATTGGCACCCGCACGAACAACCAGTGGAACCGTGGCCTCGTGAATGCCTCCATCAACTTCGATATCGCAATGTAGCCCACGTTGTGTGATTATCTGGCGTAGGCGAGCGATTTTAGGTAATGTCTCGTGAATGAATTCTTGCCCGCCGAAACCGGGGTTCACCGTCATAATCAGCACCATGTCGAGCAGCGAGAGAATGTCTTCGAGCATGAAAACAGGCGTTGAGGGGGTGAGAGCGACAGCAGCCATTTTCCCCGCAGTTTTGATCTGCTGGATGAGGCGATGGAGGTGCGGGCTGACCTCCTGATGCACGATGATGACATCGGCTCCTGCCTGAGCAAAATCCTCGATATATTGTTCCGGGTTGCTGATCATCAAATGCGCTTCCAAGGGCAGACGCGTGCAGCGGCGCACGGCCTCAACCACTATAGGCCCCATGGTGATATTGGGCACAAAGTGGCCATCCATGATGTCGATCTGGATGCGTTGCGCGCCCGCCGCATCTGCCTCGCGCACCTGTTCGCCGAGGCGGGTGAAATCCGCTGAGAGAATAGAGGGTACTAATCCAATCATCAGAGATTTTCCTCTCTTCTTTGTAATTTCGCTGCTGCCGCTGTATCCACCATCCATGTTACCTCCCCATTCGGTGGACGCACGATCTGCGCGGGATATTCATCCGGGTTGTATGGGCCTTCTAGCACGGCGTGCAATGCGTCAGCCTTGTCGCTTCCTGCAACCAGGAATAACACATTGCGAGCGGCATTCAGTAGAGGAGGCGTGAAGGTCAGGCGGTCAGGGGGTGGCTTGGGGACTGAAACTGGCACGACCAGGCGCTGCTGCTCGTGCAACGCAGCTTGATGCGGGAAAAGCGAAGCCGTGTGTGCCTCTGGCCCCATCCCGAGCTGGATGAGATCGAAATTCGGTATACCATCCGTTTCAAAGACTCGCCTCATCTCATTCTCATATTCCTGGGATGCTGCATTGCGATCGGGCATATCCGCTGGCATGCGATGCACCTGGACCGCCGGGATAGAAATTTTGCTCAAGAGTACTTCGTGCGCCAAGTGATAATTGCTCTCTTCGCTATTGGGTGGCACACAGCGCTCATCTGACCAGAAGATATATACCAGGGTCCAGTCGATCTGGCTGCGGTATGGTTCGCTCCCGAGCAGACCATAGAGTTTTCTGGGGGTCGTACCGCCCGACAATGCAATGGTGAAGCGGCCATGGGTCGTAATGGACTCAGTGGCAATACGGACGACATATTGTGCCGCTTCATGACTGAGAATGTCGATATTCGGATAAATTGCAATATTCATTGATGATTGCTCCCATGCTAGTAGGGGCGCAATGCATTGCGCCCCTACTACTCAGCTTCCAACACCTCGGTCACCTCGCGCAGAATCTGCTCAAAGAGGTAATCATGGCTCACTACCTCTAGTTCGTTATGCAGTAGCTCGCTTTCGTTGTATACTGCTGCCAGGCTCACCAATCGCTTTGATCGTATTTCATGCGCCAGTTCAACAGAGGTAAGAACATGCTCGGTATCGCCTTCGAGACTGATGGTAAATGTAGCACGTTTGTTTTCGATATTACTAATCAGGCGCACCAGACAGATTGAGCCTGGACGCATTTCAGTTTGCACCTGCGGTCGAATAGAAATGCTTGCATTGCCCTTCCCCGTTTTACTTCTGGGTGATGTGAGCAGGCGGGTTGAACGCGGTGAGCGCTCCATGCTCCAAAGATACGTGCCGCTGGCCGTATCATGATGATTGTGCGAGGTATCTCCGGCGAGCGTCCATCCCAGGCGTGTCTTTAACCAGCCCGCGAGCAGCAGCGCCCGTGCCGGATTGGGCGAAACATCTCCCAGCTGGGTACGCACCTGCGTGACGAGGGGAATGACAGCGTGTTCGATCTCAATCGAATTCACGCCGGAAAGATAGGGCCGGTACTCCGGTGTATCGAAGAATTGCGCGACCAATTGTAACCAGGGAGTAATGCGACCCCAATTCAGATCACTCAGAGCGCAATTGGGAGATGCTTCAGAGAGCGCCGCAAGCGTGCGGATGTCCTGTTCAGGATTGAAAAACCCGGTTGAATCAAAAATGACGCGATCACTCAGATCCATCAGATTGTTGAAGGTGGTATCACCGGTATCTGGCGGATCACCCAGCCACCACAGGTATACCGGTAAATCTGGTTTGAGCAAAGGCTCTATAATATTTCCTATGGCACGCTTTGCATTACCGGACGCAAGCACTGTTGTCTGCTCGAAGCAGTGCCGCATAAGGTCTGAGTACATAGAGAAACAACGTAATGTTACCCATGTCCACAGCGCGGCGGGTCGTTCCTCGCTGCTATCGAAGATCAGAATGGCCACACGAGCCAGGTGCGTGCTTGACAACTCACGCAGTACCCTGCTGGCGTGCTGAGCAGACTCGATATCTGGCGCACAAATGACGAGATTGAGAACGCTCGTTCGTACATTGGTGTTCTGTGCGGTACGCATATTATCGGCGGACATCTTCCATAAAACGGAAAGCTGCTCCTCAACTTCCTCTATGCGTACTATTTTTCCTGCCCAGGGTAAGCGAATTCCCGGGTTGTCGGCGGTATCATTAGTCATTCCCTTATTCCTTAGCATGTTAAGAACGTCGTTGTTCTCTGGCTTGAGTGATGACCGATATTATCGGTGACCTTCTCCTTGCGCGCTGCCCGTAGGGCGATCACGTGACGAGTGCGATAAATCGACTCTCTACGAAATCCGCACTCTACAGTGTGGTCGCCGCGGTGGCGTCGTTGGCCGCGCGGCTTAGTGCCGAGCGCAAGTGGATTTATGCAAGGTGATTGGTGGGGGCGCAATCCATTGCGCCCGTGTCTCCTCACCCAGGTCTGTACCCTCTGTTGTCAAGAACCCCATTGTTCTAGCGAACACTTTGTATTGATCAGTAGTATTAACTATACCATCGGCTTACGGACGACGCCATCTGCGTCCTTCGCGCCAGATGAATTCATCGGCCGCCTGTGGACCCCACGAGCCGGATTCATAGGTCAGAATAGACTCACGCGGCTCAACTTTCCACTGGTCCAGAATGCTCTGTACGAACTCCCATGCTGCCTCTACCTCGTCACGGCGTGTAAAGAGCGTTGAATCGCCCAGCATACAGTCGAGCAAGAGGCGTTCGTAGGCCTCGGGCTGTTCGCGGAAGAAAGAAGACCCGTAAAAGAAATCCATATTGACGGAGCGAATCTGCATCTCCGAGCCGGGCACCTTGGCCCCGAACTTGAGTGAAATGCCCTCGTCCGGCTGAATGCGCAGCGTCAACACGTTCGGCTCAACCTGCCCATGTGCCTCGCTGCGTTTGAAGAGCATAAGCGGTGGCTGTTTGAACTGGATCGCGATTTCAGTCACGCGTTTGGGCAGGTGTTTGCCTGTACGCAGGTAAAACGGGACGCCTGCCCAGCGCCAGCTATCAATAGACACCTTCAACACGAGGTATGTTTCAGTCACCGAAAGCGGTGAAACGCCTGGCTCATCTGTATATGCCGTCACTTGATGTCCACCTACCCAGCCAGGACCATATTGTGCGCGTATCGAATTGGTCACAACATCCTGCCCTGTTAATGGCTGTAAGGCGTGCAGCACCTTGACCTTTTCGTCGCGCACAGGATTCGCATCGAAAGCGATGGGTGGCTCCATGGCGACCAATGTCAGCAGTTGCAGCACGTGATTTTGCACCATGTCACGGATCGCCCCGGCCTCTTCATAATAAGCTCCACGACCCTCCAGACCGACATTCTCTGCCACAGTGATCTGTACGTGATCCACGTAACGGCGGTTCCACACGGGCTCAAAAATTCCGTTTGCGAAGCGAAACACCAGGATATTTTGTACCGTTTCTTTACCCAGGTAGTGATCAATACGGTACACCTGCTCCTCTCGGAACACCTTCCCTACCTGGCGGTTGAGCTCGCGTGCCGAGGCCAGGTCACGTCCGAAAGGCTTTTCGATGATGATGCGCGTCCATCCTTTGCGATTCTTGTTGAGACCGGCAGCGCCCAGATTCTGAATGATGTCTGGGTACTGGCTGGGCGGCGTCGACAGGTAAAATATGCGATTGCCACCCGTTCCGCGCTCATGGTCGAGCTTATTGAGCATCTCAGTCAGTTTTTCGTAGCCGGCAGGGTTATGAAAATCGGATTGCAGGTAATGGATGCCTGATGCAAAGCTTTCCCAGACCTGCGGATTCACCGGCTTCTGGCGTGAATATTGATTGATAGATTCCAGTGCCTGCTCGCGAAATTGTTCATCCGTGTAGGGGCGACGTGCGAATCCTACCACTGAAAAACCCGCGGGGAGCGGGGTCTCAAGCGCTAAATTATACAGCGCCGGAAGCAACTTGCGATGTGTCAAGTCACCCGTTGCCCCAAATATGACCATGGCGCAAGGCTCAGGGCTGTGTTTTATGCGTAGACCCTCCCTTAGAGGGTTGGGGGCCTCGACTACACTACGCTGAGGCATGTTTCGTACTCTCCTTAATTACTCGTTCTCCTTGCGCGCTGCCTGACGTGCTTCGCACGTAGCCGCGGTAGAGTGCGGATAATGGAATTTAAAAAATTAATCGGGGTATGGATTGGCGGGCCGATAAATCGGCGGTGGGCGCGGTAAACCGGCCCCTACGGCGGCTGCGCCGCCCGTATGGGATATCCCGGTTAATTTGTTAAAGTTCATTATCCAGCACGCCGGCGTTGGCAGCGCCATTGACTCCAACAAAATCGAAAAGCCCATCCCTCACCCGGCTTTCCTGGCCGACGGCCGCGGCCCTGGCGCACACTTGCGCTGAGCATAGCGGGCTGTCTCGCGTGGCCGCAAGGCTTCTGGCGGTGCGGGCGTGATCCAGGACGGGTCTACCCACGGTACCTGCACCTGGATGCGCGAACTGGGCCGAATGAGACCCAGGTCCCGCCCTCGTTGGCCCAAATACGGCAAGGGAGCGATGCCCCGCTGCAGCAGACGCGGCACGACTTCCACCAGCAAGTCGATGGAGACCTCGAAGGGGTCCACGCCCTCTTGGGCGGCCAGTTGCACCTGCAAGCCATGAAACAGCTGGGCCAGGAGCAAGGCACACCACAGCTGCACCTGCACGACTTCCCATTTGGCGCTCCACAACTGACTCACCTGCAGATGCTCTTTGAGCACGCAGAAAGCCAGTTCGATATCCCAGCGCCGCGCATACAACCGCGCGATGTCGGCCAGGGAGAGTTGCTGCGGATCCAGCACATTGGTCAAGTAGCGATGCAACCGCCCGTGATGGTAAAACTGCACCAGCCGCACCGGATGCCTAGCGCGGTCGGCCCGATGAGCCCCCAGCCACACGATGGCATCCAAGACCCCATCGCCCTGATAGAGGATGTGCCGCACCTGCATGCTGGCGTGATTGGCGTAGCGGCTGATCCAGTACAGCCCGCGGTCGGTCAACTCGTCAAACCAGGGAAAGCTCAGATAGCCCCGATCAAAGAGCAGCAGGGTCCCCTGCTGCAGTCCCTCCAGCAGCAGGCGCGCTTGCTGCTTGCAATTGGCCACCGCCTCCTGCCACAGCTCCACGCGCACCCATTGTTGCCGTCGCACATCAAACAAGGCGCTGATGCGCCCAGCCAACAAGCGCGGGTCCCCTGGCAGCACGCTGCGCAGTTCAGGCAACCAGCGCCCCACTGCGTCCAGCGTACTTTCATCCAACGCCAGCACCTGGCAGGCCCAGGGAGCCAGGCGGCGCTCTTCCAGCCCCACCAACTGCTCACCCATCCATCCACTGACCTGCTCAAAGAACGCGCGCATCGCTCCTGCCGCCCGCGCCAGCCGGTTGTAGACGGCCTGATCGACCACCTGCACTGGGGCAAAGGGCCCGATCGGTTCCAGACAGATGCGCCGCCACAGCTTCAGTTGCGACCCAAAACCCTCCAGGCCACACAGCACAATCCCCAGACATAAATGCAGCGTCGTCAGCGTTGCCGGTTTGCCACGCCCCCGCACCGCTGGCACCACCGCCTGCGTCTGCTCGCTCACGTAGCTCACCAACTGCTGCTGGCTGGGGACTGGCAGTTGCCTCGCTTTCTCGTTTGCGCTATCATGGGTCATCAGAAGGACCTCCTTTCAGTTTTACCAAGATCTTTTGAAAGGATTGTCCTTCTTTTTTTCCCCTTTGGCAACCTCCTTTCCTATTTTGTTGGAGTCAATGGGGCAAGCCCCGCCCCTACCATACACGGGTCTGCTACGCAGCATCGTCATATGGTAGGGGCGACCCATGCGGTCGCCCTGGTCCTAATGCGCGACCTGCTGCTCAATTGCTTGCTTTTTCTGTTCAATGCCCTGGAAAAGCTCGTGGAAAGAATCGGCAAACTTTTGCACGCCCTCATCCTGCAGCTGCTTAGTCACCTGGTCGTAGTGGATTCCCACCTGCTCTAGTGCTTCAAGTGCAGCCCTGGCTTGAGGAAGGTCGTTCTCAACCGTAAGAATGACTCTACCATGGTCGCGGAATTTTTCAACGGTCTCGAGTGGCATCGTATCCACCGTATTGGGGCCAATCAGTTCCTCGGCGTACAGCACATCACGATAGGCGGGATTTTTCGTGCTTGTGCTGGCCCATAGTGGTCGCTGCACATGCGCACCGCTATGTCTCAATGTCTCGAAACGCGGAGTGCCGAAAATGTGTTTGAATTCCTCGTACACGAGACGAGCATTGGCTACGGCTGCCTTGCCCTCCAGCGACTTCAACTTCTGCTGTTCGGTCTTATCATTGGTGGCTTTGATCTTATCCTCGAGCAGCTTATCGACAAGCGTATCGACACGGCTGACGAAGAAGCTGGCGACCGAAGCGATATGGCTGATGTCCTGACCCGCGGCATTACGCTTTTCCAGGGCAGTGATGTAGGCCTCGGCCACCTGGCGATAATCGTCGATTGAGAAGATCAGCGTGATGTTGACATTGATCCCCTCGGTCAGTGCCTGCTGAACGGCAGGAATGCCCTCCGGCGTCCCTGGTATCTTGATCATCAGGTTCGGGCGATTGACCATCTTCCAGAAACGTCGTACTTCCCCAAGTGTGCCTTCGGTATTGTGTGCCAGGTCGGGGGAAACTTCCAGGCTCACAAAACCGTCCTGCCGACTCGTCGTCTCATAGATTGTGTGCAGCATATCCGCCACAGTTTGAATGTCTTGTATGATGAGCGCTTCATAGATATCACTTGTGCTCTTGCCCGCCTTGATCAGTTGCGTCATCTGCTCGTCATAAGCCTGGCCGTGACTGATCGATTTCTGAAAGATGGTTGGATTAGCTGTAACTCCACTGACGCCATCTTCATCCAGCAAGCGTTTGAACTGACCCGAAACAAGCTGTCCCCGGTCAATATTATCATACCAGACACTCTGTTCTAGTACCTTCAACTGCAATAATGGATTGTCGGTCATCTGGTAATATCTCCTTTTGATACTCTTGATCCTCACGAATACATCCATAAACATCATACGATATTGTGTCGTGTTAGAGCAGGCGCATTGCGTTACGCCCCTCCTTGATCTACGCGTTTATCCACCTAAATATCTGCCTCCTTCATCATAGCACGTAACAGGCCCCGGTACAAATTCAAGTTGTTTCACCACTCCCCCATCCCCAACTTACACAGATAGGTTTTTGGGGGAAAAGGGGTTTGATTCCGGAGGGGAGGGGGGGCCTTGTGGCCGCCCGTGGAGGGGATCAGCAATCCTGTGCAAGAGCATGCACCCCAGCGCGGGCGGCCACAAGGGCCCCTACATATTCCCGCCCTTTGCCTTCCTTTGCAATTCGTACAACTTCCCAATGGCCTCAATAGGTGTTAACTCATCGATCACCAGCGACTTCAGTTCCTCGACTACAGGATGTTGTTCTGCCGCAAACAGGGTCATCTGCATCGCCATGGGAGTCGGCAAATCTTTCATCGCCTTGCGTCGCGCTTTCGCATCCCCCTTGCGCTCCAACTCCTCCAGTATCTCCTCGGCTCGATGGATAACCGGGCGCGGAATACCCGCCAGCTGTGCCACGTGTACACCGTAGCTCTTATCAGCACCCCCTGGCACAATCTTGTGTAGGAACACCACGTGGCCCTCTTCCTCCGTAACCGCCACATTCATACAGCGCACGCGAGGCAGCATCTTTGCCACCTCTACCAGTTCGTGATAGTGCGTGGCGAAAAGCGTGCGCGCCCCGCAACGCCGGTTATTATGCAGGTATTCAACCACTGCCCGCGCAATCGCGAGACCATCATACGTACTCGTCCCGCGTCCGATCTCATCGAGAATCACCAGACTGCGCGGCGTCGCGTGATGCAGGATATTTGCCGTCTCCACCATCTCAACCATAAATGTACTCTGCCCCGTCGCCAGGTCATCCTGCGCGCCAATACGCGTGAAAATGCGGTCAACAATGCCAATAGTGGCGGCCTCGGCAGGCACATAACTGCCAATCTGCGCCATCAACGTAATCAGCGCCACCTGCCGCAGGTACGTCGATTTGCCTGCCATATTCGGACCGGTAATAATGAGGATTTGCCCACCGCCTCCGTAGGGGTGACCACGAGCGAGATCAATCGGCTCTCTACTATGTTCGCCCCCGCTGTAGAGTGCGGATTTATCCAGCGCGTCAGGGTCTGATGTCGTAGAAAGTTCAGCATCATTAGGAATGAACGGCGTCTCAACCTGCGCCTGCTCGATCACAGGATGGCGACCCGCGACAATATGGATCGTATCCCCATCGTTCAACTGTGGGCGACAGTAATTGTGCCGTCCCGCCAGCTCTGCGAGGCTCAGATACACATCAATCTCCGCCAGCGCGTGTGCCGTGGCCAGGATGCGCTCCGCCGCCTGTATGGCAATATCGGCCCGCAATTGGGCAAACAGTTCGCTCTCCAGTTTGCTCATTCGCTCCTGCGCATTCAGAACCAGCGTCTCGTATTCCTTGAGATCAGAAGTAATATAGCGCTCGCCGTTAGTAAGTGTCTGCTTACGGATATAGTCCGCAGGCACGCGGCTCAGGTTGGAGTTCGTCACCTCGATAAAATAACCAAACACCTTCGTATACCCAACCTTGAGGTTGGGTATACCCGTACGCCTGCGTTCGCGCTGCTCCATCTCCGCTATCCACTTATGCCCATCCTGCGAAGCGTACTTAATCTTATCCAGTTCTTCATTATAGCCGGGCCTGATAACCCCACCCTCCGCGGCACTCAATGGCGGCTCATCCACAAT
>WNFT01002912.1_pt1 | contig 14724 bp, 13 predicted proteins | sample 5400191 | NCBI WGS metagenome assembly WNFT01 (sample SAMN13153359, study PRJNA577476) | soil metagenome | isolation source: 80 cm saprolite under Madrone tree | place: USA:California | collected 2016-06-14 | reverse complement strand
TCCCAATGTGCCCAAGCACAAGGGGCTGACGATGTTCTTTCTCGACATGAAGAGCCCGGGCGTCGAAGTGAGGCCGATCAAGCAGGCCAACGGCATGCAGGAGTTCAACGAGGTCTACTTCACCGACGTCGTGATTCCCGATCATCAGCGTCTCGGCGCGGTCGGCGACGGCTGGAACGTGTCGCTGACCACGCTGATGAACGAGCGGATGTCGATCGGCGCGCGTCTTGCGACCGGCTTTCCCGAGATGTTCGATTTTTGCGCCAATCGGATGACGGACGACGGGCTCGCCATCGACGATCGCGCCACCCGCTCGAAACTCGCGACCTGGGCGGTGAAGGCGAGCGGACTGAAATATACCAGCTACCGCGCGATCTCGGCGCTGTCGAAGGGCGAGCGTCCGGGACCGGAGAATTCGATCGGCAAGCTGGTGGCGGGCTCGATGCTGCAGGACATCGCGATGTACGCGATGGATCTTGAAGGCGCGGCCGGCGTCCTGACCGGCGAAGCGGAGGAAGAGGCGCGCGGCCAGTTCCAGCAGATGCTGCTGAGTTCGCCATCGATGCGCATCGCCGGCGGCACCGACGAAATCCTGCGCAACATCATCGCCGAGCGGGTGCTCGGCCTGCCCGGCGATATCCGCGTCGACAAGGACGTGCCGTTCAACAAGATCCCGACCAAGGGGCGATGAGTGAGGAACGTGCCCCGGATGCTGCGCAGCGCGCCGCTCTTGCGGCGCGGTGCGCTGCTGATCCGGGGCCCATGGCGGCTCAATGTAAGCGTGGGTCCCGGCTCTGCGGAGCGGCGTGAAGACGCTGCACCGCGTCCGGGACACGGCTCCAATGGAGGCGATGATTTGATGGACAGCAAGACCGACACCGCACCGATCGAGGTCCTGGACGAGCTGCTGGCGTCGCGATTTTCATGCCGCGCGTTCAAGCCGGATCCGGTGCCGCGCGCCACCATCGAGCGCATCCTGGCGGCTACGCAGAAAACCGCGTCGTGGTGCAACAGCCAGCCGTGGCAATTGGTGATCGCCTCGGGTGCCGCAACCACGAAATTTCGCGATGTGATGTATGCCGCCGCCTCCAGCGGCAAGCCGAACACCGGAGACTTTCCGTTCCCGCGCGAATATCGCGGCGTCTATCTGCAGCGGCGCCGCGAAAGCGGCTTTCAGCTTTACAACTCGCTCGGCATACCCCGAGGCGACAAGGCGGGCTACGCCAGGCAGGCGCTGGAGAATTTCAACTTCTTCGGCGCGCCGCACGTTGCCATCGTTCATACCGACGAGGCGCTCGGCGTCTACGGTGCGATCGATTGCGGCGGCTATGTCACAAGCTTCATGCTGGCCGCGCAGGCGCTGGGCGTGGCCACGGTGCCGCAGGCGGCGCTGGCGTTTCATTCCGAGGTGGTGCGCAAGCATTTCGGTCTCGGCGATGACCGGAAGGTGGTCTGCGGCATTTCATTCGGATTCCCCGACCGCGATCACAAGGCCAACAGCTACCGCACCACGCGCGCAAGCCTTGCGGACGCGGTTACGTTCGTCGACGAATAGCGAGGTAAGGAAAGCCCCGATCGCTGAGACGATCGGGGTTTCCATTTGGCAAAGAGCGTTACCGATCAGTAGATGTAGCCGCAGACGTTGACGGTGCGCAGGCGCAGGCCGTGGCGGGTCTGAACCAATTGCTGCCGATAGCAGCTGCTGACGCCGGTGTTGATATAGAGGCTCGGGCCGACGCTCCAGCCAGCGTGACCCCAGCCCCAGCCGCCATGAAAGCCGTGCGCGGAAGCGGATCCGGGAGCCAGCGCAACAACGCTGAGGGAAGCTGCGGCGATCAGTCCGAGAGTAATCTTGCGAAGCATTATCGTTTCTCCAGTCAAATTGGCGCGATGCCGTTGTTGTGTCCCTGCCCCTCTGTCGCAGCGACCTCGCCGCGCGTTCAATCCGGCGCTAAACTATTGTGTTTCCGGAGTGTTTCGTGGGGTAGGCGACGACATTTGGGGACGGGCGCGGGCTTAACTCCGCCCTTCATCCTGAGGAGGCGCGTTTGCGCCGTCCCGAAGGACGAGGGCGGCCACATCCTTCGAGACGCGGCGAAGTCGCCGCTCCTCAGGATGAGGCCGTAAAAGATTTCCGCGCCGGCAAACCTTATCAAAACTTCGGCGGACGCTTTTCCGCGAAGGCCTTGACGCCTTCCTTGATCTCGGCGCTCCGCATGCTGTCGCGATGGCGGCGGTTGGCGGCTTCCTCATCCAGCCTTCCGCGGGCGAGCTCGTTGATCGTGCGCTTCATGCCGCGCATCGCGAGCGGCGCGTTGGCGGCGAGAATGCCGGCGAGCTGATCGACCTCTTGGTCGAGCGCCTCGGCGGGCCCCATCGCGGTGAGATAGCCGATCCGCAGCATCTCCGCGGCGCCGATCTTTTCCGCAGTCAGGAACAGTCGCTTGGCGTTGTCGACGCCGAGCCGCGACACATAGCGCTTGATGCCGCTCTGGTAGTAATGCAGCCCGAGCCGCGCCGCCGGCATGAACATCTCGCAGGTATCGACGCCGATACGGAAATCGCAGGCCAGCGCCAGGTCGGTCGCGCCGCCATAAACGCCGCCGTTGAGCCGGCAGATCGTCGGCAGCGCGAGGTCTTCAAGCCGATTGACGACGATCTCGAATGCCGATCCGGCGGTCTGCTCTTGTGCGTTGGCCGCGCGTTCGGCGATCGAGCCAAGATCATACCCGGCACTGAAGGCGCGGCCGGTGCCGGTCAGCACCAGAACCCGGAGCGCGGGATCGGCCTCGATCCGGTCGAACAGTTTTACCAGCGCGTCGAGATCCTCCGGCTGCAACCGGTTCAAATGCTTCGGCCGGTTGAGGCGGATGGTGGCGCGCGCGCCGTCGATGTCGAGCACCGGCGCGCTCGCCGCATCACTGGCACCGGAGGAATGCCTCTGCATCATTTGTTCTCCAGCGCCCGCCGCCTGGCTTCGGCGTCGATGGTCTCGGCAAGGTCGGGATGCCGCGCCATCAGCATGCGGAAGTCGACGAGATCGAGCACCAGGAGCTTCGACACCCGCGTGGTGGTGATATTGGCCGAGCGCAAATTGTTGCCGAGCAGCGCCATCTCGCCGAAGAACGCGCCTTCGCCGAGCCTCACCTTCTTGCCCGGCAAATCGACCTCGACCTCGCCGTCGGCGATGAAATACATGCAGTCTCCGGCCTTGCCTTTGCGGATGATCATGGTGCGCGCCGGCAGGTCCATGGTGCGCAGCATCTGGGTCACGTCGGCGATCGCCGCAGGACCGAGCGCTGCAAAGAACGGTACCTTGCTCACCGACTCCCAGGTTTTCAGGAAATTGTCGCGGCGGGTTTCCGCGGCAAAGCCGGTGGCGAGGATGCCGGTCCACAGCCCGAACACGCCGAGGCCGCAGATCATCACGAAAGCCGCGATCAGCCGGCCAAGCGGCGTGATCGGCACCACGTCGCCATAGCCGACGGTGGTCAGGGTCGCGACCGCCCACCACAATGCCGCCGGCACGCTGCCGAAGGCGACTGGCTGGACGTCGCGTTCCAGAAAATGCACCGCTACCGAGGCCAGGAACAGCACCATCAGGAAAATCATCAGCACGCTCAACAGCGGCCCGGACTCCAGCACCAGCACCCGGCGCAACTGCCGCAATCCGGGAACCCCCGGAACCACCTTCAGCACCCAGAACACGCCCAGCAGCCACGCAGTTTTCGGATTGACCCCAAGCATGATGGCGACCGGCACACCCAGGGCGCCCATGGCGTCCACCAGGCCGCGGCCGGATGTCGCGTAACTCCATCCGCGCTGCGCCAGAAAGGCCTGGCGAAGCCGGACCACCCATTCGAACACAAAGAAGGCCAGGCACGCCCACAGCACCGCATCGACCCAGTGATGCGCCGCCTCATAGGCAGGATCGACCGTGAGCAGAACCATCATGACGACGCCGACCGCAACCGCGACATAGGCGGGTCTGGTCATGTTGCGACCGGCGGTCGCGGTCACGAATTGCGCCAGTGCGGGGGTAACAAGCGGCTTGGTCATCGGGAGGCAGCGCCTGTCGCTTAAAAAAGCACCTGATACGGTCAACCTGCGCGTGACCGGTCCCACAAAGTGCCCAAGCGGAGCGAGATCGTCAACGCGGTGGGGAGGACAGCGTGATCGCCGGGCGGGAACGAAGCGTCGTCCGCCCGGCGGTACCGCCGCCGTCCGGTTTATGCTGCTCTGCAGAGCAGGGCGAGGTAAGGCGTTTCTTTGGCCGGGATGAGCTGGAATCCCCGAGAAAACGTCGCTTTTGCCCATATACCAAAAGGCCCTCGCGGACATTACGATGAGGGCGCGCGCCGAACACTGATCGCGAAGACATTCACTCCTCAAAATTGGTTGGCTCCCAATGGATACCTCACATCTTGCAGAACACGCAGGCGCCGCCAGCAGCTTTTTCGCATCGATGTGTTGACCGAAGGGCGGCTCGAGGCGGCAAGTTGAGTTGTCGTCCCCGCGGAACGCGGGGACCCATAGCCACTGATGCGTGTTGATACGTTCGCTGTGGCCCCAGCTTGGTGTAACAACGGACATTGGTGGATATGGGTCCCGGATCGCGCTCGCGGAGCCTGTCATCGGTCGCGCGTTCGCGCGACCCGTTGGCTCGCTTGTCCGGGACGGCGGCGGAGATTGATTCGATTTTCAAACAGCCGAGGGTGTGTGTCCACGATCTCGCGGCGCGATGCGCCCGAGCTTTGCAAGACAATGTCCCTCGATAACAGAGGGCGCAGGGAATGCCGGGTGCCCAATGCACCCGCAGCCTCGCGTGCAAAATAAAACAAAGCACACGAGCGTAGTCACCACAGGTACACCGGAGTAAACCCGGCATTCCCCGCGCAATGGTTTTACGGCTTACTTCGTGCCCTCCCCGGTGACCAGGCTTTGTTGTCACCGTCGCCTGCGCGTCTTCTCGCAGACTTGACGCCAACCATGGGGCGTCAGAACCACACGACTTGGCCGTACGCATCAGCATCATTCGTCCGGCTCGCTATTGCTCGCCTGACGCTGCCGCGTCCACCGCATCCCGCTCCGCGTTCGTGACGTGCGCACGCCCCTCTGTGGGCAGGACGGTGATGGATATAGAGGTGATTTGGGTCCGTTGGCAAGCGAAATTTCGGAATTTCAGAAATTCGTCGCGAGGGCCTTCTCGTCGTCTTCCCCTACGACTGGACAGGATTTTGGGGAACCGACTGATTTGCCCGTCAGGCAAAATCAGCGACCTGCCCGAGGCAGGCATGAATCAGTCGATCACCTCGCTGGCACTCGCCAGCAAAGTTTTGAGGAAGAGAGGCCGAGCGCCTTCGCCGTCTTGAGGATGATAACAAGTCCGTACCTGGTCGGTGCTTGCACTGGGAGGTCGGTCGCATTTTGCATCAGCCGGCGATGCAAAACACACCGATCGCACTCACGACCAGGATGATGCGGACGATCCAAGGCCGCTCATGTCCGCCACCTCATGTCACACGCTGCGGCTGCGGAAAATTCCGCGTCGGCGCCGGCGCCGGATGCGGTACGGCTGGTTTACTCAAATTCTCTTCGAGCCCAGATCGCTACTTACCGCCGCCGCTGGCCCCTCGCTCGACCATTTGAAGCGCCTTCTCGATGCTCAACGATCCGCTCACCTGGCTTGGCGGATACTCTTTGAACGTCTGGAGGAATCCTCCAACGAGGGTTACGGCGGGGACCATCGTCCAAAGCTTATCGCCCCACCAGCGGGCATACATCATCGACTGGTCCTGATAGCGTTCCCACGGATCCTGCCGCAGGTTGGTCACGAGAGGAACGTTGGTCGATTCCTCCGTGCCGGTGAACAGATTTCCCTTGATCGTTTTGAAGCTGAGTTTCCAATCGGCGTATCGCACGGCCGTGAGGTCGCCATTGTCCGTGAAGTAGAAGAATTCCTTCCGCGGTCCCTCGGTGACGTCGCCTTTCAAGAACGGTTGGAAGTTGTACCCGTCGAGGTGGGTCTTGAAGGTTTTGTCGCCCACCTTGAGGCCGTTCAAAAGTTTTCCCTTAATGTCGGGCTCACCGGCAGCAGCCAGAAGCGTCGGCATGAAGTCCTCACCGGCTATGATGTCGTTGACGATACGACCGGGCTTGATCGTGCCAGGCCACTTCGCGACCATGGGGACGCGGAATCCGCCCTCAAACGTTGTGCCCTTCTCGCCGCGGAATGGGGAATTGCCACCATCCGGCCAGGAAAAGGTCTCGGCGCCATTGTCGCTGGTAAAGACCACGATGGTGTTGTCGGCAATGCCGAGGTCGTCCAGCTTCTTGAGTATAGAGCCAACTTCCGCATCCAATTCCATCATGGCATCCGCATACATGCCGTAGCCGCTCTTGTTCTGCCACTTGGGCGAGAGATGGGTCCACACATGGGTACGCGTGGAATTGTGCCAAAGGAAAAATGGCCTATTGGCCTTGGCGGAACGGTCGATGAAATCGACGGACCGGCGAACCAGTTCGTCATCGACGTCTTCCATGTTGAACTTGGCCCTGGGGTCCATGTTCGGGTGCGGCGGCAGCGGGCCGGCGTCGACGATCGTTTGCTTGCCGACCTTGCCCCAGCGGGGATCGGTGGTCGGATCGTCGACCGCGGCCGCCTTGGTGTCTACGATGTTGCGCGGACCGAAGTTGGCGAGGAATTGCGGAGTCTTCGGATAGTCCGGATCATAAGGTTCTTCCATGGCGTTGAGGTGGTAGAGAATGCCATAGAATTCGTCGAAGCCATGCACCGTGGGAAGGTATTCATTGCGGTCACCAAGGTGGTTCTTGCCGATCTGCGCTGTTGCATAACCGTACGGCTTGAGCAGTTCGGCGATCGTCGGATCCTTGTCCTGCAGGCCCTGCTTGGCGGCGGGCATCCCTACTTTCAGCAGACCGGTGCGGAAAGGCGTCTGTCCCAGGATAAACGCGGCACGTCCAGCCGTGCAGGACTGCTGAGCGTAATAGTCGGTGAACAGCGCGCCCTCTTTGGCGATGCGATCGATGTTCGGCGTGCTTCCGCCCATCATCCCGCGATGGTAGGCGCTGACATTCCAGATGCCGACATCGTCGCCCATGATGACAACGATGTTCGGGCGCTGTTGCGAAGGCTGCGCTTGCGCGGTTGCCGGCCCGGACAGGCTGATCGACATCAGCGCCGTCGCTCCCATCAGCGCGGCGCATGACCTGTTGCGCCAACTGGCCGATATTTGTCGCCGACCGTCTCGGTTGGTAAGCGGCATCTCATTGAGTATGCAACTGGTCATTTACTTACTCTCCCTTGATCGACGCTCTGGAGGCTTCTCGCTTGACGCAGCGAAATCCGAGATGGCTGGTCGAGGTATCTACCGCCTCGGCGTGGCGCGCCGCCGGACGATAGCGGCGGCAATAGTTCGGCGCGCACAGGTGCGAACCGCCCTTGATCACCTTGCGTGGAATCCTGATGTTGGGTTGACGAGGGTCGTAGCTGCCATCCTCGCGGCCGCCGCGCGGGTTCTGCGGAATGCAGCAGGCTTTTGGCGCGTCAGCTTCGTGCTTCGGCGAATGCCAGTCGGTCGTCCACTCCCAGACATTGCCGATCATGTCGTGGACGCCGTAGCCGTTCGGCGGGAAAGCGGTCACCGGCGAGGTGCGTTCGTATCCGTCCTGGTTGAGATTTTCCCGCGGAAAATCGCCCTGCCATGTGTTGGCCATGTGCACGCCGTCGGGGGTGAATTCGTCACCCCAGGCGAACTCGGCGCCGTCGAGACCGCCGCGCGCCGCAAATTCCCATTCGGCCTCGGTCGGCAGGTCCTTCCCCGCCCACCGCGCATAGGCGAGCGCATCGGAGAAAGACACGTGCACCACCGGATGATGGTCCGATGTGTTGATATTGCTCTTGGGACCGTAGGGATGACGCCAGTCGGCGCCCTTCATGAACTGCCACCACTGGCTCCAGTCGCGCAGATCGACCGGCCGCGCAGGCGGCGTGAACACCAGCGAGCCGGAATAGATCATGTGCGGCAAGGCGCCGGGATAGTCCTTTGGGTCGGGCGGAATCTCGGCATAGGTCTTGTGACCGGTCGCCCTGACGAATTCCTTGAACTGCCGGTTCGTCACCGGCGTGCGGTCGATCCAGAAGCCGTCCACGGTGACGCGATGCACCGGCGCCTCCTCCGGATAATGGTCGTTGGAGCCCATGCGGAACGTGCCGCCCGGAATCCACACCATGTTGTCGATGCGGCTATCTTCCGGTGGCTGATCTTTCGGCTCGGTATCGGTCCGCAGCAGCGTCATGGCGCCAACTCCATGTTTTGCACACGCCGCCGCCATTGCGTCGCACGGCTATGGTAGGTCAGCGCCTTATCCCTTATCCGTATCCTCTAAACCGAATTCTTCCGCTGGAATTTCCCCAGTCAACTCTAAATTGACCGCCAAATCAAAGCGGAATTTGGACCGCGATGATGCGGCCTGGGAGAACAATTAAACTAAAAACAATCGCGGAAGCGCTGCCGAGGTTGACGATGCTGAATCGAGCGGCACTTACAGCCAAATATTTTCGGCTGTCACCCATCTGCCACGGATTCGGCGCTGCGCACGGCCTACTATCCAAGGTGGTGTAACTGCGGGGCAATTCATTTGCGCGCCAGCCAATTACCTAGTCGCCGCTGGTCGTAACCGCCGCGTGGAGGTTTGCGATGCGAACAGTTGAATCCAATGTCCGGCGAATTGGCTGGGCGGTAACGGCTGTCGCTCTCGTGCTCTGCCCTGAAATCTCGCGTGCCGACGAGGACGGCGTTTCGTTCTGGCTTCCCGGGCACTTCAGCAGCCTTGCGGCAACTCCCCAGGTGCCGGGCTGGTCCATGGCCGAGGTTTACTATCACACCACTGTATCGGCATTTGGCGCTGTGGCCGCGGCAAGAGAGATTACGATCGGCAGGTTCTCGCCGACCGTTAATGTCAGTTTCAATGCGAATTTGAACGCGCAGGCCGATCTCCTGTTGCTCAATCCGACTTACACCTTCGCAACGCCTGTGCTGGGTGGGCAGTTGGCCATCGGCATGACCGGCCTGTTCGGCCGATCGGCTGCCTCGATCAACGGAACGCTCACGGCAGGGTTCGGACAGTTTGCGGCAATGCGCATGGGAAGCATCGGTGACTCGATCACCTCCTTCGGCGACCTGTATCCCCAGGCGACGCTGAAGTGGAACGCGGGCGTTAACAATTTCATGACCTATCTGACAGGTGACATTCCCGTTGGCGCCTACAGTCCCACCCGCCTTGCCAATCTCGGGCTCGGCCACGCCGCGATCGATGGCGGCGGCGGCTATACCTACTTCAATCCACAGACCGGCCACGAATTCTCGGCCGTCGCCGGATTTACCTACAATTTCAAGAACCAGGACACGCAATACCAAAACGGCATCGACTTCCACATCGACTGGGGTGCCTCCCAGTTTCTTTCAAAACAGCTTTTCGTCGGGTTGGTGGGATACGCCTATCAACAAGTCACCGACGATTTCGGTCAGAATCCTATTTTCGGCGGGTTCCAGTCGCGCGTCATTGGCGTAGGTCCGCAGATTGGATTTCTGTTTCCCGTCGGAGACATGCAGGGATATCTCAATTTGAAAGGATACGGCGAATTCGATGCCGCCAACCGGCCGGCGGGATGGAATACCTGGTTGACGTTCTCGATCTCGCCCATGGCACCCACCAGCACTGTGGCGCCGACGCATCGAATGGTGACGAAGTAGGAGAGTTGACCTGATCGTCATTCCCCGGCTCCGCGAGCCGGGCTGGGACACATGGCTGACCTTCGCAATTTCGCCGGCCGCGCCAACTGCGGTGACGCCAGCCAGGCACATGATAACGAAATAGGCTTTGTATCCGCCATGATTGGCAGGTGCGGAAGCCGCTCCTTCTTGGAGCTGCTTCTATTCAGTCAGCGCGACAAAAATGATCTGCCGGCGTGAATTAGCTTAGGCAAGCGACGTAAAAGACCGCCGCCCCGAGAACGGTGACAATCGACCAAAGGGCAGGATCCCAGTTGGATCGGCCGTGCTCGGTTTCCATGATCCACATGACATGTTCTCCAATCAGCGAGTAACCGAAGTACCCGAACTGGTAATCGCCACTGGTTTCCCGGCCTTGATGACCCCCGCCGTTTGCGGGGCGCCTTGGTCTGGGTTGGTGCGGGATGACAAGGCAAGGCCAGACACCGCGATGCCGGCCACGAGCGCAACGACTACGATCTTGAGATGAGTCGACCGATCCGCGCTGTAAAAAGAATGGTTCATTGACGCCCCCTCTCAGCCGCGCCCGGCGATAGAACTGTCGGCACGGCGATCCATCGGAAGCACGATCACTTTGGTGCCGACGCTCACCCGGGAATAGAGATCAGCGACGTCGCCGTTGGTGAGACGGATGCAGCCCGACGAGACGCGCGTGCCGATGGTGCCGGGAGCATTGGTGCCGTGGATGCGGTAGATGGTGCCGCCGAGATACATCGCGCGGGCGCCCAGCGGGTTGCCGGGACCGCCGGCCATATAGCGGGGCAGATAGGGTTGGCGCGCGATCATCTCCGGCGGGGGTGTCCAATCCGGCCATTCCGACTTCTTCGTGATCGATTGCACGCCCGACCAGGTAAAGCCGTCGCGGCCGACGCCGATGCCATAGCGCATGGCCTGTCCGTTGCGTAACACCAGATAGAGATAGGTGTTGGGTGTGTCGATAATGATGGTGCCCGGCGCTTCGCGGGTGGCATAGCTAACGATCTGGCGCCTTAACCGCGCCGGCAATTCACTGACGGCATCTTCGTCCTGAAACGGCGCGGCCTGCAGCTGCGGCGTGGTTTGTACCGTCGGGGCCGTAACGAAGGGAAATAACGGCAGTGGGCCCGCGCCCGCCGGTGCGGAGAATGTGAGGACACCAGCGATCGCACCGAGGGCGACTACGGCATAGCGGGAATTTGCTTTGAAAGCGTCAAGATTGAACATCGTAGTCCCCCTGTATGACTGTTTGGACCCCCAACTGCGCCTTTGCGGCGCTTTCTTGTCAAAACAGTTAACCGCCGACGGTTTCAGCACGGTTGCGCTAGAGGGCTAAAATGGTTTCGTCGGGAGAGGAATTGTTTCATCGCAGCGTCGCGGGCTTGCGTTTGCGGCCTTCCGCGCTGCACGACACTCTGGTCGGAAATCCCCGACATCAGCCTCCGGTAAAGCGTTTGAACCTAACAGGGGTGTGATCAGACCTATCCGAGAAGTGAGCAAAGTAAGGCGGAGGCCGGTCGGCCAATTAGACCGCCTAGCGGCGCGAGATGAAAGCTCGCTATCTTATGGGGGGGGACATGCCTCTATTTCGTTATTTCACTGTTGCCGGCGGAGCGCTGCTTGCGCTCCTGTTCGTTGTGTCGGGCTTTTTCCCCGAAACAGAAACGGTCAACCGCGGCGACGTGGCAAGGCCGGTCATTCGAATCGCGTCCGACAGGGCCGGTCCGCCGCGGGTGGAAATCGATACCCGTTCACAAGCCGCCGCCATTCCTGCTTCGGTCCCGGACATTGTGCAAGCACCGGCGCAAGTCGCGGAAGCCCGGCCTGGTTCATCGGCCCCGACATCCGCAGCGGCAATCAAGATCGAGCGCAAGACGAAGGCTGCAAAGCAGCCCGACCGCGAGAGAATGGCTGCCAACCCACAGGGATCCCAGCCGTTCCGTTCAGCCTGGTGGCCGCTCTAGGTATTCGGCGTTCAACTCAGCACGGCGGGGCGCTTCAAAGCCTTATCGACGGTGGCTTTTCCTGGCCGGGAGCGAGAAGGGGAAGGGTCATGCAAATGGTCGTGCCCTTTCCCGGCGCGGAGACGAGCGTGATTCTGCCCCCAAGCTGTTGCGTCACAAGATTATGGACGATGTAGAGGCCGAGTCCGATACTGCCCTGGGCACGTCGGGTGGTGAAGAACGGATCAAACACGTGACGCCGGATTTCTTCCGGAACGCCGTTGCCGTCATCGGAGAAAGTGATCTCGACCTTTTCCGTGCCGAGGCGACGCGCCTTGATCAGCATGTGTCCGCCAGGCCCGTCGGTGAAGGCGTGAGTGACGGCGTTGAAGATGAGGTTGGTCAGCACCTGCCCGTAGGGGCCGGGGAAGCTGTCCATGATGATGTCGGAGGGCACCTCCATCGCAAGTGAAGATTGAGATTTCAGCAGGCGCGACCGCACACTTGCGATGACCTGCTCGGTCGCGATTTTGAGGTCGAAGGCGCGCCGCTGGTCGCTGCTGCGATCAACGGCGACTTGCTTGAACGATTGAATCAGCCCTCCGGCGCGGTGCAGGTTCGCGACGAGCTGTTCTGCGGCGCCGCGACAGCCGTCGGCGAATTCGACGAGCAGGGCGCGCCGCACCTGGCCTGAGGCTATCTGATTTGTGAAGTCGGCGCTGCGGAGCGCCAGCGTCGATGCGACCGTGAGGCTGGTGCCGATCGGGCTGCTGATTTCGTGCGCTACCCCGGCGACCAAGCCGCCAAGAGCCGCGAGTCTTTCGGTTTCGATGAGATAGCGTTGTGTTTCGCTGGCGTGCAGGGCTGCTTCGGCCAACCTCCTCTTGTCCCGGATTTCGGCAAACAGCGCAGCAAGCACCGATGCGCCGATCGTCACAAGCAGAATGCTGAATTGGGCCGCCAGGACGCGGTCGGCCATTGCAAGATCCGGATTGCCGAAATAACCGATGCCAAAGGTGGTGGTCCAGACGATTGAAAGGCTGACGATGAACGCGGCTGCCGAGGCGAAAACCGGCCGGCAACGGGCCGCAAGCCACAGCAGCGGCGCGAACAACACGGCGACCGGCCCAACGGTCGCCAAAAGATCCGACCGCAGGAAAATGGCAAGCCCACTCACCAGGGCTAGCGCCGCGACCGCCAAAGCACCTTCGACGAGTTCGCTCACCGGCGGCCGGTCGCGCGAGGCTGAGCCAAGCTCTATCAGCAACGGTGCCACCGTGATTATTCCCAATCCGTCCGATGCGAACCAGTGCTGCCAAATCGTCAATATCGGCGTCGTCGTGCTGTGAAACAATTTGAATGTCAGAGTCCCGCCGATCCCCGAGACAGCGGCCCCAATGATCGCTGCTGCCGCCAATCCCAGCACATTGCGCAGCTTGCTCAGCCTGAAATCCGAACCGAAGAGGTGAAAAATGATCCATGCCGTGAGCACGGCTTCTCCCGCATTGCATAACGCGAAGAGAACAGCGCTCCAGACATTCCGGTCGCCAAAGAGATTAGCCACGATGGTTGCGACCATGGTGCCGACAATTACCGGCCATCGCGCCCGGGACCCGAGAGCGATCAGAACGCCGGCGGACACACCTGCGGCAGGCCAGAAAACCGCAACACCCTCAGGTTTGGCCAGCAAAGCAAGGCTAAGCCGCGCGGCGAGGAAATATACGATGCCGACCGCAACCGCGAGCCCAATCGAGCCAACCCACCGCGTCAGAAAAGCAAGGCCAATCGGCGCCGCGTCGTAGATCGGTTGCAGGGCAGGCTGCTGGGCAAGAGGAACGCCGAAAATCGGCGACGATTTCACCGCGCCCGCGTTTTTTTCCCGACCCTTTAACAACGCACGCCCCCTGCAATAGAGCAGCCTTGCCGGTTGATCATGAGGTTGCGAGATTATCGAAGCAAGCGTAATCTCGTATGCAAAATGAGACAGCGATCTTGACGGTCGCCTGTCGGTTTTTGCACGGGAGCTGTTCTGATTGAATAGAAACTGAACGAGCTTACCGACGGCGCTTTTTTCAAGCGGGTCAAGCCAACTACGAGCAGGAGGCAAAATGCCTATCTCAATCTCGATGATAATTTTGAGTTCGCAGCTGGTCATTGCCGTGGCTGACGAGGTGCCGAAGTTTGATATTGCGCGGAGTTGCAAGCTTGATGCTGCCGCTACGACTGGGCTCGCTGTCGAGCAGCCGATAAAGAATTGCATGAATGATGAACAGCAAGCGCTGCAGCAGCTGGGAAGCCAATGGTCCAAATTCACGGCTTCAAGCAGAGCAAGCTGCAGCGCGAATGAAAGCGTTGGTGGTACGCCGAGTTATGTCAGTTTATTGACATGCCTCCAGATGGCCCAATAGGCCCCGATGACTGCTCTGATGCGGTTTCTCGGATAAAAGTTCATCTCACGTTCCGCTCGGTTCGACGCCGGCTGCTGCAGTGCGGGTGGTCACGCGCTTTGCGCGGTCTTGACCACCACCACATTGTCGTCATGGCCGGCGCGCCGCTTCAGGCTCTCGCGCCGCATGGCGATCTCGTCGCGCACGAATTCATATCCGAGCTTGAACGTGTCCAGCCCGTCGCTTGAAACGGTGCCGTCGCGCAGTCCGATTACCACGCCTCGAAGAATTTGCTCGAGTTCTTCCTGCAACGCGTCGAGCGCGTCCATCGAGGTGGCATGTTCGATCCGTTCGCCGATGTCGAGAATGGCGGTGGCGAGCTCACTGGCCTTCTCCGGCGCAATCCTGGTCACCTTGGCGTAGAACCCGGCAAATATCGAGCCGATGATGCTGAGCGCTGCCGCGGCGAGATACAGAAGGTCGCTGTAGCGGTCCATGAACGACTTGGTGTCGTCATTGATATATTCAGCCGCGCCCTGGTGTGCGACAACGAAGGCGTCCTTGTCGGTGTCCGCCGGTTCGATCCTGGAGGCGAAGCCATCC